>Ga0164295_10002471_pt1 | contig 15179 bp, 9 predicted proteins | sample GEODES006metaG_FD_111798 | JGI IMG/M metagenome (GOLD analysis project Ga0164295, IMG submission 111798) | Oligotrophic lake water microbial communities from Sparkling Lake, Wisconsin, USA - GEODES006 metaG | ecosystem: Environmental > Aquatic > Freshwater > Lake | place: USA: Sparkling Lake...
AATGAGGCCGCCGATGGCTGACGTAGACCGTCGCGCCGCGCTCGTCGCTCTGGCTGCGGCCGCCGCGACGCTGACATGGCGCCCGGCCGCTCGAGCCGACGAGCTTGCACCTCACGCCCCGCGTGTGCGGGCCGGGGGCCGAGTGACGCTGTCTTGTCCCGGCGCCACGGCGTTTCGCCTCTCTCTGGGCGCAGAGGGCGCGCGAGGCATCGCCGTGGTCGCAGCCCAAGGCGGCGCAGCGACGTTTCGCGTCCCCGTGCTTGATGACGATGAAGTCACCGACGACTGGACGCCGCTCGTCTGCACGCCGCTGCGCGATGGACAGGTCACGGGCGCACAACGCCGTGTCGACGTGCTGACCGCGCCGGTGAGCTTCGGGACGTGAGCGTCGCCGAGTCCATGCGCGCCACTTGGACGCGTCTGGTCCTCTGCGCGACCACGCTCGCTGTCGCGCTCACACCAGCGCCCTCGGTGGCGCGCATGAAGATCGACCGCTACGAGTCGGCGACGCTCCCCACGTTTCGGCTGTGGGTCTCTCTGCTAGACGATACGCGGCCCTTCCCGTTCGCGGCTGTGCGCGGCTTTACGGTCTACGTCAACGGCGAGAAGCTCGAGGACAGCGTCGACTTCAGGACGGCCGCCGAGGTCGACGCGCCGATCGCGCTCGGCTTCGTCGGCGATGCGCGCTACGCCGGCGCCTGGGAGAGCACGCTCGGCGCTCTCCCCGCGCTGTTTCCGAAGAAGTCGAACGACGAGTCGCGCGCCTTCGGCATCGCCGCGCACCACGCCTCGGTCACCCGCATCCCCGAGGGGGAGTTCGCGTGGAGCCCCAAGCCGGCCGATCTGCCCTCGAACTTTCGAGACATCGAGAGCGGGGGCGAGTCACAACCCAACCTCTACGCGGCCGTTCGCCGCGCGCTCAAGTCATACCCCCTGCAGCCCGGCCTCGAGGCCGAGCCCGAAGACGGCGACCTGCCCCCGCCCCCCAGCGCAGATGCCCCGCCGTTCCCGCTCGATCGCGTGCTGGTCGTCGTGGGCGACGGCGAGCTGGAGCGCGTCGGCGGCGAGGCGACGCAGAGCGACCGCCTCCGCGAGCTGGTGCACATGGCGCGGCGGCGCGGCGTGCGCGTGATGACGGTCGGTGTCTACCGAGACAGCGAGCAGTCGCACCTGTGGTCGCTCCGCGTGCTCGCGCGGAAAACAGGCGGCACCTTTAGGTTCGCGGCCAGCAATGACCTGATCGCCGCCGCAGTGCAAGAGGTCGCGGCCGAGCTCGGCGGCCGCTTCGTCCTCGAGACAGAGTCCGATGCGATCCGCCCGGGGGACCTCGTCTCCTTCAGCGTGACCGCGCAGACGAATCTCGGCGCGAATGAGGAGGCCCGCGACTTCCAGACCTATGTAGACCACCGCATGGGCTTCTTCGCCCGCGCCGCCGACCGCATCAGCAACTGGTGGGAGACGGCGCGCTGGTGGGTGCGGCTTCTGATCATGGTCCTCGTAGGCCTCGTCATCGCCCTCGTCGTGCTGCTCATCATCGTGCGACGCGTACGACGCACGCGAGCCGCTGCAGCCGAAGCGGAAGCCGCCCGCACCGCCGCCCTCGCAGCGCGCCGACCATGCCCCATCTGCGGGCAGCTCATGATGCCCGACTGGAGTGCGTGTTTGTTCTGCGCGCAGCCTGCCGCCGCGCCCATGCGCTTTCGTCTCACGGGTCGAGCGGGCGCGTGGGCAGGCCAGGCGCTCAAGTTCGACAAGCACCTCGTGACCTTTGGCGCGGGCCAGCGCTGCGACGTCGTTGTACAGGAACGCCGCGTGGCTGATGAGCACGCGGGCTTGCGCGACCGGGGCGCCGAGTTCGTCCTCACAGACTTCAACACCGACCTGGGCACGTACGTGAACGGTCAGCGCATTACCCAGTCCACGCTGCACGAGGGCGACGTCATCCGCATCGGCGACACCGAGTTCGTCTTTGGCGTCGAGAGTGGAGGCTGAAGCGATGTCGACCCACCTCGTCTATGGCCGCACCCTCGCCCGCGACATCGGCGTGCGGGTGGTGTCCTACCTCGAGGCCGAGGCCCCAGGCGCGCAGCCCGCCCCAGACGGCTCACTGCCACCCATCCTCAACCCGAGCGTCCCGAGCTTCTACTATCCCCCACGCGCTCGAGCGCACTACAGCGCGCGCAACATGTTCCAGGTCATGTCCGGCCAGGACCCGCGCAAGAGCGCCGTGGACAAGGTCATCTTGCACCACGATGGCATGCCCAACAGCCGCGGCTGCTTCACTGTGCTCAAGGACCGCAACCTGTCGACCCACCTGATGATCGACTGGGACGGTACGGTGTACCAGCCGCTCGATCTGTCCGACACGGCCTACCACGCGGGCGGTGGCGCGAACGGCAACAGCGTCGGGATCGACCTGTGCAACCCGATCAAGCCCGAGCGGCTCGACAAGCGGGGCGACAGCCTCGCGGCGCGGGGCTACTTCACGGGCACCATCAACGGCGGCACGGCGAGCTCGCTCGGCTACACGGACGCGCAGTACGACGCGCTCGCGGCGGTGCTGCGCGGCCTAAAGGAGATCTTCCCCGCCTTCGACCTGAAGGCGCCCATCGACGTCGCCAACCGCGTCGCGCGGAGCAAGCTCGTCGACTACAACAGCTTTCGCGGCATCTTGGCGCACTGGCATGTGATCGCGAGCAAATGGGATCCGGGCCCCGGCTTCGACTGGGAGCGCCTCTTGCTCGCGGTGCGCGGCTCGCAGCTCTGGTACCCCGTCACGCTGCCCGACACCAAGAACCTCGCCCAGACCCGCAAGGAGGAGGCCTTCAAAGAGGCCCGACCTTACTACCGCAACACCGAGCAAGGGGACGGCGGCTTCTTCCCGGTGGGCGTGAACCAAGCATGGCACACGGGCGTGCACCTGAACACAGACGCAGGCTCACCCGTGTTCAGCCCCGCCGACGGCAGGGTGCTCGTCGCGCGGAACACCACGACCGAAAACCCGCTCGGCAGCCCCAACTTCGCGCTGATTCGACACGAGCTGCCCGTCGGCAAGGACCAGACCAAAGAGGTCTTCTCCCTGCTGATGCATCTGGGCAGCGAGCGCATCAACGGCGAGTCCGCGGTGCCGTGGATTCGTCGCCTCGTCGCGCGTGGGCGCCAACCCGGCGAGGCGCTCGTCGAGGACCTCGAGGGCCGGCGCCAGAGCTCACCCGGCCTCACCGGCCTCGCCGAGGGGCGCGTGGCGCTCATCGAGGTCGAGGTCAAGGCGGGCGAGGTCGTCGGCCACGTCGGCACCTTCGCCACGAAGCAGGGCGCGAACAGCAAAGAGTCCGAGAACGCGCGGCTCTCGCCGGTGCTCGACTTCGCGATGTTCTCAGCCACGCCGCTCTTCGCCGCGAACGCCAGCCCGTTCTTGCACGTCGACGAGGACAAAGAGGCCGATATTCTCTGCAATGCCCGCGCGGTCTGGAAGCTCATCGTCCGCAAGGCCGAGGACCTGCGCGGGCTGACCGAGGGCGCCTACCCGCTCGCGCCGTCGGACGTCCGCGAGTTCTTCGACGACGAGGAGCAGGCCGCGAGTATGCGCTGGCTCGCGCCACGTCACCCGACCGAGTGGAGCGACAAGACGGTCTTCGATGACCTGTTCGGGGGCGGCGTCGACTTCGAGTGGAGCGCGCGCAAGGCGGCGCGCAAGTACATGCAGCGCATCCGACCGTTTCTGTGGTGGGAGGCCGAGGTCACGGCGCACGCCAAGCTGCCGCAGGACCGCATGGTGTACTGCTACCACCCCGTCACGCTGCTCGCGTGGATCGCGCTCGGCGAGGCGCGCGCGGCCATGCGGGTCGGGGCCGACGGCCAGGTCAAGGTCCTCGAGGGCAAGGAGCTCGAGATCGCGCGTCGCCGGGACCGCGCGCTCGAGGCGCAAGAGGGGCTCTCCCTCGACAACTGTGATCTGGTCGAGGGCGACGTCAGCGACGACGCGACGGACACCGACACCGGCGCGGCCGAGGACCCGGAGAGCGAGGGCTGGATGCGCTGGGAGCAGGGCGAGTGGGACCCCGAGGCCGAGTGAGCCTCGGACTCAGGTGTAGCCCTGCGCTTGGAGCTTGAACAGGCGCGCGTACCGACCATCCGCGGCGATGAGCGCGTCGTGGGAGCCCTGCTCGACGATCTGGCCCCCCTCAAGCACCACGATGTGGTCGGCCATCCGGACAGTCGGAAATCGGTGCGAGATCAGGAGCGCCGTGCGGCCCTCCGTGAGCGCGCGGAAGCGCTCAAAGACCGCGTGCTCCGCCTCGGCGTCCAGCGCAGCGGTCGGCTCATCGAGCACCAGCACGTCCGCTTGCTCACGCATGAACGCGCGGGAGAGCGCGACCTTTTGCCACTGCCCACCCGAAAGCTCGACGCCGTCCTTGAACCATCGCCCGAGCTGCGTGTTCAGGCCATCCTTGAGCTTCTCGAGGTCCGCCGTCGCCCCACCTCGCTCCAGCGCCCGGGCGATGCGCGCGTCGTCATCGAGCGCGTCGACGCTGCCAAAGCCGACGTTCTCGCGCGCCGGGAGCTGGTAGCGGTTGAAGTCTTGAAACACGACCGCGATGCGCGCCCGCAGGTCTTCGGCTGGCCAGTCCGAGAGCGGCCGGCCATCGAGCAGGACCCGCCCGGAGGTCGGCGTGTAGAGGCCCATCAAGAGCTTGATCAGGGTCGTCTTGCCCGCCCCGTTATGGCCAACGAGCGCGAGGCTGCGGCCCGCAGGGACCATCAGGTCCACGTCTCTGAGCGCCCACGCGTCGCGGCCCGGATACTTGAAGCTTACGCGCTCGAACCGCACGCCGCGCTCGGACCCGGACTCGGACGACGAACCGCGGTCAGGGTGCGTTTCGGTCGCGGCTGCAGGCAGCGGCTCACGTCGCAAAAACTCAAACAGGTTCGAGAGATACAGGTTGTGCTCGAACATCCCGCCGAGCGCGGACAGCACGCTCTGAAACGCCTGCTGCCCATGCCGAAACGCGAGCACATACATCGTCATCGTGCCGAGCGAGATGCGACCCGCGACGGCCTCGAGCGCCACGAAGGCGTAGACGCCATAGAAGGCGAACGTAGCGACCACCGACCACAGGGCACCGAAGCCTGCGCGCCGAACGCTCAATGCGCGGTCCTCGGCGTAGAAGCCCTCAGCCAGCCCGCGATACCGACCCAAGAGGAGCGGCCCCAAGCCGAGCGTCATGACCTCCTTCGCGTGGCCGTCGTTCGTGAGCACGTGCTCCAAGTAGTAGAGCCGGCGCGTGTCCGGGGAACGCCAATTGCGGAGCCGAAACGCCGCTGCGGAGTAGCGTAGCTCAGCGAGCGCCGCAGGAATGGCGGCCGCGGCGAGGCCGAGCACCGCGACGCCGCTGAAGGCCAGGAGCACACCGACGGCGCCGAGCACGGAGACGACGCCCTGCGCGAGCTGAAACACGCCGACCACCATCGCGACCGGTCGGGACGAGGCCTCGCGTCGCGCGCGCGTGAGGCGATCGTAGAACTCCGGGTCCTCGAAGTGGCGGAGCTCGAGCGTCTGCGCACGCTCCAAGATCGCCACGTTGATGTCGACGGCCAGGCGTGCGCCCAAGTTCGCCTGCGTGAGCATGTGCAGCCGCGTGAAGAGGAGCGCGAGGACGACGACGCCGAGCTCGATAAGCACCCACTCCAGGGTCGCCCCCTGGTCACCGGCGACGACGGCGTCCACCACGCGCTTGCCACCGTAAGCGACGGCGAGCGGCAGCAAGGCCATCACCACGGCGCAGACCGCCAGCGTGAGCGCGGCGACCGGCGACGCGCGGCGCACCAGCGCGAACGTGGCGGGGACATGGACGAAGGCCTGCCGTGCGCGCCCCCAGAGGCTCGACTGCTCTGACCCCGTCGACGTCGTTTCGATCTGCATCACGAGTCCTCCTCGGCCCCACCTATGCTAAACACGGTCCCGTGAACGGCCCGCTCCCTGATGGCGCCGCCCGCGCCGGTCGCTACGAGATCAAGCACCCCCTCGGCGGGGGCGGCATGGGCGATGTCTTCGCCGTCTTCGACCCTGTGCGCCGGCGTGAAGTCGCGCTCAAGGTCCTCAAGTTCACGTACCCGCGAGCGCTCCACTACTTCAAGCGTGAGTTTCGCGCCATCGCGCGCTTGCGCCACCGGAACCTTGTCACGCTCTACGACCTGCACGCCGAAGAAGGCCGCTACTTCTACACCATGGAGCTGGTCGACGGCGTTGACCTGTACGTCCACGTCAACGGCTCCAACCTGGTCGTCGACGACCCCGAGGTCCTGAGCGGCGCGGCGCGCCAATCAAAAATCCGACACGCTTTCGTTCAGATACTCCGCGCGCTGGCGCACTTGCACGACCACGGCTTCGTGCATCGCGACCTCAAGCCGTCGAACATCATGGTCGACACGCGGGGCGTCGTGAAGATCCTCGACTTCGGCATCGTCAAGGAGCTGCTCCCGGGGAACGCAGGCCAGAGCCTGTCTCAGATCTTCGGCACGGCGACCTACATGAGCCCCGAGCAGAGCCAAGGGTCGAGAGTCGGGCCCGCTTCGGACATGTACGCCGCGGGTGTCGTGCTCTACGAGCTGCTCGCTGGCGTCCCCCCCTTTGATGGGGATCCTCAGGTCGTCATCGCCCACCACAGGCACCACGCGCCGCCGTCGCTCGTGCAGCGCGTGCCCGCTGTGCAGCCCGCGCTCGCGCTGGTTTGCATGGCGCTGCTCGAGAAAAACGCGAGCGAGCGACCATCCGCCCACGAGGCGCTCGAGATGCTCGGGGAGCGCAGCGAGGCACCCATCGCCGACGACGTGGAGTTCGTCGGTCGCCGTCAGGCCCGCAAAGCGCTCCACGAGGCCCTCGAAGGGGTCCGCGATGGTCGCGGCGCGCTGGTCGTCCTCGAAGGCCAGAGCGGCGCGGGCAAGACCGCGCTGATCAACGCCTTCGCCGCACAGGCGGGGCTCTGGGACGCCGCGCTCGTCACCGGCGTTTGCGTGCACCGCGACCACGTCGCAGCGCGCGGGTTGGATACCATCGTCGAGCGTATCGCCGAGGCGTGGCGTCGGCGCGTCGCGGAGATTACCCGCGCGATCGCGCCACCGGAGCGCGCTGCGCTGATCAGCACCTTCCCGTTTCTGGGTGAGCTGCTGCCAAAGCCCTTGCACGCGAACGCGAGCGAGACCGCGCCCGGCGGCCCAAGAGCGGGCGCGGGGCTCGCGACGCTCCTGACAGAGCTGGCCCGCAAGCGGCTGCTGATCATCGCGCTCGAACAGCTCCATCTGGCGGACGACGTCACGCTCGACCTGCTCGAGAGCCTGCAGTCTGGCGGCCGATTCCCGCCCGTGCTGATGTTTTTGACCGTGCGACCTGAGGCCGTTCTGCCGGGATCGCGGGTCGCGCGGCTCTTGGAGTTGCTCGACGCGCACCCGCACGCCCGGCGCCTCCCGGTGCTCCCTCTTCTGCCCAACGAGACCCAGCAGCTCGCAGAGTCCCTGCTCGACGATATTTCGGCCGACGATGCGGACCGAATCCACCAAGAGAGCGGCGGCGACCCCCTCTTCGTGCACGCCCTCATTCACGCGAAGCGACGCGCCCCCGACTCGCCGCCGCCCCGATTAGACGACCTTGTCCGGGACCGCGTTGCGCGCCTCGACTTCGGTGCGCGCCATGTGCTGCAGACGATCGCGCTCAGCCGAGTCGCCCTCTCGGGGGACGTCTTGATGACGGCGACCGGGCTTGAAGCGGACGCGCTCTACGAAGCGCTCGACGAGCTCGACGCGGAGGAGCTCGTGCGCGCCTCCACGGACGCGGACGGCGCCGTGACCGTCTCGCCTGTGCATGCGCGCTGGATGAGCCTTGTGCGCCAATACCAGCGTCCTGAGGACCAGACGCGACGTCACGTTGACCTGGCGCGGGCGCTTGAGGCCGCCGCGGGGGATCCCGCGGCCATCGCTTTCCATTGGAGCGAGGCCGGCGATCCGGACCGGGCGCCCCTCTACGCCCTGCAGGCGGCAGGCGAGGCCATCGAGGCGGGGCATGATGGCCGCGCCGCAGACCTCTTGGCCCTCGTCGTCGACCGACCGCCCCCGGGCATGACGAAAGCGATGCTCCTCGACCAGCTGTCGCAGGTGCTCGCGCGCGCCGGCCGATCCGCAGACGCGGCGTCGGCGCTTCAGCGCGCGCTCGCGGAGCCCGGCACCGAAGCGACGCTGCGTGGCGCGGGGCCGACGCGGCTCGCGACGCTCCTCGTGACGAGCGGCCAGTTGGCTGCGTACGATCGTGAGCTGCCGAAGCTGCCGCGCGTCCCCGCGCGGGCGGTCGTAGCAGCGGTCCTCGCCCCCCTTGACCCCGAGCGCGCCGAGGTGTGCTTGGGCGACTTGCAGACGCCCGATGCGCTGCTCGTGCGCGCCGAGCTCGCCCTTGAGGGGGGCGACGCACAGCGGGGCCTAGCGCGGTCGGCGAAGGCGCTGCGTGACGCGCTCGCCGGCCCGCACGGGATAGAGCGTGCCGCGCTGGTGCGCGCGTTGGCGCTGCGCGCCGAGGGTCAGCTCGCGGACGCACGGGCGGTCCTCGACGAAGCGCTCGACCGCCTCGGCCCCACGACGCTGGAGCCCGTCGCGGCGCGGCTGCGGCTGACCCGCGTTGCTGTCGCGCGTGATCTGGGGGACCTGCCGGGCGCTCGGCAGCGCGCCCGCGCTCTATACGCAGACACCCGCTGGAAAGGGCAGCCCGCCACGTGGGCCCTCGTCTGTGTCGCGATGGCGCGCGCTCACCTGGACGCGGGCGAGGTCATGGCCGCGGAGCGCCGCCTCGTCGAGGCCGAACGTATCTGGCCGACCGACCCACCCACGGCGGTGACTGTCGAGATCGCTCTGGTGCGCGTGCTGCACCAGCTCTGGACGCTCGGCCCCGTGCCTGTCTTGGGCGCCCTGCGGCGTATCGAGGCGCACACACCGTGGGCGAAGTTGCTCACGCGTCGCGAGGCGCGCGCCGAGGTTGCGCTGCTCAACGCGCGCATCGCCGCAGTCCGCGCAGCCAAGGCGCTGCGCAGCGGTGACAAGACCGCGCAGGCGGTCGCGCGCGAGACATTGCTCGAGACGCTCAAGGCGCTGCGCGAGGTCCTGCCGCCGCCGGTGGCCTGGCTCCAGAGCCTGACCGCGCTCGCGGAGTGCCTCGGCGCGGCGTCACCCGGTCTCGTCGAGCGGCTCGAACGTTTCGTCCCTCGCCCCGGCGAACCTGCAGCACGCAGCCTCGCTGCTGCCCTGCTCACCACGCTGCGGACGCGGCCAGAGCTCGCCGCCGAGGACCTGCGGCAAGGGCAAGCGCTGCTCCGCGAGGCGGGGTCCGCGCCCCCCCCAGAGGTCGTTCACCTCGGCGTTATGGCCCCCGACTAGGGTCGCTCAGACGCGCGCGCCCAGTCGACGCGTAAGCCCTCACCCTGTGACTGAGAGCCGACCGCTCGCAGGCGTCCCGGCGCGAAGACGCGCGGCGTGTGGTCTTGGAGCCAAGTCACGACATAGCCCGCCCGCTCCTCCGCGAGCGTTCCCACCGTGGGCGCCTCGGGATCGGGGACGTCCGCGTCGGGGGTGCCCGGTGGCCGCGAAGGCTCGAGGCCGTCGCCGAACGCCGTGAGGGTGAACTCTGCGCCCGGCGAGAGCACGAGGCGATCGCGGAGCGTCGAAAGGGCCAACTCGCCCGCAGGCGTGGGCATCACCGCGCCTGGCTTGAACTCGAGGGCGAAGTCGAAGCCACCTCTCACAGGGCGGGACGCCGCCGCGTCCCACGACGCGAGCGTGGGGGGTGCAGGCGGCGCTGCCGTCCTCAGCGCCTCGAGCGCGCGCGCGTCGACCAAGCTCAGCAAGCTCAGCGCGCCCGGGCGCCGCGAGACCGATGAGAGCCGCCATATCGCAAACGCTCGACCATCAGCGCCCGTCCAGCGCTCGAAGGCATCGAGGTTATCCACCAGAGTCGCGGCGCGCGTGCCCGCAAGGCGCGTCGCCCAAGCATCGACGCTGACACTGGGATAGAGCTGCGCGAGCCACAGCGCCCGGGTGGCGGCGGGCTCTGCCGGACGGCGCTCAAGCGTGAGCGCGAAGCTCAGCAGGGCCGTGATGTCGTCAGGACGCGCCTCGATCGCGCGGCGCACACCCACGAGCCACGTCGCGGACAGCCCTTGATAGGCGGACGTCGTGGTCAGCACGACCAGCTCGGGGTTGTGGGCCAACGCACGACGGACCTCGTCCATCGGCCCCGCGAAGGCCTCGATGCAGAGGCTCCGCGCCTTTCCAGCTTGCGAGTTCGGGGGCTCCATGCACCGCCCCTCGTCGAGGGCTGCGCGCGCACTCGCATCGTCCGCTGCGTCAACCCGATGCACCGCGTCCGCCGCCTCCGCGCTGCCCTCGCCTGCGACGTCAAGACCGTGGTCAAGCGCCCACTGCCGCGCCGCAAGCCACCCGGGTCCGTCCGGTCGGGTCGAGACCCCGACCCCGCGTGCCAGCGCAGGTTGGGTTGCCCACGACGCGGGGCCTACCAGCGCCTCGTCGCCTGCAGATTCGGCGAGCAAGCCGAGCACAACGACCTGCGGACGCGCTGCGGGGTCACGGATGATCGCGCCGACCTCGAGGTTCGCCTGCGTCAATAGCGCGGCGGCGCGCTCCGCGGGCACGACCCCCAACACCGCCCCGTCCGCCGCGCCCCGTGCACCGCGCGCCAGCGCCTCGACCCACGCCGCATCCGTCGACGCAGCCTCGACGCGCAAGCCGACACCTTGGCCGCACGCCGCACTTCCCGCTTGCGCGTTCGGACCTCCGCCGAAGCGCAGGAGAGCGTCGACGCCTGCACCCGGGAGCGCGATGACCCCCAGCGGTTGTGCCTGCGGGCAGCCCAGCGGGGGAGCAGGCGACGGTGCCTCGGGAGCGGGCGCGCTCGCCACGTCGCGCGCGGCGGCGTCCTGCAGGTGGTCTTCGAGGCGCCGGTCTGTGGGCGCGGGTGAGTGCCTCGCAGACCACCACACGGCGCCGCCGACGAGCGTCAGCGCTGCCGCGCCCCCTAGCCACGATGTGCTCGCAGATTTCACAATCCCCGAGTGTAACCGACACCAAAGGGGTGCATCCTATTTCCCGGCAACGCCCACCGAAGTTCCGCGGAGCGCCTATGCGTCTGAATACCCCCATCGCCGCCCTGTTCATGGCGTCGACGCTCGCGTTGACGGCACCTGCACATGCTCAGTTCGCCCCGGCCGCTTGCCTCGCCGGGAGCGACCAGGGCAACGGCCTCGAGCTCACGCTCGACCGCTCCGGGCAGGCCCACCTGACGCATATCGACCGCGTCACGGGCACGCTCTACTACTCCCGGTGGGACGTCGGCGCGCAGCCGGTCCGCGAGAACGTCGCGCTCAACGTGTCGCAGTTCGCGCTCCTTGAGGTCGACGACACAGGGCTCACCCTGGACGCCAGCGGCCATCCGCGGGTCTGCTACTTCGACGCGACGCTTGGCGCGTTCCGCGTCGGCCTCCGAAGCGCGAACGGCTGGGCGCTCGAGACAGTGCTCGTCGGTGCCAGCGCAGGCGACCAGTGCGACATCAGCATTGCCCCAGACGGCGCGCTCCACACGGTCTTTCACCACGACAGCAAGCTCAAGCATGCCGTCCGCACCGGCGCCAACGCTTGGACAGTCACCATCGCGGACCAGGTCGCGGGCAGAAACCTCGGCGTCGACCCGTCCATGCGCTTCGCCGCGGACGGCACCCTCGCCGTGGCTGCAGGTGACTTCACCAACGGTGAGCTGCGGGTCAGCACGCGAACCCCGAACGGCGCGTGGTCGACCGTCGCGTCTGCCATCGCGGGGCAGCGGATTGGCGGCTCGCCTCGCCTCGCGCTCGACGGCGCGAACGTCTTTATCGCGCATGGCGTGCTCACGGCAGGCAACCAGGTCAGCGACGGTGGGCTGGTGACGACAACGGGCGCGCGCGGCGGCCCCCTGACCAGCACGCGGCAGGCCATCGACTTCATCGGCGGCTCCACGGGCGCTGCGGGCGAGTCGGGCAGCTACAGCGTCGTGACGCGGGAGCTACAACGCAGCGCGCTGTTTGGAAACCAAGACGGTCTCAAGCTCTTCGAGGGGCTGCCGGGCAACAGCGCGAGCACGACGCTGGAGTCGTGGCCCGCGGCGAGCGCCCGGCACTTGTTCAAGAACGTCACAGTCTCGCGCGGCCCGGGCGGCCGCCCCGTCACGGCGTACCTCGTCGATGTGGCGCCGAGCGGCGCGAACGCAGGCGGCGCCTATGTGTGCGTCATTCGCCCTGTCGACACGGACAACGATCGCTTGCCCGACACTTACGAGGCGACGCTCGGGACGCGCAGCGACCTCGCGGACACCGACAGCGACGGCCGCTCAGACGGCCTCGAGGTCCTGGTGGACGGCACGGACCCGCTCGCGGCGCCGGGGTGCGTCGACACGGACCAAGACACGGTCTGCAACGACGTCGACAACTGCGATGCGGTCCCCAACTTGAACCAAGCGGACGCCGACGGCGACGGCGTCGGCGACGCCTGCGACAACTGCGCTGCGGTGTTCAACGACACGCAGGTCGACTCGGACAACGACGGACGCGGCAACGCCTGCGACAACTGCATCGACGCCCAGAACGCGACGCAGACGGACGCCGACGCCGATGGTCGCGGCGACGCCTGCGACAATTGCCCAAGCCTCTCGAACTCGACTCAGCTCGATGGAGACGCCGATGGCCGCGGGGATGTGTGTGACAACTGCTTGAGCGTGGCAAACCCCGACCAAGCCGACCCCGACGCCGACGGCAAGGGCAGCGCGTGTGACAATTGCCCGACGGCGTCCAACTCGGGTCAGCTCGACTCCGACGCGGACGGCCGCGGGAACGCCTGTGACAACTGCTCGACGACGCCGAACGCCGACCAAGCGAACACCGACGGCGACAAATACGGCAACGCGTGTGACCTGTGCCCCACCAAGTCCTCGAGCAGCAACTCGGACGTCGATGGTGACCGCCTCGCGTACGCCTGCGACAACTGCCCGAACATCGCCAACGCAAACCAGACCGACACCGACGGCGACACTCTGGGCGATGCCTGCGACAACTGCCCGAGCGTGTCGAATAAGAGCCAGACCGACACCGACAAGGACACGCGGGGCGACGTGTGTGACAACTGCGTGAGTGTGTCGAACCTCGACCAGGCGAACACGGACGGCGACCGGTACGGCAACGTCTGTGACAACTGTCGCACGGTGGCGAACAACGACCAGACGAACCGCGACCTCGACGTGTTCGGCGATGCCTGTGACAACTGCGATCTCATGACGAACGCGAACCAGACAGACACGGACGCGGACGGTGTCGGCGACTCCTGCGACAACTGCCTGAATCGGGCGAACGCGGACCAGCTCAACAGCGACGCCGACACCCTGGGGAACGTGTGCGACAACTGCGACTTCGCAACCAATCAGGGACAGCTCGACTCAGACGGTGACGGCATCGGCAACGCCTGCGAGCCGAACGGCCCGTGACCATGCTGCCTTCGATGCACTCCCGCGATGCCGATCCGAGCCTCGTGACGTACACGCACGTCGTCTACGCGCTGCACGCCGCGTCCCTCATCGTCGGCGTCGTCGGCAGCGCGACGATCATCGGCAGCTTTCTGCTCGGCGTGCCGTCCATCCTCGCGGTCGTGATGAACTACGTGCGCAAGGCAGACGCCGCCGGGACGTGGCTCGAGTCACACTTTCGTTGGCAAATCAGCACGTTCTGGTACGCAGTCGCAGCCGTCTGCGTCGCCGGCGCGGTGTGCCTGCCGTTCGTGCTCCTCTTCGGCCTCGGCGTACTCATGTTCGCGGGCTGCGCGGCGGTCATCGGCTTGTGGGTACTCTACCGCATCGTGCGCGGTTGGCTCGCGCTCGGGAGCAGCCAGAGCCTCCCGCAGCCCTGAGCTCAGCGCGAGAAGTCCCAGTCGATGCCGAACTTCGTGCCGGCGCGCAGCACATGCTCGGCGCCGCGCTTGTCTTCAGCCGGGAGCCACTCGTAGCCGACCCAAACACCCGCGTAGGGCATGAACGACGCGAGCCGAATCTCGCTGAGCCCCGCGGCCAAGACGCCCCGGACGCCGTTGCGTGACTCGCTGAAGTCGAACTCGTCGGCGCGTCGAGTCCATGCGACCTCGGTGTCGAAGAAGAACGTCGAGCGCTGGTAGCGCGCCATGACGGGCGCCGCGACGGCGAGCCCCAAATCGACGCGACGCTGGCCATTGTCGTCGGACGGCAGCGTGCTCGCGCCGCCCGTCTCGAACCCCGCCGCGAGGGTCCAGCGCCGCGAGACGCCGTACGCCGGCATGATCCGCACGCCGCCGCCGCCGCCGAACTCAAGCGGGCGCCGCGTCAAAAAGACCTGCCCGCCACCGAGCGTCTCGAGCAGCAGCACGAAGCGCCCCGCATCTCCCTGCACGCCTGCGAAGTCGCCGCGCGCTGGGAGCCAGAACGGGCAGTCTTGCGCCGCGCTCTGCTCTGCATGCTCGAGCAGCATCCGGACGCGGTCGATGCGCAGCACCTCGTCAAGGTCTGCGAGCGAGCGCCCCGCGGCGAACTGGGCCCGGGGCGCCCCGCCGAGCGCGGTCACGCGCGCCTCGAGCCAGCCCTTGAGCACCGCGCGCCCGGATTCCGGTGTCTGGCAGACAGAGCGGAGCGCTTGGTTCGCGCCCTCTTGCAGCTCGATCCGGTCGACGAACCACGTCCGCCGCATCTGCGCGTCCACCAGCTTGCGCAGGTCCTCGTAAAGCGCGAGTGACGCTCCGTCGAGCGCCAGAGCGGCGAGCAGTGCGTTCACCATGCGTTATGGACCGACCGCGCTGACAGGCCAGAGGGCCTCGTGCAGCGTCTCGCCCTCATACTCCGCCACGACCCACACGGCGTAGGGCCGCTCGTCCGTGGGCAAAACCCCGGGCTCGATCTCGAGAGTCCGCTTGCGCTCCCCGGTGACGAGCGCCCGCGTCTCTGTCGGCTCGGCCTTGCGCATCGTCTGCTCCAGCGTCGCGTAGACCACGCGATCGGCGTCCAACAGCCGCACCCGCCAAGGGATCTCTCCCACGCCGCCATCGTCGACGAGCGCGAGCCCGTACTCGAACGTGAAGTCGAGCTG
>Ga0164295_10002472_pt1 | contig 15177 bp, 12 predicted proteins | sample GEODES006metaG_FD_111798 | JGI IMG/M metagenome (GOLD analysis project Ga0164295, IMG submission 111798) | Oligotrophic lake water microbial communities from Sparkling Lake, Wisconsin, USA - GEODES006 metaG | ecosystem: Environmental > Aquatic > Freshwater > Lake | place: USA: Sparkling Lake...
ACGCCGCGCACCGCGGCCGCCGGATCGTTCCCGGCAGCGATCGCCACGACGGCCGCAGCGGCCCGCGACGCCGAACCGGAGCGGGCCACCCTGGCAGCGACCTCGTCGAGCCGTTCGACGACCGCTTGCCGGGCTGCGGCATCGGTGAGCCAAGTGACGACATGCTCGGCGGCCCGGTCGGCCGGATCGCCGACAGCGAGGTATTCGGGATAGATCGCGTCGGGATCGGCCGGCGGAACGACCGTCGGCGGGGTGAAGACGCCACGCACCGGCAGGATCGGATCGGGCACCGCCATGAGATTGACCAACGTGATGAATCGGGCGTGCCGGAACCAACTCTGAACGATGTAGGCAAACCCGCCGATCCGGTAAATGATCACCGCAGGGAGCCTGGCGGCGAGGAGCTCGAGCGACACCGAGCCACTCACGGCCATGGCACAACTCGCCTCGGCCATCAGGCTCCGCGTCCTCGCGGCCACGACCTCTACTGCGCTCCCCCCTGCGCCTGCGATCATCTCCCGGACAACCTCGGCGTGGCGCTCATGGAGGACGGCCACGACGAACCGGGCGCCCGGCACCCGGCGGGCGACTCTTTCTCCTCCCCTCAGCAGCGACGGCAGATTGGCGCTGATCTCCTGGCCGCGTGATCCCGGAAGGAGGAGCACCAAGGGCTCCCGGCCGGAGGGCGCGTGGGGTTCGGTGGCCCGGGCGTGGGCGTGGGCAGCCTCGTCAAAGAAGGGATGGCCGACGAGCGTCGAGGCGATCCCCTCGGCCGTGAACCAGTCGTGCTCGAACGGCAGCGGCGCCAGGACATGATCGACGAGCCGGCGCATCTTCTCCTTCCGCCAGCTTGCCCAAGCCCAGATCTGCGGCGGGCAGTAAAAGACCACCGGGATCCCATGCCGCTTCGCGCGCCACGCCAGCCACCAGTGGAAGCCGGGGAAGTCGACGAGCACGCAGACGTCGGGGCGGTGATCGAGGAAGCTCCGCTCAGCGCGGCGGGCGAGATCGACAAAACGGTGGATCGAGAGGATCACCCGGAGAAACCACATCACCGCCAGCTTGGTCATGTCGGCGACGAGATCGACCCCCTCGGCGGCCATTTGCGGCCCGCCCAGCCCGAGGCACTCGACGTCGGGGCAGCGTTCCCGCAGGGCCCGGGCGAGGAGGGCGGCGTGGTGGTCGCCGGATGGCTCGCCGGCAGAGAGGAAGACGCGCATGGCCATTGGCTCCAGGGAGGCCAGCGCGCAAAAAAACTCCGCACGGGCAAAGACTCCCGTGCGGAGTATTTCATCTCCAACCCCACCGCCCTAGGGCAATTCACAGCCCTGAAACGGGGGACGTTGGCCGGGGGTCACTTCTTGACGGCTTCGAAGGCGTTCTTGTCGCCACCGAACACGAGCGTGAGCTTCTCCTCGTCGGAAGCCTTCTCGACCTTCCCCTTGCAGTTGTTGCAGCAGAAGGTCACCTCGGCATCACCGACGGCGAGCTTCGTCTCGGGCTTGGTGGGGCCGCCGGAGAGCGGGCAGCACTTCTGGGTCAGCTGGCCGGTCGAGACCATCTGCTGACTGGCCTTGGCGGCAAACTTGGCCGAATCACCCTTGAAAGCACCGGCACACTTGTCGCAGCAGAAGTAGACCTTGCCGCCGGCGAAGTCGGCGCTCTTGTCAGGGTTGCAACCCTTGCCGGACACCGGGCACTTGGCATCCTTCGGCTCCTTCGGGGCGGCCGAGACGACGGCCGAGCCGACAAGCAGAGCGACCAGAGCGAAAGCGGCGACGAGACGGGAAATCTTCATCATGGGGAAGGAGCCTCCTAGGAAGCGGAAGTAAAGGAACCGAGAAACCCACATTCCCATCATGATAGGGGGCGTCAGGGGGCGCAGCAACCGGCAAAATCGACGGATCCGGCCCGGCCTACCTCCTTCCCCCCAGCCGGGACGCGGGGCTGGTTTTCACCGGCCCGTCAATCCTTTTCCAGCGGCGGTGGCGGCGGGAGCCGCTGCCGCGGCTCCGGCAGCCCGGTGGCCACGATCGCCCCGCCGGCGATGACCCCGGCCCCGAGGATGAACACCGGCTCAAACCCGAGCCGATCGACCGCCCACCCCACCAGCGGCGAGAGGACGAACGGCGCCGCCAGGGCTGCCCCAACGATGCTTACATAGCGGGGGTGCTCAGCGGCCACCGGGGCCAACTCGAGGGCATAGTTCGTGAACAGCCGCAGCGACAGCGGATTGAGCCCCAGCGGCAGGTAGACGAGCCAGAACCACTCGACCGCCGCCCCGTGCGGCCCCCGGGCCAGCGCCGTCACCAACAGCGGCGTCAGCGACGACAGGGCCACGAGCCAAACGAGCACCAATCTCGTTCCCCGCCGGTCGGAAAGCGGGCCGACCACGAGACTGGCGGCCCCCGTGGCGGCATTCTGGACGATGACCCAGGTCAACAGGCTGCCGATCTGGCTCCCGAGCCGATCCCGCGCGAAGGCCTGGTAATGAGGGAAGAGCATGAGCACCGCCGAGAAGCAGGCGGCCACGCACGCCAGACGGACGAGGCTCGGATCCCCCGCGAGCGTCCGACGCCAGCCATCGATTCCCTCCCGACAGGCCGACAGCCAGCCGCGCCTGGCCGATGCCACAGCCGGGGATGCCGGTTGGGGGCGTTCGGCGTCGCGGGGCTCGTCGAGGAATGGCGGCACGAGGGCCGCGAGCCCGAAGAAGGCGGCGGTCGCCGCGAAGATCTTCGGAAAGCCATCGGCCTCCTCGAGCCAGCGACCGAGCCAGAGGAGGGCCGCGGCGATCGCCAGGACGCTCCCCAACGACACGCTCACGAGCATCGCCCGGCCGCGGTGACCCGGGGCGATGAGCTTCCCTTGGAGGGCGGCAGCGACGAGCTGATTGAGCCCGTTGCAGGAGGAGAAGGCGGCGTAGACGACGAGGAAGAGGAGCGCCAGGAGGTCGGGCCGCCGGGTCTCGAGCGGCGTCCACGACACCGCCAGGAGGGCGAAGCAGGCGGCCATGAGGGCGCTCGAGCGCATCAGCGCCCACTTCTTCAGCGGCGCCCGCGAGAGCCGGCCGGAGAAGAGGAGCGGGGTGAGGCTCTGCCCGCCACGATTGAGCACCGGCAGGAGGCCGCGGAGGGTGCCGGAATCGACGACGGCGTCGAGGACGGCCGGCATGATGATCGTCTCGGTCTTGAAGATCCACCCGATCCGGACGATCACCTGATGGATCTCGAGGGCGAGGGTGTTCCACGCGGCCCGCGCGGCGTCAGGATCGCGGCCACGATCGGCCCCAGGCCCCGATGCGGCGCGGCGGTTCCTGGCGGCTAAGGCAGCGTCCCGGTCGTGCAATCCACGGTCCATGGGGGTACGATTCCAGAATCAACGCGACGGTGCGTCGGCCGCAGCATGAGGCTTTGACCGTTCTCCGTCCAACCCCCATGATCGGTCCAGGCGGGCGACGTGCCGCCGATTCTTCTCTGCCGATTCTTTTCTGGGGAAAGCGCACGCGTTCCCCTGATGTTTGCCCGAGGAGCCACGATGCAAAGAATTCCCCGATTCAACCGCCGGTCCGTTGCCCGCCTGGGGCTCACTGGCCTCATCGCCTCCGCCGCGATCGGAAGCCTGCCGGAGGGGCTGCTTGCCGCCGATCCAGACACGACGCGCCTCGTCTACTTCGGCACCTACACCGGCGCTCCGCCGCAGGGAGAGGGCATCTACGTCGCCCGCTTCAACGCCGCCGACGGCACGCTCTCCGAGCCGCAGCTCGCCGCGGAGCTGCGAAATCCCTCCTACCTCGCCCTCCATCCCTCCAAGCCGCTCCTCTACGCGGTCTCCGAGGTCGCCGACGCCGATGGCAAGCCGACCGGGAGTGTCGTGGCGCTGGCGATCGATCCGGCCACTGGCTTGCTCACGAAGCTCAACCACCAGTCTTCCGGTGGCAGCGGCCCGTGCGCCGTGTCGGTCGATCCTTCGGGGCAGGCGGTGCTGGCGGCCAACTACGGCGGCGGAAGCTCGGTGTGCCTCGGGATCGAGCCCGATGGTCGGCTCCGGCCCGCGGTGGCGGGGACTCCGGCGGGGTTCATCCAGCACGAGGGGAAGAGCGTCAATGCCGCCCGCCAGGAGGGTCCCCACGGGCATTCGATCGATCCCTCCCCTGACGGCCGCTTTGCCGTCGTCTGCGACCTCGGCATCGACAAGGTCCTCGTCCACGCTCTCGATGCCGGGAAGGGAACGATCCGGCCCCACGGGGCGACCGCCGTGGCCGCCGGCGCCGGCCCCCGGCACTTCGCCTTCCATCCCGACGGTCGCCATGCCTACTGCATCAACGAGCTCGATCTCACCGTGACGGCGTTCGACTTCGACGCCCAGGCCGGGGCCCTCGAGCCGGTGCAGACGCTCGCCACGATCCCCGCCGGCATCACCGATCGGAGCGGATTCTCCACCGCCGAGATCGCCGTCCATCCGTCCGGGAAGTTCGTCTATGGATCCAACCGCGGCCACGACTCGATCGCGATGTATGCCGTCGATGCCCCGACCGGCCGGCTCACGTTCCTCGGGGCCGAGCCGATCCGCGGCAAGACGCCTCGCAACTTCGCCATCGATCCCTCTGGCAAGTGGCTCCTGGCGGCCGGCCAAGATTCGCACGGCGTGAGCCTGTTTTCAATCGATCAGTCCACCGGCAAGCTCTTGTTTACCGGACGGACGGTGCCCGTGCCCGCCCCGGTCTGCATCACGTTCCGCTGACAATTCCGGTCGCGCCTTCCCTTCCTCCTCCGCCCTGACGCCCATGACCATCTGCCTGCTCAAGTCGAAGATCCACCGTGCCGCGGTCACCGCAGCCTCGCTCGGTTACGAGGGGAGCCTGACGATCGCCGCCGACCTCGCCGAAAAAGTCGGCCTGCGGCACTACGAGCGGATCCTCGTCGGCAACATGGCCAATGGCGAGAGGTTCGAGACGTACGTCATCCTTGGAGCGCCCGGATCGGGGGCGATCGAACTCAACGGCGCCACAGCCCACCTCGGCAAGCCCGGCGACCGGCTGACGATCATGTCATTCGGCCAGTACACCGCCGAGGAGGCCCGGCATCATCAGCCGGCCGTGATTGTGCTCGACGCCACCAACGCGATCGTGCTGCGCAAGGATCTGGGCCACTGATCTGGAAGATCAGTCTCGCGACGCTTTTGGGCCGACCCGACCGCGGCCGCGCTCAGAACATCCACGGCGCCACGAGCCCACTCAACAGAAACACGTTCGGCCGAAAAAAGCCTTTACGCCGGCCCGAAGTCAGGATTGGCGGAGCGTCGGCAGGTGGGTCGAATCGATCTGGGGTTCAGGGCCGTTCAGTCGCACGCGGTGCGCCGGGCCGCTTCGGGGCTGTAGAGCCCTGCTTCGGACCCATGGCCTTTGTCGGAGCCGGACCTGCGGCAGCTTCGAGGGGCCTCGCAGCCTCAGCCCCGGCACCTTTCGGCTGCACCTTTGGCGGCGTGCGCGGGGCCTGATCAGGACCGGCAAGAGGAGGTGAAGGCACAGGAACTGGGGAGGCGACCACCGGTGAAGGCTTTGTTTCCGAAGAACAACCGGAAAACGCAACCACTGCGGCGAGGCCGAGCGTGAGCCAGCAAGCAAAACAACGGATTGCCATGAATCGAAGTCCTTTGACAAGACGGAGAGAATGATCGGGCAGGCTGGGAGCGTGGCAACTCCGGGTGACCGGCCCGCCCCCCGGACACAAGTCCAGGGGGGGCGGCCGAATGCACCAAGTCGATGCGATCGATCAGTCGATCGAGGTTGAGAGAGCCTGACCGTCGGCCTTCCCGGCCAACTGGAGCATCGTGTCGGGATCCGTGGACACCGCCAGCGATCGTACCGAGCCGTCGGCAAAAACGTAGTTGATGCCGCCACCGGCGTGGAAACTCGAGAAGCGGTAGTACTGACGATCAGCCGCATTGTAGGGTGTGCCACCAAAACTCTTGGCCATCCAGTGCATCGGTATCGGCCCACACGTCCAAGTAAACGAGAACTTCCGATTCGTCCCCAGACGTCCGTAGGGCACCCCTTGGGCGTTGGTGGGTTCGAAGTCGGCGTCGTAGAAACCGCCGGTCACTTCGCCAAACGCGATCGTCTTCGATGTGCCATCGTAGGCGTCCCGGATGGCCGACGCCTGCGCGCTGCGAAACAGCCCCTGGTAAAGGTCACAAGCCGGCGCGTCGGCCGCGGTGATCGCGCCAGCGTTCACAAGATACTGGGCATCATCATTGAGCCGTCCCGAGCATCCGAGATAGTTGGTGCACTGATGGTTCCGGGTTACCGGGTCGGGAAGTTCGTCGGTGACCCCGTAGGCACCGTAAACAAGCTCCGAAATGATGAAGAACAATGACGTCTCGGTCGATCCCCCGAGTTTTCGGACCGCCTCGGCGTTGTCGGAGGGGCAGAGCAGACCGGCGATTCGGGTCCCGGTGACGGCATTGACCTGGGGGTAACTCCAGTAGGGGTATTTCTTCGGGTCAGACCCGTTGCCGGCCACGGCATAGTCGCTGACATTCATCTTCATGTTGCTTGGGAAGGGCTGGTACGTCGCCGATTCCTCCATATAGGGCAACAGGTAGACCAACGTGCCGCAGAAGGTGTACTTGTCCCACGGATTTCCTTCGAGGACGACATTGGGATCCTGCGGAGCGACGACGCCGGGCGGAAACTTCTTCATGGCCGATTCGTAATTCAACAACGAAAGGCCGAGTTGCTTCATGTTGTTCTGGCAGGCACTCCGACGGCCCGCTTCGCGCGCCGACTGGACTGCCGGCAGCAGAAGTCCGACGAGCGTGCCGATGATCGCGATCACGACGAGCAGTTCGACCAGCGTGAAACCGTGCTGGTGCGTTCCGGCACGGCTCGAACCTTGAAGGACCATGAGTTCACCCCGCGAGAAAGACACAACTGATCAAGATGACGACGAAGTGCCGGGGCGGCTCCGCCCGCCACGGCCCACCGACACAAACTAAAGCGACCTGCCTGGAGAATCGAGTTCTCAGTCAAGAATGGATCACGATTCGAAGCAGTGCGGATCCCTTCCGTCGCTCCTTCGCGGATCTCCAGCCCAGACACACGTTCGCTAGACAGACGTTCGTGCCGCTTCCTCCATCGCCCTTGCCCCTCAACGAAGACTACTCATGAGAATCGTACGGGGCAATGATTCTTCCGCAGAAAACCTTGCCGAACATGGTGTGGCAAGCACCGGTCCGAAGCGGAAAAACCGCTCCAACCAGTCCGGACGACGTCGACGTCGTGCCGAGACAGCGGTCGCGGCCCGCGAGATTTGCCGCAAAAAAACGAAAAATCCCCGCTCCGCGTCTCGCGGGGCAGGGATTTTTTGAGGCTTGCCAGTCGGCCGAAGAGCCCCGCCGATCGTCGGCGGCTCCCCTCGGGCGATGGATTGCCAGAGCCGAAAATCAAAGCGGCTCGGCCGGCGACGGGGATCTCCCCTGGAACTTGGCCGGAACCTTCCCCTTCGGTGGCCCCTTCACCGAGGGCCCCTTGGCCGGAGGAGCAGCCACCGGGGCGGCAGAAACCGGAGCCGCTGGAGCGGCCGCCGCCGCCGGGCTGGCACTCGCCCCGGGAGCGGCCTTGCCCGGCTTCGGAACGCCCCCTGCCGCCGGAGCGGCGGGAACCTCACCAGCAGACGCGACCGGGGCCGGCGGCGGTGCCGGGGCGGGCTTGGCCCCTTCGGAGCATCCGGCAAACCCACTGACGGCCACGGCCGATGTGGCCACCGCACACCACAGACAACGCATGTGCATGGAACAAGGTCCTCCAGAAGGTCGATTCGACGGATCGGCCACAGCATGTGGCTCAAGCCCGGACGGGCCGCAACACCCACCTACCGACGGTGCTCACGGATAGCCGGCCCCGCGAGGGGGCCGGCTGCCGCCAGAAAGAGCTTCAGTCGATCGAGGTGTTAAGCGACTGGCCGTCCGCCCGACCAGCGAGTTGGAGGAGCGTCAGCGGATCGGTGTCGACCGCGAGAAACTTCACCGAGCCGTCGACCATCGAGTAGCCGATCAACGAACCGGCATGCATGCTGGCGAATCGATACCAGTTCCGGTCGGCAGGGTTGTAGCGGGTGCCGCCGAAGGAGGTCGTCATCCAGTGCATCGGCATCGCGCCGCACATGTAGGACATACAGGTCTGACGACCAGATCCCTTGACGCCGTCGGTGAAGCTGCCGACGACCTCGCCGAAGGCGATCGTCTTTGAAGTGCCATCGATGCAGTCCTTGACGCCGGCCGCCTCACTCGGCCGGAACATCCCCTTGTAGGTGTCCGCTGCGGTGATCCTGGCGGCATCCGACGTGAAGTAGGCCCCGTCGAGCTCACTCCGACCGGCGCAGCCGAGGTAGTTGGTGACGTGGTGATTCGACGTGATCGGATCGGGCTGTTCGTCGTTGAGAGAGTAGCTCGAGCCGGCCGTTGGGTCGATCGTTATGAAGGTCGTGAACTCCGCAGACCCGCCCGTCTTCCGGGTCCCCTCGGCATTGTCCGACGGGCAGATCAGCCCAGCGATCTTCGTGCCGGTGACGGCGTTGACCTGCGGATAGACCCAATAATTTTGCCGCCTCGGATCGGCGCCGTTGCCGTAGGTGGCGAAGTCGCTGGGGTTCATCTTCATGCTGCCCGGGAAGGGCTGGTAGACCTGCGTCTGCTCCATGTAAGGAAGGAGGTAGATGAGGTGGCCGACGAGCGTGTAGTCGTTCCAGCCGTTGCCGGAGGCGAGGTCTCCAAAGGCCTTCGGAACGATCTGCGAAGGGGGGAGCTTCCTCGTCGCCGATTCATAGTTGAGCAGCGCGAGACTCAACTGCTTCATGTTGTTGGAGCAGGCACTGCGGCGGGCCGCTTCGCGCGCCGCCTGGACGGCCGGCAGCAGAAGTCCGACGAGCGTGCCGATGATGGCGATCACCACGAGCAATTCGACCAGCGTGAAGCCGTGCCGGTACGTTCCGGCACGGCTTGAACCTTGAAGGACCATAAGTTCACCCCGCGAGAAAGAAGTAAAGATCCGATGATGCTTTGGGACGCCTCAACGTCGGCTCACACTTTGCAAATGCTGCGCCAACAATTCGGATTTCTTCAGTGCAGAGATCGAGCGGGGTGATCGATGGCCTCGCCGGGACTCGAAACTGCGATACATCAGCGGAAAAACCCGTAGAGGACGGGGTTGAACGGTGTTCCGGCCGTCCGGCGGTCGCCTCCCAGGTCGCCTCCCATGAAGATCGGCGACGGGTTGCGGCCTCGGCACCGAAGCCCACCTTGCAGGCAGCCGCTGCACGCTGAATCGGCAACGCCCCGTTCCGGAGAGGGGGCACCGCAGAGCCGGTCAATCGGGCGGGCGGGCAGCGAGGAGCATCTCGAGGTAGCTCCGCCGTTCCGGGGGGCCACACCCGAGCTCGGCGGCGAGCGATTCGAGGCAGGCGAGGACAGCCGGAATCTCCTCCGCGCCTGCCACGATTTCCAATTCGAGGAAATCCCCCAGCCCCGTCACCGTATCGATCGCCACCTCGACCTCACGGCCTTGCCAGGCAACCCGGGCCGGCCGGCGGCACTTCACCACCTCCCAGACGCGGTGAAAACCGAGGGCCGTGAGGAGCTCCGACCAGGTCTCGAGCGTGGTCGCACCCCCGGGTAGAGGAGTGATCGCGGCCAAGGGGAGCTCGATCTCGCGCCGTGTCTTGGCAGCCTGGCCGATCCGTGGCCCCTTCCAGGTGATCGCCACGCCATCCCCCTCACGGCGGAGCCGGAGGGCCTCGTCAGTCTGGGCGAAATCCCGCGAGGGATGGGCAAAGTAGACGTCGGCCTGCTCGATCGCCGGGCGGAAGCGGGCGGCGAGCCTGAGGAGCGCCGCTTCAACCGCTGCCCCACGGGCGAGCGGAAACTTCAGTTCAACCTCGTACACTTCAAGGCACTCCGCGCTTTGACTCACCATCGGCCGGCTCCAGGGCCGCCGGCACTAGCGGTCCCCATTCCTCTTTTCTCTTCGCTCCCATGATACTCGTGATACTCGCGGTCCTCCGCCGCCCCGCCCGACTGGTCCTGGGCGTCCTGGCAGGATCCTTTCTCGTCATGCTCCTCGGCGCGGGGTGCGTCGGGCCACAGACGCCCCACCCCGCCGTCGGCAAGCGGGTGGGGAGCGTGCCACTGGTGGCGATCCTCGATCCTGGCCGACCCGCGCCCACGTTCACCGGCCGCGTCACGCTCCTCAACTTTTGGGGCACCTGGTGCCCCCCCTGCCGCCGCGAGTTGCCCGGCCTGGGACGGATCGCCTCGAGACTTGCCGACGACGATCGATTCCAACTCGTGGCGGTGTCGTGCGGCCCCGGTGGCCCGGATGACCTCGACGAGATCACCGCCGACACGAAGCGATTCCTCGACCGGGAGCGGATCGCGATCGAGCCCTGGTGCGATCCCCGCGGCATGGTGCGGATGCTGTTCTCCGAGGCCTACGGCTTCGAGGCATTCCCGACCACCTATCTGATCGGCGGCGATGGTCGCATCCGCCGCGTCTGGGCCGGCTACCGCAACCGCGACGAGGCGGAGATCGCCGCCGCCCTGGTCGAGGCGCTCAAGAATGAGCCCCGGGAATAGCCCCGGCGCCTGGCGGCGGAGGCTTTAGCCGCTCGAGAAAAAGGGCTGCCATGGCGGCCGGATCGGCGGCGCTGGTGATCGCAGCGGCCACGGCCACACGCTGCCAGCCGAGGGCGCGGAGGTCGTCGAGGCGATCGAGCGTCACGCCGCCGATCGCGAACGCCGGCAGCGCGATCGTGGCAGCGACCTCGGTGAGAAACTCCTTCCCGGCATGGCTCCCGAAGGATTTCGTGGACGAAGGAAAGCAGGGCCCGACGCCGAGATAGTCGGCTCCCCCGCGGACGGCAGCGAGCGCTTCGCCGATGTCGTGCGCGGTGCACCCCACGACCGCCGTAGGGCCGGTGACGCGCCGCACGAGTTCGAGGGGGAGATCGTCGCTGCCGAGGTGAACACCCCCCGCTCCCACCGCCACGGCGACATCAGGACGATCGTTGACGATGATCAGCGTGTCGGCCGCCGACCGGCGTCTGGCCAACTCGACCGCCAGGCGGACGCGACCGACGAGCGCCGGGACGGTGAGCGATTTGTCGCGCACCTGGATCATCCGCACCCCGGCGTCGAGCAAGCCCTCGACGAGGGTGCCGAAACGGCGTGCATCTTCCCCGCCATCGACGAGCACACAGAGCGTGATCCCCGCCAGGCGTTCGCTCGCCCGATTGGCAGAGGCATCGAGCGCCCGCCAGGCCCCCGCGGCCCCCTGAGGATCGCTTCCCTCGTCGAGGGCACTTGCGCCTTCAGGCCGCCGGGGGGTGGGGCTGCTCTGGTTGCCGGAGGGGAGTGCCATGGGCGTGTTGTACCACCGCCGCCCCAGGTCCGCAGCGGCCAGCCCCCGTATTTTCGGCCCTATTTTCAGCCCTGCCAGCGGCCTTGGCCTGCTCTCGTTCGCTCCCTACACTCTCGCCCCTGCCGGCTTTGCCAGCCCCCATGGCCCCGATCGCCCGGAGCGGCCGTGACCTCCACCCGTTACCTGACACTCCTCTGGCCGGGGCTGCCGTGGCTCTGGCTGCGCGGCAGCATCGCCGGCCTCATCCTCGCCCTCGCGTTCGCCGTCGCGCTCGACATGGCGATCCTCCTCACATGGGTGTGGACTGAGCTTGTGGCGACCGAGTTCGCCCTCGGCCTCTGGGCGGCGACGGCCGGCGTGTGGGCCGTGGCCACGCTCTCGGCGGTGACGACTTTTCCGCCCCCTCTGCCGACAGGTCGCAACGAAGCCGCCGAGGCGCTGTTCGTCGCTGCTCGCGATGCCTACCTGGGCCGCGATTGGCTGGCCGCTGAAACGAAGCTCCGCGGACTTCTCGTCGTCGCGCCGACCGACGGCGAGGCCCAGCTCCTCCTGGCGACGCTCCTCCGCCGGGTCGATCGTCGGGCCGAGTCTCGGGCAGCGCTTGAGAAACTCTCCCGGAGTGACGCCGGCCGCCCATGGCAGGCCGTCATCCGTCGGGAGCTTGCGCGCCTCGAGGCGACAAAGACGCCGCCGGCAGCGGACCAAGCCGCGAACGATGAAGCCGGGCTCGACGATGACCCGGAGCCGAGGGTGCTCCGTCTGCCGTCGGAGACGCGCGTGACGAAAACCGCCACCGAACGCGCCGCCTGAGAGCGTCAGCGAACCATCGGGGCCCGGGCCGCGAACAACAGGGGCGATGGGCCCGATTTTGTCCTCCGGGCCATGTCGGCTCGGTTTTCGCCCTTTCCCCCGCCAGCCTGTCCACCCCCCGGCGCCCCGCTGGCACGGGCCCCAACCGCCCCACCCCCTGCCCGATTCGGGCTGCCGCCTAGAATTCCCCGATCGATTTGGCGTAAGGTTTGCACCGTTCGACCGGGTGGAAACAGCGGCTGCCATTTTCGGCGGCCGCATCCGCCCCTCCACAAGCCACTCTCTTCGAGAACTCCCCATGTACGAGCGTTTCACCGACCGTGCCCGGAAAGTGATGCAGCTGGCCAATCAAGAGGCCCAGCGTTTCAACCACGAGTACATCGGCACGGAGCATGTCCTCCTCGGGCTCATCAAGGAGGGGAGCGGCGTGGCCGCCAACGTCCTCAAAAACCTCGACATCGACCTGCGGAAGATCCGCATGGAGGTCGAGAAGCTCGTCCAAAGCGGCCCCGACATGGTGACGATGGGGAAGCTTCCCCAGACGCCCCGGGCCAAGAAGGTGATCGAGTATTCGATGGAGGAGGCCCGCAACCTCAACCACAACTACGTCGGCACCGAGCACATCCTCCTCGGGCTGCTCCGGGAGCAGGAAGGGGTGGCGGCGCAGGTCCTGATGAACCTCGGCCTGAAGCTCGAGGACGTGCGTGAGGAGGTCCTCAATCTCCTCGGCCACGGCATGGAGGGGGAAGGTGGCGAACGCGCCGGGCTCGGAGGCCGGGCAACGTCGGGCGCTGGAGCCGGCGGCGGCGAAGCGACAGCGAAGGCGGGAAAGAGCAAGACGCCGGCCCTCGACAGTTTCGGCCGCGACCTCACCGAGCTGGCCCGCCAGGGGAAGCTCGATCCGGTGATCGGCCGGGAAAATGAGATCGAGCGTGCGATTCAGATTCTCTGCCGCCGCACGAAGAACAATCCCGTCCTCCTCGGCGAGGCCGGCGTCGGCAAGACGGCGATCGTCGAGGGCTTCGCCCAGCGTGTCGTCGACGGCCACGTCCCCGAGATCCTCGCCGACCGGCGAATCGTCGTCCTCGATCTGGCGATGATGGTCGCCGGCACGAAGTACCGCGGGCAGTTCGAGGAGCGGATCAAGGCGGTGATGAACGAGGTCCGCCGCGCCAAAAACACGATCCTGTTCATCGACGAGCTTCACACGCTCGTCGGAGCCGGCGGCGCGGAGGGGGCGATCGACGCCTCGAACGTCCTCAAGCCGGCCCTGGCCCGCGGCGAGATCCAATGCATCGGCGCCACGACCCTCGACGAATACCGCAAGTACATTGAGAAAGATTCGGCTCTCGACCGGCGGTTCCAGATCATCATGATCGAGCCGGCAACGAAGTCGGAGGCGGTCGAGATCCTCAAAGGTCTGCGCGACAGGTATGAATCGCACCACCGCGTGCAGATCTCCGACGCCGCCCTCGAGAGCGCCGTGGAACTCTCGAGCCGCTACATCACCGGCCGCTGCCTCCCCGACAAGGCGATCGACGTCATCGACGAGGCCGGGGCCCGTGTCCGCCTCAAGGCCATGACCAAGCCGCCGGATCTCAAGGAGATCGACGAGGAGGTCGATCGCCTCAACAAGGAGAAGGAGGAGGCGGTCGCCAATCAGGACTTCGAGAAGGCGGCGGCGCTGCGCGATCAGGCCGACAAGCTCAAGAAAAAGAAGCAAAACATGACCCGCGACTGGCGCGACAAGTCGCGCGAAGCCGACGGCGTTGTCGACGAAGAGGTGGTCGCGGAGGTCGTCTCGAAGATGACCGGGATCCCGCTCACCCGGATGTCGACCGAGGACAGCAAGCGTCTGATGGCGATGGAGGACGAGCTCCACAGGCGGGTCATCGGCCAGAACGAGGCGATCAAGAGCATCGCCAAGGCCGTGCGCCGCAGCCGTTCCGGGCTCAAGGATCCGAAGCGGCCCACCGGCTGCTTCATCTTCGCCGGGCCAACCGGCGTGGGCAAGACGCTCCTTGCCAAGGCGCTGGCTCAGTTCATGTTCGGTGACGCCGACGCGCTCATCCAGATCGACATGAGCGAATACATGGAGAAGCACAACGTCAGCCGGCTGATCGGCGCGCCGCCAGGCTACGTCGGCTTCGAGGAGGGGGGGCAACTCACGGAGAAGATCCGCCGCCGCCCCTACTCGGTCGTGCTCCTCGACGAGCTCGAGAAGGCCCACCCCGACGTCTTCAACATGCTCCTCCAAGTGATGGAGGAGGGTCGTCTCACTGACAGCTTCGGCCGGAACGTCGACTTCCGCAACACGATCCTGATCATGACAACCAACGCCGGGGCCGAGGCGATCAAGAACGAATCGGCCTTCGGCTTCCAGAAGCCCGACGATGACGCCGGCTACGACAGCATGAAGAAGCGCGTCAACGAGCGGATCGAGAAGTTCTTCCGCCCCGAGTTCCTCAACCGTGTCGACGATGTGATCGTGTTCCACCACCTCACCGTCGAAGATCTCAAGCAGGTGATCGACATCGAACTGGCGAAAGTCCGCGAGCGTCTCGGCGAACGCGGCCTGAAGCTGGAGCTCACCGAGGAAGCGAAGCAGTTCCTCATCAAGAAGGGCTCCGACACCGACTTCGGTGCCCGGCCGCTGCGTCGTGCGATCGAGAACTACATCGAGGATCCGGTCTCGGAGGAGCTCCTCAAGGGGGAGTTCATCGGCAAGGACACGATCCAGGTCGACTGCATCGAGGTCGCCGACAAGAAGCAACTGAAGTTCATCGGCGTCGTCACCGCCGAACCCGTGGCGGCGCTGCCGGCGGGCGACGGCGAGCCGAAGTCCGAATAGCCCTCGGGCAAGGCTCCACGAAAGCAATGACCAAACCGGGGCCGGCGCGAAAAGCGCCGGCCCCGCTCATTTCCCGCTCAGGTCCCTGAGGGCCCCCCCC
>Ga0164295_10002473_pt1 | contig 15171 bp, 9 predicted proteins | sample GEODES006metaG_FD_111798 | JGI IMG/M metagenome (GOLD analysis project Ga0164295, IMG submission 111798) | Oligotrophic lake water microbial communities from Sparkling Lake, Wisconsin, USA - GEODES006 metaG | ecosystem: Environmental > Aquatic > Freshwater > Lake | place: USA: Sparkling Lake...
GCCGCGGTTACTTCGGACCTCCGGGCTCCGCTCTTCTTGATAACCCCCCAGGGGCCCCCCGGATTCCCTAGCTGCTCTTCTTCTTCCTCGCGACGGCCGCCTTGCCAAAGCCGCCGCGCCCAACGAGTGTGCTCTCGGGCAAGCTGGCTGCCTCGCTCGGAGCTCGGGGCGAGCCCGCGGCAGCCGCATTGGGCTCGGCTGCCGGTGGCGGCGCCGTCGCCGTCTCGCCGATGGTCGCGCGAATCTGGTTGCGCGCGCCGAGCGGGTCGGGGCGCAGCGCTTTGCGCAAGTCAGCGCAAGCGCACGCGCGCGAGCGATGGAGGCCGGCAGAGGGAGCCGACAGCGAAGCGCTCGAGTGCTTCGATGTAGCTCTGCAGGATCTCGGTCTCGGAACCAGAGTGTGAGCATCCATTATTGTGCCGACTTGAGCTCTCTGCCCTCTGACCCACTGGATGTAGCGCTCGCACCTCCCGTCACCTCTGCACCGCCGACCGGCCCCTGCAACCTCTGCTGCCGCTCTGCCTGCTTCGCACGGCGCATCGAGTATTCGGGCATTGGGACGTATGTCACCTCGAGCACGTCCTTGCGCCGTGTTGTCTCGGCATATTGCTTGGGCCGCAGACCGTCTTCCGGCTGCCGGGTGGGCAGCGGAATGATTGCCCTGGTCACGAGCGAGATCCGCGCCATCCGGCCGTCCCGTTTGCGCCACGCCACGGCATCCGCACGTTTGTCTGTTGTCGGGTCGATGAGCGACACGTGCGACATGTGCAAGGACTGCGGTTGCTCCTTGGTCATAAACCCTGGATTGAAGAGGCTGGCCGAATCAGGGTCTATCTCTTCGGAGGTCTTAAGATTCACGCCCTCAACGCAAAGCGTGTTTTCGCGCCACTGGCGGTCGACCACCCGCCCACGCCGTCCCTCGTCAGTCCCTTGATTGACCTCAACTACATCGTGCTTTTTGATAAGCCACTCGTGCAGCGGAAGCTCGGGCTTCGTGCGGCTCGGTTTCGGACGGCGTGGGCGACTCTTGAGCGCTGCCAGCCGCCAGCTGGTCATCAATCGCGCGCCATGAGGTGCGGTGATGGGTCGAGCGAGGGCTGCCGCCAGGGTCAGCATTCGCCTTCGACTGCCGCGGCACGCAAAGCCACGTACCGGTATGAAAACACCGGGTCGAGGCGCCGAGGCGAGCCCGCTGGGTCGGCTTTTCACGTTCCTCGTGTCTCGAGAACTATCCGACGGCTCCAAAGTCCTTGCCACAAGCGTCAAGGTGGGGATGCAGCATGCTCCATGCAGGATGTTACTATCGCGATAGTAAAGCGACGGAGCGAATTTCGGTATGACGAATGCGCTATAGGGGAATGCGCCCTTGGAATGCGCGGCCGCAGGCGCAGGCCTCATGCGTCACGGCACACGCGACACGGGACGACCCGCAGCCGCACGGGCCTGCCAGAGCGGGCGAGGGGTGTCAGCCCCGCCGCGCATCGCATCTCGCTGCCGGGACAGGCGGCCCACCGCACGGCCACGCGGCGAGCGCGGCCAGAGCCGACGTCGCGCAGCGCTCACGCGCACACCGCTGCTGTAGCCTGTGCACACACGACAGCAAAAGGATGATAGATATTTGTGTGGTTTTCGTGCATGCTTAATGGCTACCGGGCTGCCTAGTGCCTGTGTCCCATAGGGCCATCCCCTTCCTCCTCAGGCACGAACGTGAATGTGGCAGCAGGCCCATTGTCGTCCTCGATGGACACAAACAGCGTGTCAACATCAGGGCCTTCCCGGATCATCAACACCTTCGCCTCCGCACCGGCGGGCTTGCTTAGCATGACGGTAGAGTCGTCAACAATGCTCCACTGGCCCACAAGTTCCACTACACTAGATTCCACTTTCCGGATTACATAGGCACCGTGTCCCTCAAATCTTATCCATCCACACCACGAGGAGAGCTTCGGCGCAACGCTGTTCTCAATGAGTACAAAGTGCCCGTCGCAAAGCATGAACGAAGGCACCATGGTCGCAGACGTGCTCTGAAAGATGCCCATGATTCTAGGGTTGAGCGCGCAAAAGCCGGTGTGAACTGGCTGTCAACCTCCCCTGATCTTGTGGTGGGACAGAACTGAGCCCTTCGTTCGATGAGAAACGTCGGCATATCTCAAATATGGGGAAATGAATATCCAAGATCGAAGATGTGCAGAGGAGCAATTGGTATTCGGAGGCTTGTGGGAGCTCGTGGAGAGGAGTTCAGGAGTACGGTTGTATGCGACAGGTGGATCGGATCAATTTAAGATCTATAATTATGAAGGAAGTTCGCCGTCGTGAGTACAAATTTACACTGCCTCGATTTTCTCGCCGTCATCATGCTTCATCATGCGTCAGTAGGACGGCGCCGGTCTTGCGCGTCCGAGCGTCCGAGCGAGATATACCCGCCGCAATATGATTACGAAAGCAGAGGACGGCACTCGCGTGCGGCTTAGCCGAGGCCACGGGAGAGGCTGCTCATCGTGGCCTTGTTCACGTCGTTCACGCCTTGGGTCTTCTTGACGATCTTATCGACGATGCCGTACTCGAGAGCCTGCTGTGCGTCCATGTATTTGACGCGGTTCGTGTCCTCTGTGAGCTGCTCGATGGAGACCCCAGTCGCCTTCGACATGATCTCGAGCGCCACCCTCCGATTCGTGAGGATCTCACGCGCCTTGATCGCAATGTCGGACGCCTGGCCTCGCGCGCCGCCGCCGCGCGGCTGCGAGAGCATTACCGTACCGTACGGCAGTGCAGAGCGCTCGCCCTTCTCGCCGTTGGCGAGCAGCATCGCTGCAAGCCCGTACGCCTTGCCCACGAGCACCGTGTGGATGGGTGGCGCGGCGTAGTTCATCGTGTCAGCGATCGCAAAGGCCTCTGTCTCGAATCCGACAGGCTGGCCCTCGGAAGTCTCGACGCCAGGCGAGTTTATGTACATCAAGATCGGCTTCTCAGTCGAGTCGTACTGCAGGAAGAGCAGCTCAGCGATGATGAGCTCCGTCACCTGCGGCACGATCGGCATTCCAAGGTAGACGATGCGGTTGTTGAGGAGCAGCGACGGAAGGTCCGGTGGCGGACCGATGCGTGCGCCGTCGACCATCTGCAGCCAGTATCACAGCGCGCCGGGTCACTGGGTGGTTTGCTCAGGCAACAGGACAAGAGGGCAGGCGATGCGCAAAGGAGTGTTGGGAGGAAATGCGAGCGCACCCCGCCGCCTCCTGGCGCTCCCGACTGCAGCGCAAGCGGGCATCTGCTGCGGGCCGCAGTGGCCGCCGCGGTAATAGGGCGCACGCCCGCCTGCCACGCTCCCAGTAGTGGCAGCCCGCAGAGGGCCGCCGCGAGCAACATAGGCACGCGCATTGGGATCCTCGCGACGAGCGAGTAATGACGAATCGCCAGTTGTGGACATGTCGAACAACAGTCGTCTCAGCACCGTCGTCAAACATCTCATGATTCAGAAGGCACTATATGAGCGTTTTAGAAACGCCCGCGGCGTCGTTGCGAATGGCGTCAGAGGACCTGACACCTGCCCGCGCGGCGCTCGAGGACGCGGCCACGTACGTGGAACGGCACAAGGTGTTTCAGCTGTTCGAGTCGCTGCTGCAGGACGTGCTCGTCGCAAGGCCTTCCGACCCGCTCTCACATCTGATCACGTCTCTCAAGCGCGAGCCCGTGCCCAAGGTTGTGATCGCCGGCCCGCCGGGCGCACAGGCGCGCTCGGTGTGCGAGCTGCTCGCTTCCAAGAAGGGTATGGTGCACGTCATCGCCTCCGACGTTGTGCGCGAGCTCGCGCGGCTCAACTTTAAGCCGGCTGTCGAGGCCAAGGCCCTCATCGACAGCGGCAAGGAGGTGCCCGATGCGGTCATGCTCGAAATGCTCAAGGAGAAGCTGACGAGCGGCGACTGCCGGTCCACCGGCTGGGTGCTCGAGGGGTACCCGAGCACCGCCACGCAGGCGCGCGCGATGTGCACCGCCGGCCTTCTGCCGACGCGCTTCATCCACCTGGCGCTGAGTGATGCAGAGGTGACGCGCCGGCTGACGGGGCGGCGCGTCGATCCGGTAGAGAACAAGGTATACCACCTGCAGGACGCACCGCCCCCGAACGGCGAGGTAGCGAACCGGCTGGTCCAGCGCGGCGAGGACATGCCCCCGCATGTGGCAGAGCGCTTGGCCGCCTACCGGCAGCACATGAGCGGCGTGCTCCCGTGCTTCAGCAAGGTGCTTGCGGAGCTCAACGGCGACGAGGCGGGTGGTGTCGACGCGATCCTCGAGCGCGCGTTGCCGCTCGTGTCGCCTAACATGCCCTCCCGCGCGCCCCGCGGCGCCGCGCGCGTGTGCCTGCTGGGTGGGCCCGGCTCCAATGCTGAGGCGCTCGGCGCCGCCCTCGCCCTGCGGTACGGCGCCAAGCTCGTGTCGGCCGTTGAGCTCCTGCACTCGGCGGCCCTCAGCGGCGACAAGAAGGCCAAGGCGGCGATGGAGCACCCGAACAACCCGCTCGAGGCGGGCCGCCCGCTGCTCGGCCCGCTCATCCTTGAGCGGATTGCCAAGGAGGACGTGCGCACCTCGGGCTTCGTACTCGTCGGCTTCCCGGCCACGCCCGGCCATGCCAAGGAGCTCGAGAAGGCGAAGGTGTGGCTGCGCGACGTGGTGCATCTCAAGCTGAGCGACGACGATGCGCTTGCCGCGGTCACGCAGACCCGGTACGACCCTTACGACGGCGAGGTGTACCACCTCGAGAGCAAACCGCCCCGGGATTACGACACGGCTGAGCGGCTGGTCCAGCACCCGAACCACAAGCCCGCGGTCGTCAAGAAGCTGCTGAGCGAGTACAACAAGGAGCTTCCGAAGCTGTTGAAAGTCTACAGTGGCATGCTGCGCACCGAGGACGCGAGGCGTTCCGAGCGGGAGCTCGTCGAGCGGCTCGCCCCTTGCTTCCTTTCCCTCTGAGCGGCTGAGAAGCGAGCGGCAGCTGGGGCGGGGCGGAGCGTCGACGTGACGTGGCGTGCGTGAGCGTGGGCGGCAAGTGAGAACAGTGAGGGCGTGCAAAGTATGCATCATCATCGGGAATCGCATGCAGCGGCCGTGTCGTGTGGGCCATGTGTTGGGCACTTGGGGTGTTCGCGACGGTCGCGACGGCTTTGCGTTCGCTCCATGCCCTGCGGGCCCAGCTCCGGAACGTAGCTCTGACTCGCGGCGGCTGGTGAAAAAATTGACCAAAGAGCAAAGAGGTCGTTCTTCATGAGATTCAGATTCACTGTTGACTGTACGCTCGGAGGGGCTCGGACGCTCGGTACGCTCAGCGTTAACGCTCCGTCGGGAAATTTCTACAGTAACGGGCGCTTACCGATTACCTCGCTTAGCGCGCGCGGTGCGACCGGCTCGGTCAGCGGATCGGGCGCGGGGGAGAGCGGGGAGACGCCGTCGGGCGAGAGCGGCGCCCCGTACGCGGCGCTGGGGCTCGAGCCCTGCGCGTCAGCTCAGCGCGTGCCGCCCTCGGCCATGCAGTCCACTGAGTCCCCCATGCTCACCTCGTACATCCGTATCGATGATGGTCTACCTTCGGGGCCGCGCGCCGAAAGAGAGGGCCTCGCTGCGCCAAGAAGGGTTCTTCGCGAGGTAAGTAACCCCTCCCATAGTTCTCTCGTTCACTCGCTTCCTAGCCATGCAGCGAACGGGATCTCACCGTCCTGCCGTTCGAAATTGAGCTGCACGAACTGCTTCTCGTAGAAGCGGCGCGCCTGCTCGGAGCCAGGGACTACTGAGGCGAAGAGCAGCCGGTGACGCCCCTTGAGGTGAGCCATCACCGCAGCCCCAGTGCCAGCCTCGCCGCAGATCAGGACGAGCTCGTCGATGGGGATGTCGGCAGCGGCGCGCGAGAAGCCGGCACGGATGTGTGCCTCGCGGATGGGCCCAAACGAGGACATGCGCGCCGTCTTCACCTGGGGCAGCGACGGGTTCGCATGAGGGCCGAGCGAGTCGCACACCGCCTGGTTGCCCCCGGCCTCGCACAGCAGCGCGCAGCCGATGAGCTCATTGTCCACCCGCCGGCGGACGAGCAGCAACTTGGTCGTGAAGTCGAAGAGACGCCTCAGGTCTCGCTGTCGCACAACCACGCGCTGCTTGGAGTTCGCCCATGCGTTGAGGCGCTGCCAAGTCACCGCCGCTCGTGCCTCTGCGTACCCCTCTTTGTCGCTGATGTCGATCTCGACCACGGCGTGCGGCCGCATCTTGCGGCGCGCGCGTGGTGAGGCAGCGGTAGCATGCGCGCCTGCAGCGCTGGGGGCGGTCCCTGGCGCCAGTGATGGCGCCAGCGGCGGCGGCGGCGGCGGTGCGCGGACGCGACGCCGCATCGGCGATGCATCGAGCTGTGCATGGTCAAGAGTCGAGTGGCATACGGTCAAGAGTCGAGTGGCATACGCGCGTGAGCGTCCGCAGAGGGAGCGAGAGGGAGCACGAGGCGGGCATCGCTTGCTACCCACCTCGAGGCGCGACAAGTGGTCTGCCTTGCGCTTGCGGTTGACTGACTTGGCCTGCTCGCACTGAATCACTCCGGAGACGGCGAATGCCAGGTTGCAGTCCCGGTTCGCGCACCGCGAGGCGCTCGCGGGGTTGGTGTCGCCGCACACGGTACAAAGCCAGCAACGAAGCCTCGCAGCCGCCGAGCGGCCTTCGCGCAGCGTGACGGCGAGGCCCCCCTGCTTGGCAGCCTCGAGCATCACCGAGCGGCCTTCTGTGGAAAAAAGGCGCCCTTTTGGGCACCGAAGAGGAATGCGTGTGAGGTCGCCGTCGCTCACAGAACTCGCTCGTGGGACAGATCATCGATCAGCCGCGGCCGATGCGGCGCGAGTTGCAGCTGCTGATCCTGGACAACTATGACTCATACACCTATAACTTGGCACAGATGCTCTCGCAGCACTGTCTCCACCCACCGATCGTCGTACCCAACGATAGGTACTCGAGCTGGGCTGCCCTGGTCGCTGCCCTGCCGCACTTTGATGCCATTGTGATCTCGCCAGGCCCAGGCCATCCAGCTTGTGCGGCCGACTTCGGCCTGTGCGCGCAGGCATACCGCTGCGGCCTGCCTGTGCTCGGGGTGTGCCTCGGCCATCAGGGGCTCGCGCTCGCCTTCGGTGGCACAGTGCACCGTGCTCCCGTGGTGATGCACGGTCGTCTCTCATCGATTGTGCACGATGGCGGTGGCCTCTTCGAGGGCGTGCCGTCGCCCGTTTCGGTGGTGCGCTACCACAGCCTGCTCGTTGACGGGGCGTCACTGCCGAGCTGCCTGTGCGTCACCGCACGCACGGCCGATGATGGGCTTGTCATGGCGATGCAGCACGCGACGCGGCCGATCTACGGCGTGCAGTTCCACCCCGAGTCGGTGTGCACCGCCCATGGCGACGCGATGCTCGCCAACTTCGTGCGCCTCGCCAGCCAAGTCAGGCCCTACCTTTCGCACGCGCGTGGCGAGCTCGCTCCCCATACGGCCACGCTGCCTCTGTCGCCTCCGACGCCTCCGCCTCCGACGCCTCCGTCGCGAGTGAGGCGCCACCTGCTCGTGTGCGAGCCGCAGCTCCCCCGCAGTCTACCCGCCGAGGAGGTCTTCACGAACCTCTTCGGCTCCGCACCGATGAGCTTTTGGCTTGACGCCGCTGGGGGCAGCCGCCGACCTCGCTACTCGTACATGGGGTGCGCCGGTGGTCCGTACTCGCATCTCGTGTGTCAGCGAGAGTCGGGCGTGTACACGCTGCGCCTGGCGGCGGGAGATGCTGAGCACGCGAGAAGCGAGTTGGTGCCCGGCACGACGCCCGGCACGACCATCGATGAGTACATTCGTGCCGCACTCGCGCCGTGGGCGGATCCGGTCACGTTGCGCTGCCAAGTGCCTACCATCGCAGGCAGCCAACCCATTCTCGAGCAGGCCCCCGTCGCCTCCTTCAGCACACCCGGGGGTGAGCGAGCAGGGCTGCTGACCCCCGAGCTCCTCTTTCGCGGCGGCTTCGTTGGCTACTTGAGCTACGAGGCGTGGCGTCATCTCGGGCCGGTGGCGCAGGAGCCGAGCATGCGCGCGCGTCGGAGGGAAGCAGCCGCCCCCAGTGCCACACCCCCCAGTGCCACACCCCCCAGTGCTCCCCCACTGTCTTCGAGGGAGCTCGGCGACCCGGCAGGGGCGGAGGCTGCCTTTATGTTTGCGGACCGCTTGCTTGCATTTGATCATGCTGAGGGGCGGTTGCTGCTGCTATGCTTGTGCGAGGGCCCCACCACCGCCTCCGCACTGAGCTGGCTGGCTCGGCAGCAGAGGGCCTTGCGCCGGCTCGCAGCTATGCCGCCATCCCAGCCTACGCACGCTCCGCCCACAGCTCAAGCGGCCGCCTCTGCGGGCGACACAATGCAATTTGTGAGCGACCGAGGGCGTGAGCACTACCTCTCCGACATCCGCGCCATTGGCGACTTTTTGGCGGCCGGTGAGAGCTACGAGGTCTGCCTGACGACGACGTTCCGCAGCCCCGAGTGCCCTCCGCCACTCGACTTATACCGCCGGCTGCGCCGCACCAACCCCACGCCACATGCTGCTTACTTGCGATTCGATCCGCGCCGGCTGTGCGCGCAAGCGCAAGCGCAGACGCCGAGCGACTCCCCCACATCCGTGCCCGCTGCCCCTGCTGATGGCATCGGCCCTGGCGGTGTGGTGATCTGTTGCTCCTCGCCAGAGCGGTTCATGCGTGTGGACCGCAGCCGGGCTGTCGAGTGCAAGCCCATCAAAGGCACCGCCGCTCGGGGTGCGACGCCGGCCGAGGACGCTGCCGTCGCGATCGCCCTGCGCACCGATGAGAAGTCGATCGCGGAGAATTTGATGATCGTCGACCTCATCCGCAACGACCTCGGGCGTGTGTGCGCGGCCGGCTCGGTGAGCGTGCCCAAGCTCATGCACATTGAGACGTTCCAGACCGTCCATCAGCTGGTCACCACGGTCTGTGGTCAGCTGGATCCGCTCGAGGATGCCATCTCGGCGGTCGCGGCCGCCTTCCCGCCCGGCTCGATGACGGGTGCGCCCAAAGCACGGACGATGCGCCTGATTGACGACCTCGAGCTCCAAATCCCACGTGGCGTCTACTCGGGGGCTCTGGGCTTCTTCTCCGTGGACGGCAGCGCCGATCTGAATGTCGTCATTCGAGCTGCCTTCCTCGACGCGCATGGAGTGAGCGTGGCTGCCGGCGGTGCGATTGTCGCTCTCTCCAAAGCTCAGGACGAGTGGGAAGAGGTCCTGCTCAAGGCGCGCCCTGTGATGAGCGCCATTGCGGCGTGCATGAGCGCCGGCACCTCGGATGCCTACGAGATCGTCACACGACGCACGCCGCGGCCGCTGCATGAGCGGCCTTTGGCGCAGCCCACCTCGACGTCGCTCGACGTTTTCGAGACGATGCTCTACGCGCCAACGCTCGGTAGCGAAGGAGCAGCTGGTGCTCGCGCCAATGGGTTTGAGCACGGCTTCTACCTGCTCCCCATGCATCTCGCTCGACTGGTACGCTCGAGCGCGGCCCTCGGCGTCACGTGCGTGCCGCCGCCCGCACGCCTCCTCGAGCACCTGCTCGAGGCCGCCAAGCGCTGGCCGGCTTCGGATCCGCTGAGTCGCGTGCGTCTTTCACTGAGTACGAATGGCGAGTGCCGCATCGAGCGGTGGCCCATGCCAGCTGGCAGCGGACCCAGCCGATTACCCAACCTGCCGCGCGGCCTGAGGCCGGCACCACCCCTTGCGATGGAAGCGCTCCTCGACACGCATGATGCCGAAGAGGCTCGGCGCGTCGTCCTCGACGTGTGTCCTGTGCACTCATGCGACCCGTCCCTTGTGCACAAGACGAGTGCTCGTCACGTGTACGATGCTGCCCGTGCACGCGCCGGTATTGACAAGCCCATTGCGGTCGCAGACGGCCGCGCGCCCACCGTCGCCAAGCCATTCGATGTGCTGCTGTACAATGAGGCGGGCGAGCTGACCGAATGCTGCATTGCGAATGTGGCTCTGGAGGACGGCCGTGGCGGATGGGCGACGCCGCCTCTAGAGTGCGGGCTGCTGCCTGGCTTGCTCCGCGCCGAACTGCTGATGGCCAAGGCGCTCTATGAGGCCGTGGTGACGCTCGACGAGCTGGTTGCCGCACTGCGGGATGGTCGGCGCCTCGTCGCCTTCAACTCGCTTCGAGGCGTGTATCTGATCAGGCTGGACCTCCAAAGTCAAATGTTGGACAGGAAGGTGCTGGGCAGCTTGCAACCGGCGACCCCCAGTAAGCTGTAGGCGCTTGGGCTGCTCTGCAAAACGACCGTCGGCACTTCAACGTTCAACCACACGTCTGGACCTGGGTACTACGTACTTCGGTACTTTTCCACATCGGAACTGTCCGGTTCTTTTCCACATCTTGGCACAACTTACAAGCTTTTAGGAGTGTCATTGCGGATTCCACCCGGCACGCTTGTCGCGCCGCGCGACGGCAACCGGCCGCGCGTTCGTGTGCGGGCGATCCGGTGTATGTTCGCGCGAGCGAAGGTCATTTTCGAGGTTTTAGTTAGCTGTCTTAGAGACTCAAGGCACCTATACGCACTTCGGCTTTTCTGTGTTATTTGCGTTTTTGTTAGTGCGGAGAGGTGTGCGCGGTCATGCGAGCAGGAAAGTGCGCATTAGTTCACCGCTCGGCGTGCAGCCGTGTGGGCGAGGCACGAGGACCGCTGCCGCGCGGCGGCGCGCGACTTCCCGCGCTGCCCACGCGGCTGATCAGCGGCCTGCTCGCTGTGCGGCGTCCTCTTGGAGACGCGCCTGCGCGCCCTGCTGGGTGAGCATGCGGCTCCTCCGAGGCTGCCCTTGGCGCCCGTCGCAGCCCGTCGCCATCGCCGTCTTGAAGTCCGAGACGTGAATCCAATAGTTGGCGCCCCATTTCATGCCCTTGATGACGGGCATCGCCTCGTGGTGCGTGCGGTGGTCCTTGGTGCGTGGGTCCGAGTCGAGGCCGTGCGGCCAGAGCACCGCCGAACCCTTTTTGGGCATCACCGTGATGTTCAGGTAGGGGAAGTTGGTGCCGCCCCCCTCCTCCACGTCGGACAGGTAGAGGAAGAACGTGAACGCGCGCGGGCCGCAGCGCGCGTCGAGCTGCTCGGGGATCCAGTCGTGGTGCAGCCGATAGTACTCGCCTGGTCCGTACTTGAGCAGCTGCATGTGCTCCGCATTGTTTTCGGGCAAGCCGACGATGCTCATGATGCGCTTGATGACGCGCTCGTGCACGGGGTGCTTGAAGCAGCTCCGGTGCTGGCACCACGCGTTGTGCGAGGTGCGAATCTGGTCGGGTACGTCGGTGAGCACCACCTGGCCGTTGGCCTGGCGCACCGGCTTCGCGGTGGTCGACGGCCTGATGTACTCACCGCGCTTGCCACCGACTGCCTCAATGATGCCGGCACACTCCTCATCGTCGAGCAGGTTGTCGAACTGGACGACCCACGGGTCGGTCGAGTGCACGGTGGCGGGGTACTGCGGGAACTCGCGCATCGCGCGCTCAAAGATCTTGGTAATGTCACCCGTGTGCACGTCGGGACGCTCGCTCGGGTCGATCGAGCACGGGTCGTCGGGGTCGGGCGAGCATGAGGAGCAGCAGTTGGCCTTCATGAACTCGGCGTTGTCGATGCACTTCATCTCGTATGCCCACGTGGGGCAATCGGTGTGCGTGTCGACGCACGTTAGCTTGTGGCAGCTCGAGCAGCAACGCAGGGCGAGCGCCTCATCTGCGGCGCATGAATCAGCGGTCACGCTCTTGCCGCACCCAGGCGCATCCCTGCACTGCGGCCTCTTGAGCGACTCGTGCGCACGGCCCTCCTGCAGCAGTTCTTCCGCCGTCATGCTACGACCCATATCGACACCCAAGTCGTTCAGCTTGCTCTCCAGCTTTTGCGCAAAAGGTTTAATCATCGATTCCACAGTTTTGCGCTGCCCGAGAGCATCGCTGTAATAGAATGCGCAGGCAGCAACGATGGCGATAACAGCAGCGATTAAGGCGCTGTTGACGATGGTGCCGGCTGACTGGGAGCCTTGTGACGGCACCTTCTTCGACTTGAGTGGTGGTTTTGCATTGTTCTTGCCCATGATCGCAAGTGCTCGAAATGCGTGTGCGTTTTATTCCCATGATCGACGCGATTCACGCTCACGGCTCTAGAAAACTTACCCGGTCGTTACTGTAAGTTTGAGCACTGGGGACCTCGGAAGGCACGCCCCGTCGTCGCCTCCGGACAGAAATGAGAACGCCCAGGACGCTGCATGCAATGCAATGATGATAACAATCACCCAAGTCACAACTATGAATAGACAAAGACCAAAATGATCCGACCCGTTTGTGGGCTGCGCGCGGCTGCCGCTAGGCAACCGCGACGACATGCCGCCGGCTCCAAAGGCACAGTGGGTGCTAGGCAAGAAGGGAATCTGGTATCTCCAGAGCCAGTCTCCGGTTCCTGATGCCGAAGCCGCAGCGGCCACTTCGGCGGTCGAGCTGGTCGAGCGCCCGTCGACACCACCACCATCCTTACCCTCGTGCTCGGCAAGCATGCTCGACGCACTGACAGCAACGGACCTCACCAACGGAGACTCGGCTTTGTTCCGCATGGATGCAGATTTCGACGTGCTGACCTCCAGATGGGTGGCGTCGCAACCTCTGTTGGAGATCGCACCCCCGCCTTCTGAACGATTCCTCACACTGAAGGGCCAACGCAGGCACGTGGTCCGAGTGCAAGCCTCGTGGAAAGTTGAGAGTGCGACTTTGGCCGCCTTACGCCCGCACACGCTGCTGCGTGTCCTTGAGACGCGCGAGCTCACGGACGGGTCCAAACGCGCCATGATCGCGCTCCATCGTGCCAAGCGGCCTCTCGGGTGGCTCGTGATGACCACCGCGGATGGCGAGCCCATTCTACAGATCTTTGCACGACCCATCTACGAGGTCACGCGCGCGGCTGTCAAAGTCAGGCGTGAGTTCGACCTAGGTTCGAAGTACGTTGGCCAGCTCCCGATGGGCACGCGCCTTCACGTGGTGGAGACGCGTCGCGCTTCCCGCGGTGACACGCGCGTCGCTGTGCGAGTGCTGGGCGAGATGCTGATCACGGGCTGGATCACCTCGACGAGGTCTGAAGGCGCTCGCATGCTACTCGAAGTCTCGCAAGAGGCGGACACGGTGGAGATGCTGGGCGAGCAGATCTGCCCGGCAAGCGTGCGCAGCAAACGCCCCGGGTCATCGCCGCGCACGCCAAGGCTGGAGCTGCGAACATCTTTGCTGTCGCCTGCCCCTCGGGTGCGTCGCGAACATGAAAGCGCCAGCCCCTCTCAGCAGCAGCAGAAGCAGCAGAAGCAGCACGTCGGCTCCAAGGTCACCTCTGGTGCGCTCGCCTCGGCCCGAGAGAAGAAGATGGAACGTCACATGGTGGGCGAGAAAGAGCGGCCGAGGAGCTCGCCGCGCGCGCGTGTGAGCCCTGCTGGTGGCGGCGGCGTCATTTTGAGGACGTCGAGCGCGGTCCCTACGACGCTGGTCGTGCCGCAGGCGACCGAGATGGATGCGGACCTCTCGGCGGCCGCAAGGGAACACTGGCGGCGGGCCTTCAAGTTGGTCTGCACCAATGTCAGCTCGTACAGGACAATGCAGGTGATTGAGAAGAACTTGGACAGCTTCCTCGATCGTTGGCGTCGCGACCTTTGCGCCTCCGCCGTCATCGAGGTGGAGGTGAAAGAGCTTCGAACGAAGATCGAAGCACACGCTGTGAAGGTCGATAAGATGGCATCGCACCGATTCGTCGAGGCGCTGCTCGCACGGCATGGCGAGTCCTCTGGCCCCAAGAAGGTGCTCGACGCCATCGCGATTCAGTGGCCGCCCGACCCCGTGACAATGACTTTCCGCGACCGAGTCAGCAGATCTGAGTTTGCATCGTTCGTCCGAAGTTACATCGAGGCCAGCAACAGCAGCATCAATGAGATCTACGAGACTTTCGATCGAGGGCCACACATTGAGATGACGAAGCTCAAGGCCAGCCTCGGTCGGCTGGTCCAAGAATCGGCCAGCGAGCGTGCGGTCTTGCAAACGCTTCTCACCAAAGGCGAGGACCTGAAAGACAAAGAGACGATTTACCTTGCCGCTTTCCACGCGACGCTCCTCTTCGAAGAGGCGGCCGAGCAGGTGGAGAAGGTCAAGAGGGATACGACGGTGGGCGCGCGGCTCGGGCAGATCATGGTCAAGAAGGGAATGACTGCCAAGGACTTGGTCGAGACGTGGGACACAAGCGGCAGAGGCGAGATTAGCAAGGATGATTTTCGGGCTCACTGCCTCGAGTTGGGTGTGGTCGCCTCAACGGCAGACATCAACGAGCTCTTCTGTTCGCTCGACGCGGATGGCGGCGGCTCCCTCGATAAGCACGAGCTGCGTGCGGCGCTCAAGCAGCTTGAGGATGAAGCCTACAGGGCGAGGAACGCCCGCTTCGTCCTCCAGAAGCACACGATGGACCTAGCCGAAGCGATGCAGGCCACGCAAAAAGCCTGGGCGGATCTCAAGAAGACGGACGCGCTTCTGGAAGAGATTGCTGAAGCCGATGCTAGGCACCGGCGAGCGGCCGAAAAGAGTGCAGCAGCTGAGGCTGAAAAGAACGGCCGAAATGAGGCGATGCAGGCAGCAGGTGACTCAGTTTCACGGCGCCGCCGTGAGAGTGTCGATTGAGCCACCGCGTACAACAACCGCTCGAGCTCCTGTGGCTGCTCCTACTACTGACTCGGGCACTCTGGCTGCCGCCTACATGTAGCTGCCGCCGCTCAGACTGGTGACTGCTCAGGTGACTGCCGAAACTCCCTGACTGCCTGACATAATACATAGAGGGGCGACAATGAGGGGCGAGAGGGCTAATATTACACAGAGCAGGGGCGAGAGTTTTTGAAAGGGCTACGTACAGTGAATACAGAGGGCTTAGCGACGTATAACTTAGCGTTGTAGCCTTAGCTAGGAGCTAAAGATGCAAGCTAGGGCGGCTCGACATTGGACGTACAAGGGCCCATTACGGTTCTGATGGTACCGAGCCCCGCCGCGGCCCCCCCCGCCCCAGCTCTATACGAGCTCTATGGGGCCCCCTACCCGCTACCGGGGCGGGCACCGCCCGCGCCCC
>Ga0164295_10002474_pt1 | contig 15170 bp, 17 predicted proteins | sample GEODES006metaG_FD_111798 | JGI IMG/M metagenome (GOLD analysis project Ga0164295, IMG submission 111798) | Oligotrophic lake water microbial communities from Sparkling Lake, Wisconsin, USA - GEODES006 metaG | ecosystem: Environmental > Aquatic > Freshwater > Lake | place: USA: Sparkling Lake...
ACTAGTAATGAAAACCGTCGTGACGATTACCGGGATTCGTCCCGATTTTATTCGGATGGCATATACCTTCCGTGAACTTGATAAACGGTTCAAACACATCCTCATTCATACTGGTCAGCACTACGACCCATCCTTGTCAGATATCTTCTTCCAGGAACTTGGGATTCGGAAGCCTGATTTTATTCTGAATGCGGGTCGGGAGTCATCGAATCATTTCGACCAACTAAGCTATCTAACCACTGCAATCCCACGTGTCTTCAAGGAGAACAATATTCAACCCGACCTTATCCTGTTCTTGGGCGATTCAAACTCTGCAGGTGTTTCCTTCCCTCTCAAGAAGGAGGGGTATCGTATCGGACATATTGAAGCAGGTATGCGCTCCTACGATCGTCGCATGTTAGAAGAAATCAATCGGACGGTATGCGACCACTGCAGTGATATCCTTTTTGTCTATCACCCCGACTACGCACGGCAGCTGGCTCTCGAAAATATTACCAAGAACGTCTTTGTAGTGGGGAATACCGTTGTAGAACCTATGCGTGCGATTCGCAGTGAGATCTGTGCACTACCGAAAACCAATGACTGTATCTTGATGGATATTCATCGTCCAGAAAATTTCAAGTTTGAAGGTCGGCTCCGAACTGCGATTCGGTTTGCGAACAGCTGTATTGATAGGTTTGGCCTTCCTGTTCGCCTTCTTTACTTTAAGCGGCTCAAGGATGCGCTTGATACGTTTAGTATTGATCTTGGAGGTGTAGAGCTCGTGCCACTGATGTCTTACAAGGACTACATTCGCACGATATACAATTGCCCATTCATTATCAGTGATAGCGGAACTGCACAGGAAGAGCCAGCAATGGTCGGAACACCGGTAGTCGTTCCCCGAGATTTTACTGAGAGGCCACAGAGCTATACGAATAACTGCAGCGTTCGCCTGAACCTTGAGACAGATAATTTTGATGATGTATTCGATTGGCTGGACGATATTCGTTCTGGAAAGCTCATGATCAACGACGAATGGCTAGGAGACGGAACGACAAGTGCTCAGATTGTTGATCATATCTCGAACTACTTTAAGAGTTGTTGAACCCTATACATAATGAAATTTAACGTATCTACGGACACGTATACGAGCACTCTGCCGTTTCCGTATGTATACCAGGACAACTTTATAGAGAATGCCTCAGATATTCGAGAAGAGATCTTGAATATCCCAGACAGTGCATGGGACAGGTATGATAACCCGTTTGAACAAAAGTATACTCTGCGTGACAAGTATGCTTTCCCCCCTCTCCTGAATGAGCTGTTTGAACGGTTTGAATCTCGGGAGTTCGTGGATCATCTATCGGAGGTATGTGGGTACCGTCTGGTTCTTGATCCGACTCGCAATTTTTGGGGAGTTCACAAGTACCGGAACGGGGATAAACTTGATATCCACGTAGATGCCGGGCTCCACCCGACTACCAAACAGAAGAAGCATGTTACTCTGGGCGTGTATCTCAGTTCAAACTGGAAGAAGGAGTATGGATGTCATCTTGAGATTTGGAAAGGAGATAACGCTTCCTTGGAGTCTCCTAAACTACACGAAAAGACTGCATCAATTGCTCCTCTATTCAATCGTGGGATCATCTTTACATGCAATGATTACGCATGGCATGGAAACCCTAATCCCGCAGAGTGTCCTCTCGACGCATGTCGGATTTTTGTGACTATCTCGTATCTCAGTGAGAACTATGCTGATCTAAATAAGCGTGTCAAGGCGTTCTTTGTAGCACGACCGGGTGATGCTCCAGATATGGAAAAGGATAAACTACGTCTTCTGAGGGCAGATCCGGAGAAGTATAAAGGCGTGTATCGTGTGCAGTGAATCTATTTAGACATACTTTCGGAGAAACTAACAATGGTGAAGGTTTCTATCGCTTGTTTAATCTACAAGAGCACACGATGGCTAAAGTTTGTGTATGACCAACTGCTGAAGCATACGGATATGGCAGATAAGGAGTTTTACTTTGTGGCCAATGATGCGTGTCCAGCAGTTTTGAACTACCTTAAGGAGCATAATATTCCCCATTATATCCACAACAATACGCCCGAGCAGCGACAGGGATGGTATATCAACAATGTGTATCGTGCGTGGAACACCGCTGGTCGACACGCAAAGGGGGAGTACGTTGTGTTCATCAATAGCGATATGGCGTTTTCTCCGGGGTGGCTCGATAATCTCATGAACAAAATTGACGACGCCAAGATTGTTAATTCACGTCTGGTTGAGAGGGGGGTCTTGCGGAGCGGGATGTACGGAATTGAACGGAACTTCGGAAACGTCCCAGATGACTACAACGAAGCAGAATTTTTGAAGTATGTAGCTAGGATGTCCAACAATAATCTGATGCCCGGTGGGCTGTATATGCCGTGTCTGATTAAAAAGGAGCATCTTGAGAAGGTAGGGTATTATCCAGAAGGGAATATCGTTCCGGGTTCCGATATGTTTAATCCAGTATATGCACGGCCGGGGGAACCATGTATACCTGGGGATGTAATATTTATAGAAAAGCTTAAGACAGTCGGCGTTCTCCACTGGAGTGCTTTTGATAGCATTATCTATCATTTCCAAGAGGGAGAGATGCGTGACACGTCTGACTAACTATTTACATCTAGAAGTGTTGGTTAAGTAAACAATGAGTATTAAGCTTACCGTTCTGGTTCCGACTGTGCCTAGCCGTTTAACTACATATTATCCACGTTTGATGAAACAACTGTTAGATCAAACAAAGACATACGACAATATTGAACTGATCTCGTTTTTTGACAACAAGAAGCGAAGTATCGGTAAAAAGCGAGATGAGATGCTAGGTCTAGTTCAAGGAGAATATGTTGTCTTCGTTGATGACGATGACCGTATTTCTGATGACTACATCTCAGAGATCATGACTGCTCTTCAGAATAACCCCAGTGTAGATTGCGTTGTATTTAACTGTATATGCTGTGTTAACGGAGGTCCGCCGAAACTATGCAAGTACGGGGTCGAGTTTGAGTATGGCGATATTCTCGGTGGGAAGGAATGGAGAGGAAAGCCTGCACATACAATGGTCTACAAGAGCTCAATTGCCAAAAATCACCATTTCAGTGATATGAAATATCGTGAAGATATGGACTGGGTCAAACGGGCGTGTCTCGATATAAAGACACAGGTGCGGATTGATAAAGTCCTGTATTTTTACGATGCGAACTATGCGACTACCTCGGAGACGTCTACGTTGTCTGATGAAACAATACAGAAAAACATAGAGCTACGTTTTGCTCAGTAGATGACGAAGAGCTGTCCGAGTTTCATTCTTTCGTGTTACAATGGAAAGCCCGGTGTTTGATATGGGCAGTGTTACTACGTTCAGTTCAGGATGGTCTTCTAGAATGGAGACGATCCTGTATGCATCGCCACAACGATCCGAGCTAAATAGAGCATCGTTCTCTGGATCGGTATCGTGCAATAAAATAACCCCACCCGGATTCAGGCGAGCGAGAACATTGTCAAAGTCACGCTTTGCGCTTTGAAAGCAGTGGTCGGCATCAATGAATGCCATATCTATTTTTTCGGTAAAGTTATCAAAAAAGGTATCAGTTGTACAGTAGTGAATATTTACATTAGAAAACCTCCGGAAGCTTTCAAGTTGCGGATTCTGTACTATATCAATCCCGTATAGAGAGCGTGCATGTGGTTGAACTTCTCGAAAAGTATCTCCAACATGTAGTCCAAGCTCAACATATACCCCTGGCTTGTAAGAAGAAGCAATTGCACCGATTAGGTGGTAGTAAAGCATTTATATGTGATCACCATATCTATTTAAATAGATTTCCTTTATACAGGAAAATGAAGGGCTGGTTGGTAAATGATTGTCTAACCTGCATACCTGGAACAGAAACGTTATGGCACAACCTACTTAACTCAATACCGGGACTAGAAGACCGGACAGACGGGTATACCAACTATTCAATCTTGGCAGATAAAATTGAATATGAATACAATATAGCAGTAGATAAGCCCAAATATATCATTCGCAACGGCTCGTATTTCAGGAAACTGAACATCAATGTTCCGACCTTCTGCTTAATCCAGGATACTATGAACAACCCGATGCAGACGGAGGTTATAAACTCCTGTGATGTTGTGGTGTTTCCGTCAAAGTTTACGTATAATGCGTACAAGGATCGAATCAGTCCTAAGCGAGTGGAAATTATTCAAAACGGTGCAGACTTCGCATTCTTCCGTCCCATGATTGAAAAGCACTCAGCCGTACTACCGAACTCTATTATTTTCATCGGAGACTCCTCCATTGAAAAGAAGGGGTTCCACCGTGTTCTAGATATTATTCGCAAAATGCCAGAGTTGAACTTCTGCTTGGTGATGAAGGACGATACGACTCTAGATAAAATTCCACCGGAGCATCGCCATCGTGTCCGAATCTTCAATAAAGTCTCTGCGCTCGTAGTCCGAGCACTGATAAACTCGTCTATATGCGCTATTTGTACGTCGGGAAACGAGGAAGAACACATTTCTGGGATTGAAATCGGCGCATGCAACATCCCGATGGTTTCGAGGCCTCTGAGTCGGTATTTAGATGACAAAGATGATATTGCGTGGGGTGTCATAGCAGAAACCGACGACGAGTTTCCCGAGAAGATACGGCATGTTCTTACGAATCCCGAGCTGTTCTCGCCACGTGACTACTATATTGGGAAATACTCTACCGAGATTTCCATGAAGAAGTGGGGGCAGCTTGTATCTGATCTTGAAACTATTTAGGTAAACATACATGTATTTTAGATAAGAATGGAGAATACGTCAATTGTTATCATAACACACGATATACAACTTGCGGAACCCGTTCAGCAAAGCCTATACCCTCTACCGAGTAAGGTTTTTCATGCACCAGGATATCCTTCGTTTTCTAAAGTGTGTAATGACGCAATTATGAGCGCAGAGAATGAAATTGTCATTATATGCTCTCATAAAGTCAGGCCAACACCTGCAGATGTTACACGAACCCTCGACTTGATCAATCGGGGTTATGGACTGGTTGCACTATTCTCGTTTGCTTTTTTCGGGTTTCGAAAGGAGCTGATTCGTCGTGTTGGATTTTTTGATGAGCGCTTTATCGGAGGTGGGTACGAAGACTGTGACACTGTACGGCGAATTAGTGAAGCTGGAATATCTATCTATGAAGAACGAAGCGTGAAATACATCGAAACACCGTCTTCGTGGGATCAGTCAAAAACTAGAGCTCATTTTCTTGCAAAATGGGAGGAAACTTGGACAGAATCGTGGGTTGTGAACCCCCGTGCTGGTACGGTTCATCGTAAGCTCCCTGAAGAAAAATACACTTATGACTTGGGACCCGGAGATCAAAGTATCGTGTTCAGGGGACGAGAACGCTCTAGGTCTCACGAACCCGGATGCGAAGTATTCTATCGTCATGTCCGATTTATATAGCGTTATCACCAAAAAAACACGCAATTAGCTTACAGATGTGGCGTACCTCCACTTGTGTAAGCAGGGTGTGTGTTGGAAGAAACAGACCATTCTGTGAGACATACGTTGCATTTGGAAATTTGTCGCTACTTGTATACATCGGTGTGGTGTGAATTGATGGGTATGTAGGTCTTGTTTGGATGTTATGTTTCTTGAGAAAGTCAGCTAGTTCGTCACGTTTTTCGGTGTATATATCTACAAACCACGGAACGTAATTCTCGTCTGCTCGAGGAATCATTTGCACGCTCGGTATCTTCTCAATCTCGGTAAAGTAGGACTGATACAGATTACGCATAAACACTACGCGCTCCGGTAGTTTCTTCATCTGTTCAATACCGATGACAGCCTGTATATCTGTGAACTTCAGGTTCAGTCCGAACAGCTCGAAATTATCAACGCCACCCGTCTTCCGTCCAAAGTTCTTGATCATCATCATTTTGGACGCTAGAGTGTCATCATTTGTTACTACAAATCCACCCTGACCGGTACTAATAATTTTTGGAGTACTCAATGAAAAACAACCAACACGACCAAAGGTTCCGAAGTGTTTTCCGTTTATCCGTGCACCCAAAGACTGGGCAGCATCTTCGACTAAGCACAGTCCAGTAGTTTGGCAGTAGTGCGCAATATCCTCTAGATCTACCTGGCGGTTGTTAAGAGACACGAATAAGACACACTTGGTCGCAGGTGTCCGGTATCGTTCTACGATGTCTCGTGTTAAGATGTAGGTTCGTCCGTCCACATCTGCGATGACTGGATTCGCCCCAACCATTTTGACCGCATTGATCGTTGCGATCATGGTGTAATCTGGAACTATCACATCGTCTCCTGAACCGATACCACATCCCATGAGTGCAAGGGCGAGGGCCATACTTCCACTCGTCGTCATCAGCACGTGTTTGACACCTATAAATTTAGCAATCATCTCCTCTAGTTTCGTAGTCTGTTGGTACTCGGTTACATAGTTGATGCCGTCCTTCATGTAATCAAAGCATGCATTTGCTTCGCAGATATCAAAATTAGGGCGAGTCTGCTGAAGCATATCTTTTTGCACATGCCAATCCATCATCTCTTCAAGGGATTGGTTCTTCCGGGACATCTGGTAATACCCTCCTATGATCATCTTAACCGGCTTACGTATCTGATCAGGATCTCGAGGATTGGTCGTGGTGATCTCATTCCCAAGTAAGTAATTCATATAGTCCGTCTGAGATATAGTGCGAAAGTCCAACGATATACGAATCGTAGGCTCTGTGTTCACCTGATTATAATGAGTACATCTATTCCCATTGAACATAAACAGTTCTCCGGTATTTAGAGTTACACCTTCAAAATCCTTCCTTCCAGGCGCCGATTCAATGAATAGTCTGTTCGTTCCATACATAGACGTGATCGGAACCAAAAAATTACGCTCGCCAACGGGATGGCGTCCGATATGGTCTGAGTCATAATGGGGTGGAACAGCGGTATTGTTTTTAAACTGAAAACGAACGCTCGGGAACGACTGGTAAATGAGAAATTGCTCATCTGGATAATACTGCATGTAAATGTGCCGTATGAAGTTACAATACAGCTCTTTGAACGCTGTATTGGTTTTGATGTCGGTATAAAACTTTTTATGGAGATCGGTTTCAACGTCTTGAAGCCCAATTCCCGAGTGACTTGCGGATTCTAGATGTTCAAGGTCTCTAGTTCCATATAAGGTTTCGAAGTAACCACGAAAATCAAATTTCACAGGGTCATACCCTACAACGATGTGATCTCCAGAACGTCGTAAGTCTCTAAAGCAGTCTGAATCCATATGTATATATTGAATAAGTAACTATTAAACCACTAAACGAGTGTGGATACGTTATTTACAGCTGGAATGTGTGGTTAGTTAAAATAATGATGTTCACCATAGAAATTCTTAGTGGGTTTTGCAACGTTCTGAAATCGTTCGTAACTGCATTAAGCATTGGTCCCACCAATATACGGTGCCGAAATGACGTACACCACCCAACAGACTACAGTGAAGTTCTCAAGGATGAACATATATGCCACGGTCCTCATGAGTACGGCCAACCATTCACATCGTGTAGGTTTCTTATCCTAGCAGATGAGGGAAATGAACAGCAGGATCTTATTAATGAGTTTAATCGTACAAATAAAATTGACCTGCCCGGTGAAAACCCCAAGCTGAAGTACCTATTCGCAGAAAAGACGATTGATTGGTTTTATGATAGGTCCCTCATATGCGACCGAGTGTATAACCGAATCATGAGCGGAATTGATAAGATCAAATGGCATCCTGTCGTTTTACACGAGGTGGAGAAGCTTCAATATCAGTTCACACATCCCGTTTTGTCTGTCAATATTAGGACGTGGACGCATAAGTACGATCCACCGAATCTAACAAGTCGCACCGACGAACCTGGTAGACGGATGTATAACTTTGAGACGTACAAGACCGCAATTGAGTCATTCCTGCCCGACTGTAAGACTATTCTTCTGAGCGCAGATAACGAAAATGTTCTTCCAGAGTATACCAAGTTCCTAGAGGGATACAACGTAATAATATACCGCCAAGCTCCCGGGATATCAGATCTGCGCTTTGCGGCAATTAATATGCTAGCATCCTCAAAGTGTGACTACCTTGTGTGTAGTAGGCTGAGCACCTTTTCAGAGTGTATCTGGTGGTTTAGTCGTTGTCAGCAGAAGGTGATCCCGGTGTTCTAAAGTAACTGACACATCTGATTCCCTCTGCGTTCTAATCCACACGACTGATAAAAAGCCACATTTGAATCAGCACAGTCAAGAGTAATTTTATAGCAGTGACGAGACACATCCATTATGTGCCTCATCAGCTGTTGACCAATGCCCCTTCGACGATGGGAGCTTCTTACACAAACATCCTCTACATGTGCGTAGACACATGTGTTCATAATCAATTTATGTTCATAGATAACCGTTGCCGTTGCCAATAATTTCCCATCTTCTTCATACACCCAAATATTTCCAGACCGCTGAATAGTAGGGAGAATCTCCCTAAACTGTTCAAAGGTAAACGATGTAGGGCGAAACTCATTGATAAGTCCAAGATACTCCTGATAGTCGTCAAGAGAAAGAATTCGAAACATGTATAACTATTATGCGCTTGTTTTCTTAAAATGATGCGGGACATTATTGTTCTCTGACATCGGTATACGTATGAGCTGTTCTCCGTTAAAATGGACTATCCCGGCATTATGACACCTCCGAAGATGTTCTATATTCTTGCCTTCTCCGGGATACTCGGTGCTCTCTGCAAAACTTTCGACCTTCGTCTTGATCGCATCGAGTCCGCCGAAGTAACTCAGATGAAACCCTCCATCCGGAACAACTTCGTTGTGGCATTGTTCCCGGATACTGTCAAGCCCTGATCCAACCGAACCGCCAAGGTGTGACAGACGTATCCCTGAAAGAAGCTTGAAACGATCAATGGTTCCAAACTGGATAACCTTTGCATGATACCATTTACGAGGAGTTGTAAGTTCAATTGTGTAATAATACAGGGTCATATCCAAACTGTAGACCGTATTCCGAATACGTGGAGATGCATTGCGGAATCCCATAACCGTGCTGCGTTTCGGTATTTCATCCGTATCGCAGATCATAATGATATCATGCGGTGAAAGCTGAAGTTTTTCGAGCCCAACCTTGATACATTCGCGCTGATAGATTTCACGAAACCAATGTTCTGTGACGTTCTTAATATGTTTTGCGAATGGATAGTCCTCTGTGAAATCTGTAACCACGTGAACGATTTTGTCGTTGTATTTCTCGAACAGATGCTTGTTCTCAGCATAGTAAAGAGGCTTTGGCTTTCCCATGCTGTGTGTCTTAGTCGCTTCCACAAGAACAAACGCATCTACCACGTCATAGAGTTCCTCAAGACGTATTTTCAGCATATCGAGTTCATTGTAAAACATAAAGCAGTCGATGATCTTCATTACAGTATACTTAGCTTGTTTAAGTAAACCTTTAGCGCATCCCGGTCTAGCGGGTTGATATGACTATTGTAATTGCGAATGTTGTCTGTGATGAGAAGGTTCTTATATGGAGGCTTAATATACTTGTATCCGTTTGGACCGTCGATAAGACGCATTGACTGGGTCTCACTGATCAACGACTCCAGCATCTTTTCCCCGGGTCGAAGTCCAGTAATACGAACTGGTTTCTTGTACGTCTCCGAAAAGATATCCATTAGATCGACAAGTTTCATGGATACGAGTTCGGGAATAACCGTATCGCCGGACTCCGCATACTGAATAGCATGTTCAATCAAGTCTACACTCTGCTCTAGTGTCATCACAAATCGAGTCATGTCTGGATGCGTCAATGTGAATTCTTGTACCTCCGGGTCTCGTCCCTTTTCGTGGAGAATCGGCAGGATACTTCCACGTGAGTTCAGAACATTTCCGTACCGAATATTCACAAACTTACGGTTTGGAACATAGAGAGACTTCTCTACGACTGCACTCTCAGCCATAGCCTTTGCCATACCGTATACATTGGTAGGTTCACACGCCTTGTCTGTACTGACCATGACCACACACTCAAGACTGGAAAGGCGGTCGTTGTTTTTCTCAACTGCGTTCAGAACATTCATTGGTCCCATACAGTTTGTTTGGATGCATTCATCCACGGCATATTCACAACGGTCAATGTGCTTGAGAGCAGCCATTATGACAATAATATGTGGCTGGACTCGTAGAATAGCTGTTTCTACAGCAACGGGGTTCCGAATATCACCAATGATGAATTTGAGGTTGTCTGAACGATACTTTAAACTCATCTGCCAGTGCTTGCATTCATCCCTCGAGTAGTTTGTTATTGTATTCTTGCTCAAATATGTTTGAATAAACTGATTTCCAAGAGATCCAGATCCACCAAACAGCAAAATACGTTTATCCAGCATTATATTATAGATTGTGTTCATTGTAAACGTATAGAATGAGCGCTATTCCCAGACGTTGTTTTACATTCTGGCAAGGTCATAATTTTTCCAAGCTCCACTACTACACGATATACTCGCTTGTCAAATACAACCCCAATCTTGAAATCACAGTGTATACATCTACATCTGTGAACGAACAGGTTGTCACATGGACTACAGATGAGCACTCTATTGATATCACGAATCGGGTTCCATTCTCATCCATTCACAATTTTGGTGAGAGGGTAAAAATTGTACCTGTCGATCTTCAAAAGGAGTATGGCATATCAAATGAGATATCTGTAGTGCATAAAGCAGATTTTATTCGGATCGCAAAGCTATACGAACATGGCGGTGTTTGGTTTGATTTTGATATACTATTTATACGACCGATCCCCGACACAATATTCGAAAAAACAACGACGGAATTATTTTATTTCAACCTGTTTTTTGGAGAGGGGACTATGCTAGTAATACCTACGGGATTTATTGCTGCAAGGCCGAAACTGCCTATAGTAAAAAAACTGTTAGATTGTGCGATGTGCGAAGTTATGAATTCCGATTCATACCAAAAGATTGGTCCACACCTATGGACGTCGGTATTTATCCAGCATAAAGACAGTCTAACGAACGCAGAGATTTTAGATAAAAATATAGTGTATCCTTATACTGATAATCAGGTAGAGGAGCTTGTTACTAGCGGTAGTTTAGACAGGGTGAAACCCAACACAATTGGTATACATTGGTTTAACGGAAGCGTGCACATAAAGAGATTCATAAACCGTGATCGTCGAACAATATTATACCCCTCTAGATGCCCTCTCAATAATTACATGCGATTAGTTGAGACCGAACCGTTTCCGTGAGTATTGGATCCAAAAAAAATAGGTAGACCTCCATCCGGAGACCTACCTAGTTTTGTATTTTTTGTTTAGTATTTAGGTGCTGGGATCACTCCATTCATCCCAACGTTTAGGCCTTGAGAAAATGCACCTTCAGGAACGACTGGAGGTTCAGGTACGTGACCGTGTCCGTGTCCTTGACCTTCAGCAGGCGGGACAGAACGCCGTCGGGGATGATGCGGCGCTTGTTGGAGGGGTCAAAGCACGAGTTCTCCTTGACGTAGGTGGACACGAACTTCGTGACCTCCGTCTGCGAGCGCTGCGAGCCCGCCGGGAGCTTCATGAAGCTGCACAGCTCCGTCGAGAGGCCACGGGGCTTCAGGAAGGCGTTCTTGGAGCGGCGCAGCTCCCACGCCGTCTTCTCCTCGGGCGTCATATCGGCGACGTCCTTCTTCACACGGCGCTTCTTGCCGGCCTCCTTGACCTGCTTGGCCGAGGCCTTGGCAGCCAGGAGCGTGTCGGCGATGATCTCCTTCAGCTCGTTGGAGACACGGGTGCGCACCTCACGCAGGCGATCTACGATGCCGGCGATCGAGGCGGGGGCAGCGACCTCCGTCGTCGTCGGGACCGCTACCTCGGGGGCAGCGACCGTCGGGACAACGACCTCCGTCTTGGCGGCAGGCGCCTTGCGGGCAGCCTTGACCTTGGGCTCAGCGGCCGGGGCCGGGGCCGGAGCCGCAGCGGCGGCAGGGGCGGGCGCAGGCGCAGCAGCCTTCGCAGCCTTGGGGGCAGCAACCTTCTTCACGGTCTTCGGGGCGTCGCTCATGTTTACAATAGAGGTAGACGGCTTTGCGGACATTTCTAACGCGGTTATGTATATACTCCCGTCCGACGGCGTAAATAGGTATGGAGATGAAAATATGAGAAATTCTTTCTCGCCTAAGAGTGTGGATGGTGGGTCGCCGAGACCATTTCCAATTTTGAGGGTTGAAAATTTAGTGAAAATTTGTGTGTTCACTGCCTTACCTAAACTGCTATGCGTAGAACGAAATCGTTCTAGACATAACTGGTCATTTGTTGCGAAAAGGGGTATTTAATGCGCTTTTTTTTCCTGGCCGAAAAGTTGCAGAAACCCTTGAAACCTTAAAAGTCTATCTAGGGGGGGGGGGGGTAGAAAAAAAGACTTTTGAATTTGGACTTTCAAACCTTCTTGCACAACTTCTTGGCCAGACGACCCTCCTTGGATTTTTGAAAGTTTCGTTTTGTGCAAAAAGGTTGAAAAGTTTTTAAGTGTGAGTTCGTTAAAATATTGTTTTAAAACAAACCGTAATGCTGCGCTGGTTGCTGTTAGCATCGGTCTCGTTTGTGACCGGACAGATCATGGGTTACGACTGGAACGGGTTCAGTGCGTCGACACTCGGTTGCGGAACAGACTCGGGTGTCCTGAATGTAGGTCTCGGGCAATCTCTGCCGCCTGGAGCGACGGGTCTGAAAGTCAAGCAGATTGCCTTTGCGATTTACGGAACCAACTCCCTTCCCCCATTTATTCAGCTACATGGAAGTACCGCTACCCCCCGTCTCTCAACTTCCTCTGCCGTCCAGTGCTGTGGGTCGGGATGCGATCTAGCCGTTCAAGTAGCGGCAGCGGGATACTCGTGGTACAATTCCCCGTGCGGTAGGCCCTCGTGTGGCAATGCCAACAAATGGTACTACATGGACTTCTCAGGGACGGCAGTGGGAACCACGGAACAAACGGGTATATGGGAAGCAACCTTTTGGAATTCTGGCGGATCACAGATCGGTGCCAACATGATCGCCCTCGGGTCTGGATCTGTATTTTTCATGTCGTATACCGTTATCATTCCATCTCCCACACCAACCCCATCTCTCACAAAATCTCCGGTGTCGCCAAGTTTGACGGCTTCGGAGACTGCGTCTACCTCGATATCCAGGAGTGTATCGGCCAGCGAATCAATAGACCGAACAATTACTAGATCCGTAAGTGGAAGTCGGAGCGTATCCGCCAGCGAATCAACGAGCCGAACGAGTTCTAGGTCTGAAAGTGGCAGCCGGAGTACGTCACGCAGTCCGTCAACCGAAGCAACTGATTCACGAACCACTTCCAGGAGTATGAGTGCTTCTCGAGCTCCTTCGGTTACTTCGGTAACTGCATCTTCGTCTCACACTGAGTCCCAATCTGTATCTGTATCTCCTGGTTTTGTAATATCTAGCTCACCATCGGAGTCTCTATCTTGGTCTTACAGCTCTAGTGTATCTTCTACCACCTCTTCGAGCTCCAGTGGTTCACCGTCAACCGCTGTATCCGAGAGTACGAGTATATCTTCTATCACCTCTTCGAGCTCCAGTGGTTCGCCGTCAGCCGCTGTATCCGAGAGTACAAGTGTATCTGCTACCAGCTCTTCAAGTTCAAGCACGAGCGGTTCACAGACAACTGCAGTCTCAGAGAGCATGAGTATAAGTACGACTACCTCCTCGAGCTCTAGTTCTAGCGTGACATCGACGGCTGCAGTATCTCAGAGTTCTAGTTCTAGCATGTCACCAACAGCTGCGGTATCCCAGAGTTCTATTTCTAGCGTGACACCTGTAGTATCCCATAGCACTTCTTCTAGCGTGACACCGTCTGTATCGCAAAGTTTGTCTGGGACATCCTCCCTGTCATCAAGCGTTAGCGTTACGGTATCCGGATCACCGAGTTTTAGTGTCAGCGTCAGCGTCAGCGTCAGCGTGAGTTCATCGAGTATCCCTCAAAGTTTACAGCAGTTAAATAATATAAGCACAGCAATGTCGGCCACTTCTACCCCGCAGTTTTATACAACTTCATTCCCTACTGTAACTCCTACATACAGCCCTACACAGAACGCCACCCTCCCTATCATCGTGGTAGATGGGCAGGCTACCAACATGACAACCACCAATGCCCTCATCGGAGCCACGCTTGCTCTGATTATTGTAGCAGTCGCTCTGGCAGCTGGACGGTATCTCCCCGCTGGCTCGCTACAACGGCTTCGTCGCATGATTCCTCAAAAAACAATCGATAATTTCAAGCGTGACCCACTCGGATCAGTGACCGCCATGGTCAACGATCCCAAGAGCGTGCTCAAAGACATACAGATCCCAGATAGCGTGAAGAGCCTAAGCGATATGGTTCCCCAGAGTATCAAGGATAAGGTTGTTCCTAAGGAACTACAGGAGCTTGTTGGTATCGCTCCGTCGGCAACGGTTCCCCATATTGAGACAGAGACGTCTCCGCAGCCTCCTGCTTCTTCCCGAAAGATTGATATCTCTCCCCCGGTTCGCCGAGCATTGACTCCCGAACCGATCGCAGAAGAGAAGGAGGAGGACCTGTCGCCCCCGCCCGAGCCTGAGAAGAAGGAGGTCGTGACTGTTGATACAGGGGTGATTGTAGCTAAAGACGAAACAAAGACATCTGGACCTACCCTGATTGAAATTAAGCCAGAAGATCTAGAAGCCATCAAAGCCTTCATGGACAGCCGCAACGTCCACCATGTTATCCTTCAATAAACACCATATCATTTGCCCGGTGATAAGAACCGTAGACTAGGAACACAAAATCGTCTAGATCTCGGATCTCATACATGATCGCCAAGAGAAGCCCAGCTACATCATAACTCAGTTGCGTCGTAGACCCATACGTGTATACGACATTCCGGATATGCTTGAGCCACGTGTGATACCTGTGAAGATTTGGATCGTGGCTTTCGAAATACATCCATCGGGTATCTTCCGTAAGCCCGTTGATAAAGACTGCGAGTTGAGGGATCTCCAGCGAAATGAAGTGTTCATGATGAAGATCGTATCCGAT
>Ga0164295_10002476_pt1 | contig 15166 bp, 6 predicted proteins | sample GEODES006metaG_FD_111798 | JGI IMG/M metagenome (GOLD analysis project Ga0164295, IMG submission 111798) | Oligotrophic lake water microbial communities from Sparkling Lake, Wisconsin, USA - GEODES006 metaG | ecosystem: Environmental > Aquatic > Freshwater > Lake | place: USA: Sparkling Lake...
AACCAACTCGCGCGCGGCGCCGCCGGCGGCGGGCCGCGGCAGTGGGCGGAGTTCCTATTCCACCTCGATCCCCATCCTTGACCTTCCACTCGTCGTCGTGTCGAGGCAGCCCTGCGTGTCGACATGCGACGACCCCCTCCCGACCGCCGACCGCCCGAGCCCGGCCTCGCGGGTCGCGGCGGCGGCCGTGTTTGCGCATCTCGCTAGCATCTCGCTAGGCGAGGGCGTTGCCCGACCAGAAAAACCCTAAAACAGCCGTCAGCTCGAGGTCCTATCGAGGTCCTCAGTCACCCACATTTGCAAGACGAAGACCCGACCAGCGTCGAAGGCGACGCTCTCTCAGGCGCGGTCCTGACCGTCTCACGAGCCTTACATGGGGTCGTCAGCGGACGGGAGCGCTGTCGTGAGCGCCTGCGCGGCGTGGGCGAAGGCTGAGCGCAACGGGCCGGCAGTTGCTGCAAATGGCGCGAGTCCCAGCCGGTGCACGTCCGCGAGGAGCTGCGGAGTGTCAATGTAGAAGCGGCACATGCGCCGCTCGTCCGCCGAGCAGAGAGCCCGCAACTCCATCGATGCGAGATTGGGCTGGGCGAGCGTCTGCTGCAGCGCACCGTCCAGTGCAGCTGCCACTGCGCTGCTGCCGCCACCGCCGCCGACGGCACTACCGTAACCACTTTCAAGTAGGGCGGAGTGGCCGTACTCAACGGGCACAAGGCGCGTTCCCACGCCGCACCCAAAATCGGTCGAGAGCCAATCTGGGTGGGCGAGCTGACGGCCGCTGCGCTCGAGGGCCGCCTCCAAATGACGGCCGAGGGTGCTGCTGAGCACATGGCTGCCGCCCCCATGCTTGATGATGCTCGCGGAGACGCCGCTGCGCCGACCGCTGCGCTCGCCTCGTCCGCCTTTGCCGCCGCCGTTCTCCTTGCCCTCGCGTGTCGGGCGCGCGTTTAGGCGCGCGTCAGGGCGCTCGCGCAGCACCGCGTGGCGTGCGAGCCGAATCAGACGCGGCAGACGCGTGTACGGCAGCTCGGGATACAGCACGCACTCCATGAGTACTGCCCCTTCGAACTCGCCGATGACCCCCTTGTAGGCATCGGGCGAGAGCGACACGCGGTGCGTGAAGCCCTGGCAGTGGAAGAAGGAGAGGGCAAATTGGTCTGCGTATGCGAGGATACGTCCAATGCGCTGCTGGAGCAGCTGAGCCTTGAGCCGGTTCATCAGGCGCGTGCCCAGCCCCTGCACCTGGCGCGAGCTCTCCACAGAGAAGAGGAGTAATTCCGCAAAGGCCGTCGACGACTCCGTTTGAGCGAGCTCGAGCGGCGCAGTCAGCGCAAGCAGCGCCGCCGCGCCATTGGCGTCGGCGGCAGCGGCAGCACTGCTCTTGTCGAGCGCGGCAGAAGCGTGGCGTGCGACGGCGGCGGCATCCCCAACGTGCTGGCACTCGGCGGCCATGCCAAGCGGGCCGACTGAGGCGGCGGCGGCCGGGTGCGGACGATAGAGCAGGCCGCCGCTCAGCACGCCGCGGCTGATGCATGCCATCGCCACATTCTTCGGGTCCAGCAGGCACTTAGTGAAGTACTTGTCGTCCATCTCCGGCAATTGAGCGCGGAAGAGCTCTTTGAGCAGAACAGCCGTTGAGAAGGAGGGCCCATGCTGCTCCAGCCCATCGAAGCGCACGAGCTCAAATCTCAGCTCACCTGCCGCCTCGGCGTCGCAGTGGCGCTCTTCGAGCTCCATGGCCGCCACCGCTCCGCGTCCGCCCGCAGCCATCAGACGGTCCTCGTCGTCGTCGCCCTCGGCGCACGGGTCGATGGGCGAGGCGGGGCGCATTTGCAGCGCAGCTTCTGTCTCGGCAAGCTGCGCTGCCGTTGCCGCCTCCGCCGCCTCCGCCGCCGCCGCGGCCTCGTCCGCCGCGACTGCCTCACACTCGACGTCGATCGCGTCGATGCCCAACTCGTCGACGAGTGCCATAGGCGGTGCAAGCGGCGGCAGTGCGTGCGGCCCGTCGTACTCTGTCGCCTCGAGGCTCACGTACGATGGGCTCAGCGGTTCCACTGGCTGTGATGATAGCAGCAGCACGAGCGCTGTCGCCGGTGCCGAAGGCGGCTCCATCACCGGAGCCGCTGACGGCATCGGCTCGTCGCCGAGGGAGGCTGCGAGCGGGTGCGGCAGCTCGAACGGGTCCTTTCCAAGCGCGAGTGCCGCCATCGTCTGCTCGTCACGCGACGATTGTGCCTCGGTCTTCATGCGCTCGCCCCGCGCCGCAGCTTCACCGGGCATCATCTCGAGCCCCGCGGGCGCTGCGCGTATGGCCGCGAGCTCGTTGCTGACCAAAGTTTGCTTCTCCTTATTCTGCTGACCGGCGTCCTCGGCCACCACGGCCGCATTGCGTGACTCTCGCGCCTCCTCGTCGTCGTTGCTCTCCATGCACATGCTGCCGTTGGCAAAGGCCTCATCAGCTTCAGCCATCTCGGCTTCCATCTCGAGCGTCGTCGTGGGCTCCACCTCCTCCTTCGGCGCCTCCGCCGCTGCGACTTTCTCCTCCTCTAGCTCCACCACTGCCTCCTCTTCCTCCTTCTCCTTTTCCGCCGCCTCCTCATCCTCCTCTACCACCGCGAGCGTCTCTACCTCCTCCGCTACCACGGGCCGTGGAAGCTCAGCGCGCTCGCTCTCGGCCTCGGCGACGCCACGTCGGAACTGGACGAGGCGCTTCGAGCCCTTGAGCTTGCTCTTGGCCTCACGCTCGCACTGCTCCCGGTGAGCTTCCCATGGCAGCTGGTGACGCGCCCACCCAAAGTCGGCGGTGCCAAAGAAGCGGACCCACGTGCAGCCGTCGCGCGCGCCGACAGTCGATGTGGGCGCCACGAGCGCCGCCGGCCAGTAAGGGAACCCGTCCATCTTGGCCCACACGATCGTCCCCACATGCCCCGCGCGCGGCACCGACACGGCGGGGGACATGGGCATGGGCTCGGGCTCGGGCTTGGGTTTGGGCTTGGGCTTGGGCTTGGGTGCGGGATCCTTCTCGGGCGCTGCGGCAGCACCGGTACCGGAGCTGTTGGGGAACATGCTGGCGGCCGCCTCTGCCGCCTGCTCCGCCGCCGCCGCAGCCGAAGCTGTTGCTGCCGCCGTTGCTGCCGCGGCGGTCTTGGCGTCGAGAGTCATGCGGCCAGCCGCTGAGGCGGCCGCCCTCTCCCTCGCAGCCGCCCGCTCCTCCGCCACTTTGAGTGCCGCTGCCGCTGCCGTGGCTGCTGTGGCGGCGAGGACGTTAGCTATGGCCTCATTCGCTCCGGCGGCCTTGATGGCTGCCACTGCGGCAGCAAACTTTGAGTCTCCTGCTGGGATCAGGCCCGGCGCCCAAGGCGCCAACCCGATTGTGGGAGTGGGTAGAGGCTCGGGCTCCTTGTCGGGCGCTGCGGCTTTGGGTAGAGGCTTGGATGCGGGCTTGGGCGCAGTCGTGGCACCATTCGTGCGCGCGCTCTTGCGCGTAGCCGCTGGGTCGGCCGTCGGCCGAAGACGCTTTGGCGGCGCGATCTTGAGCACTGCCGAGATGGCATCCGTCGGCTGGGCCGCGGCCTCGTGCGATGGTTCTGGCGTCGACCGTTGGCAGCGAAGGCTTGGGCGGCGACCCGTCGGCTCGGCAGCGGCCTCGTGCGATTCTTCGGTCGACTGTTCGAGCGTCGGTACCTGCGCGAGCGTGCGCGTCGCAGCCGCGGGCGTCGCAGCCGTGGGCGTCCGGACACCGTGATCAGCCGCCTCCGCCGTTTCTCCCGTCTTCTTGTCCGGCTCGTGCGTGATTTTTGTGTGCTTCAAACGCACCCGTCGGTTCTGGAACCACACCTGGACCTGACGCGTGGTCATGTCGAGTTGCTCGCTCAGCTCGCGCGTCTGCTGGTCCGACGGATACGCCTCCCGGTCAAAGGCCTTGAGGAGGATCTCCTTTTGTTGGTCATCTGTGAAAGCGTCGCGCGGGTGGAGGGAGCGATTGGCTGCCGCATCCATGGGCGCGGCGGCCTCCTTGCCCTGAGCGGCGGCACACGCAGGATCGACGCCTGCCGCTACCGCATCCGCTCCATCGTCCGCCTTGTGTCGCCGCAAACGTGGCCCCGCACGCGTAAGGGGGCGCTCGGCGAGTTGCTCGGACGTGGTCGACAACTTGCACTCGGACAAGTCGTGGAGGAGCTGCGTCTCGCAAGGAAGCATCATCTCCTCCTGGGTGCACTTCGACGCTGCCTTCGTGGATGACGCTGCCGATGCTGGGTCCGCGGTCGCAGTGGGCTCGGCATTTCGTGTAGCGGCCGTGGTGAGTGCGTCGGGCCTGACGGGCACGGCGTCTGGTGAGGCCACCATGGCCACGTGGGCGGCATCGTTGGAACACGGCGAGACGAGGGCCAGCTGGTTCAGGTCATCCGCGAGGGCCTCAAGGGGACCGTGCACGTCGGGAGACGCGCTGTGAAAGAGGTCGTAGTTGCTGCCGCCGCTCATGATGAAGTCAGGGTCCGAAGTGGCGCGCGCGCCTTGGTGAGGAGAGCTTCGTTGATGATTAGCCGCGCAGCATGCAAACTGTCAAACGAGGTTGGAAAATGTGGAAGGCATTCTGAAGGCATTACATGTATGAACGGGGATTTCAATAGCGTGAAACGACACGGGGCATTTGCATGCTTCGATCTGAATTACATTTGGTAAACTTCAGGCGTCTTCGCGATCCTGAACTGCAGCAAAACTTGTGCGATGAGCTTGCGCACCACGCTCAGCTTCAACCGTATCAAGAAAGCCGTCAAAGAGGTCAAAGGCGTCAATGCCTTCAGCTCACCGACCCGAAAGAGCGAGACGAGCTCTGCGGGGAACTCGCCAGGGGTGGATCCCTCACCGACACGTCTTCGGACGTTTGTGGAAGGCCTCGAAGAAGAGACCATTGGCATCGAGTCCAACCAGACAGATGTGATCGCGTCTCCCGTGACAGTGATCGCCAAGACGGCGGCTCCCGAGGTCGTGCAGGCGACGCCCGAGGTGGATGCGGCGCTCGCAGCGGCGGCGAAGGGATTCTCGGCGGCTGAGGCCGAGAAGGCGGCGATCACACTGCAGGCTACCATTCGAGGAAAGGCGGATCGCGCCAAGGCGGCAGAGCTTCAGAAGGCGGAGGACCAGCTTGACTCGAGAGCCGAGCGCGAGCTCGAGAAGGAGATGAAGGAGATGCGCAGGAAGAAGGAGCAGGCGTTTGCCGCCGAGGAAGCTGCGCAGGCCCGCGCAGCGTATCAGGAGGCCCGTGCAGCCGAGGAGAAGCTCGAGAAGGTGAACGAGAAGGCCGCGCTCGAGGCCAAGATTGCGGCCATGAGCGAAGACGAGCTCGTCCGGATGCAGATGACCATGAAGCTCTCGAGCGATCTCGAGACGTGCGCCAAGTCGCTCGCGCTCGCGGCCAAGGCGGTCGTGGCCACCGAGCTCGAGATCGGCACCATCCAGGTGGGCCTGAAGGAGGATCGTGCGACGGAGACGCACAAGGTCGCCGAGTACGATCGGAACATCAAGTCCATCAACTCGATGCTCAAGCATGTCGAGGCGTACGATGAGCAGTGCAGCCAGCTGAGATACGAAGTCAACCAGCTTGTCTCGATGGAGAACCAGCGGCGCATCGACAGCTACGGCATCACGGGGCGCGTGCGGCGGGAGGTGACCGAGGCGCAGGACCGGATGGCCAAGCAGACTGACAAGCTGCACATCATGCAAAACGAGCTCAAGAAAATGTACACACAGTATACGAGCGCAGAGAAGCAGTCGGAGGCGCAGTTCAGCACCATCTCAAGCGAGGTGGTCGGCAAGACGCTTCGGGTGGAGCTCGCTGAGCATCGCCTCTCGCACCTTCGGGCGGAGCAGAAGAAGCTGAACGAGCAGGTGGCCGAGAACACTCGTTTCATCGACTCAAAGACGCGCCGCGTCTCGTCGACGACCGCGCAGGTGGAGGAGATCAAGGCCAAGATGGCGCTCGATGAGCAAACTATCGGTGGGTGCAAGGCCCGCGAGGCGGAGCTCTACGCCGAGGACCAGCTCGCCGAGGCGCAGAAGGAGCACAAGGTGCGTGAGTTCGACGCGGACCGGGACTCGCTGCGCTCGCTCATCGCGCTGCAGGAGTCGTTCCGGTCGGACAAGCTGATGAGACTCGACGAGGAGCTCACGAGCAACCCTGTGCTCGGAGATCGGGGAGATCCGATGGGAGATCGGGGAGATCCGACCAAGAAGACTCTGCTCGAACGCGCGCGCGCGCTTGTCGAGAAGACCTTGAGTGACAGCAAGGGGCGACTGGCGCTCATTGAGCAGGCTGCGAGCACGTACATGCACAAGTACGACGAGGCGAAGGGTCTTCGTGACTCGGAGTTGCGCCAGCTGCGCGCCGAGCGCCGGGCGCTCGTGACAGTGCACGCCGAGAGAAATCGCTACCTGCACGAGAAGAGGAACCAGCTCGAAATCGAGGAGAAGCAGCTCGCTCGAGCGGAGGGCACCATGCTCGACCACAAGTACTGCATGAGCGTGCTGCAGACGGAGCACGACCTCTTGCAGAAGACCATCAATGAGCGACAGGACGAGCTGGCCGCCGCCTACAGCCTCAAGCAGGCTCTCGGCACAAAGCTCGAGAGCGTCCAGACGTCCAACATGCTCAACCTCGGCCGCATGAGAATGGCCATCGAGTCGGAGTCGAGGGTGGTCACGGAACAGCAAGCGTACATCGAGTCGCTGATGGGCCGCATGCAGCACAATGAAGGTACCGCCGTTGAGGAGAATAGCACCGTCAAGCAGCAGGTGGCCGCGATGGAGAAGACGGGAGTGGAGGAAGCCCCGGTGGAGCCAATCCAAGGGAAGCACGGCCTCGCGCTTGCGCACAGTAACGAGCTCGCCGTACACCTATTGGTGGACGATCTCAAGGCGCAGCGAGCGCAAGCGACGCAAGGGTTGCTCGCCTCGCAGGAGAAGCTCGAGGCCGTCGAGAAGGCGGCGCAGACCGCCCTGGCCGACGTGGATGCGGAGCGCTTCACGCTACAGCACGAGATGTCGAACCTGCACCAGTACAGGCTCTCCCTCGAGGCGAGGCTCGCGGCCATCTCGCCCTGTCCCCCATCTCCCCCCAAGATCACAGACGTGCCGGCGTCGCCGAATGGCGATCTCATCAAGCCGGAGGCCGATGAGCACGATCACTCGCCGCCCTCAGACCGGTCGACCCCAACGCCATACCGTACGACCAACAGGCTCCTCGTCACCTCCGACAAGTTTAGCCCCCCTCTGTCGCAGTCCGGTAATCTCACCGGTGCCCTGTATGGCGCCTCCCTCGACGATGAGGCGAATCATTCGATGTACAATCCCGACATTAAGGTGGACGACTCGCCCTCGAGTGAGAAACGGACCACGATTCGGTCCCGCATCTTTGGCCGTTCCGCGTGAGACTTGGCATGAGAAGATCGGCGTTGGCTGAGGCGGTGATTCCCGGTGACAGGAGACAGCAGGTGAGAGCAGGTGAGGGCATGTGAGAGCAGGTGAGGTCACGGCGGCAGGTGGATCACAATGGTGGTGGAACAGCGGCATTCCTTGGGGGCAGCCACTCCCTCGGTCACTCCTGAGATTGAGCCATGCGATGACTCCGATGATCATGAGCGGTGGCATGAGGAACCGATGGAATCCGACCTGATGACTTTCGAATCGGTGCCGCGTGCAGGAGCCTTACAGTACTGTGTGCGAGCCGCATGGCGAGCCGCTGCACGAGCCGCGATCTTGGCGTGGGTGCAAAGTGCGCGTTGGGCAGAGCTCTGAGTTTGAAAGGTCGATGTATCCCTAGTCTGCTGCGGCATGCAGCGCCGATCGACATGTGTATCTCGGATGAAGGGGTGAAGGGAGCGGAGTGCGCGAACGGTGGGTCGGTCGGGAGTCCGCCTGTCGCTGTCCGCTCCGGGCGCGGGGGTCCCGAGGTCGCGCGCGCCTATCGCCCCCGCGTGCCTGGGCTGTCGAGTGTGGGCCCTCGCCGTCCGGGGACTGAGCACACAGTCGAGAGGCCGTGTGATGCGTGAGGGCTCTTTGTCATTCACACTAACATTGAACGGAACGACGAACTGACATCGGACGCCCAGGCCCACAGGCAGCGGACTACCTTCGCTTAAGAACTACCGGACGAGAAAACCCCGCCAACTCTGAATTTCCGGACCTCTCGGGCACGCGCGCCGACATCGCGTGCGCCGACGCTTGGGTTGTCGTGCTTGACGAGGGCGGCGAGGATGGCGCGCCGCAAATCTTCATCGCTCACGCCGCTCATGCTGGGCGACTCGCCGTTCTCGGTGCCGCCGGCTGCATGCGCCGCATCGGCGTGAGTCCCGGCGGCACCCCTGCTGTCGGCCTTGCTGTCGGCTGCGTCAGCGCCGGCGGCCGACGTCTCGGCGGCGGCGCTCTCCGTCGTACCGCCGAGGAGCCACGACGACCACGTCTCTTCGGGCTTCGAGGTCTCCTGTGCCGCCGCCGGTGCGGCGGCGGCCGCAGTGGCGGCCGCATCGGCGGCCGCAGCGGCGGGGTCGGTGGGCGGCGTCCGTTTGATCTTCATCGCGTGCGGCGCGACCGCGTGGCTCGCGATCCACTTGTGGATTTCGTGCCGGATGAGCGATGCGGCCGCCCGCCCGACCGGTAGCCCGAGGGAGACGCCGACGTCGAGGGAGATCTCCGAGTCGATCGCCATCTCGAGTTTCGGCATGGCGGCAAAGGAGAGGAGCACGTGCCCCATGTCGCTCGGGAAGGAGAGCGACATCTCGCCCTGGATCGTCATGGTGCTCACCCGCACGAGTAGCTTGAAGGGGACGAGGGCGGCACGCCCCTCGAGGCACATCTCCATGCGCCACGACGGGGCGAAGGACACTGTCCACTGGGAGGCCTCTAAGCTTGTCCAGCTGAGCAGCTGCAGCTGGGGGGCGTCCGACGGGATGCTCGGGAATGAGCACTTGACGTACCTGTGACACGGAGTGCGCGCGCACCGCCCAGAAGAGATCGGCTCGAGTTGCAATCGGGGACAATCACATTCAATCACTGCAATCACATGCCATCTGCATGCCACCGTGGCATGCAATCTGCAGGCCATCCGCGTGCCATCGTAGCATCTCTGTACGCACCGCACAGCCTGGATCTGCTCGAGCTTTCCAATGGCCTTCTCCATCATCTTGCCCATCTTGAGCTCATATTTGAGGAGCATGCGCGGGTTGAGCAGGAGCGCCTGGAACATAGCGCGCACGCACTGGCTCCACTCGCTTGAGATCTCTCGGGCTGAGCGCAGCTCCTCCTCGGTGGCACTGAGCTGCGCAGCGAGCGTCGCGACTTGCCTGCGCAGCTGCTGCACGAGCGCACCGTCGGGCGATGGCTCCGCACAGAAGCTTCCCAAGGCCGAGCTGTAGGCGAGCCCTGAACCCCCCGGGCCGCCCATCGCCGCTCCTATTGACGCCGCGCCCTCGGCGCTGGCCTCAGTGGAGCCGTGGGTGGCGTGGTGGAGCCAGTCGGCACCATCGGCGCCGTGTCGGGCTCCTTCGGCGCCATGCGCAGCATCACTCGCGTCGCTCTGCGGATCCTCGTCACTGTCGTCCATGCTGTCCACGGACGCGCGCTCATGCCGGCTCGAGTCATGTCCGGGACGTGGCGGGAGGCCTCGCCTCGCAAGCACCAGATCCGCGAACAGCACCACATCGGGGTCGGGCACCGCGCTCTCGTCAATGAAGCCCGCACGAGATTCGCGCTGTGGCACGAAGGAGCGAGTGCGCGCGATCACCTTGGTTGCCCTGGCACGAGACGCGGCGAGCACAGCGTCGCCCTTGGCCCGTGCTTCATCGAGCAGAATGTCAGCCTTATCCCTCAGCTGCGGCCCAAGATCCCGCGCCTTGTCGAGCAGAATGTCAGCCTTATCACGCAGCTGCTCGGCCTTGGCGCGTACCTCGTCCCTCAGAATGTCGGCCTTGGCGCGCACCGCCTTCTCCAGCTTGTCGCCCTTGGCGTGCAGTGCTTCGAGGCGCATCGCTTCCCGAAGCTGTTTCTCCAGCATGTCGCCCTTGGCGTGCAAGGTATCGAGGCGCATCGCGTCCTTCAGCATCTGAATGTCCACCAGCCGTGAGCTGCTCAAGTTCGGCTGCTCGCCGATGGCGTAGGCGGCCCCATAGATGGGACGGCCTACTTCATCGGGGTTACTCCATCCGCGGTCGGGCGAGAGCATGCGCGCTCTAGGCGCAGCTGCCCATGGCGCCGATGCTATGTGGCTGCGACGGCGGAGGTCGACATCCTCAAACTCTCTGGATCCGCGCTTGTTCGTCAAGGTTGGAGCTTCTGTGCTGCCAAAGTCCCGTGATGCTTGATGCCCGGGCACGGGCGCGGGCGTCGTATCGCCCTCGGCGGCGAGGTCAATCATTGCCTGCACGAGCTCGTGTGTATCGGTCGCATCGGGCTGCATGGGTTTGGGCTTCGGCTCTGGGCTTCGGCCGCGGCGCTGCTCGGCTGCACTCGCATGAATGGGCAGAGGCGGAGGCGCCGCTGCGCCGGACGGCAGGCGCAGGCGCTGGACGGCTGAGGGTGGATCGAGGTGCTCCTCGGTAGCGAGGACGCTCTCATCGACCGAGGGTGGATGGAGGAGCTCCTCGAAGGTCGTCGCGAGGACGCTCTCGACGTGAGCTTGTGCCAGGGTGGGCTTCATGCGGGGGGAAAAGCGTCTGATGACGACTCCCATTGACGAATATTTTTCAACACAGCCCCGCGGGGCTAAATACTCACCAACCACCCCCCTCCTCGGGTTCTCGTGCACCGTGCCTCGAGACTAAAATGGACAACAGAAGCATTTGTGCGTTCACGCATGCGCTCTGTTTTCTGTTTTTTTCTGCAGGCAGCGGAACCTCTGCTTCATAGAACAAACTCCCCCGCCCCCAGGCCCAGCACGAGGCAGAGCGCGACCGCCAACATAAACGTCCGTCCGTCAGTTAGCAGAGAGGCCCAACATAAATTCGCTGATAAAGAGGAGGCGCGCAAGTACCTCCTGGCTCATGGCGTGGACACAGCCTCATGGGGGGCAAATGGCGCCAAGCGTGTCGAGGACCTGCTCGAGGAGATGCAGGACAAAGAAATTTCACTGCAGCTCATCGATGGCAAGATGTACCGCACCGTGGGTTTGGTGAAAGTCGTGGTGCGTAATCCGGAGGTCCCGAGGCACCACCTTGTTTGCTACGAGCAGCAGTTGGCCGACGGGCGCAAGCGCCCATGCAACGCGCTTCTGGCGGTGAAGAAGAAGCCCGACGAGACCGCGCAGCAGGCGGCGACCCGAGCCATCGAGAAGGAGCTGGGCAGCGTGCTTCCCCACGTGCTGCCCCAAGAGCTGGGCAGCGTGCTGCGCATGGGCACCTGCCTGCGTTTGGAGAAGATCGAAGAGCCACACCTGGGATCCCGAAGAGACGTGAGAAGCAGAGACGGGAGGACTGCTCGGGCGGATTCTTCGACGTCATACCCGACGCTCTGCACGCGGCGCGAACTGCATCAAGTGGAGGTGCACGTGCGCGGCCTGCCCATCCAGCCTTTCGTCTCGGAACTCATCACAGACTACGTAGGCGATGGCACGAGCAAGTGCAAGGGCTGGAAGTGGGTTCGCGACTCGGAGGAAGATCTTCGGCACGAGGGGCTCGGCCCTCGCCTTCGCCCCTCGACAGCCCAAGCAGAAGGTGACCAGCGCAAGGGTTTTGACGTGTCGTTCATCAACTCGCCGATGGGCTCTGCCACCTACTGGCCGGCGGCGACTGCCTACTTGTCGCCGCGCCGCTGGCATCGCTGGCAGCCTGCCGTGAGCAACGGGGCGGGGATACTCACCCCGATGAAGTGGAATGGGCGCCAGCCTCCGCCGATCGGGTCGCGTGCGTTTACTTGTGACCATGTACCGCCGATGTCGCACGTGGGGTTGCGCAGTGCAGACTTACGACGGCCTGCAAACAATGACGTGGTTGCCTCAATGCCGATCCCGGCCTGCAGTCCCGCCTTGGAAGAGGTGCTCGCGCCTCCGTACTCCCAGCATGGGGGGACACCGTCGCCGCGAGGCATGCGCGTGCCGCTCCGTCGCGTGGGTGTGGCCAAATCTGTGCAGGAGGGTAAGGATGAGCAGGTGGATCTGGCGGCTGCAGCTGTCGGGGCACCGGCATCCACGGTGCCGCATGCCCTTATTCGCCGGCTGTACACGAGCCCTGGGCTCCAGGACACGTCCACTGAAGATGACGAGGGCTTCATAAGTACAAGGCCGTTCTCGGCGAGTGCTCGCGCGCGCCGGCTCGCGACGCGCGTGCACATGATGCGCGTGCATGCGCATGCATCGAGGGGAAGTCTGTTGAAGTTCAGCCATGGTGCAACATGATCAGCAACCACAGACATGCGACGTCGTACAATCAGTTTAAAATCAGGTGGTGGAGATAGTGTGTGAATCCAGAAAGAATACCTCCCCTTACATGTCGCCGACTACCCCTTTGCGCTTTCGGCTTTGGGTCGAGGTTTTCACATTTCACCCTCATGAAATCATGAACATGATTGTTGATTCGGAGCTGCAATTCGGAGCCGCTTCTACGGGATGCGGATCTGGGAAATTCCTTTCCAAAAGATCTTCACCGTGTCCTGTTTCACTGTTAACAAAAGAGCCCAAAAGACAGCCAAAAGATAAGCTTTCTGGGGTTGCTCACTGTTGAGGGAGGCGACCGCGGTGCCTGAGCCGACGCCCTCGTTTCCCAGTTCATACCGGTACCGGTGTGTCTGTGCCAGAACGGAGGAGACGATGGCAGAAGCGTCGATCGGCGCAGCCAAAGAGTTCGAAGGGATTCCCGGAAGGGAAGCCATATCGCGTGGACACGGGGCCCAACGCGGCGAAAGAAAGAGTAAGAGAGAACATGGCTCCACTCAACCACGAAACACAAACACCTACGTCCCCACAGGGAATTTCCCACAGACTAAGTACTCCTAGGGTCGATAGCTATAACATGTACAATTGTAATATGCCCCGTGACACTGGATGGCAAATGCATTTGCCTGAATGGTCAAGTTACAAGTACGTCGGTAGAGTATGGCAAATCGCGGCGGGAAGCATGGGCCGGGAAGTCAAACTTGAGAGTTGAGTCGAGTATGGGATTTTCCACATTCGATTCGATTCCGAAAAGTTTGAGCTCGAACTCAAGACCAGAGAAAGCACAAGTTTCCCGCCGCTCAAGCCCCCAACGCCTCGAGCACGGCATCAAGCGCGCGGCCACCCTGCAGGCTCTTGCTGTCGGCCTTAAGCAGTGCCCGCGCGAGCTGCCCAACGGTCATCTTGGCCGCGAGCAGCCGCGCGACCGCCGCCCCTAGGCCCGTGGCACGCGAGTCGCCGTACGGGAAGTAGAGTATTGTGCGGCCCGCGCGCGAGGCCGCGATCCACTGCAGCAGTGCCTTGAGCCGCAGATCGCCGCCGAAGACACCGCAGCCCCAGTTGCCCGTTGCAAAAGGTTGACGCGCAGCCCCTGCGGCGCCGGCGCTCGGCGCGCTTCGCACACTCGGAGCCGCGGCCGATCTAGACGTCGTGGTTCGGGTACGCTTGCGCGCTGCGCCCGTCGTCTCCAGTGCCGTCGCCTCCGGCGCTGTCGCTGCCACCGTCGGTGCCACTGTCAGCGCTGCCACAACGGTCGCATTCGTCGCCGTCGGCGAGTGAGTGCCCGTCGCGGGTGGCGGGGCCGCGGCAGGCCAGCCTTCGGTCGACAATCCCGCCCATAATTTGGTGAGCTCCCGCAGCATCTCCTTGGGCGTGTACTGCGCGCGACGGTCCTCACCCAAATATGGGCGAGCATCAATAGCGAGCACTGTCGCGCTGCTCGCCGCTGGGTCGGCATACGCGCCCGTGCACTCGAAGCGACTGCCGTATCCCTCGTACGAAGCATACTGCCGAATGCCGCTGAGCAGGATTGCCTCGTGGTCGCCCATGCGGGGGCACAGCAGCAGCGACACGAGCGCCTCCGGGCAGATAGAGAAGCGAATCTCCTCCTGCACGTTACCTCCGCACAGCACGCCACCCCCAATGTACTCATTGGCAAAGTCGGCCTGTAAAGCTCCGCGCGCCTCCTCCAGCCCGCCCGTCGCCACGACCTCCATGGGCAGTAACGGCTGCTCGCATGCCATCCAGCCGGCGGCGGTTAGGGCGGCGGCGCGCTCTGGCTGGAGAACGAGCCGTCGGATCTCAATCGGCTCAGATGCATCGGTCTGTGCGGCGCACTGGGCAGCACACTGAGCCGCGTCGGACGTACTGGGCGGCGCGCCCGCTTCCGCACTCTCCGCCGCCTCGCCGCCGTTCAGCTCCTCGAGGTGGCGGATGCGCAGAAAGTACTGCAGGAGGCAGTGCGCCTTGTGCCCGTCGGCCTCGTCCACCGCCTCGGCGTGCAACCAGGAGCGGACGGTCAGCCGGTCGGGCATATGCCAGCCGTGATTGGGCTGCTCCGGGAGCGCATCAAAAAAGGCGAGCGCCAGCAGCGACGCCACCTCCATGCGGGTGAGGCTCACATAGCCTGCGACCCCCGGCGGCAGGAAAGTGAGCGGTACCCGAGAGTAATCAAAGAGCGATTCCGATCGCAGGGCGAGGCGAGCGATGTACGCGACGAGAGACCACCACTCATCCTCCTCGTCGAATACCTCCGCGAGAGCGGCGACGCCCGCAAAGGCGCCGTACGACGAAGGGCTGTACTCATCACGCTTGTACCAGCTTGTGCGCGTGAGGATGTCGACGAGCGCGTCGTTCGAACAGCAATCGCGCACCTCTTCGAGCGCAGACCGTTGCTGCGGCCAGCGCGCCGGGTCGTGCAGCAGTACGGGCGGGGAAGACATTATTTTCGGTCGGGAGCCGGGGGCGGGGCGTAAGCACGGAAGTCCTTTCAATGGGACTGCGCGTTGTGTTGATCACTAGGTCAGACCCAAAACCATGATAACGGTAGGAAAGGCGTGAAACCGAGCGAACCGGCCAATCAGCGCAGTGCTGACTGGTTGGCTCGCAAAAGTTTGATTTAGTGCCGTGCCCGCGATTCCCAGACGGATGACGGTGGGCCCGGGCTTTGGGTTTGGCGGCGCGCGACACGCGTCACGTCGCGGACGCGGTAGGGGCGTTCAAACTCCAAAGACCAAACCTCCAAACACCAGT
>Ga0164295_10002477_pt1 | contig 15165 bp, 13 predicted proteins | sample GEODES006metaG_FD_111798 | JGI IMG/M metagenome (GOLD analysis project Ga0164295, IMG submission 111798) | Oligotrophic lake water microbial communities from Sparkling Lake, Wisconsin, USA - GEODES006 metaG | ecosystem: Environmental > Aquatic > Freshwater > Lake | place: USA: Sparkling Lake...
GTGAAACATCGACCATCCGGGCAGCACCGTGATCGTCGAGGTGCGACAGGCGGCGCTGCGGCCCGGTGTTCACCGTTACCGATTGACGACGGTGACCGGGTGCACGTAAGGCAGAGCGGTGGCAGGAAGCGGGAACGTGGTGTCTCCGAACGGTGAGAGCGCACCGACCCGATCGGACGCCAGCTCGCTGACCGGGTGGTCGTCCGGATCCCGGGTCGGCCAGCCGTTGTCGATGTACCTGGTTTTATGCGTCTTCTGTGCCACCCGATCATTGTGACACTTGTCCACCGGACTCGCCTATATGCGGCCTGATTTAGGCTGGTCAGTAATGACCGAGCACAGGAGCATCCCGCTGGGCTCGTGGTTGTCCGGTTTGCCCGACGAGAAACTGATCCGCGTTCTGGAACTGCGGCCCGACCTGGCCCAGCCGGCGCCGGGCAGCATCGCGGCGTTGTCCGCCCGGGCTTCCGCCAGACATTCGGTGAAAGCCGCCACCGACGAGTTGGATTTTCTGCGGCTGGCCGTGCTGGATGCCCTGCTGGTGCTGCGGGCAGACCGCGCGGCGGTGCCCACCGGTGACATAGCGGATCTGATCGGACATCGGGCGCCGCGGCCCGAGGTTGAGGCCGCGCTCGAGGACCTGCGCGATCGGGCGCTGGTGTGGGGTGATGCCGAGGTGCGGGTGTGCCCGGAGGCCGCCGAGGCGTTGCCCTGGTTCCCGGGACAGGTCATCGCTGAGGACACCGACCGCTCGAAGACCGGTCTTGCATCGGCGATCGATGACCTTGACGAGGCAGCGCGTGAGGTGCTCGACAGGCTGGCGACGAGAACTCCGGTAGGCCGCACCCGCGATGCCGCCCCGGGCACACCCGCCGACCGGCCGGTGCAGCGGCTGCTCGCCGCCGGGCTGCTGCGTCAGGTGGACGCCGAGACGGTCGTCCTGCCACGTGACGTCGGCCAGGTGCTCCGCGGCGAGGATCCCGGACCGACAGGTCTGACCCCGCCGGACCCGGTCATCGCGACCACCACGGCCAAAGACGCCGACGCATCGGCAGCCGGTGCCGCAATGGAGTTGATGCGCCAGGTCGAAGTGGTACTGGAGACACTGTCGGCCACCCCGGTTGCCGAGCTTCGCAGCGGCGGGCTGGGAGTACGTGAGACCAAACGATTGAGCAAGGCCATCGGGATAGACGAGGACCGCCTCGGCCTGGTTTTGGAACTGACGGCAGCGGCCGGACTGATCGCCCGGGGGTTACCGGACCCAGAACCGCCTGACGACACGCTGTCTTACTGGGCACCGACAGTTGCGGCAGACCGATTCCTGGAGGCCCCGCCAGCTTCGCGCTGGCTACAACTGGCCACCACCTGGCTTGAGCTTCCGTCGCGACCGGGGCTGATCGGTGATCGCGGTCCCGACGGCAAACACTATGCGGCACTGTCTGATTCGCTGTATTCCACCGCTGCGCCAGTGGATCGTCGGCTGCTCCTCGGCATGCTCGCGGAACTGCCTGCCGGTGCTGGCGTGGACGCGCAGTCGGCATCTCGGGCGCTGATCTGGCGTCGCCCCCGCTGGGCGGCGCGGTTGCGGCCTGAGCCGATCGGTCACCTTCTCGACGAGGCGCACGCATTGGGGTTGACCGGCCGAGGCGCACTCAGTTCCCCGGCGCGCGCACTACTGACCGATGGTGCTGATTCCGCGACGGCAGCTATGGCCGCCGCCCTCCCCGATCCCATCGACCACTTCCTCGTGCAGGCCGATCTCACGGTCGTGGTGCCCGGTCCGCTGAAGCGTGAGCTTGCCGACGAACTGGCGGCCGTGGCGATCGTGGAATCGGCGGGAGCGGCGATGGTGTACCGCGTGAGCGAGGGTTCGATAAGACACGCGCTGGATACCGGACGCACGGCCGGGGCACTGCAGAGCTTCTTCGAGAAGTTCTCCAAAACCCCGGTTCCTCAGGGCCTGACCTATCTCATCAATGATGTCGCCCGACGCCACGGTCAGCTCCGCGTAGGTATCGCAGTGTCATTTCTGCGTTGCGATGATCCGGTTCTGCTGGCCAATGCGGTAGCCGCACCGGCACTGACCGATCTCAGTGTTCGTCTGCTGGCACCGACGGTCGCGGTATCTCAGGCACCGATCGCCGAGGTTCTCGCGGCACTGCGGGGGGCCGGGTTCGCCCCGGCCGCCGAGGATTCCTCCGGCGCGATCGTCGACCTACGACGCCGCGGTTCGCGGGTACCCATGACACTGATCCGCCGCCTCATGCGCTCCCAGCCCAAGCCCAGTCGGGAGACTCTGGCCACAGTCGTCTCCGTGCTGCGCCGTGTCGATGCGGCACCATTGGGCAACGTCCGGGTGGACCCCGCAGTCGCCATGGCCCTGTTGCAGCAGGCCGCGATCCACGGCAAGGACGTCCTGATGGGTTATGTCGACGCCGCCGGGGTGGCGACCCAACGGGTGGTGACGCCAATCTCGGTGCACGGCGGCCACCTGATGGCATTCGATCCCACTGCGGGCAAGATGCGCGAATTCGCTGTGCACCGAGTGACTTCGGTTCTGTCGGCCGAGAACGGATAATGGCACTGTGACCTACCCCCAAGCGACCTACCCCCAAGCGACCGTCTCCCGAGCAACGACCGCATGACCGACGGACCACTGATCGTCCAGTCCGATAAAACCGTCTTGCTGGAGGTCGACCACGAGATGGCCGGTGCCGCGCGAGCCGCAATAGCGCCATTCGCCGAACTGGAACGGGCACCGGAGCACATCCATACCTACCGGATCACCCCGCTGGCACTGTGGAACGCACGCGCGGCGGGCCACGATGCCGAGCAGGTGGTCGACGCTCTGGTCAGCTACTCCCGCTACGCTGTCCCGCAACCGCTTCTGGTCGACATCGTCGACACCATGGCCCGCTACGGCCGGTTGCAGCTGGTCAAGAGTCCCGTGCACGGGCTGATGCTGCTGAGTCTGGACCGCGCGGTGCTTGAGGAAGTCCTGCGCAACAAGAAGATCACCCCGATGCTGGGCGCCCGAATCGATGACGATTCCGTAATCGTGCATCCCAGCGAGCGGGGCCGAGTCAAGCAGATGCTGCTCAAGATCGGTTGGCCCGCAGAGGATCTGGCCGGCTACGTCAACGGCGAAGCCCATGCGATAAGCCTGGTCGAAGATGACTGGGAGCTTCGCGATTATCAGCAGATGGCGGTCGACTGCTTCTGGGCTGGCGGCTCAGGCGTGGTGGTATTGCCGTGCGGGGCCGGTAAGACGCTGGTGGGTGCCGCCGCTATGGCCAAGGCAGGCGCCACCACACTGATCCTGGTCACCAATACCGTCGCGGGCCGTCAGTGGAAACGGGAGTTGATCGCCAGGACATCGTTGACCGAAGCTGAGATCGGCGAGTACTCCGGGGAACGCAAGGAGATCCGACCCGTCACGATCGCCACCTATCAGGTGATCACTCGACGTACCAAGGGTGAGTACCGCCACCTCGAACTGTTCGACAGCCGCGACTGGGGCCTGATCATCTATGACGAGGTGCACCTGCTGCCTGCGCCGGTGTTCCGGATGACCGCCGATCTGCAGTCGCGACGACGACTCGGCCTCACCGCCACCCTGATCCGGGAGGACGGTCGTGAGGGTGACGTCTTCAGCCTGATCGGGCCAAAGCGTTATGACGCTCCCTGGAAAGATATCGAGGCTCAGGGCTGGATCGCCCCGGCCGAGTGCGTCGAGGTCCGGGTGACGATGACCGACAACGAGCGGATGCAGTACGCCGTGGCCGAGCCGGAGGAACGGTATCGACTGTGCTCCACGGCGCATTCAAAGATCGCGGTCGTCAAGTCGATACTCGCCAAACATCCCGGTGAACCGACCCTGGTGATCGGCGCCTACCTCGATCAACTCGACGAGCTCGGCAAGGAGTTGGATGCTCCGGTGATCCAGGGATCTACCAAGAATGCCGAGCGCGAGGCGTTGTTCGACGCCTTCCGACGAGGCGAGGTCAAGACGCTGGTGGTGTCCAAGGTGGCCAACTTCTCTATCGATCTTCCGGAAGCTTCTGTTGCGGTTCAGGTTTCGGGTACCTTCGGATCCCGCCAGGAGGAGGCCCAGCGACTGGGCCGACTGCTACGTCCCAAACACGATGGTGGTGGGGCGGTGTTCTACTCAGTGGTCTCGCGCGACAGCCTCGACGCCGACTATGCAGCACATCGTCAGCGATTCCTGGCCGAACAGGGCTATGGCTACATCATCACCGACGCCGACGATCTGCTGGGCCCGGCGATCGAGGGCTCGGACTAGATCACGCTTTCGCTCACAGCACCGGCAACAGGTGACGCAGGATCGCAGCCGATTGTGACGACACTTCGTCGACGAAGGCCGTGAAGTCGAACCGGGATTGCGTCCCCGCTAGGTCCGAGAGCGCGCGGATGACCAACCAGGGAATGCCGAAGCTCTCACACACCTGGCTTACCGCCGCGCCTTCCATCTCCACGGCGTGCCCTCCGAGATCGGCATGGAGGCGATCGCGGGTGAGCGCGCAGTCCAGGTACTGGTCCCCGGTCAGGACGGTGCCGTAGGCGATCCGGGGCGGCCGGTCGCCACCGCCGGCATTGCGTGACAGCGACGTTGGCGTGAAGCCGTCGAGGTGGGCGCGAACCCGCGCAAGCAGATCGGCGTCCGCTACGTAGCCGAATTCGGCCGTGGGGTTGATGAAGGGCACGTGGCCAGCCTGGTAGACCTGCAGTGTGGCATCTTCGATCACTCCGGCGTCATGTTGGACGGTGCGGTCAGCGATCACAACGTCACCGATCTGAAGTTCTGGATCCAGACCGCCAGCGACACCGGAAAAAGCGATCGCACGACACTCGAAGCGATCGGCGAGCAGGGTGGCCACCAGGGCGGCGTTGACCTTGCCCATCCCGGCTTGGGATAACACCACTCGGTGGCCGTCGAGCAGTCCGATGCTGAATGGCACACCAGCAGTCTCATGCCGCGTGACCCCAGACATTGCATTACGCAGGTGCGCATGTTCCTGCGCAAGCGCGCAGATCAGTCCGACAGTCATGGGCCTACAGACACGAAGGCCTCCGGTACGCGCGCGCACCGGAGGCTCTTCGGGTCCATTCTCACTACTTCAGCAGTGATGCCGGTGGGTTGAACCGGTCGCCGTAACGGGCGGCCAGTTCTTTCGCGCGGGCCACGAACGCGGCCTTTCCGCCCGGGTACCCAGTGATGTACTGAGCGGCGCCACCGGTCCACGGTGGGAAGCCGATACCCATGATCGAGCCGATATTGGCGTCGGCCGTGGTGGTGATCACGCCCTCGTCAAAGCACTTCTGAGTTTCCAGTGCCTCAGCGAACAGCATCCGGTCGATCATGTCCTGCAACGGCGGCGTTGAGCTGCCGGACTTGAAGGTGTCCCGCAGTCCGGGCCACAGGTTGGTGCGCTTGCCGTCGGTGTACTCATAGAACCCGGCACCGGACAACCGCGACGGCCGACCGGCCTCGATCATCTTCTCGACAACCGCCTCGGCCGGGTGCGGGGAATATGTGCCGCCCGCATCTTCGATGCCCTTGCGGCTGGCTACCGCGATCTTGTGCATCAGCTCCATATTGAGCTCGTCGGAGAGCTGCAGCGGCGGAGCCGGGTACCCGGCCTGGGTACCGGCATGCTCAATGCTCGCCGGCTCCACGCCCTCGCCCAGCATGGCCAGCGCCTCGTTGATGAAGGTGCCGATCACCCGGCTGGTGTAGAAACCCCGGCTGTCATTGACCACGATCGGGGTCTTGCCGATCGCCAGGGTGTAGTCGAACACCCGTGCCAGCGCATCATCAGAGGTCTTCTCGCCCTTGATGATCTCAACCAGAGGCATCTTGTCGACCGGTGAGAAGAAGTGGATTCCGATGAAGTCGTCCTGGCGCTTCACACCGGTGGCCAGACCGGTGATCGGCAGCGTGGAGGTGTTGGACCCGAGCACAGCGTTAGGTTCGACGATGTCTTCGATCTCACCGAACACCTTGTGCTTGAGTTCCTGGCTCTCAAACACGGCCTCGATCACGAAATCCACACCAGCGAAATCCTTGGCGTCGGCAGTCGCAGTGATCCGGTCCAACAACGTCTTAGACTTCTCCGGCGTGGTCTTGCCGCGCTCGAGCGCCTTGGCTTCGATCTTCTCCGAGTACGCCTTGCCCTTGTTCGCAGCCTCGATGGTCACGTCCTTGAGAACCACATCGAATCCGGCCTTGGCTGAGACATAGGCGATACCCGCACCCATCATCCCGGCGCCAAGCACACCGATCTTTTTGATTGGAGTCTTGCCGATGCCTTCGGGCCGCGAACCGCCGGAGTTGATGGCCTGCATATCGAAGAAGAACGCCTGGATCATGTTCTTGGCGACGTGACCGGTGACGAGTTCGGTGAAGTAACGGCTCTCGATACGGCTGGCGGTATCGAAGTCCACCTGCGCGCCCTCGACAGCAGCGGACAGGATCGCCCGCGGTGCCGGCATCGGCGCACCCTTGAGTTGCTTGCGCAGCAACGCGGGGAATGACGGCAGAATCGCCGCCAGTGCGGGGCTGGCCGGGGTGCCGCCGGGCATTTTGTAGCCCTTGGCATCCCACGGTTGGGTGTGCGCTTCCGGGTTCGCTTTGATCCATGCCTTGGCGGCCGGGACCAACTCGTCAACGCTCGGCAGCACCTCGTCGATCAAGCCGAGTTCCTTGGCCTGAGCCGGCTTGAACCGGGTGCCCTGGCTCAACACCGACACGAAAGCGTTCTGGATGCCGAGCATGCGCACGGTGCGGGTGACCCCACCGCCACCGGGCAGCAGGCCCAGACTGACCTCGGGGAGGCCGATCTGGCTGCCCTTGACGTCAGCCGCGATCCGACGGTGACAGGCCAGCGCGATCTCCAGACCGCCACCGAGTGCGGCACCATTGATGGCGGCCACCACCGGCTTGCCCAGTGTCTCCAGTGTGCGCAGGTCACGCTTGACGTTCTCGACCATGGCGAACGCCTCGCCGGCGTTCTCGGGGCCGATGGTGATCATGCCCTTGAGATCACCGCCGGCCATGAAGGTCTTCTTCGCGCTGGTAACCACGACCCCGGTGATCGAATCCTTCTCGGCGACAAGGCGTTCCACGGCCTTGTGCATCGACTCCTGATAGTGCTCGTTCATCACGTTGGCCGAACCGGTCGGATCGTCCAACGTGAGGGTGACGATGCCGTCGGCATCCTTATCCCATGTGATCGTGTTCTCTGCCATATCTTTCGCTCTGCTCCTAGATATTCCGGCGCTTAGACGCGCTCGATGATGGTGGCGACACCCATGCCGCCGCCGATGCACAGCGTGATCAGCGCGCGCTTGGCGCCGCGGCGCTCGAGTTCGTCGACCATGGTGCCGGTGATCATGGCGCCGGTGGCGCCGAGTGGGTGACCCATCGCGATCGCTCCACCGTTGACGTTGAGTTTCTCGTCAGGGATGTTGAGATCCTTCTGGAACTTCAGCACCACCGATGCGAATGCCTCGTTGAGTTCAAAGAGATCGATATCGTCGACCGTCAGGCCGGCGCGGTCGAGCACCTTGAGGGTGGCCGGAGTGGGGCCGACCAGCATGATGGTCGGATCTGCACCGCTGGTGGCGGTGGCCACGACGCGAGCCCGCGGCGTCAGGCCATTGGCCTTACCCGCCTTCTCGCTACCGATCAGGACCAGGGCCGCGCCGTCGACGATGCCGGAGCTGTTGCCACCGGTGTGGACGTGGTTGATCTGCTCGACCCAGTGGTACTTCTGCAACGCCACGTCATCGAATCCCGCCATCGCCGCCATTGCCTCGAAGGCCGGCTTGAGCTTGCCCAGACCTTCCTTGGTGGTGTCGGGGCGCATGTGCTCGTCGTGGTCGAGGATGATCAGACCGTTTTGATCACGCACCGGCACGACCGACTTCGCGAAATAACCGCCCGACCATGCTGCGGCCGCATGTTCCTGGGAACGCAGCGCGTAGGCGTCGACGTCATCGCGCGAGAAACCCTCCATCGTCGCGATCAGATCGGCGCCGATACCCTGCGGAACGATGTAGGCGTCATAGACCGTGGCGGGGTCGGAGAACATCGCGCCGCCGTCAGAGCCCATCGGTACCCGGCTCATCGACTCCACACCGCCGGCATAGACCAGGTCATCCCAGCCGGAGCGAACCTTCTGAGCGGCGGTGTTCACCGCTTCCAGGCCCGATGCGCAGAACCGATTGAGTTGCACGCCACCGACGGTGTCGGGCATGCCCGAGGCGATCACTGCGGTGCGGGCGATATCGGCACCCTGATCGCCGACCGGGGAGACACAGCCCAGGACCATGTCGCTGATCATGTTCTCGTCGAGGTTCGGATGCCGGACGCGCATCTCATCGATCAAACCGGTGACCAGGTTGATCGGCTTGACCTCGGTCAGTGCGCCGTTACGACCCTTGCCACGCGGCGTACGGATTGCCTCGTAGATGAAAGCTTCTTCGGACATGGTGGTTTCCTCTTGAGACTGTGGGATTTATTGAGTGCGGAACTGAGCCTAGCCCCTTGATTCGCAACCCTATCAGGCGCTCGGCCAACCCGTTGGTTGGGAGTTGGGTCGCTACGCTCATCACCCATGACGGTCGAACGGCTGCGCCCGTACTCGGTCAACGTCTTCGCGGCAATGTCGGCACTGGCCGCCGAGGTCGGAGCGGTGAACCTGGGGCAGGGCTTTCCTGACGAGGACGGTCCGCCCGCCATGCTTGAAGCGGCGCGACAGGCCATCACCGACGGGGTCAACCAGTACCCGCCCGGCCTGGGTATCGCCCCACTGCGGCGCGCAATCGCCGCACAGCGCAAGCGGCGATACCAGGTCGATTTTGATCCCGACACCGAGGTCCTGGTGACGGTCGGCGCCTCGGAGGCGATCGCCGCCGCGGTGCTGGGCCTGGTCGAACCGGGATCGGAGGTGCTGCTCATCGAGCCGTTCTTCGACACCTACTCCCCGGTGATCGCGATGGCCGGCAGCAGACGCACCTCGGTGTCGCTGGTGCCCGACGGCCGCGGCTTCGCCCTCGATATTGACGCGGTCCGTTCCGCGATCACCCCGCTCACCCGGGCACTGATCGTCAACTCGCCACACAACCCAACCGGCATGGTGCTATCTGACGACGAACTTCGCGCACTGGCCGAATTGGCAGTCGAAGCTGGCCTTCTGGTGATTTCCGACGAGGTCTATGAGCACCTGGTGTTCGACAGGGCCAGACATATACCGATTTCCACGTTCCCCGGTATGGCCGAGCGTACGGTGACGATCTCCAGTGCCGCGAAGATGTTCAACTGCACGGGCTGGAAGATCGGATGGGCCTGCGGGCCTGCCGATCTGGTTGCCGGAGTGCGCGCGGCCAAGCAGTATCTCAGTTACGTCGGCGGGGCCCCGTTCCAGCCCGCGGTGGCCTACGCCCTCGACAACGAGGATGCCTGGGTGGAGTCGTTACGCCAGTCTCTGCATGCCAAGCGCGACAGGCTGTCGGAGGCGTTGACAGACATCGGTTTCGAGGTGCACGACAGCGCCGGTACCTATTTCCTCTGCGCCGATCCGCGCCCACTGGGATACGCCGACAGCACGTCGTTCTGCGCGGAATTGCCCCGACTCAGCGGGGTCGCGGCGATCCCGATGTCGGCGTTCTGCGATTCGGATCCCACACATGTCACGGCATGGAATCACCTGGTGCGCTTCGCCTTCTGTAAACGCGACGAGACGCTCGATGAAGGGATCCGGCGGCTGCAGACGCTGCGCCGCAGTTAGCACTTCAGCCCTTCTTGAGCTTGAGAACCTGCTTTCGCAGACCATCGGTGGCGGTCTCCATGGCGCCTTTGAGGGTGCGCTTGAGCAGGAAGCCGGGGATCGGGATCGCCGGATCGACTTCGAGATCGAAGCGCACCTTGGTCTTATCGCCCGCGGGAGTCAGCGTGTAGGTGGCGTTCTGAGCCTTCAGTTGGCCAGACTTCAGCAGAGTCCAGCCGGCGGTGTTATCGCCCCAGCTGTACTGGACCTCCATGTCATCGGTCAGCCCGGCGGCTTTGATCTTCATCTTGACCCGTTTCGGCCGACCGCCCTTGTAGGTCTCCAGCACCTCGGCGCTCTGATATTGCGGTGACCAGTCGGGGGCCGAATCGACATCAGCGATGACGTCGAGAATCTCCTCGGGGGTCGCTTCTATGACCACTTCGCGTGAATCGCTGACCGCCATGACGCGACACTAGCGAGCAGGAGTCGACTTACGGTGCGATTTCCCGGTAGCTGGTGATGATCGGCTCCAGTTCATCCGGGGTGGCGCCGTGCAGAATCACCGCATCGGCACCGTAGTCGAACTCCTGACGGATCCGTTCCACGCACTGGCGGGCCGAGCCGGTGGCCGAAGGTTCCAGCCAAACCTCGGGAATGAGGGTGGCGATGTGCTCGATCTGTTCGGGTGTGGCCTTATGGTCGATGCCACCGCCGATCGACTGCACCACTTCATCAGCTCTGAACCGTTGCAACACAGCGGGATCCCAATTGTTGGTGGTCACCATGAGGTCGCCGTAGCCCTGGAGGTAGGTGGCCAGCCGTGCGACGGTCTTCTTGAGTCTCAGCTCTTCAGGCAGATGATCTCCGACCGTGGCGAAACATGACCACACCCGCACGCTGTCGGGGTCACGCCCGGCCTCTTCAGCGGCTTGCTTCACGGCGCGCACACAACGCGTCACCGTCTCCGGTGCGAAGTAGGTATGCAGGATGACATCGTCGAACAGCCGACCACCGAGCCGCAGGGTGTTGGGACCGAACGCCACCAGAGCCAGCCGGATGTCCTCGTTGAAGTCCGGGTCAAGCACCAGGATCTGATACTTCCCGATCGGTCCGTCATGGTTGAAGATGACCTCGCCGCGCCACAGTCGGCGCATTACCTGCGCGAAGTCTTCCATCTGGGCGGTGGTCACCGCGGGAATGCCGTACGCCGAGTAGATCGCCCCGATACCGCGGCCGATACCCAGCGTGAAGCGACCGCCGGAGAGTCGGTGCATGGTGGTGGCCCATGATCCACTGATCAGCGGATGACGGGTGTTGTGATTGGTTGCGGCCGTGGCGATCTGCATCCGGGTGGTCACCGCGCAGGCCGCACCGGTCAGCGACGCGGCTTCCTTGACATTCCAGCGCTCGGAGATGAACGCGGTGCCGAATCCCAGCTCCTCGCCGCGGCGGGCCTCATCCATCAAACTCGCCGGACCCTCACCACCGGCGCCGGCCAGCAGGTAGTAACCCAGTTCATCGAGTGTGCGCATCACATGCCTCAGATCCGGTAGTCGGCGAGAAGCCTCTTGCTGATGATCGTCTTTTGGATCTCACTGGTGCCCTCACCGATGAGCAGGAACGGGGCATCGCGCATCAACCGCTCAATCTCATAATCCTTGGAGTAGCCATAGCCGCCATGGATGCGGAAGCTCTGCTGGGTGACCTCCGAGCAGAATTCACTGGCCAGGTATTTCGCCATACCGGCCTCGAGGTCGTTTCGACGCCCGGAATCCTTCAAGCGGGCGGCGTTGACCATCATTAGATGCGCGGCTTCGACTTTGGTGGCCATCTCGGCAAGTTGGAATGCAATGGCCTGATGCTCGGCGATCGGCTTGCCGAAGGTGCTGCGCTGCTGCGCGTAGCGGACCGCGAGCTCGAATGCGCGGACCGCCACCCCGCAGGCCCTGGCGGCGACGTTGACCCGGCCCACCTCGACGCCGTCCATCATCTGGGCGAAACCGCGCCCGGGCGCCCCACCGAGCACGTCATCGGCCGCGGCGAGGTAACCGTCAAAAAGCAGTTCCGTGGTATCGATGCCCTTGTATCCCAGCTTGTCCAGCTTGCCTGGGATCGTCAGACCGGGTATCACCTCACCGAAGCCGGCGGGTTTCTCAACCAGGAACGCCGTCAGGTTGTGGTGAGGTGTATCGGCACCCTCGTCGGTGCGCACCAGGACGGCGACCAGAGTGGAGCTCGCACCATTGGTGAGCCACATCTTCGCGCCATTGATCGTGTAGGTCCCGGCACCGTTGCGGACGGCCCGGGTGCGAATAGCGGCAACATCCGATCCCACCTCCGGCTCGGACATCGAGAACGCGCCGCGGGTCTCACCTGTGGCCATCCGCGACAGAAAGCGTTGCTTCTGCTCATCGGTTCCGTGCTGCTGGATCATGTAGGCCACGATGAAGTGGGTGTTGATCACACCCGACACGCTCATCCAGCCGCGGGCCAGTTCTTCCACGCACAGCGCATACGTCAGCAGCGACTCCCCCAGTCCGCCGAACTCCTCGGGAATCATCAAGCCAAACAGGCCCATTTCGCGCATCTGATCGACGATCTGCTGTGGGTATGTGTCGGCGCGCTCCAACTCCTGAGCATTCGGGATGATCTCCCGATCAACGAATTGCCGCACAGTGGCGATGATCTCGGTCTGAAACTCGGTCAATCCCAATGTCTCGGCGAGGCGGGTCATATGTGCCGACCGCCGGTGACCTCGAGGACGGTGCCGGTCATGTAGGACGACAGATCGGAGGCCAGGAATAAGGCGACAGCCGCCACTTCGGATGGTTCACCGGCGCGACCCATGGGTACCTCAGCCAGTTTGGCGTCCCAGATGCGTTGCGGCATGGCCTCGGTCATCGCCGAGCGGATCAACCCGGGCGCAATGGCGTTGACGCGCACACCGAGATGGGCCAGTTCCTTGGCAGCGGCCTTGGTCAATCCGATGATGCCAGCCTTGGCCGCCGAATAGTTCGTCTGACCGACAAAGCCGACCTTTCCCGAGATCGAGGACATGTTGATGATCGCGCCACTGCCCTGTTCGCGCATGATCGCCGCGGCCGAACGGGTGCCATTCCAGGTGCCCTTGAGATGCACGGAGATCACGTCATCAAACTGCTGCTCGGTCATCTTTCGCAGCGTCGCATCACGCGTGATGCCAGCGTTATTGACCATGACGTCCACACTGCCGAACTCCTCTACCGCCGCAGCGATGAGGCGATCGACCTCAGATGCCGAGGTGACGTCGCAGGCAACTGCCCGGGCAACGTCGGATCCACCGAGTGCCTGGGCCGCGGCCCGGGTGTCGTCGGTATTCAGATCACCCAGCAGGACGCGGGCGCCTTCGGCGATGAATTGCTCGGCAATCGCAAAGCCGAGACCCTGGGCCCCACCGGTGATGACTGCGACCCGTCCGGCCAGCAGTGCCATTCGACCACCCTTCTGCTAGCCCCTCGGACGCACCCGCGGGCGCCATCGTATTTGATTGGAACATGACTGCAGTGGTCGGAGACGACGACTTCCAAGAGATCCTGGCTGCGACCCGGCACTTCGTCCGCTCAATCGTGGTGCCGCGCGAGTCGGAGATCAGCGATCACGATCGAATCCCAGACGACTTGCGCGAGCGGGCCAAGACGATGGGGCTGTTCGGATACGCGATCCCGCAGGAGTGGGGCGGACTCGGCCTGGATGTCACCCAGGACGTCGAGCTGGCGTTGGAACTGGGCTACACCTCACTTGCGGTGCGCTCGATGTTCGGCACCAATAACGGTATCGCCGGTCAGGTGCTCGTCGGCTTCGGCACCGACGAGCAGAAGTCGCGGTGGCTGGAGTCAATGGCCAGCGGTGATGTCGTCGCCTCATTCGCACTCACCGAACCGGGAGCGGGTTCGGATCCCACGGGCCTTCGCACCAAAGCCGTTCGTGACGGGGGGGATTGGGTGATCTCCGGCCAGAAGCGCTGGATCACCAATGCCCCCCTGGCAAATCTGTTTGTTGTATTCGCCCGCACCCGGCCGGCCGACAGCAACGGAGCCGGCATCGCGGTGTTCCTGGTCCCGGCCGATGTGCCGGGAGTCGAGATCGGCGTCAAGGACGCCAAGATGGGTCAGGAAGGCGCCTGGACATCGGACGTGTATTTCACCGATGTCCGCCTCGGGCCGGAGGCACTCATCGGCGGCAACGAGGACATCGGTTACCGCGCTGCGCTCACATCCCTGGCGCGGGGACGGATTCACATTGCCGCACTGGCGGTCGGCACCGCACAACGAGCATTGGACGAATCGGTCGGCTTCGCGGTCACCGCGACCCAGGGCGGATCGCCGGTCGGGGCCTTCCAACTTGTTCAGGCCATGCTTGCCGATCAGCAGACCGGTGTGCTGGCCGGCCGCGCATTGGTGCGCGACACCGCCCGCAAATGGCTGACCGGTGAAGATCGCCGAATGGCGCCCTCGGTGGCCAAGTTGTTCTGCACCGAAATGGCCGGAAAAGTGGCCGACCTCGCGGTGCAGATCCATGGTGGCACCGGGTATATGCGAGGCGTCCCGGTGGAACGCATCTACCGCGACATCCGGCTGCTGCGCCTCTTCGAGGGAACAAGCGAGATCCAACGGCTGATCATCGGCGGCGGGCTGGTCAAAACAGCCCGGCAGCCGCGGGGCCTCACGACCCCGGAAGCTTCTCACCCAACGTAAACGTCCAAGTGGCATCGGTGGGAGATGTGACCGTGGTGATGGTGATGGTCAGGCGGAACTCCTGATCGAAGCGCCGGAGCACGCAATCCTCGGATGCGCCAACCTTTGCGGGCAGATCACCGGGGCAGGTGATCCGAACAGGTGGCCCGGGAAATTTCTGCCGAAGCTCTTGACCGGTGATCTGCTCCAGATCGGCGCGGGGCACACCGGTGGAAGCCTTCTGTTCGGGTGGAGCTTGCTCGAGTTGACGGGGTTTCAGCCACAGCGTCACGGCAGCACCCACTGCGGCCACAGCGATCACGGACACCACCGCCAACGCCCAGCGCAGACCCGTCGTGGAGTTCGGGTCGCTGGACCTGTACTCGTCCCGCGGTCCCATTGTCATCGACACCATCCTAGGTGCCGGAGGCGGCATCGTGTTAGGGAGCACAATCCGACGTCGCCCTGCCGGAAGGGTGCCGGTTTCCTCAATGCGCACTCACGTGGATGACAACTCAACGTCACACCGGGAATTGGTTGCGAGGCGAATGCGCCTCTGACGTGGCCAGGGCCGGGATCGAACCGGCGACCTTCCGCTTTTCAGGCGGACGCTCGTACCAACTGAGCTACCTGGCCGGAAGGCACCCGGTTGAAACAAC
>Ga0164295_10002479_pt1 | contig 15158 bp, 9 predicted proteins | sample GEODES006metaG_FD_111798 | JGI IMG/M metagenome (GOLD analysis project Ga0164295, IMG submission 111798) | Oligotrophic lake water microbial communities from Sparkling Lake, Wisconsin, USA - GEODES006 metaG | ecosystem: Environmental > Aquatic > Freshwater > Lake | place: USA: Sparkling Lake...
ATCGCAGGTGGCCGGCGCCTCGTCGCGCTCACAGGCACCGCCAAGCAAGGCGCAGATACTCATCGATGCGGTCGAAGTGACCTGGAAGCCAGGCAACGCGGCCGCAGAGAGCCGTCCGAGCCCTCGCGAGACGGCCGGGTGCGCCACTGCCGATGGCACCGCAGCCGTGGTCGTCGGTGGGCGCGGTCTCGAGGACGAGACGATTGATGTCTGGTCGACACGGCCGGGAGGCGATTGGCAGAAACACTCGCCGGCAGGACGCGCGCCACGGCCCCGCGCTGGCCACACGGTCGTCTCCACCTCAGCGGGAGTTGTCATCTTTGGCGGAATCTCACACGCTGAGAACGGAGGCTACTTGGCCGATGTCGCTGTGCTCACGCCCGACCTGACCGCATGGGAGCCCGTGTGCGTCACGGGCGAGCTGCCGTGCGCGCGCGATAAGCACGCGGCCGTCGCGCTCTCCTCGGGCCACATGCTCGTCATGGGCGGCTTTGGCGTCCGGCCTCCCAATGACGACGAGGAGGGTGAGGAGGACGAGGACGAAGAGAACGAGGGCGAGGGCGACGACGAGGGCGAGGGAAAGGGCGAGGAGGGCGGTGACGGTGAATGCCGCGGCCCGAGCGTCGACATGACCTGGTTCGACGACACGTACATGCTCGAGGTCCGCACCTGGCGCTGGAGCAAGCTGCGCCCCTCAGCGCCAGCAGCGCCAGCAGAGTCGGCCGATGCCTCGGAGCCAGCGCCAGCCTTCCCGTTCGCCATTGCCGGCAAGAAGAAACCGGCCGCGGCGCCCGCCACCGCCGTGCTTCCGCCGGCGCGCGCCGCGCTCGCGGCCTGTCTTCTGCCTCGCACACCCGCCGACAAGGCGGCGGAGGGCGAGCAGCTAGTCATCTTCGGCGGACGTACTGCTACAGGGCGGGTGGACGACACCTGGGTACTCGAACCCCTCGGCGGCGCCGGCACGGTCAATGCTGCGTGGCGCGAGCCGCACGTGACCGGTGCTCGTCCGGCGGCGCGCAGCTTCCACTCAAGCGTGGCCGTTGGCGACGGCCTCATCGCCATCTTCGGCGGCCTGGGTGTGGACGACAGGCACCTGAACGACACGCATCTGCTGCACGCGTCGCGAGAGGGCGAGTGGATGTGGGCCGCCGTACGCCAGGCAGGGGCGCTGCCCTCCCCCCGTGGCTGCATGGTCCTCGCCTGCCTCGGCGGCGCTGGTGCCGACGCTGTGGCAGGCAGGCCCCAGCTTCTCGTCTTCGGTGGGTCGAGCGGCTGGTCAGAGCACGGCGTGACCCACTTCCATGACGACATGCACACGCTGCCTCTCGCAGGCGTGCTTGCAGCGCTCGAGGGCACCATGCCCGACGAGGCACCCGCCAAGGCGGAGGGCGGCGTTCAGGACGGCGCTCTCACCAAGGCGGAGGGCGGCGCTCAGGACGGCGCTCCGACCCAGGCCGCACATATGGACGACGGCACTGCGAGGGCCACTCGCGAGGCCCCGGAGGATGTCGCTGCCGAGGGACCCGGGCCCAAAAGACAGAAGCTCGCCGTCGACGCACTTGACTCCCTCGAGCCCGCGGCGCGCATGCAAGCGCTCGGGAACGCGCTCTATCCTGCCATCTTCCAAATGCTCGGCGAGCCGCTCGCCGGCAAGTTGACCGGCATGCTCATCGAGATGCCCACGCAGAGTGTCCTCGATTGCCTGGCCGCACCCGAGACGCTCAAGACGACGGTGGAGCAGGCGCTCAAGGCTCTCTCGAAGGACGTGCGCGCAATGGCCGCGCCGCCGCCGCCCGCGCCGCAGGCGTCGAGCGCCGCCTCGGTGCTGGCAGGGGAGGCTACGGCCGCGAATGCCGCGGAGGCTGCGGTGGCATGAAGCTGCGATGGCATGAAGCGGAGACGACTCGCGATGCCGAACTGATCAACTGTTAAGGCGAAATGGCGAATTACTCTTTACTGTGCGGGGCCACACAAAGCAGTATCGAAAGCCAGAAGCCAGGGTGGATCGATCGCAAGTGACCTCACCAAGTGACAACTTTAGCGAACACTAAACACAGACGTGCAAACGTCGAGGATTTCTACAATGGACGAAACTCCAATCTCGTCAAACGCGGCATGTTCCAAACGCGGCGACTACGCAACATGGCCGACCTATTCGCCATACGCGGCGCACACCGCACCACAACAGAGGAATGTCCAATACAGCTCCTGAAGCTCCTGCTAGAGCGCTGCGAGGCCATGGGCGATGAGATGCTAGCAATTCGCTCATCAGTGCGATCCATCGAGACCTCGTCGGCGTCAGCTTCTCTGAAGCTGGAACGTATTGAGGATCACCTGCGGGCTGCTGCCAATCAGCCGGCGCCCGCACAGGCGCCCGATGCCCATCCTAGCACGAGCAGCTCCGGATCTCACCACTTGCACGCGATTCTGATAGCTGCCTCGGTGCTCTGCTGGATGCTGACCAGCCAGCGTCGGAGGAAATTCCTGCGTCAATTGCCCATAGGCGCTCTGCTCACTGGCCAGCTCCTCTCCCTAGGCGGACTCGCTGTGATGCGTGGCCTCAACCGCTGGGACGATGCAGTGAACACTCTTCGCGCTGGCAGCGACGCCGCCGCATACGCCAAGGGCGACCAACGCGAGTGCAGGTGTGCCTTGGCGTCGCTCGCGCTCTTCGTGTGCACGACCCTACTGCCTGCCAAGGCCTTGGCGCACGTTGCTGCGCTCGTGCTGCACGAGCGCACGAGTCGCGCTTCGAAGCTGTCCAGTGGGCGGCGTCTTGCGTAGCGCTATTACTGTTCAATTTTAACGGCCTTGGGGGCTGCTCGTGTGGTGTGGCAGCGCAACTAGGCTGCAACCAGCCTGCGTACCGGGCAACGCAGGCAAGGGTCATGTGTGTTAGGTTGATTCTCGGGGCCCGTCCAGGCCAGCGCCAACCGCACGCCCGCACCGCGTCCCGGGGGAACCCGGGGGCGGGGGGGGGCGGGGGGCGGGCGGGCGCTTAGCCGCGGTTAGCGGGCGCCCAGCCCGCCCACGCGCGGCCACGGCTTCAAAAATGGGGCAAACTCAACACACCTGAGCACACACAGTACCACGCTTGAAAATGTGCGTGTCCGCCGTGAGTCGCGAGCCCGCCTGTGGGCCAGCATACAGTGACTCGCGGGGCAGCCCCCAGACGCCAGAGCCCCGCGCACTCAACCGAGCGACGCCCCGCTGACGCGCAAATTAGGTTACACCAATGGAATCGCCGCTGCAGATAGCCGCTGCAGACAGCCGCTTCAGACAGCCGCCTCGGTTCCACTCTTGCTGCTTGCGGCTCGGACGCGGGCTAGGGACCTAGGGTGCCGGGGTCAGGGTCACCGGCGCTGGCGTGGGGGCGGGCTTCGCATCGCCGACATACTTGACGGTCACACCGTCATGAGGCCCCTTCAGAAGCACCTGACCCTCCCACGCGAGCAACCCGCGCTTACGGCCCGCCTTGAGCGTGCCCACGAGCGACTCGAGCTGCTGCTCCAGCTCCTCGTCGTCGATGATCCTGCCGAAGGTCGTTGAGATGGAGCCGTCGACGTTGGTGGTGCCCAGGCGCGGGAATGCGGCGATCAGAAGCGCCAGGTCCTTCTCCACCCCCTCGGTCACCTCCATCGTGTTGCCGCCCGCGCCTGCTCCACTCGACACATGCGGTCGGCTCGCTGGCGGTGCTGCCGAGAGCGCCATCGTACGAGGCGTTGCGCGCGGTGTGCTCCAACCGGAGCCGCCTCCGGCCGTCTTTACGACGGGGACGAATGACTTGGGCGGCGCCGTGGGGGCCTGTTTCTTCAACTCGCCACCAAACTTAGCCATCGCCGCCACCGCCTGGTTTTCGGAGCCGCGGATCTCAGCTTTAGCAGCGGCAGCCCGTTTCTGTGCGTCGGTCATTTTCCAGTTTGGCACCACTTTAAGGGCCTCATCCTGAATGCCGGCGGCTTGCAGGTTTCTTAGCGCAGCGCCGTGCTGGCTTCCGCCGGTCACGCTGCGCGCCTCAGTAGGAGTGACTACACCCTTGCGGCTGAGGTTCCTCATCGCCAACTCGCGAGCTGTGAGCTGGCTGTGTGGCGTAAACTCCTTCTCCTGGGATCTGGCCTTGATCTGGAAGGCCGCCATCGCGGCTTTCATCGCGCCAGCAGACTCGGACAGGCTCGGCGACATCGGATCAGCCATTTCCACTCGTTCCGTCCGCGCTTCTCGTCGGCGCACAGAGAGAGAGGGAGTGGGCAATCAAACAAAATGTGTGCTCGCAAAAAGATGCTCGACGAACATTGATTACAAGCCTCATTAAGCCTCATACATGAATGCATCACAACAGGGGAAACCAACCGTGGCCCATATTCACGGTGGTCATGGTGCCACATGTGCGGACGTTCAGCTTCGTGTTGTTGATCCACCGCGTGGAGCTGTTCACCACGTGCGCCTGGAAGGGCAGCACACACACGCACACTCGCACAGAGTCAGCGCTTGCTCCTGTGCTCGGCCTCGGGTATGTTGGGGGGGCTGGGCGGTCAGTTGGGTGGCGCTCAAAGAGCGCTTTGGGAGCATATGCTACGCGCACCTCCCACAGGCGTCCGTCTAAAATGTCCCAATGGAAGGGACTCGCATGCGCACGGTGACCCCATTGCCAATCCAGAGCGACCCTCCATCCCACATCCTCCGGCGCCGGCTTCTTGTCCAACTGGCTGCCCGGCTGCCTGTGGGCCGCCGTACGCGCATATGCTCCAAGACGCTGCAGGGCGCCTTGCTTCGAGGGCGTGCCATCGGGTGGTTCCACACCCATCATGAGGAGCAGCTGGACCGCGATGTCGAGATTGATCCGCTCAGACACGTGGCCTTTGGATGCGTCCCGCATGGTGTAATTGTGCCTCTCCATCGTACCCGCCGTCTGGAGCAGGCGCAACCCTGCTCCGGACGGGTCTAGGTAGCCGTGCTCGTGCAGCCTCGTCGGGTCTCGGTAGGAGCTGACCAAGGATGCGAGCAAGCTATTGTATGCTCGACACGCAGCCCAGTCATCAACATGCGCAGTCGCCGATGCGCTGGGATGCGACGGCGGCACACAGAAAGTGTCACGCCAAATGATCTGGGAGCGGGCGGCGCCCAGCGACGGATTCGTGGCCATCGAGGCAAAGATCTTTGGCAGGTTCCGTGTGTAGTGCTCCTGGGCAGCTTGCGAGGAAGCGAATGGCTGCTCATAATGACTGCGTGAGGCAGCGATACTGGGCAGCATCCACTCACCCATATTGGCAATCACCACGTCGGGTGCAGACAGATCGTCTATGCCAGGCACTTCGTTGCGGACGGCCTCGAAGCGGCGCTCCGTGCATGTGCAACGCCATGGGCCTCCACGAAGCGGCAAGGAGGTGTCCACGTAATTGTTCAGCGTCGAAAAATTGCCACGGCCGCCGAACATCGTGCGAATCTTGTCCTCGTCGATCCCGCGGAGGTAACGGAAGCTGACGAAGACTGGCTCTGCATGCTGCGTTGGCGAGCGGCTCTGCATGCGAATGTTCCAGTCCTCGTGTGCAGTGTTCGGTGGGTGTTGCAGACACTGAGGCTCCAGGCCCAACCAGCGATTCAGCACGAGCAGGACCGCGCTTGTCAGCTCGCGCTGTGTCGAGTCACCGACGAATAACATCCATTTGGGCACCATCGATTGCTGAAAACGCGAATGTGTGTGCACCCCTGTGCTGCACACAGGGGACACGAGAGGTGTGCGCGCGCGAGCGGCGCGTGCGCGACCGACCTCGCAGAAAAGTCAAGTCAAGTCAAGCACCACGAGAGGATCTGCACAAAATCTAGCTCCTTTCAGAGCTATGTCATCGAAAAGCGTCGCGGAGCGATGAGATCTTTCCAAAAATGGCTACTTTAAGCGCGCTCCGGACGACATGCTGACCCTTTCCCACTCGACGTTGGCCATCGACTTTCCGATGCCGTACCGTGGCCTATACCCATCGTCCTACGTGCCCGGTGGGAAATTTCCCGACGACTTCATATGGGGCCTCGGTACGGCTGCATACCAGATCGAGGGCGCCTGGGACGAAGATGGCCGCGGGCCCAGCATCTGGGACACATTCAGCGGCGCGGGCAGTTACGAGCCCAACGAGGGCCATGAAGTGAAGAGCGATAGTGGCGCGGTCACGTGTGACCACTACCACCGCATGGAGGAGGATGTAAGGCTCATGGCGAGCCTAGGGCTCAAGAACTACCGCTTCTCAATTTCTTGGCCACGCTTGCTTCCCACCGGCACACTAGCTGGCGGCATCAACCAGAAAGGCGTCGCGTTCTACCATCGGCTTATCGATGCGTTGCGCGCACACGGCATCACACCCTTCGTCACCCTCTTCCATTGGGACCTGCCGCAGGCGCTGCAGACGCCGGCGCTGCGCGGCTGGCTAGACCGCCGGATCGTGCCGCACTTCCGCGTCTTTGCAGAGCTTTGCTTCGAGCAGTACGGCGACAAGGTGCGCTACTGGACCACCTTCAACGAGGCGTGGACCTTCACTGTGCTCGGGTACGGAACCGGCTCCAAGGCGCCTGGTCGGCCGTACATTGACATCAGCACCTTCCCTTACATTGCGGGGCACCACGTGCTCCTCGCGCATGCGGAGGCCGTCGAGGCCTTCCGCGCGAACAGCAAGGTACGCGCCAACGGTGGCCAGATCGGCATCACCAACAACTGCGACTGGAACGAGCCCGCCTCCTCGTCGGCCGCGGACATAGCCGCCGCCGAGCGCGCGAATGAGTGGTGGCTCGCGTGGTTTGCAGACCCGATTTGGCTGGGCAGTTATCCGGCGTCGATGGTGGCGCGTCTGGGGAGCCGGCTACCAACATTTACGGCCACGGAGGCGGCCAAGCTGCGCGGCTCGGCCGACTTTTTCGGGCTCAACCACTACGGCTCCCAGTTCGCGCGGGAGAATCGCAACAACCTCTCGAACTATTGGAGCGATGCCGAGAGCGCGTCGTTCCATACGGCGGATATGCCTCGAGCCGCCTCAGTGTGGCTCTACGGCGTGCCATGGGGGCTGCGCAAGCTCCTCAACTGGGTGGACCGGCGCTACCATCACGTGCCTATCTATGTGACCGAGAACGGCTGGTCGACCAAGGGCGGCGAGAGCTGGGCCGAGGGCGTCGTCGACGATGGGCGCGTGCTCTATTACGCAAACTACACGGGGGAGGTGCAGCGCGCGATCGCCGAGGACGGTGTGAACGTGCGCGGCTACTTTGCATGGTCGCTCATGGACAACTTTGAGTGGGAGCGCGGCTTCTCGGAGCGCTTTGGCCTCGTGTACACCGACTTCGTCACACAGGCGCGGCATCCCAAAGCTTCGGCGCGCTGGTTTTCGGCCACGATGGCTGCCAACGCCGTCGCTGACCCGTGTCCCTTTTTAAGCGCCTCGGGCGGGTACGCTGCCGCGATGGGCTGCGCGGCCAAAGCAGGCACGCCAGCGTGTGGCGAGGGCGACGTAGCCCTTGCAGTCGCGATGCAGCAGGAGGTCCAGGGCGCGGTCGCGCCGCTGCAGGTGCAGATCATGGCGCTCGACGCAGTGCTTGCCCAAGTAGCGTACATGCTCACAACGTTGCTCGTGCTCGTGGCACTGGGCGCTCTCGGCGCGCTCCTCGCTGCCGCTCTCGTGTACTGCCGTCGCCCCAAGATCGACCCGCGTTACATGGGAGCACCGACCTCGTCGACGGGCGTGTTGCAGCCTGGCAAGTGCGACGACAGATTCGACAGTGACGACATGTGACACCGCACATACGGCTACACGCGTGAGGCAGAGCGAAACGTGACTCGTGCATCTACAGAGACGTTTCAGAGACGTCTCAGAGTTGAGTCTGGGTGGGGCGTTGTGGACGGAGGTGTGCCATGCGCAAATGCGCGTACGACCATCGGCGGCACACCGGTCACCGCAAGGACGGGGACAGCGCGCGACTCCGAACGGAAATCGAAATCGGAACTAACTAAACGGCGACACCGAACAACTCCTCGCTTGGTATATGTATTCATCTGAATCGCGCGGCCTCGCGTCGTTGTGCTATACCTTTATCACTACGCTATAGATTCGCTAAGAACATTACGCCCGCGCGGCGCCACCGCGCAGGTACGCCAACGGCATCGGGGCCCTCCGCTCCCCGCAGCCTCTGGGCCGCGGCGCGCTGGCGGGGCACCCGTATCACACACCGCGTTGATCACCCAGCCACGATCGCTTCCCAAAACAAGACATCGTGCGCGTCCTCGTCCGCCCCAAGAGACGCCTCCCATCCACGTGTGTGAATGTGAAGCGGCCCTCGTTGAGCGCTCCGCTGGCGCCGATGGGGCGGCAGCGACCAGTGGCGCCGCCATGGGGATACCCATTGCGATGGAAGCGGTAGCCAGCGGCGCGGCTCGTGGGGGCCTATGTAAGGCACGCGGCGCAGGCGGCGGAGCGTCCGCATCTGAAAGCCAGCGAGATCGAGCAGCGCGAGCAGCTCGTCGAGCGTCAGCCGGAGCAGACCCGCGCCAGGGTCGTGCCATTGCAAGGGGCCCACGTTGATCCACACGCCGCCGGGGGCGAGCAGCGAGCGCACACGCGCCACCGCCGCTGCCGGATTCGCCTGCGTGTCCAGAAAGTAACACGTCACGACGGCGTCAAAGGTGGCATTGGCCATACGGGCGGCGCCGTACACGGGCGGCGGCGTGTGCATCTCTGCCCATGAGCCAACCTGCATCGTAAGTGCGATGGCCGCGGAGGCCAGTGTGGGTGGCCCACGCAGCGGCGGCTCACAGTTGCTTGACGCGATGTCTGGGATGCTGTGCGCATCGAGGCAGGCGCCGGCTCTGCGGACGGCGCCGCTTGTACAGCGCACGCGCGGGTAGAGCTGCAGGCGGCGGGTGCCGAGGCTAAGTACTGAGTGGGCCGCCACAAGCATCGCAGCCGAGACATCGTTCGCCTCGACGCGATGTCCGAGGCGCGCAATGTCCCAGGCCAAGCGGCATGCACCGGCGCCGGGCACAAGGACGGTGAGCGGCCGCCGTCGGCTGCGATGCAGCGCACGAATGGCGCGCAAGACGGGCCGGTGCGTGCGCGCGCGTGCGCGGCCGCCGAGGGCACTCCAGTCTCTCACGAGATGGGCAACGATCATAGCTGCGCTGGCATACGCAAAGTCTGGTGTGTCGGCCGATGGCATGATGAGGTAAGTTTCATTGGACGCGAGCGCCGTCGTAATCGGCGGCTCCCTGGGCAGCAGCGCTCGTAGTGCAACACCGTTGGCCTCCCAAGCCTGCGCTGCGTCTGCAGCAATATCGAGTGCTCCAATGGCATGCCGCTCTGCCTCTGAGACGGTCAAGAGTGGAGCGAGAATCTTAGAGAGCTCCCCATCGTGCTCGTCTAGCACGCGCCGGATCTCACGACGAGCAGAGGCGGCGTCTCGAGCAAAGAGGGCGACGCACGTCATGGTTTGCAGGCGTGGTCCACCCACAGGTCCAAGACGGCCTGCGCGCGCGCGACATGTCAAGTTTTCAAGTCCGTCGTGGAATGGCTGTGAATTGCACACGATAGGAGGCAGTCCTCGGTGGGCTTTTCGCAAATGCACCGAGCATGAGGGCTGCCAAGAAAAGGGCGTGAAACGGACTGTGAAACGGCAGGTTCTAACGGCCGCAATGCGAACATGGTGGCGCCTAGCTTCAACGATGGCGTGCATAGGCGCCGCTGTGTTCTGGTGGCGTCAACTGTATGCAGCTGTAGCCAAGACACTCACAGCCGAGGACGCAGAGAAAGAAAGAGAAGAGCCGGTTCCCAAAGAGCCCGCCTCAGCCATCGGGCCCGCTGAGTCGGTACCTATTGCCTTCCCAGCCGTCGCGGTGCCGAGCGTTGCCGTTCCACCCGCCACGGAGCGCGTTGCCACCGAGGCACCCGCCACCGCCGATTCAGCTTCCACCGCCGATGCAGCCGACGCCGCTGCAGCTGAGGCGCTGGCTAGCTTGGTCATCCCAGATGAGGAGCGCCACTGCCAGGGTTGTGGCACAACCGTCGGAAAGCTGCTTCGCTGCGGTGGGTGCCAGCGCGTCTTCTTCTGCTCACGCGCATGCCAGGGCGTCGCATGGCCCAGGCACAAGGACCTGTGCGCAGAGATCAAGGCGGCGAAGATGGCTAGCGCCTCAGATTCGCCTGCGCCCAATCCTCAGCACGCGTGGCTATGCGCGCTCCTCGTGCAGCACGCCAAAGCGCGCGCGGCCGAGGTGGCCTTTCGCATGGGCAGCGTGAGTAGCTACCGGCGCTCCGCGGAGCTCTCACGGGAGGCGGCGCGCGTGGCGAGCTTGCGAGCGGCCCTCGCAGCTCACGAGCCCGCGCGCCGTGTTTGCTGTATGCATGAGGCTCAGATGCATGGCATGTCCGCGAATGCCTGGCTGCGCTGCGGCGACGTCCCCGCGGCGCTGCGCGCCGCGCGGCTGGCCAGCACGTGCGCCGAGGCGTCGGGCGACGTGGCCCAGTGCGTCGAGGCCAAGATAGCGCTCGGCACGGCGTTTATGAAGCTTCCGGACGAAACCGAAAGCCACCGTGACACCAACGGTCTGGCCACCGAGCCTGTGGCCGAGGCCATCGCGATCTTTCGAGAGGCGGTCGCGCTCTGCGAGCGTGAGTGGGCGGCCTCGGCCGCGGGCACTCCGCCGGTGGCCTTCGCGCCAATGCCGGGGCCACCCATGGAGACGCCGGCAGGGCGACTCCAAGCTGCCGAGGCCTCCGCGCGCTCCAACCTTGCGCGTGCACTTCATGGCTCCGATCCGGCGAGGGCACTGGTCGAGCTAGAGAGAGCGGTCGCGCTGCGCCGGCGCGTGCTCGCCGATGCAGGTGCCGAGGCGAACACTGAGGCGGATGATGTGCCGGAGAAGCGCCGGCAGCTCGCTAGCACGCTGTGCAACTACGCAGCCATCCTCTCGGCGGCCGACCAGCTCGGCGCGGCGCGATCGGCTTTCGAGGAGGCGCTGCCGCACGCTCGATCCGGGGGTGACCCAGGTTTGGAGAGGGTGATCCTGACCAATCTCGTCAGTATGGCGTCTTCCGATGGGGCGCCAGTGCTCGGACCCGCGTCGGGGGGGAAGCCGCCTGCCGCCGACGCACGCTCGCCTGCCGATGCGCCGCTGCCGCCTCCAGCTCCGACGTACCAGAGTGCTGCTTACCTCGAGCGTCTGCGGGAGGTGATCGAGAGCACGGGACGCTCGGCGGATACCATCTGCTGCTGCTGCCTTGAGCCGCTCGACGACCCCCAGACGGTGGTCGCACTCGGCTGCAGCCACCTCCTCCATCGACAGTGCGCCATCGAGTGGTCGCAGCGTTCAGCCGTATGCCCGCAGTGCAAGGCACCGATGATACAGCGATAAAGCGCCCGCGAGACCATCCGATCATGCATACAGCGGTACAGCGCGTCTCTGATAACCTGATGAGCCATTGATATGTGTTGACGTCTCTCATCAGGTTATCAGTTGTTGACGTCATTGGCTCATCACGTTATCAGAGTGATATGTGTTGACGTCTCTCGCTTCACCGCGGGTGCGTACACGAGATGAGAGTCGCGTGCCGCGCCGCGGGTGATGCGATTCGGGTCGACCTATCGGTGAGACCGCCGGCGCTGCGACGGAGGACGCATGGGAGGACGCTGGTGCGGTAGGAGGTGCTGTGCGAGCTGGCGCCGCCGCGCGGGCCGCGGGCGACGGAGGACGCATGGGAGGACGCTGGTGGAGGTGCTGTGCGAGCTGGTGCGCGCGTGGAGGCGTGGAGCGTGCCTTATGGACCCAGCGACGCACGGGCGCTGCTCCACCGCTCCACAGCGCACAGGTTCAACCTCGGGCCGCCAAGCGCAAGCCGCCCTGTTTTCATTGGTACGATACGTAAATTCGTACGTGCGAGCGCGCAGTGCGCTCGTTCCCGCCGTCCGGCGTTGCGGCGGGTTCGAGCGCGCGCAGCGGCCAGCGCGCCCGCGCGGCGACGCCATAAACGGCCGCGCGCCGCACACCCGCGGCGGTTGCCGCGCATGCGCGCAACCGAACACTGACGGCGCGTGAGATCAGGCATCAGCGAGACGATCGAACTCACCACGTATCGAACTCACCCACCTTAATCCTTATACTCAACCACTTCGGCACTTCAGATGTGTCGGGTTAGTTGCCGATCACCTTCTCCGAAAATGGAAACCCCCACTGCTACCCGCAAATCAGGGCTTTCCATGGGGCTTTCAGGGGTCCCGGCCTTGTTCCGACGCACTGTCGGGGTAGCTCGTGTTCTCTCGCGTTCAGATAGAGCACTCTCACTCAAAATCGCCGCCACCGCAACCGGATGAGAACCGCTCAGACCTCAGTTCGACGCGTTGCCGCTGACGCCACCAGCATGCTTAGGCGCGCTCGCCACGGATGCGCCGGGCAAGTTGCAAGTCGTAGGGCAAGGGGACGGACTCGCGATGGATGGCGATCAAGTTGGCGTCCTCGAGAAGGCTGACCAGGTACGCCTCGGTTCGGTCGTACAGGAGGCGAATGTAGCGCGGCTCGTAGGTCAGATCCGTCTTGAAATCCTCGCCGATCTCTGCCACGAGGCGAACGAAGCTACCAAAGGGGAAGACCGGCCCTTGGTAGCCGCGCTGCTCGGTCTTGACGAGGTTCCGCGACGCTGCACGCAGCGATTTGAGATCCCGGCCATTCTTCTTCCCTGCCTCGTCGTCATCGTCGTCATCGTCGTCAACGTCGTCATCGTCGTCGTCGTCATCGTCGTCGTCAGCCACTCGACGGCGCGCTCTGCGAGCTGCCCTTTCTGCAGCGGCATCCTCTTCCTCCTTTGCAGCCTCTCGCAGCTCCTCGAGCGCCTCCTCGACGGTCGCCTTGTCGTCTTCCAGTTGCTGGTCGACCTCGGCACTCCAGTCGATGCGTGAGCCGCCACTCACTGCCACCCCATCGGAGGTGGGCAGCTGTCGCGCCGCCTCGCGCAGGAGCATATCCTGGTTCAGCCCGTGGCCATAAAGAGTCATCGAATACGCGTCGCACTCGCGACTCCTCGATACCCACCCGACGAGGGCGTCGGACGCCAACACCGTGCGGCGTCGGGCGTGTTCGCACATGGTGACCGCGTGGCGGATCTCCCTCTCCAGGAAGACCTTGGTGATGCCGCGGAGCTCCTCAAAGACCTCCTTGGAGATGTTGATCACGCCCGCACGAGCGCACAGGCGAAGCAAGCAGCTTGGAGTCAAACCGTGGATGTTGTCACGGAAATGCCGCAAGGGTTTTCCGCCGTCTTCCACGAGGCCTTTGCCAAGGTCTTCGCCACTCTCGGTCGGACCCTCGGCAGCCAGGTATAGCTTGAGAGGCCCCTCGTATTCGAATCCCTTCGGACCCTTGGTCAGCTTTGCCAGCGAAAACGCTAGATCGCACTCTTCGATGCAATGGCCACCGTCTAGCGCTCGCTGCTCCTCTGCCGCGAGCTTCTTCCGCTCCGCCTTCGCCCTCTCAGCCAGGTTCTTGCAGTTCTCGTCCAATGACGGCGTGTCGGCTGCCGGATCAGAGCGCACCTTGGATTGTTCGTACAGCTCCCCTGTTGGCACCATCAGCGTGCCGTCGGGTTCGCGTCCACACACAAAGATGGAGTCGTCCGGTAATGAGCTGACGAGAGCATGAATGTGGGGCATCACACCGCCCTCGGAGATCGATCCGCGGTAGAGACGGTTGAGATCCTCATCGTTGCGAATCGCGAGGAAGATGTGACGTGGCACGATAATGCTCGTGCGGTTATCGCGCGCCATATTGCCGCTCAGCTCAAGGATCTCCGCCGTCAGGTATTCGAGCACCGCGGCGATGTAGACGGCTGCGTCCTCCGACGCGCGTCCACCAGTGAGCGCGTCAAGGAGCTGGCCGACGACCGCAACGGGAAATTGCAGGCCGGCCTTGCTCGCGCGGTCGCACGAATACCTCGAATCCATCGAGTTGCTTTGGAACTTGCTGCGACGTGCACGCGGTGGGGGTGACGCGGTGGGGAACATGGCGGTGAGTGTGGCGCGGAGGTCAGTCAGGAATAGCGGGGGGGTGGCGGAGTCGGACAGCAATGAGACAGGGAGGCTGGGAGGGTCATTGGCGGGCTCTAAGCTCCAGGCGCGAGACAGGCGACGCACACGACAGCCTTGGTGCCCTCTGAGACGGCATGCTTGGCGAGCTCGCCGCCAAGGATGAGGTGCACAGCGCCTTGGATGTCAAATCCCTCGACGGCATCTGGACTAGAATCTGGATGATAGTCATCGCCTTCCTCAGCCCGTATTGCGTCGAGCCACGCCGCAAATGGTAGTTTATCAAAAATCGCCCATTTAGATTTCGTTCCTAGGTGGTCGATCGTCTCCTTGTAGCACTTGGAGCACATGCCGCCAGTGTGGGCGCTGCCGAAGAAGCCGCAGCCGGCGGTGCACTGCGCGGGTGCCGACGAGTCCGTGCTCGAGGTCGGAGCGGCCTTGCCATCAGCGGACGCCATGCCATCAGGAAAAAGAGAACGGGGCAGTGCGGGCGGTGCCGTGGAGATGGCCGCGGGCTGCTGTGGCGCCTCAAAGTCTTCTGGTGAAAATGCCGGCTCGGCGATTGACTCCGCGGAGCCGTCGGGCAGGAGCTGCGAAAACTCGCTGAGCAAGTCGGCGTGGCCTTCGAAGAGGTGAGAGACTTGCTCGTACGTCTCCAAAATGGTCTCCTTCTCCTTTTGGCACGTGTGCATTTTCTCGAGGAAGGAAATGTACGTCTCGGGCTGCTTGGCGAAGCGCGTCTTGATCTTGGTCAAGTAGTTGATCGCCTGGTCGCGATCGAAGGGTGCCTTCTTGCTGGCAGGGGCCGCAGGCGGCCCAGGCGGACCCGGCGGAGCTGTGTCCATCGGTTGGCCGCCGCCCATGTTCTTGCCGATAACAACGACGGGTGCAGGCGCTGCGACGGGAGGTGTTGGTGCTTGCATTAGCAGGCTAGCCACCGTCGCCAACCTTGCCACTGTGGCCGCCTTTGCCACCGTCGCCACCGCCACCACTGTCACCACCGCCGCCACCATTGCCTGCTCCTCCACCCACCCCACCGCCGCCGCCGCGGCAGCCGCCGCCGCGGCCGCCGCCGCCGCGGCCGCTGCCGCCGTGGCCACTGCCGCTATCGTCGCCCA
>Ga0164295_10002480_pt1 | contig 15155 bp, 16 predicted proteins | sample GEODES006metaG_FD_111798 | JGI IMG/M metagenome (GOLD analysis project Ga0164295, IMG submission 111798) | Oligotrophic lake water microbial communities from Sparkling Lake, Wisconsin, USA - GEODES006 metaG | ecosystem: Environmental > Aquatic > Freshwater > Lake | place: USA: Sparkling Lake...
GCAAAGGATGGTGGGCATGGTCCAAAAGCGCGGCGTCGTCGTGTGCAAGCTGCTTGACCAGAGTTCCGCCGCCGGCAGGGACGATCGGCAGCTCCTCTTCTTGCCCGAGGGTACGCCCGCGCCTTCCCCCGTGCCACGTGACCTCGAGCACACCTTCCCGAACGTGCCCTACGAGGAAGCGAAGAAGGGCTCAAATGACGCACGTATTGACCGCTATTGACCGCTTCTTCCGACCTTGCCGTGGGGAGTGATTTTTAATCAGTTTTGTTCCGGAAATTTATTATTATTAGCTGTTCTCTACTGTACCGTATGCGCGGTACGCAACAAGGGCGAAAGACCACGTAACGAGAAGGCGCGTACTGAGTACCGTGATACTCGTCAGGTGGACGGCGTTACGCTGGCGGGCACATCAAACAGTAGCCGGGTCCAAAGTTTACACCGGCCAGCTCACGAATGGAATCACATACTCGCCCTCGAGTTGGGGCTCTTTTTGCTGCACGTCAGGCGATGCCCAAAACTCTTCCGCATTGCCGCCAAAAATGTCGCCGAGCGACATGCCACGCTGCATATGCAAGGAGGCCTCGAGGGCTTCCTCATAACGAGCACGGAGCTCGGCTGCAACGACCTCACCTCCAAGCATGTCGATGATGGCCTTGGGAAAGACTGGCGCCTCGACGCCTCCTGGCAAGAGCGGAAGACGGCCTTCCTCGTCCGACGGGCCAACAAAACGCAACCCTTCAAACTCGCCGGCTCCTGTCAGCAACTCTGGACACTGAACAACATCGCCGGGCTCAACCTCGCCTTGGGCGCCGACGAGCAGCCAGTGCCTTCGAAAGCGGGAATAGTCGTCGGCGTGATCGTCGTGCGCCGGCAGGCGGAGCACGATCAGGCGAGCAGCAGCACGAGTCGGCGTTTTCATCGCCGCCGCGTGCGCGTATCGCGCTTTGTGTGAAGCTGTGAACAAAATTCATTTTGTCCGAACCACGATCGATGATGCGTCTCTAGTGCGTCTTTCGAGACCCCGAGATGTCCTATGTCGGCGCGGTCTCGAGCATATGGTCTCGAGAGTCGAGTGGTGCCATTTGCCATAAGCCTTAATAATGATAAAAATGACGGTATTAAATACTACTGAGCCGTAACTCGAAGGCTTGAGCCTTGGCGCTGCCTCTCGGGATGTCTAGAGATACCACGCCCCGGTCGAGCTTCGTCATCGCCAAAGGGTCATGGCTTAATCTTCATCAATCCCCCGCGCAGGACTGGAAAAGGCCCGCATCATCGAAGGGCGGCCAGGGGCCAGGGGGCGCGTTGGAGTCAACGCCTGGGCGGTGCGAGCGGCGGCGACTGCAGCGGGATCGAGAGGGGCCACACGCAGCAGATCGAGGGACTTGGAGAGGCCACTCGCCTCGCGCATCCTCTTCAGCCTCGTCGAGCGATGCTGCACCTCCATTCGCCACTGCGCCTGCAAGAACTCGCGCCGATCGTTGCCCTGCAACAGCTCGCGCAGCTCGAGCTGATGGGCCACCATGCGCCTCTTCCATACTTCGAGTGGGCGCACGTGCTTGTGCAGCCGCGCCAAGTGCTGCTCCTCCGCCTCGAATTCCGCATCAGGAGAGAGTGGGGCCGCGATGGCCTCCGATGCAGCCTCGTCCTCTTCCTCCTCCTCTTCCTCCTCCTCCTCCTCGGGTTCGGTGGGGAGTGCGTCGGGGGCAGCTACGGGTACAAGGTGCACAAGCTGTTCTGGCAGATCTACACACTCGACGCGGAGTTCGAGGAGTGCCCGACGCTCCTTGCGCGTCACTGGTCTGCTTAGCTGGAGGAGGCGTGTGCGATCGCCACGGCTGTCGAAAGTAGGGCCTTCTGGTGATGGCGGCCCTTTGCTCGCATCGGCAATGGGCGATAAGGGCTCCCGAGAAGGCCTCACGCGGCTCAGTGGCCGAGCAGATGGCGTCATCAAACGCAGCGCCGTGCATCCGTGGGGAAGCGGCTGCAAGAAATCACGTTTCCTAGACTTGGTCAGACCGACGCCTCTTGTAGCTACTTCCTTGGCTGCCACCATCTTTGCGGCGCGCACCAGCGCCTCAAGGTCATCTTCCGCCTTTGCTCGGCCTGCGCCTGCCTGAACTGCGAAAATGCGAGAGATGCTGCGACCGGCTCGAAATGGCGTCGATGTCCGTGAGTCCCACGATGTTTGCCAAGCTTGCATGGCTCTCTCTGCGTGCACTCTCTGCGTGTTTCGACCGAGGATGGCGGTAGTCGGTCAACTTGTTGTACCGTGCGGAGGGTTCACCACAGGCGGGGTCAGCTTTCGACGCTTTCGCCGACCTCTTTTCTTTTTCGGAAGCGTGATGAAACGTTTGGGCACAGTGGGCGTCCACATATGAGACTGATATGAGATTTGTCTTCGCGTGCGCATGCGTGCAGACGCTGGCGCCCATGGTTGCCCCCTCTCGGTCGTCGCGGCTTCGTTGCCCCCCCTCGGTTAGGGTCTAAGATCCATTGCTTAGGGCCTTACGCCTCAGCGGTTTGGACCGTTTTGGAGATTTTGGTGTTCGTATTACGTATAAGACCTCGCAACCCGCGTCGCGTAGAGGTTGCAACGTAGAGGCTCCTACGTGCTCGCGACCAACAAGACTATAGACTTCAAAACTCGAACTCGGAACTGTGGAGGATCTGAGTGATACACTGAGTGTGTTATTCTATCTTCATCCGACGCAACGGCCACTACACGCCATATACATCCTACGATTTTGTGCGGCACACATCGCCAGTTCGCCACAGACGAGACTCGTGCGTCGGTCGTCGCCTTTTTATCTCGTGCGTCTCGTCGACCGCTTAACCCAACGTTTCTTGTTATGCCATTTTCGCCGCGGCACTCGTAACCGCATGTTGCCTCTCGCACGTTGCGCCATCGCCGCCTTGCAGCACCGCACCTTGACCAGCCTGTGGCCCTCCTCGTCACAGCCCCGTCGTCTTGGAGGGCCCTGTGGGGTGGGGTACACAGCAGCACAGGCATGGCCGTGCGAACCACCCCATTTCCCGCACCACTCCCTGGCAGGGCAGGGAAGCAGGCAACGCGGGGGCTTCCCCGCATACCTTTCTGGCAGCGTTGCTGCCGAAGGGGCATCTCCCTAGAAGTTGAATCCCAGTCGGATGAGAGCTCTCCCACCAACGTTGCTCGTCACTCCATTTTGATCTTCACAGCATGGGGAGGGACGGGGGCGGCCACGAGGCGGGGACGCGAGGAGTGGGAGGCGCACACGCGCGTAGCTATGCGTCGCTTGGAAGCCAAGAATCGTCACCGAGGCACGCAAAAAGAGCGCCCGGCGCGGAGAGTCGGAAGAAGAGAGAGGAACCATCATCTCATCGGCATGGTGCCGTGACCCTCCGCTGCGCGCAACGGCAGAGGTGACGTCGTGGATGACTCAGGCGAAAGGGGCGGGAAGGGTATCGGGGAGGGAGCTCGCCGCGAGGTGCAGGCGCGCGCTATCCCAGCGGCGGCACGCATGCGCACACGCCCCACTACACGAGGGCACATGGCGATCCGGGCGGGCAGAGCGGACCGTCGGTCGGCTCTCTAATTATCCCGACTGGGACCCCATCGTACACGATCGTCATGGTTCCGTACTCGTCGAGCCAGTCCAGGTGCTCCACATCTGCGGCGCTCGAGGCCGCTGCCAGGAGAAAGGAACCGTGTTGCACGAGACCAGTGCACGGTGAGAATGGGTTGGGGCAGCGGGCGAGGGAGGGGGCGCGCAGCGAGAAGCTCCTAGCGCATGGCCGCTTGCAAACGCCCCCACGCCCTCGGCGGGCCCTTCCCCCCCACCCTCTCCAGCCTCCCCGGCGGCTCAGGATCGCAGCCTCGGCTGAAGTCAGCGGCGTGAGCGGTATCCTTCGCGCCGGCTTATTCGATTTGGGGACGAACCAGCACTGCAGATGGTTGTTCTTCGTTCGCAGGCGCGTGATGGGCCATTGTGACGACATCAGCGCAGCGCGGCGCAGAGGCCTCTGCCTGGAAGCGCTTGGATTCACTGGGTCCCTGGGCTGCTGCTGCTGTGAAACGGTCCGTTGTCTTGTGTCGAATTACTAAGGACATGTACTGACTGAATGACTGACATCTCGACACTCAACACACCGCACCCGACACACCGCACCCGACACACCAAGCAGCAAGCTGGACAAGACAGCTGAAGACAGCTGGATCAACCCGGGAACCGGGTAGGTCGAACCGGGTCCGGGATACCGAAGTACGGATACACATCAGAACACTCTCCGCCCGAGTTCACCCGAGACATTTGCCCCGAAACTCCGCCCGGTGCGCGCGGTGACCGAGGTAAGATAACGGTGAGACGTCAGTACTTCACTCCGCCAGGCGTTGTATACGGCACGGATTGCTGACGGACGTGGTCAGCCGTCCGATTTCGGGCAAGACGAGGACCTCGGAGCGATCCGCCAGACGCGAGGATGGCCTGCTCCCATAGATACCCTTGGTCTGGTTCTGCATCGGCTACGTCGCTCGACGCGTGCTCCTCGTGCATGCGACGCGTGAGCTCTTGGCGCAGCACCTCATTCTCGAGCCGGAGCTTCACAAACCCCTCGCTGAGCATCTCGTGCTCCTCGGCCAGCGAGTGCAGCGCCTCGGAGCCGCGGATCACGTCGTCGCGCAGCTGGGCAATCTCGAGGCTGAGCGACGAGCGCACGCTATCAAAGGTGCTCACAGCCTCCTCGATATCGGCGTCATGCTGGGCGGCCCGCACCTCTAGGCCCTCCGTGTACGCCTGGCGCTCGGCGGCCTCCTCGAGTGCAGATTCGTTGGTGAGCTTTGCGGCCAACACCTCGGCCCATGCCTTGTCTCGGTCCGCTTCGACCTGCAGCAGCTCGGATGCCAGCATCGTGCGCAACGCCTCGCCTGCGGCGCGTGCCTCGTCGAGGTCATGCGCAAAGGTCATGCGTGCCTCGTCCGACGCGTGCACCACTAGGGCGGCAGACGCACAGTCCTCGAGAGTGGCCGCCGCTGACAGCAGGCCGCCTACGGCCACGAGGCAGCGCTCCACAGTCACCTGTTGCATGATGTCCCGCTCGTCGTACTTGCGGCCAAAGGGCCCGCCGTCCTTGACTTCAGCCTTGAGCAAGCGCGCCAAGACTGCGAGCTCTCTCTGTGCCTCGGCCCTCGCAGGAGTGTTGGCCGTGACCGCCTCCTGCAGCTTGTACCAGGTCCACTCAGCGGCATCCGCTTCGGATGAAAGCCGCCTCACCATCAACGATCTCGGAGACTTCTTCGACTTCGTGCGAGAAGCCGCTTTGGGACTGGAGCGGGGCGAGAGAGAAGGGTCCCTTCGCTTCGCTTCGCTGCTCTCGGTCCATCCTGTGGCTGATTGCCGCCGGCTCGCCATTGAGGTCCACAAACGTCACAAACTGCGAGGAAACGTGTGTTCGGACGTTACGAAAGACGCACTCGGACGAAACGCACATGAAAACGGAGCGCCGCCGGCTTGCATGCAACCTGCGCAACCTCGACCTAGAAATACCGTACGTGTGAACAGCGGGAAACACATTTCAATGCACACGCACACCTCGGTTGTCGCGTGTGTCGCGTTAACGATCACACACACGAGACAATCTGGTTCCTGGAGGCACTCCGGATCGTCGAGCGCGTGTCAAATCTCAGAGGTCGTCCCCTGGCGCCTGGGACCTGCACCCAGGGCACAAACAAAGGAGTCTCACAGTAGACAGGAGGAGGAGTCCATCAGTTCAGCCGAGGCTTGGAGTCAGAGAGGTGCCCAGAGGTGCCCAAGAGGCATCTGTGGACTCGCCCGGCGCTCAACATGGCGCTCAATTTGCGCCCACGCCATAGGCGGCCGCGGATCGATCGGCGCGCGGCGCCTTTGGTAAAGTGGGCGATGCATTCTGCCCGCCCCAACTTTACGAGCGCAGCCCATCGCGAGGAGCGTCTCAATGAAGAGCGTCTCGGGCGCGCCGCAATGGACGGGGCGGGGGGGGAGCGCGGGGCATTGCAAAGCAGGCGGCGTCGTGTCGGGCGTCGCGAGGGCAGAGCGCGCGCAGGTGCAAGCAGCGCGGGCGTACCCTGATTCGATCATCTGTTGCTCGACGATACCCCTGCCGCCTCCGGCCGCTCCTTTCGCCGCCGCCTCCTCCCGCCGCCGCCGCGGCCGCCGCCTCCTTTGGCCGCCGTGGCCGCCGCGCGTTGCCCACGCCGCTCGCGCCTCGCGCCGGGGGGCCTCCTCTTGGGCGCTCCATTGCGATAGACCTGCTGCTCGCACCGCTCGTGCTCGTATGGCGTCGTCTCGGGCTGCATATGCTCCCACGCAAACGAAAAGGCCGCCGGCCCCTTGAGGTTATGCACGAGCACCGAGCTGTTCGCAGGCGGCCGGTACGTGGCGCCGCCCCGCCGCTTGCGCTCCCCCTGCGGATGGCATGCAATGTCATGCACGAGGGGCCCGATGTCGATGTAGTGCACCGTGCGAGGCGCTCGCGACACCATGTACCCGGTGCTCGTATCCTCAAACTTTTGCCATTGGAGCGTCTCGTGCTCCGGACCGGCGGCGTCGGCCACCCACTGGGTCACCTCGGCAGAGGTTGCGACGTGCTGGAGGAGGGCGGCGGAGAAGAAGTAGCCCGCGCCAGTGCCGTAGGGAAAAGGCAGCACCGCGCCGCGCGTGTCGCAGCTCTCCACATAGCCGGGTGTGCCGGGCGTGCCGAAACTGGAGCCAAAGTTGTTGAGGGCCGCCGAGAGGTCCCACCCAAATCCGCAACGGTCGCCGCGCACGCCAAACTCCAAAGCCCGAGGCACAATGGCGGCCCAGTTGATGGCGCCAACGAGGGCTAATGGCGACGGGCCGAGGCAACCGAGCCGCTGTAGGAAAGGCACGAGCACACGCAGGTTGGGCGCCGTGTCGTCGTCGATCTTGCCCACGTACGGCACGGGGGCGTGGTGCGCGGCCGCGTGCTGGAAGAAGGCGTACCTGTGGGGAGAGGCGGTGTGCCGTGGTGAGCGCTTGCATGCTTGTTGAGCACACTTTGAACGCGTGCTGGAAGAGGCGTACTGCTTGAACGTTGGCATTCCACGGCCACGCATCTTGAAGCCTGAGTACTTGGTGGGCTGAGTGATCAGCCAGGGCGTCTCGGGCGAGTCTAGGAAGAGCATGTCGCCGTGCTCCGCATGTTCGCGCTGCATCGGCTCGAGCGCCTCTGCGGGCGTGCGCGCCGAGAGCAAGAAGCACACGACGACCGTGCGCCCCACATGCTCGTCAAGGAGCCAGGCGGCGCGGATGGCCTTGCGACGCTCGGTGCCCTTCGCCGTCGGCGACGAAGGCACGCCCAGCAGCAGCACCGCGCGCGCGTTGATGGCGGCAGCCGGGCTGTTGCACCGCAGGCGTGTGGTTGACAGTGACGCGGATGCCGAGAGCGAGGTGGGCGAGCAGAGCGGAAGTTCGGGCCCACTCGTATAGTGCAGTGTACGCTCGGCTGGAGGTAGGACGCAAGCTGGGTCGGCGAGCGCCCTGGCGCCGTCCATCACTGCGCATTGCTTGGGCATCGGCGGCAGCTCGAATCGTGTCACCGGGTACTTGGCAAGGAGAGCGTTGTAGAAGCAGGGTTTATAGCGGCGGCCTGGGCAAGCGGCCATGAGTGCTTGCGATGAAGCGTTGACGCCCATCGGCGGCTGCAGCCGCTCGATCGACGCGAGGCTGGTGTCAGGCGCCAGTGAGGCCATGTGCGCCGGCCCTCGACGCCGATGTACAATGTACAGGTGAGTTTCGTGAAGCCGGAGTTTCCTACTTTGTCTCGTGTGTGACGCGCACATCTGGAGTGTCGCACGCACGCGGGGCAAGTGTGAAGTTTAGAACGAAACCCCTCGTCGCAAACGGCCTCCCGAATGTCGGGATTGAAGTCGGGCTTCCTCAGCGAAGAGAAGCCTCCCGCGCCCGTCTCCGCGGCGCAGTTGGAGACGAAGTTCGAGGAGGCGCTCGTCGAGGCGAAGAGGCTGCGCGAGGTCGAGAATCCGGAGGAGAGACCCTTTGATTCTCGCTACGAAGAGCGCGACCTGTTGGGGAAGGTGGCGCGGCAGGCGGCTGCGAACGCGGCGGCGGAGGCGGAGGGCAGCGCGGCGGCCCGGCGCGCTCGTGTCATCGAGGCGCTCGCCAACGGGCTCATTGGCAAGAATTTCATGGAGACCGAGGAGCCCGGCTCCGCTCAGGCCAAGCTCGAGGCGGCGATCGCCGGCCTCGAGGGCGTGGCAGAGGAGTCGGCGGCGCATGTCGAGGTGCTTAACAGCCTGGGCGTGCTGTGGGCCAACCGCGGCGAGACCCAAACTTCGCTCGAGCTCTTCGAGCGCGCGATCGCCGCGCATGCCAAGGCGCGCACCGAGGAGCGCGTGACGAGCGACGCGGAGGCCCTGCAGCGGCTCGAGGACCAGCACACACTGACGACCTTCTACCTGGCACAGGCGTACGGCAACCTGGGTGAGCGCACCAAGTCGGCCGCGCACTGCTTCGAGACCATGCGCCGCCAGCTCGCGCGCCGCGGTAAGAGCGGCGGCGGCGAGTTCGCCTTCGATCCGGCGCAGTGGGCGCGTAATGCAGTCGACCTTGCCCGGTACTACTCTGCCGTCGACCGCTATGAGGTGGCCGAGCACTGCCTGCGCGCGGCGGAGGCGATCCTGGTGAGCGCTCGGCACGAGGCCAAGCTCGCGCGCGAGGCCGCCGCCTCGAAGGCCGAGGCGTCGGCGTCGGCTGCGACCGCCGCTGCCGAGGCCGCGGCGGTAGACGTGTCCGATGCGCCCACCGCGGCGCCCGCCGCCGCGCCCGCCGCCGCGCCCGCCGCCGCGGAGATTGCGCTGGTGGAGCGCACAGTATGCCTCGACGGCACCTCCAGCGACAAGGAGGCGTCGCTGGCGCACTCGGCTGCCGCGGCCGCCAGGGCAGCTGCCCGTGACCCGACAGCCCTAACCGACGACGAGGCGGAGGGGGCCGCGGCACTCGACCTGGCGTGGTCGGAGCTCTATGTGAACGTGCTCAAGCGTGCGTGGCTGCTGCGACGGCGCGCGGCGGGCGAGTATCCCGACGAGCCCGATGAGGATGAGCGGGAGGGCGTGGCTCTTGGGCCGTTGGAGGGTCTGAGCTTCACAACGCTCGGACTGGCCTCTCCGAGTGCCGCGTGCGCGCAGCCGGCGAGCGTGCGCACTTTCGAGGCAGCACGGGAGCTGTTCAAGCTCGGCTCGGCACATGCGGCGCGTGCGAAGGCGACCTTCGTGCTCGACGGTTTCGTCACTCACCACTTCGACGTGCTCGAGCGCGAGGCGAACCTGTACGCGCAGCTCGCGCATTGGGAGTCCGACCTGAACCGCAGGCACGCGATGCACAAGCGACGTATCCAGCTGCTTCAGCCGCCGCTCGAGCAGCTCAATGAGCGCGCGTACACGCAGCTCGTGCGCCAGGGGCTCTTCGATCTGGCCACGATCTCGGCCGAGATGCTCGAGATCCGAGTGTCCCTCGTCAACACCTCCACCGAGCCCGTGGCTCAACGGTTGCGCAAGCTCCAAAAGGAGATCACCGAGACGGCGGAAGCATGCCGCAAATTCCTCTCGCGCTTTGACGCGAAGGACGGCACGCCGCCCGCAAAGGTGGACGAAGAGCAGGAGCGCGCGTACATCACGTGCCGCTTCACGCTCGCGCGCGCGCACGGCAAGCTTCCCACCCTCGACGGGATGACCGCCTCTCTGACAGAGTTTGAGTGCATCGACGCCTACCTTCGGCGCAACAAGGTCGAGGGCATGGAGGAGGAGGCGAAGATGTGCCGCGAGATGGTCGAACTGCTTCCACATAAAATCGCCGCCGCGCAGAAAAAGGCCACCGGAACCGCCTAACAAGTCGCGGGGGGTCTTCCTGTGCCGATCGTGGGCCACGGCGGCACGGCGCGGGCTGTGCCGACGCGCGTGCCCCTGCAGTCTGCTCGTGCAGTCGGGCGAGACCAGACGATCCGATCGTGGATCGGCATCTCACGACGCGCTCCGGGGGAGGGCGTACCGTGTTACGAGTCGAGTGTCGAGACCACGCATGCATGCGGCATGGCCGCCAGCGCTGCGTGGGGCCGGCAGCATAGGTCGCCGCCCGTACGTACAGATTCGGATGCATCCCGGATTGTACGCAAACATATGTAGGAGAATTCTATTTGCGAATTCCGCGCTCAGGATGAAAAAAATCATCTATACCTGGCCGCGAGATAGCCTACTGATTGGGCTGAGCGCGCCTAAAGTGGTCAAATTGCATATGCCCTGCGTGGCGGAGTCCACCACCACCACCGGATGCCTGTCCACCAGAACGTCTCTCGCAAAGACGTCGTACCAATTGGTCCGATTCCCGCGTGGACTCCCAAGCTCGAACGCTTTCAACAGTCGGTCGTGAATCCCACTCGCGTGGACGAGGAAAGGTCGATGAGCGCGGCCGGCGCGGTCTGTGTGGAGAATTGAGTTGCCGTCGCGCGAGATGTGCTGCAACGGGTCGTAAGCCCCCTCGTGGCAGAGCCAGAGCCCGTGGCCAATGGTGCGGGTTTTGCCGAATTTGCAACCATACAAAGAGAGGAAGACGTCACTCTCGTCGTCGATGACGAGGCTCAGGCGGCCCTCTCGGAGTAGTTTGGCGTGCTCCACTCTCGACGAGGCACTGCTCGCGTACAGCACGTTCGCCGCCGCCTGATCCTCATTATGCTCCACCCCGCCTCCGTGCTGCGAGATGTTGTGCAGGATCGGCAGCAGTCGCATGAGCGCCTCCGGGCTTCCCATGAACATCCCAGAGTTCGGATAGCAAGTGCTCGAGCGCGTGCGACACTCCAAGAAAGTGGGCATCCTCTCATGTGCCTCGCGGTAGCATAGGGGATACGAGCCGCACTCTCCCGAGAGCAGCACGCTGTCGACGGACAGATTCGCGACGAGGCGTGAGCTGCTGGATCTGCTGATAGGCCGGCCCATCAGCGAGCTCGCTACGTGTTTCGTCACCGTCAAACCAAGAGAATTTCCGACGACAGTGTCAGACCCATCGGCAAATATCACTGGGTACTGTGGCAAGAGGGCCGATAGCATCTGGATAGCACGGTACGCCGCAGGCAGCTTAATGCCCACGCCTCCCCAGCGCATCCCATGGCCTGCAACCACCAGTGGGATCTTGTAGTGGGCTGCAGAGAGACCGAGCGCCCAGGGCGGTCGTGTGTCGGTCATGTAAGTGAGCAGCACCGGCGTTCCATTTGCGGCGCCCAGGCCAGACGCCCAGCCCTCCAGCAGTTTGGCGCACGCGGCTACCTCTGCCGCGGACATTGGCAAGCTCAGTTGGGACGGCCGACCGGATTGGTCTCGGGACAGCGCATGCATCTTCGGGGTCCAGTCCTCTCACATCCTTCATTTCTTGGCACCCCTACATGTTCATGTTAATACATGTTCACAAGTGTGGTTTCGTTAATCGCGCGCGCTGGATTTTTCGCATGGTGCTCAATTGCTGTCGTCATCGACGGGCCGTCTGCATCGGACCACAAAGGGCGCCCACTCGCGATGACAAGAGCAATTTCGGCAACGGAGTCATGCGGAGTCTTCTTCATCCAACGAGCAATGCCGATCGGTCGTTCGCGTGCAGTCGAGCCGCCGTCCAGGTGCGGGTACGACCGCGACTGTCCGCGCAGCTATTCCCTCGATGAGATCAATCAAAGCGCCGCTCGATGGGCCCTGGACGATAGCCAAGTGGCTTCTGTACAGCAGCATGAACAGCACAAGCTCATGCGAGACGCGTGCGCTGGCCGTGGAAAGACCAATACGAAGATTCTCAGCACAGGTGGCTGGTGCGTCAAGAACGGGCCCGAGCACATCAAAGCCCCAGTGACCCTTGCCAATAACCACACCTACCTCCTGACGTACAAGCATGTCACTGCCGACCGTTTGATCTGCACTGCACTGCATGCCCTCCTTACGCGTCGTCTTGGCTCAACGCAAGGAAACCAGTGGCTCTCGGTGTCCGACTTTGGCGCTGGAGTAGGGCAGCTTGGCCACACGCTGCTCAGCATCGAGCCAACGCTGAGATATCACGGCTACGACGGCGCAGGCAATGTGGAGGCGGTTACGAATGGCTTCCTATCTTTTGCCGACCTCACGCTTCCCCTAGCGCTCCCACGTAGAGACTGGGTCATTTCGATGGAAGTCGGTGAGCACCTGCCCTGGACCCATGAAAAGATGTTCGTGCGCAACTTGCATGCGCATAACTGCCGAGGGGTCATACTGAGCTGGGCGCAGCTCAGTACGTGGGGCCACGGCCACATCAACAATCACAGGTTGGAGTACGTGAGGGAGATCTTTGAGGGCCTTGGCTACAGAAACGCTACGGACATCACCTCCGCGTTGCGCTTTGGCACCGGCGTTAACGACAGCCTCTTTGACCATCCCTCTCTGCAGCACCCACTTTCTGGCGGCTACTGGTGGTTTCGGAGGAACACCACGGTTGCGTACGAACGCATCGTTCCCCTGCAGACGGAAGGATGCACGATTGATCCCCAGTGCCTTCACGCGGATTGCAAGCGCGAGAGATCCAAATTTCTGAGCTATTGGAAGAGCCCCAGCCCGCGTTCGAGGTTCTATCCCTAGCTCTCTCCAGTTCTCCTTACTCCTTCCCGCCACTGTACCGACGGGACGCTTTCCATCACAGGCCCTCCCGCGCCGCGCTCCACAGGAGTCTTAGAGTCAGAATAGGACAGCCGCCACAGACCGTCTTTGAGACGTGCAATCTACAAGACAGAAGAGCACATGTGGTGTAGTTTGTCGTGTGTGAGACGGCGTTCAAACGCGAAACGGCGGTTGTTCGCTCGGCGGGCTCCGGGGATGCGCCGTCGGGGCCGGATCCGGACCGCGGCCCCTGCAACACCGGCCCGCTGCCGGCCGCGGTGTCGCTCTCTGTCTGTGTATACGCACTACTGCACCATCTGCTGCACGCGTGCGACGTCTGGGATCCTGTGTGGAAGGTTTCATAATGGTGTTAGCTGACGTGTGTTTAACCGCCGCGCGGCGCCGCTGGAGGAAAGCGAAGGGTTCACCTGAGAGTCCTAGTCTGGCACAGGTCCTTTCATGCGCACCGAAACAAGTCACCTCGCGCCCCGCCGCCAAACCTAGCCTAGCATGCGCACCACGCGGCTCGGAAGCATACATGGCATCGGCCCGCACCGTTTCAGCCGGCCATCATGGTGCTCGAACGACGCGAGCAATTCGTAGCGGTCGCTCACATCGGTCATCGCGCAGACGCACTGCATGCTGAGCCCGAGCGATGCTAATTTGAGAACGAGGTGGGCCATGAGAAGCCCGGCAGGCCTTTGCTAGCGGGCACAGGCGATCCGTAGATGAAGCCGGCCGCCATGGGAGTCACCTCCTTCACCGGCACAGGCGCGGCCGGGGCGCTCGTGGGCGCCTCGGGCGGCGGCGGCGTAAAAGAGGTGGGCCACGAGAAGCCGGGCAGGCCCTTGCTCGCAGGCGTAGGCGATCCGTAGATGAAGCTGGCCGCCATGGGTTTCACCTCTTTCACCGCCACAGGCTTGGCCGAGGAAGTGCTCACCACCTCGCCGGTCATGTCGGCGATGAAAGATGTCGGGCTCGAGAAACCCTTCAGCCCCTTGCTTGCAGGCACGGGCGGCCCGTAGATGAAGGTGCCCTCGAGCGGGGTGGCCATCGAAACGACCGGCGCACGCGTCGGTGCACACAGCACCGCGCTGCCAACGTTGAAGGCAAGTGCGCTGGAGACGAAGGCGAGCATGTTGGCGAAGGTCGGAAAGCTAACGAAGCCGAGAGCCGACTCAAAAGATTCTTGTCCGTTACGGCAGCCTTGCCCGGAGATTTGTCATGTCAGCTACTTGAGAGTTCTCCGTGGCCATACGGCCTCGTTTTTCGAGCGGCGCGGTACTGTTCGAGAGTTTTACGAGCGGCGCGGCGTGTGCCCTTCGCGGAAGGACGAAACGATTCATCATCAGAACCGCACCTTTTTCGCGCTGCTCCCCGGTGCAATGGCGCTGGCGAGAGGGTTGCTGCATGCTGGCGCCAAGGTGGCGTCTGCCCTCAAGCCTGTGGTGCCTCCAAATATCATCTTCATGCGTACATGTATGGCTCGACAGCAGCGCCGACTCGCGTGTCTTTTCACCAGGAATCACACGGCAGAAATGCGACTTCTTGATGGAAAGCGACTTCCCATGTTGGACCAGCATGAGGGAGACGGCGAGGGAGACGTGCTGCCTGTTGCTGCTGTCCTCCTCCTCCTGGACGCCGTGCCAAAGCTGCTGCTATTCCTTCTCTTGCTAGTTTTCACAGTTGCGGTCACCACATGGACGTGCCGTTTGTACCAGCGGCAGCGGCACCCATGGGACGGGGCCATGTTGAGTCCTCCCGCCGCACAGCTCCGGGCCGTGCAGCTCGAAGAGGAGGAGACGCTCCTGAAGAGACGCTCCTCATCAAAGAGCCCTTCGTCGAGGTTCGCGTCGCCTCCTCCTCCACCTCCCGATGAGGGATCCTCGGAGGCCACAGCAGCATCTGCGACGATGTCGTCTGAGGCAGCTTCTCCGACGAGGGCTGCGTTGCAGGCTATGATGCGGGCCGACGACAGCTGGATCAAGCTCAGGCCGGGGCTCGCACCGGCCGACGCAGAGGCGGCCGCCGAATCAGAGGCGGCCGCCGAAGCCGCAGCAGAGGCCAAGGTCGCGGCGGCCAAAGCCGCGGCGGCCGAAGCCGCAGCGGCCGAAGCTGCAGCGCAGGCACGCAGGCAGGCGGCGGCGGAGGCGGCAGCGGCGGTGTGGAAGATGAAGCGTGCTGAGAGCGCGCGACCCGACGATAGCTGGCTCAAGCGCCAATCCACCCTTGAGGCAGCCGAGGCAGCCGAGGCAGCCGCGGCCGAAGCTGCGGCTGCCGAAGCAGCGGCGGCTGAAGCAGCAGCTGTCAAAGCTGCGGCGATCAACGCAGCGGCAGTTGAAGCTGCATCGGCCGAAGCTGCAGCGGCCGCCGAAGTCGCGGCGGCCGAGGCAAGGGCGGCCGAGGCAAGGGCGGCCGAGGCAAGGGCGGCCGAGGCAAGGGCGGCCGAGGCAAGGGCGGCCGAGGCAAGGGCGGCCGAGGCAAGGGCGGCCGAGGCAAGGGC
>Ga0164295_10002481_pt1 | contig 15155 bp, 10 predicted proteins | sample GEODES006metaG_FD_111798 | JGI IMG/M metagenome (GOLD analysis project Ga0164295, IMG submission 111798) | Oligotrophic lake water microbial communities from Sparkling Lake, Wisconsin, USA - GEODES006 metaG | ecosystem: Environmental > Aquatic > Freshwater > Lake | place: USA: Sparkling Lake...
CTCGGCAAAGTGATCAAAGGTCTTGGCCACCCAGAATTTGCCAGAACCGAATTTACCGGACCAGGTGTAGATCTCCGTTTCATAGTCGCCGACTTTTTCCAGCTTCCCCGTGGCGACAGGCTTGGCAGGGGGCTCACCTTTCCCAAGGAGATTACCCGCCAGAGCCATAATGCCTTTCATGCTGTCGCCGTTCATCTTCATCAGCATTTTTTGCTCGTGCATGAACATGACAATTTCTCCCGTGGTAGCATCAGAAATCATGCTCATCTTCTGACCGATATCAGCGCGAGTTTTGTCGCCTTTGACTTTGATGATCATCTCGTCGGCTTTGCCATCCGTTGTGGTCTTTTGGATCAAGGTCCAGTCCGCATGAGCAGACTGCTGAAAACTGAAAACAAGGCTGAAGAGGACGACGAGATTTTTCATGTGATACCAAGCTAGATGGCGGCTGCCGTGATCGTCAAGGCAACACTGCAATTGCATCGCGGCAGGGATCGTCTATGCATCAATGCTCTCAAGATTCCGCTGCATGACTCGCGCTCTATTCATCTCTGCCTTTGCTCTCAATTGTTCCGGCATTGCTATGGCCGAGGCTTTTTCTTTTGAATCGGTTCGTGCTCTGGCCAAAGAACGGGCGGCTGCGCCCTTCGTCCCGCAGACAGATGATTTAGCTGATTTCTGGAAGAACCTCAGCTACGATCAGCACCGCGACATCCGCTTCAAAATGGAGCAAGGCCTGTGGTCGAGCGAAAAGAAACCCTTCTCCATCGACTTCTTTCACCCTGGCTGGACGGCTAAAAAGTCCGTGCAGCTTTTTGAAGTTACCGGTTCAGACGCAAAGCCGCTCATCTTTGATCGCAGCCTCTTTGATTACGGCAAGCAGCAGATCCCAAGTGATGTGCCAGCACCTCCCGGCTACGCAGGCTGGCGCGCGCGAACCCATCTGAACTCGGCCGATTACATGGATGAATACCTGGTCTTTCTTGGCGCCAGCTACTTCCGCAGCATTCCGGCCAAAGCACCGTATGGGCTTTCCGCGCGCGGTCTTTCGCTAAATAGCGGCCTGCCAGGTGTGCCGGAGGAGTTCCCTGATTTTCAGAAGTTCTGGCTTAAAACACCCGAGCCTGATGCTAAAAGCATGACCACTTGGGCGCTTCTCGATGGCCCCAGTGTCTCTGGGGCCTACCAGTTTCACATCACGCCGGGAGAGGAAACCGTCATGGAAATCGAAGCTGAAATCACCCTGCGTCAGCCAGTGCAGCAACTCGGGCTGGCTCCCTTTTCCAGCATGTTCTGGTATGGTGAGATCACCCATCCCCGCCCTTACGACTTCCGACCGGAAATTCATGACAGCGACGGCCTGCTGATGGAGCTATCCACGGGTGCCAAACACTTCCGCCCGCTCGATCAAACACCCGGCCTCTTCCGTCACTGCGTCTTCTCTCTGGATAACGCTCAGTCCTGGTCGCTCGTGCAGCGGGATCGCTCATTCACTTCCTATCAGGATGTCGAGGCCCAGTATCACAATCGCCCCAGCGTGCGTGTGGAGCCTGTGAAAGGCTTTGATCAGGGTGTCCTGCACCTCATTGAAATGCCAACGGAGGACGAAACCAATGACAATGTCATCCTCGTCTTTGAACCCAGCCCGAAGCCTGAAGTCGGGAAGCCTTTCCATTTCAAATATCGACTCGTCTGGCAGCGTGATCCAAAGCCATCCGGCCTCTTTACGGTGAAAGACACCCGTTTTGGCAATCCGGTGCAGCACGCTGAACAACTGCTCTTCACCATCGACTTCGCCAAGCCCCTGCACCCTGAAAAGAAAGTCGGCGAGATGAAGTGGGACGACATCAAAGGCTACAAAGCTGTCGTCACTGCCAATAAAGGCGATGTCAAAATCGTCCATTCCGACATCACCGATCTCAGCATGGCCAATGTCGATAGCCTACCGCTGGAAATGGGCCGCAATCCCGCCGTTCACATGCCCCAGGTCCTACGCGCCTTCTTTGTCCTAGAGCCCAATGCAGATTTGCGTGACATCGACCTCACCTGCGAAATCCAAGACGCCAACGGCAAAGCCGTGAGCGAACGCTGGCTGTATCTCTGGAAGAAGCTCTAAAGGCAACGCCTGATTTGAATCCATGCAGCCCACGGATACTGCCAAGAGCTACGATTCCATCGCTCATCAGTGGCTAGAATCGCATCTCAACACGAATGGTATTCGCCAGCACGAGCAGGCACTGAGGTTTCGCCCAAAAGCTGGGCTGGCGCTTGATGTTGGTTGCGGATGCAACGGCCGGTTTCTTCGATTGCTGGAGCATCACGACTACGAAGTCGAGGGGCTCGATGTCTCAGCGCAGATGATTGCACTGGCAAAGACGAGGAATCCCAACACGACATTTTATCATGCCGACGTGTGCGAGTGGATGCCCACCAAACCATACGACTTCATCACTGCTTGGGATAGCATCTGGCATGTGCCGCTCGAAAGCAGCGAGAACGTCTTACGTAAACTCTGCAGCGCTTTAACTCCAGGAGGTGTCTTGATCTGGACGATGGGAGGTCTGGACAGTCCCGAAGAAAAGCAGGATTCGTGTATGGGGCCTCCGATCTATTACAGTGTCTTGGGCATTCCGAAAACACTGGAGACGATTTCAGAGGCTGGATGTGTCTGCCGTCATCTTGAATACGATCAATGGCCAGAAAAGCATGTTTTCATGATCGCGCAAAAAGCCTAACCTTAAACAAGGAACGGCCATGGCTAAGTGCCAAGGTCATCCCCAGCGCAACACGACCCGCTGGCGATGTAGCAGGCATCGCAGATGAAGAGATCGTCTAAGGCAGTAACCTCCGGGCTACTGCACTGAACGCAGATGGCTGGCGATTGAATTTCTTCGTTCATGCGCGCTGAAAATTGAAATTTCCGCACCGGCCTCTTGGTTAGGCCTTGCCTTTAACGAGAGAATCATAGGCTTTTTTGACGATCCAGCCGCTGCGAATCAATGCGGCTTTGGACTCGTCCCGACTGCAACCCGTGAGCTCGGCGATGATGCGAACAGCGCGGTCGCGCAGCTTCACGTTGGAGGGATTGACATCGACCATGAGATTGCTGATGACTTTGCCGACCTTTGTCATGGCCAGAGTGGTGATCATGTTGAGGATGAGCTTGGTCGCGGTGCCAGACTTCAGGCGAGTGGAACCGGTGAGGATTTCGGGGCCAACGTTGGGCGCGATCATGACATCGGGTCGCCATGAGGCATCGGTCAGGCGCTTGGCGGCTAGCTTCATAGCGGGATTAAAGCAGAGGAGCACCGTGTAAGCACGGCGCTTGTTCGACTCGCGGATGGCACCCCAGACAAAGGGTGTGCGGCCGCTGGCGGCGATGCCGATGACGACATCCTTCGGACCGACGGCACGATTCTTCATGGCAAGGGCACCGCCCAGAACGTCATCTTCGGCACCTTCCACCGCACTCCAGATGGCCTGCCGACCACCAGCAATAATGCCCTGCACCTGCTCACGTGGTGCGCGAAAGGTCGGCGGGATCTCACTGGCATCCAAGACGCCGAGACGGCCACTGGTGCCCGCGCCGGCATAAAAAAGTCGGCCACCACTTTCAAAAGCCTTCACCACCTTGGTGATGACTTGTTGGATGCTTTTGCGCTCAGCACGGATGGCTTGGCTCAAAGTGGCGTCCTCGGAGAGCATGAGGTCGATCCCCTGCCCTAGCGGCATTTGATCAAGCTTCCGTGAGCGCGGATTGCGTAGCTCGGTCGGTGATGCGGCCAGCACGGCCATGTCGGCAATGACGGCAGGCAGGGCCCATTCAGCGGCGATCTCATGTGGCACAGAAATAGCGGCACCGCTGCCAGAGGCTGCTTGACGAGCCAGCGCGACGGCACCCGCGACCGAGGACTCCAGCACTGGCGTGACCTTGGCGCTGGGCCAGATTTTTTTCAGTCGGCGACTGACATCACGCAGAAAGCTCGGATTCTTTAAAATGACACCGCCGTTAAGCACGAACTCGATGGGATCACGGCCACTCGGAATCAACTGAGCCGCACAAGCACAAGCGTCTTCTGCCAGCATGGTTGCTGCCTCTGCTAACAAACGTTTGGAAAGCGCATCGCCCTTGGCTGCCGTGGCAAAGACGGTCACGGCTAGACTGGCGATCTCGGTTTTAGCGGCATGAACAGACCAGGAAATGAGCTGCTCGGGCTCGGTGAATAGCAAAGCATTTAAAATGGCCGCCCCCAGAGGCCCCAGCTTCCCATGATGATCCAGATCTGCCATGACAGCGCGCAGAGCGCGCAAGCCAATGTCACAGGCGCTGGCGCGATCTCCGATCACATGACCACGTCCGCCAACCTTCGCCGTGCGGCCATCGAGTGCGCGGCCAAAGCAGCAGGAGCCGGTGCCACTGAGAACCAACACACGCACGCTTGGCTTTTTGCCCTGCGGTGCGGCAGCGAGCGCCGTTTCGAGGTCATTGGTGGCAATGCATGGCACAGCAGGCCAGATGCGTGAGGCAACACGATGCAGGCGATCTTTATCCGAATCACTGCGTGCCCCTGCCATGCCAATACCGATCGCTGACGGCGTCTGCGGAAGGCGGTCTGCGATGTCGCGCAGATGCCACTGAAGCTCACGATCTGACATGAGGGACAGCACCGCAGGGCCGGTCTGAAAGGAAGCTAAGGTGCCGCCGGCTTCCCCGACGAGCACAACGGAAGTGCGAGTCCCGCCTGCTTCAATGCCCAGATAGGCTGGCGCAGCTGTTTTCAGCGATTTCTTATTCATGCAGCTCAGCCTAGGCAAGGCTGCATGAACTAGCAATCAGGATGCGGACCGATTTAGGCAAAGAGCTTGGTCACGGGCTTGGCCTTCACCAGCTCACGCGGCTGATTGAGATGATTATGAACAATCGTCTCTGGGTCGATGCCGACCGCATGGTAAATGGTGGCCAGGAGTTCGGTCGGATGGACGGCGTCTTCCGCTGGGGACGAGCCTGTTTTATCCGACTTGCCATGGATGTAACCACGCTTGATGCCCGCACCCCCGATGACAGCAGTGTAGCAATAGGGCCAATGGTCGCGACCATCCGCGCTATTCCCATTGCCAGAAGTGGAGACCCCTTTTTCTGGGCTGCGACCAAATTCACCCAGAGCGACGACGAGTGTTTCGTCAAGCAATCCACTGGAATCCAGATCTTCGAAGAGAGCACTCAGCCCTTGATCCAGCATGGGGCCGCTTTGGTCCTTCATGCGCTTGGTCAGGCCCACGTGATGATCCCAGGAGTGATTGTCTGAATTAGCCACTTTCGGCCAAATCAACTCGACCACCCGCGTGCCGGCCTCAATGAGACGACGGGCCAACATGCAGCTCTGACCAAAGGTATTGCGACCGTAGCGATCACGCAGTTTGGGCGACTCCCGATCCAAGGCAAAGGCATCACGGGCACGACCACTAGCGATGAGGTTTAAAGCTTGCTCGTAGTAGCTATCGAGACTCATGTCTTTCACCGCAGCTTCAATCGTGGGCATTTGATCATTCAGTGCATCGCGCAGTTTCGCGCGGCGCTGGAGGCGGACGCTGAAGAGATCCGGGCGCAGCTGAAGATCTTCGATTTTGATACGATCCATCTTGCCCATGTCGAGGTCATCGCCATCGGGATAGAGCGTGTAGGGATCGTAGGCTTTGCCAAGGAAACCGGCCGTGCCGCCTTTGCCAACGACATTGGATTCCTGCAACGGACGCGGCAGCATGACAAAGGGCAGCATCGGCTCATCCATCGGCTTCAGGCGGATGATGTTGCTGCCAAAGTTTGGGTAATCTTTGCCATTCGGCGGTTCGAGCTGGCCGGAAGGGCTGACTTTATCCGTGGTGTAGCCCGTCATGATCTGATAAATGGCCGCCGTGTGATTGAACAATCCATTCGGCGTGTAGCTCATGGAATTGATCATGGTGAATTTATCATTCACCTTGGCCAGCTGGGGCAGGATTTCCGTGAAATGATGCCCGGGCACCTTGGTCGGGATCGTTTTGAAGGCGGAGCGAACTTTGTCTGGCACGTTCTCCTTGGGATCCCAGAGATCCAAATGGCTAGGACCACCCTGAAGGTAAATCATGAGCACATGCTTGGCCTTTCCCCAGCCTGCACGACCTGCGGCCGCAGAATTAACCGAGGCGGCCTGCGCACGGAGCATGCCATTGAGCGTGAGTCCCATCATGGAAGCACCGCCCACACGCAGGATGTCCCGGCGAGTCATGCCGAGGTCTTTGTCACACAAGTCTTTGCCGAGAGCGCCAGGAATACGGAACATAAGGAGATGTAGTTGAGATTGACAGTCTTAGTCGTTGAAAACCAGCCAAGAAGTTCAGACAGCGGATACGACCTTAAATTCCTAATCTTGCGCGCAGGCTCACTTCAGTCGAAAAATCCATCTGTAGGCGGGAAAGCGCCATCGTGTGGAGTCAATGACAACGCTGGCCAGCACCGAAATGTCTGTTTTGGATAAATAAAAGAATTGCCTGTCTTTGCTGTGACAGCCAACCAAAGGTTCATTGCAAAAAAGCCCCCAATAAAGAGAAATGTAGACCTCAAATCATTCAGCCTGTGCAGCAGCAAGCAAGGGTCCGCTTATGAAATGATCATTTTATGCATTTGACAGCATCTAGAAAGCTCATAAATTCCATGTCGTTGCAGCTTGCTGGGTCTATCCAGTCTGCGACAGACAACCAAACTAAAACAAATACCATGATCAATAAGACACTCGCCCTCCTGGCTCTGGCTGTCGTCACTACGACCGCTCAAGCTGGCACTTCCGCTCCTTCCGGCAAAGGCGTTATCGCCCCAACCATCGAGCCAGAATCATCCATCTCCTACTCGAACATCTCTCTCTCCAAGCAATACGCTTCAGGTGAGCTCGGTTCATTCAACTTTTTAGGCGGCCCTGGTCCTGGCGGTCAGCAGGTTGATCTAGATCTCGACGGAGTTGCTCTTGCTTTGGAATATTCTCCTGTCAACAATCTCTACGTTGCTCTTGGCGGTTCATACAATGAGATTGATGCCTCAGTCGACTTTTTGGGCGTTAGTCAGAGCGTTGGTCTTGGAGACTATTGGACAGCCAATGCTGGCATTGGTGGATACATCCCACTGACAAGCAACATCCATTTCGTCACCGAACTGGGTGCTAACTACGTTGATTTCCTGAACTTGGACAATGCTTGGGGTATCTACGTGACTCCACACATCCGTGCTAGCTTCGGTAAATTCGAAACACACCTTGGAGCTACCTACAACTCCAATGATTTTGCTACCACCCAGTGGAATGGATTCCTTCGCTTGATCTATGCAGCAACCCCAGAACTGGACCTTTTTGCGACCGGTTCACTTGGCTTCTCTGACGCGGATATCGCTCAAGACGTCGCTGGTGTGAGCGTTGGTCTCCGCTACAAATTCTAATTCATTGCTTCCGGTTCACGGAGGCAACTCAATCTAGGTTTAAACACGCACCGTCTCCCGGACTGTGCGTGTTTTTTTATGCCTCCGCATCAAGGATGTTGATAAAGAGCGGCGATGTCTGCCTCTGCCAACTCCATCAGGTAACTGGCGAACTTTTGGGTCAGGCGCTGGAAATACAGAGCGCCTTTGTCGGCGGTGGAATGCTGGGGGTCGCCTGAACCTGTATCGTTCGTCGCTTGCGTCCACGGACGCTGGGCCCAGGCCCATTTTTCTCTCAGCGCGGTCAATTTTGGAAGATTGTCGGTGCCGTTACCCCAATCGCTTTTCGGCAAAACCAGCTCAGGATGCAGATGCATGATCAGACTGGTCTCCCGCTCATCGGCATGATCACCCACAATGGTAAAAAGGTCCTTCCCTGAGTCCATGCCGAACCAGTTGACCACACTGAGGTGAATCCTTGAATGTTTAGCCTGAAGCTCACGCAGCATCTGGCGGAAATCATTGCCACCGTGACCGTTAAACAACACAAATTTGAGCACGCCAACACCTTCCAAGGAGCTCAGGATGTCTTCCAAAACGGCGAGCTGCGTGCTGGGATTCATGTTGATGCAAAAGGGGATGTCTAATTGGCCTGTCTGCACGCCAAAGGGAATATTGGGCAGGATGGCCACCTTGGCTCCAGCCTCCCAGGCGATGCGGCCTGATTCCGCCACCATCGCTTCGTTTTGGAGACTGTCCGTAGCATACGGCAAATGCCAGTTATGGGCCTCTGTGGCCCCCCAAGGTAAAACGGCGACTTCATACTGGGTCGCTTTGACTTGTTTCCAATTTGTTTCGGCAATCAGCCATGGGCGGGGTGGATTCATAGGGGAAGAATACAGCACTAGGCATCCGAATTTTCCATTCAAGTCTGCGTTAACACTGCTGACGAATTCAGCTCGCCCTGTCCTTTCGATGATTGAAGCATGCCTAATTGCTTGATTTCCCCCGGCTTTCTTCGATTATCCGCGCCCCTAAAGCCAATCAACCGATCTTAGTCTGATGAAATTTGCCATCTTTGGAGACATTCACGCCAATCTTGAGGCGCTCCAAACCGTGCTTTGGGATGCTCAGGAACAAGGCTGTTCCAATTTTGTCTGCCTGGGTGACATCGTCGGCTATGCCGCCAATCCATCGGAGTGCTTGGAGATCGTGCGCGAGCTTGGCTGCCCTGCTGTGCGGGGTAATCATGACGAGGGCGCTGCCAGCCTCAGTAATCTAGATGAACTCAATCCCCTGGCCCAAGCGGCTCTGCTCTGGACCCGCGCCCAGCTGAGTGAAGAGCAGCGCGATTGGCTGCGTGAATTAAAGCTCGTTCGGCAGGTGCGTGACTTTACGGTGGTTCATTCCACCCTCGATTCACCTGGCGCCTGGGGTTATGTGACGAACCGCTTTGATGCGATGGCAAGCTTCAGCTACCAGTTTACCCAAGTCTGCTTTTACGGCCACACCCATGTGCCTCGTATCTTTGAAAAAGACGATGCCGTGCGTGCGGCACGTGGGAATGATGTGCAGCTCCAGCGCGGAGTGAAGTATTTTGTCAATGTCGGCAGTGTCGGTCAACCGCGAGATGGTGACTGGCGTGCCTCCTACGCCATTTATGACGTCACCGCGCAAACGATCTCCATCCGCCGAGTGGAGTATGATATCCAGACGACGCAGGATAAAATCCGCGCTGCTGGGCTGCCCACCTTGCTGGCAGATCGCCTCTCCTTGGGCAAGTGATTCATGAGTGCAGCCGCGTTGCCATCCCTCGCGGACTTTCGATCAGCCCTGATCGTGAAACCCAGTTCACTGGGTGACATCGTTCATACGTTGCCCGCCGTGCATGCCATCCGGCAGGCTTATCCTGATCTGAAACTACGCTGGTTAGCCAATACGGAATGGTGTCCACTCATTCAGGGAACAGCTTGGCTGAATGAAGTCATTGCCTTTCCGCGCAAGACCTTTCGTGGAGTGACAGGACTCCTCAAAGCCAGACGCTGGGCACAGAAAACGCTGCCAACCCAGGCTCCATCCGAAATCGTGCTCGACTTCCAAGGCCTCTTCCGCAGCGCTCTTCTGGCAAGAGCAAGTGGATCCCGGCCCATCGTCGGTCTATCAGACTCACGCGAGTGTGCCCGGTTCCTTCACGATCACATCATCCCTGTCGATCCCAAAGCCCATGCCGTGGAGCGTTATCTCCGGTTACCTCAGGCCTTTGGCATCCCTGTTGCAGCAGACAATCTGTGCTTTCCACTGGCCGAGGGCAGTGCGCCAAAGGACTGGCCTCAGCGGGACGACCTGATCATCCTCCACCCTTGGTCACGTGGTGCAGGCAAGTCACTTTCCGATGAAGCCCTGCAAGCTCTCTGCGACAGCCTAGCACCGTTCCCCGTCGTTCTTGTCGGCATGAGCGAGGGGAAAACACGGCCCACAGGTGCACACGTCAACGATTTCAGCCACCGCACCACTCTGCCAGAACTCATCTGGGTGCTTCGACAGGCGCGTTGGGTCATCAGCGTGGACAGCGGCCCCATGCATATCGCTGCAGGAGTCAATGACCGCACACTCGGCATCCATACGTGGAGTGATCCCCGGAAAGTAGGCCCCTACAACCCTCGCGCCTGGGCTTGGAAAGCAGGGCGAATCGCCCACCGCACAGACTTTACCCCCGCTGAATCCACTCAAGACAGATCAGTGACCCTTGAAGCAGCTCAGCAAATCGCCGCTTTTGTAATTCAGCAGATCCGCTAATGTGGTTCTCCTCACATGTCCTAACTTGTCAGATCTGCTTGGGGATCGTTTAATAGCCAAGTTATCTCCTCAACCTATCCGCGTATCATGAATGTCACCGAACTCCTCGCCCGCGCCCGCAGTGCCTCCGGCCACAAGACCGAATACAAGCTCGGCAAAGGCGGAATGAAGCCGCAAAACGCGCGCCCAGACTCCAGTGGCCAATGTGACTGCAGCGGCTATGTCGCCTGGTGCCTCGGTATGAGCCGACAGACCGACAATCCGTTTTACCTCAATCAAAATGGCGGCTGGATCGAGACCACCGCCGTGCATAAAGACATCCGCAGCAAAGTCGGCTTCTTCAGCGAGTGTGAAGCCCAGCCTGGCTGCATCGTCGTCTATGGTGACTCCGCCTCTGGTCAGGGACATATCGCCATCGTCATCTCCGTCACCATCAGTGGCGGCAAAAAAATAGCTTCCCGCATCATTCACTGCTCCTCGGGCAACTGGAAGAAAAACGGAGATGCCATCATCGAGACTGTTGCCACCATTTTCACCAGCAACCCAAACAGCGTCTATGGCTGGTATGAAGGTCTGAGCAAAACCACCCTAGACGATATCCAGACTCTGGAAATAGGCCGCGCTATCCCAGTCATCGAACCAGTGGATGGTAAATGGCCCACACCCACGATCGTCCATCAATTCGGCGCTAGAGCAGGTTTTGTGAATCTCTGGGGCTGCGCCGGTGAAAATGCCCGCCTCTGCCAGACCGGCATGAAGATCAATGCCAATGGTGCCCCGAATGCCTACCACCCGAAGGATATCGGTATTGACCACCTCCGCAATGCAGGTGCTCCGCCGAAGGACAATGAACACGCTCCACACAGCGAGTGGGAATGGTGGGGAATCGTAACCAAAAATGGCAAGCCCGTCCTGCAAACCGCAGGCACCTGGGCAGGCTACTACATCTCCACCACCGCCCTGATCAATCCTGGACAGGCCGAGGACAATCCCTCACGCTACATCGACAGCAACAAGATCCCCTTCATCGTCGTCCCAAACATCGACAAAGGACGCGCCATGATCGGTGACATGGCTTGGGTCATCAACCGTTCCACAGGCCAAGAAAGCCCCGCCATCATCGCCGGTCTCGGACCCAAAGATAAGATCGGCGAAGGCAGCATCGAGCTCGGACGCCGACTCGGCATCGACTCTGACCCCAAAAACGGCGGCACAAGCGAAGACGACATTCTTTACATCGCCTTTCTGGGCAGCGGAAACAAGAAAGGCCAGTCCCTACCCAGAATCGAAACCTTGGCTAAAAGCCACTTCGATGCCTGGGGCGGCATGGATCGCATCAAAGCCCTGCCAAAACTTGCTTAACACCCAAGAAAGGTGCTCAGGACAGTTTTCAGGGATTGGATTCCTCAGTTGAACAATCTACCTGCCTGCGCTTCCCTTGACACTCATTTTCCCCCTAAACTACACATGAACTACGACCTCATCGTCATCGGCGGCGGGCCTGCGGGCTACGTCGGAGCTATTCGCGGAGCCCAACTAGGCAAAAAAGTGGCTGTCGTCGAAAACGACCGCGCGGGTGGCACCTGCCTGAACTGGGGCTGCATCCCCACCAAAGCCCTACTGAAAAACGCTGAGCTTTACCACACCCTTACCCACCGCGCTGAGGAGTTCGGTTTGAAGATCGGCAGCATCGAGTACGACTGGTCCAAAGTCATCGGACGTAGCCGTGGCGTCTCCGACAAGCTGAATAAAGGCATCGAGTTCCTGCTCAAGAAAAACAAGGTCGATTACATCAAAGGCACTGCCAGCATCCCTGCCGCCGGTAAGGTCGAAGTCACCGCCGCGGATGGCAGCAAAGCCACGCATGATGCCGCCAATATCCTCATCGCTACAGGTGCCAAGACACGTGACATGCCCGGCTTCCCTTTCAATGGCAAGACCGTCATCGGCAGCAAAGAAGCCATGACCTTGGAAAAACAACCCAAGAGCATCATCGTCATCGGCGCAGGCGCCATCGGCATCGAATTTGCCTATTTCTTCAATGCCTATGGCACGAAGGTCACCGTCGTCGAAATGCTTCCAGATGTGCTTCCAGTCGAAGACACCGAGGTCAGCAAAACTCTGGAAAAAAGCCTGATCAAGTCCGGCATCCGTATCCTCACCAATACTAAAGTCACCGGCACCTCCGAAGACGGCAAAGGCGTGAAAATCACCGTCGAAGGCGCCGCCAATGAAACCCTAGAGGCGGACATCTGCCTCGTCGCCATCGGCGTGAAACCAGTTCTGCCAGGCGGCATCGAGCTGAAGCTGAGCGACCGCGGCTGGTTGAATACCGACGACCGCTACCAGACCAACGTCAAAGGCATCTACGGCGCTGGCGACATCATCGGACCACCTTGGCTGGCCCACGTCGCTAGCTACGAGGCCGTCCAGTGCGTCGAAGGCATGTTCACCAAGCACAAGCCCAAGAAAGTCGGCGTCTTCCCCGGCTGCACCTACTGTCATCCGCAGGTGGCCAGCATTGGTCTGACCGAGCGCGCCGCTAAAGAAAAAGGCCTCAAGTACAAGATCGGCAAATTCCCTTACCAAGCCAGTGGTAAAGCGCTCGCCGCCGGAGAGTCCGAAGGCTTTGTCAAAATCATCTACGGTGAACCGCACGGCGAGATCATCGGTGCCCACATCATCGGCAGCGAAAGCACCGAAATGATCGCCGAGATCGGCCTTGCCATGAACCTCGAAGCCACCTGGGACGAGATCGAAGCCACCATCCACGCCCATCCAACGCTGAGCGAGATGATCAAAGAAGCCACCGAAGTCGCCAAGGGTCATCCGATTCACGTCTAATCGGAGCCTCAGCAACCCATTAAAATGGAAAAGCCGAACCGGCGGATTCACATCCGCTGCTAGAATTGGCAGGAGAGTTAAAGCTCTCCTGCCCTTCATAAATTAGAGTCACGGCACCAAGAAAAAGCCACGGAAGGGGCTGAGCAGCTTCTCGTCCGTCAGGTTCACTCCGTTGGCGTCATTCTGGCGCTGCCATTGGGCCAGGCTGAGGAACAGGCTGTCATACCCGGTCTGTGAGGCATCCTTGTCAGCCTTCCAAAGGCGCAGTCGAGTTGCGCTCGTCACGCGTGTGCTGGCCCGGAAGCCCCTGGCTGTGATCAATCCCAGTGTCGCTGCTGACTCGTCCACCACGCTGCTGCTGCCAATGAAGCGGGTGCTCTGCATGGGTTCTAGGCTTAGTTTCGTGTTGACCTGCCCCACCAAGAGAACACTCACTTCACGACTATGAGCATGGACCAGCACGGCGCTCCGGCGTGCCATCACAGTTTCAGTGGCGCTGACGCCTTCTCTCTGCCATCCGCTGCTGCTCAGATGCGTGATGGCAAAGGCATTGGCTGCCGAGTCAAAAGTGAGGACTCGATCCCCGCTTTCAACGCTTGCACCAGCAGTGAACATATCTTCAGGCAAGAGTGAACCCACAGTGTGATGGGCGCGCAGGGCCATGCGTGTCAAAGGAGTGGTCGGTCTGTTGGTTAGCGTCATCTGTGTGCTAGTGCTGGAGCCCTCATCAATCTCGTAGATGGAACCTGTGCTGAGATCTTCGATGTAGCTTTCACCACTGAGCGTGACGATTACCGGCAATGTGAGTGTGGTGCCTTCCGAAGTGACGTGTCCCGCGTAAATCTCGCTTTTAACCAGCGGCATGGAGAAACTGCGCTGACCCACGGGAAAGGTCTCGCGACTGAACATAAATACTGGAGAGGTGGCACTGTCCTCCGCTACCCCATCGAGATCGGCATCTAGAGATATTTTTAGACGCACAAGACCGCGCGCGTGACCGGCAAATTCTGACGCTTTCTCGATGGCGGTATAACGAACGATCTGACGTCCATCAATCCCAATGCTCAATTGGGGTGAGTCGGCATGCTTCGACCAAGAATGCCTGTTGGTGCTGATTTCGAGATCGTAACGGATATCCACACGACCGCTGGCGGGGCGAGTGAAGATTGCCTCTGCATTGCCTGCGGAAGTGCTCACAACACAGAAAGCAGCAGCACCACTGCGACCATCCGCAGGATTGGTATCCAGAGCGTATTCAAGGAGTTGTGGATAGAGGTCCCCATCTGTGTCAGGTTGCGTTGTTTTCCAGGTGCTAAAGGTAACTTGAGTAGCTGGGACCACCGAATTCGTGGAGGTTGTTGTCGTGATCGATGTATTACGATCTCTCTGAGCGAGAGGATAACCCGTGCCACTAGGACTGCGTAGGCCTAGGTCGAGAGTGAAATCATGATTCGAGTCAATGAAGCCATCATCCACGGCTCCTTCATATCCAGATTCAGCCGTGCCAGTTGGCTCACCCCCAGGAATCAGGACAAACACCGAGGTGCTAGCACCTGTCGTAGCAGGCGTGGTCGCATTGAGAAGATCCTGACCCGCATGGTCATCCCCGGCGATAACAGAGGCCATCGTGATCATGCCCGCAAGCGGTGCCCCAGTAGTGAATTGGCTCGCTGGCAGATGCAGGAAGTAACTACCTGGATTGAGATTGTCGATGTAATAGCGGCCTTTATTATCCGTGAAGGCCACTCCAGCGGGCTCATCCCTCGTCACATTTGCTCCTTGCGCAAAAATTTGGACATAGACATTTTCGATTCCTTCACTGCTATCGTATTTGCCATTTCCATTCAGATCGAGAAAGACCAAGTTTCCAACGCCGAGAGCAGCCCACAGGCCAAAGTCGACCGTCCAATTACCATCAGGATCAGTATCACCATCCGTTATCGATTCAGCCCCTGGCGCAAGATGAATGATCGGACTATAGAGTTCAGCTCCTGAGCCTCCAGGTTGAGCACCATCATTGTTATCATTCAGGTTATTATCGCTCGTTGCAGGCGTGCCACTCGCGAGGACATAA
>Ga0164295_10002483_pt1 | contig 15145 bp, 16 predicted proteins | sample GEODES006metaG_FD_111798 | JGI IMG/M metagenome (GOLD analysis project Ga0164295, IMG submission 111798) | Oligotrophic lake water microbial communities from Sparkling Lake, Wisconsin, USA - GEODES006 metaG | ecosystem: Environmental > Aquatic > Freshwater > Lake | place: USA: Sparkling Lake...
CACCATACATAAGGATGTGACGCCTGTGGCCCGCTATGGCAGCTTGGCATCCGGGGGCCTTTTCCCGCGCCGCTCCGAGGGTTCGTGTTTGCCGGGCTCCTTCTTGGCCGGTTGCAGGGGCTCAAGAAGTTCCCGGATCTCATCGATTTCGCGGCGCAGATAGTCACGGGTGGCGACTTCGCCGATCGCTAATCGCAAAGCGGCCAGTTCGCGGGCCAGGAACTCGGTGTCGGCCTTGGTTTGCTGGGCGCGGCGGCGGTCTTCGTCGAGGGCGACTTTGTCGCGGTTCTCCTGGCGGTTCTGCGCCAGCAGGATCAGCGGTGCGGCGTAGGCGGCCTGCGTGGAGAAGGCCAGGTTCAGCAAGATGAACGGGTAGGGATCCCAGCGCAGGCCTACCGCGAACAGGTTCAGGGTGATCCACACGATCACCAGGACGGTCTGCCACAGCAGGTAGCGACCGGTGCCGAGGAACCGTGCGATCGCCTCGCTGTACCGGCCCACCGCCTCCTGGTCGAAATTCAGGGAGGGTCGGCGGGACGTGCGCGGGGTGTCCAGTCGCTGGCGCGGATCGCTCACGGCGTTTGTCTCGCGATCACGTTCGCTTCGTCCTCCTCGAAACTCTCCCGCCAGTCATCCGGCAGCAGATGGTCGAGGACGTCGTCGACGGTGACTGCACCCAGCAGATGATTGGACTCGTCGACGACTGCGCCGCAGACGAGGTTGTAGGCGGCGAGGTGCCGGGTGACCGATCCGAGTGGGGAGTCCGGACGCAACGGGGGTAGGTCGGGGTCGAGAATGCCGCTGACCAGGTTCGCCGGCGGTTCCCTCAGCAGTGCCTGCAGATGCACACAGCCCAGGTAGCGGCCGGTGGGCGTCGCGGTCGGGGGACGCACGACGAAGACCAGTGATGCCAGCGCCGGGGTCAGGTCGGGATCGCGCACCCGGGCCAGGGCCTCGGCGACCGTGGTGTCCGGCGCGAGCACCACCGGTTCGGAGGTCATCATGCCGCCGGCGGTGTAGGGGGAGTGGCTCAGCAGGCGGCGCACCGGCTCGGAGTCCTCCGGATCCATCCGGCGCAGCAAAGCTTCGGCTTCCGTCGGATTCAGCACACCGAGCAGGTCGGCGGCGTCGTCGGGATCCATCGCCTCAAGCACATCGGCGGCCCGCTCAGTGTCCAAACCCATCAGTAGCTCGGTCTGGTCGTCTTCGGGCAACTCCTGGAGGATGTCGGCCAGCCGTTCGTCGTCGAGCGCTTCGATCACCTCGATGCGGCGTTTGGCGGGCAGATCGCGCAGCGCATCGGCTACCTCGACCGGACGCCGACCCTCGAACTGGTGCAGCAGTTGGGCCACGCCCTGGCCGGGCATCGCCAGTCCTGACGGAGTGAGCCCCTGTACGTTCTGCCACTCCACGACCGTGACTGTTGAGCGCCGTCCCAGCCGACGCTGGCTGCGCACCGCGACCCTGGTGACCATCCAGTCCCGGGTCCGGCTCTGTTCGATCCCCAGGTCGATGACGATGACGTCGATATCGGCGAGCTGCTCCTGATCGGGGTCGGTGACCCTCACCCGGGTGTCGAGCACCTGCCCCAGCACCAGAACCTCTCCCGGATGCTGGGCGAATCGGCGCAGCGAGAGGTTTGCTGTGTTGAGCGTGACAGCATTCGGCTCGATTGCCGTCAATCGCAGCATCGGGACGAAAATACTTCTACGGCTTGTCATTTCAACGACAAGTCCAAGTACGCGTGGTTGCTGGCGCACGATACTGATGCTGATCACCACATCCCGCACGCGGCCCAGGGACTCGCCGTCGGGACCCAGTACGGCCATACCCGCCAGCCGTGCCGCGTATACCCTGTTGACCGACGCCATGACTACAAAGGGTAGGAGTCGGTGCGTGGACAATTCCGATCGGCCTGGCTATCGGCCGCGCAGGACCTGTTTATCGGTGCCGGGCAGCAATCCCAAGATGATCGAGAAGGCCAAAAGCCTGCCCGCCGACGAGGTGTTCCTCGATCTGGAAGACGCGGTGGCACCGGATGCCAAGGCGCAGGCTCGGACACAGGTCGCGGCGGCGCTGGCGGGGCCCGGGTGGGCAGGCCAATTGCGTGGAGTTCGGGTCAATGACTGGACAACGCCGTGGACGCACACCGATGTGATCGATGTGGTGTCGACGGCAGGTGCGCACCTCGATGTCATCGTGCTGCCCAAGGTGACCGAGGCGTACCACGTGCAAGCGCTGGATCTATTGCTCACCCAACTTGAGCGCAGCCACGGGTTGGAAGTGGGCCGGATCGGAATCGATGCCCAGATCGAAGATGCTAGGGGGCTGAGGAACATCGACGCCATCGCCGGGGCGCCGCGAGTGCAGGCATTGGTGCTTGGACCGGCCGATCTGATGGCCAACCTGAACATGCGCACCCTGGTGGTGGGTGAGCAACCGGAGGGCTACGACGTCGGCGACGCCTACCACCATGTATTGATGACCATTCTCATCGCTGCGCGTGCGCACGGTGTCGCCGCGATCGACGGCCCCTATCTGAAGGTGCGCGATATCGAGGCGTTCCGCAGGGTGGCGGGCCGGTCCGCCGCCCTGGGCTACGACGGCAAGTGGGTGCTGCATCCCGACCAGATTGCGGCAGGCAACGAGATTTTCTCCCCCGCGCAGCAGGAGTACGACCACGCTGAGCTCATCCTCGAGGCCTACGGCTGGCACACCTCGAAGGCCGGTGGTGCGCGCGGCGCGGTGATGCTCGGCGATGAGATGATCGACGAGGCCAGTCGGAAGATGGCACTGGTGGTGGTGGGCAAGGGTCGCGCCGCCGGAATGACGCGGCAGGCGGCGCCGTTCGCACCTCCGGCCTAGGCGTCAATTGAAGGCGTTAGTCATCCAGACGATGCTGATCACCAGTGACGCAACGCCGACAACGATCCCGGCAACCGCCAGACCATAACCGCCCTGACGGGTCTTCTTGATCTGGCTGATCGCGATCGAGCCCAGCACGATGCCGACGATCGACCCGACCCCGCACAGCAGGCCCACCACCGAGGCCACCAGCGAAAAGATGGCCAGCGAGTTGGTGCCGGCCTGCTGAGCCGGATATCCGTACCCCGTCGGATAGGGCGCGCCGTACTCCGGGGGCGGTGCGTAGCCGATGGGCTGGTACGGGTCGGCTCCCGGGGGCGGGCCGTACGGCGGGTAGCCGCCGTAAGCCGGAGGTGGCGGGGGAGGCGGGTACCCGCCGTAGGCGGGAGTCTGTTCGATGGGCGGCGGTTCGTAGCCACCTGAGGGCGGTTGCTGGCCCTCGTTCTGCGACTTTTCGCCGGGGTTACCGCTGCCAGCTGTCATGCTATTTAACTTAGCGTATGTGCTGCAGGTCAGGGCGGCGCTGATGGACGGAGGAGAACCACAACAATGACCAGTCCCTTCCAACCCGCGCAGAATCCAGGTGCGGTTCCCGGTGGCACTCCGGGGTCGTCGCGCCGGGGCCCGCTTGGTTTGCCGACACCGCCGAAAGGCTGGCCGGTGGGCTCGTATCCGACCTACGCCGAGGCCCAGAAGGCCGTCGACTATCTGTCCGACAATCAGTTTCCGGTGCAGCAGGTGACCATCGTCGGCGTTGATCTGATGCAGGTCGAGCGGGTGACGGGGCGGCTCACCTGGGGCAAGGTCATCGGCGGTGGCATGCTCAGCGGCGCCTGGCTGGGCGTCTTCATCGGCCTCGTGTTGGGCTTTTTCGGAAACCCGGGGCAATCGCTGGCAATCGGTGTCGTCACGGGGGTGGTCTTCGGGCTGATCACCTCCTCGATTCCGTATGCGATGGCAAAGGGCACAAGGGATTTCAGCTCTACCATGCAGCTGGTCGCCGGGCGTTACGACGTGCTGTGCGATCCACAGAACGCCGAGCGGGCACGGGACATGCTGTCGCGCTTGAGGTTATAGCCGTTGACAACCGGTTTCCCGGTTACAGTGACTCCCGATACTCAGATGAACGGCGAGAGGCGGATGTCGTGAGGATCGTTGGCACCCGCGCCAGGCGCGCGACCGCCGTCGTGCTGGCTTCGCTCACCGCAGCCTCGGCGGTGTCGGCGTGTGATTCCGGCGGTGACGGTCGGGTTGTGAGCCTCTATACGGCAGCGGGCGACGCCGCGACGTTCACTGCGGTGGCCGATCGCTGCAATTCGGAACTCGGCGGGCGATTCCGGATCGAGCAGTTCAGCCTTCCTAAGGGTGCTGATGACCAACGGCTTCAGCTGGCACGCCGAGTCACCGGTAACGACCGCACTCTGGATGTGATGGCCCTCGACGTGGTCTGGACCGCGGAGTTCGCCGAAGCGGGTTGGGCGCTGCCACTGTCGGCCGATCCCGCCGGAATGGCCGAGGCCGATGCCGCCGACGACACCTTGCCCGGCCCGCTCGAGACCGCCAAGTGGCGGGGCAAGCTGTTCGCCGCACCGATCACCACCAACACCCAATTGCTGTGGTACCGACCGGATCTGGTGGCTCCCCCACCTCCCACCTGGGACCAGATGCTCGCTGATGCTGACCGGCTGCACGCCGAGGGGAAACCCAGCTGGATTGCGGTGCAGGCCAAGCAATACGAGGGCCTCGTAGTCTGGTTCAACACGCTGCTGGAGAGCGCCGGCGGTCGGGTGCTGTCCGAGGACGGTAAGACCGTCACCCTGGTCGACACTCCTGAACACCGTGCCGCCACCGTGCGGGCGCTGCAGATCATCAAGTCGGTGGCGACTGCGCCCGGTGCCGACCCGTCTGTCACTGCGACCGACGAAGGCACCGCGCGGTTGGCCCTCGAGGCTGGCAACGCCGCACTCGAGGTCAATTGGCCGTTCGTCTTCGCCTCCATGCTGGAGAACGCCACCAAGGGCGGTGTCCCGTTTCTGCCACTGGCCGACAAGCCGGAGCTTGCCGGCAGTATCAATGACGCGGGCACCTTCGCGCCTACCGACGAGCAGTTCGCACTTGCGCTCGACGCGAGCAAGGAGGTGTTCGACTTCGCGCCGTACCCGGGCGTGACGCCCGGGCAGCCAGCTCGTGTCACCCTCGGTGGTCTCAACTTCGCGGTGGCCAGCACCACGCGGCACCCAGCCGAGGCCTTCGAGGCGATCCGCTGCATCCGCAGTGAGAGCAATCAGCGCTACACCTCGATTGACGGCGGTCTGCCGGCGGTGCGGGCGTCGCTGTACTCCGACCCCGACTTCCAGAAGAAGTACCCGCAGTACGCGATCATCCGCGATCAGCTGATCACCGCCGCAGTCCGGCCGGCGACCCCGAACTATCAGGCGATGTCCTCACGCATCTCGGCGACCCTGGCGCCGATCACCTCGATCGAGCCGGAGACGACCGCCGACGAGCTCGCCGTCCAAGTTCAGAAGGCCATCGACGGCAAAGGGCTGATCCCGTGACCGCGCCTGCCGTCGGCACCGACGATCGCCGTTCGCAGCGGCGCCTGGCCTATCTGCTGATCACCCCGGCGGTCATCCTGATGCTCGCGGTGACGGCCTATCCGATCGGGTACGCCATCTGGCTGAGCCTGCAGCGCTACAACCTGGCCAGTCCTGCCGACAACAAGTTCGTCGGCTTGGCTAACTATCAGACCATCCTCACGGACAAGTATTGGTGGACAGCATTTTTCATCACCCTGGCCATCACGGTCATCTCCGTGGCGATCGAGTTCGTCCTCGGCCTTGCTCTCGCGTTGGTCATGCACCGCACGATCTTCGGCCGGGGTGTGGTGAGAACGGCAATCCTCATTCCGTACGGCATCGTCACCGTCGCCGCGTCATACAGCTGGTACTACGCCTGGACACCGGGCACCGGCTACCTGGCCAACCTGCTGCCAGACGGAAGTGCGCCGCTGACCCAGCAGATTCCCTCGCTGGCGGTGATCATTGGGGCCGAGGTCTGGAAGACCACACCGTTCATGGCCCTGCTGCTGCTGGCCGGGCTGGCGCTGGTGCCTGACGACCTTCTCAAGGCCGCCGAAGTCGATGGCGCCGGGGCGTGGACGCGGCTGATCCGGGTGATCATCCCTCTGATCAAACCCGCCATCCTGGTTGCGTTGCTGTTCCGCACGCTTGACGCCTTCCGGATCTTCGACAATATCTATGTGTTGACCGGTGGCGCCAACGACACGGCTTCGGTGTCGATCCTGGGTTACGACAACCTGTTCAAGGCCTTCAACATCGGCCTGGGTTCGGCTATCAGCGTCCTGGTATTCGTCGCGGTCGCCATCATCGCGGTCATCTACATCAAACTTTTCGGCGCCGCAGCGCCCGGAACTGACGGCGAGGTGCGCTGAGATGGCGCAACGGGTTAGTCCGCGACGTGCCACCGGCTGGGCTGTCATCAATACACTGGTGATCATCTACGCATTGGTTCCGGTGCTGTGGATTCTGAGCCTGTCGCTCAAACCCACCTCATTAGTCAAGGACGGCAGGCTGATTCCGTCGTCAATCACCTTCGACAACTACAAGGGCATCTTCAAAGGTGACGTCTTCAGCTCGGCGCTGATCAATTCCATCGGCATCGGACTGATCACCACGCTCATCGCGGTGGTGATCGGCGGTATGGCGGCCTATGCGGTGGCGCGACTGGACTTCCCCGGCAAGCCGGTGCTCGTCGGCGCGGCTCTGTTGATCGCGATGTTCCCGCAGATTTCCCTTGTCACACCGCTGTTCAACATCGAGCGAAAACTGGGGTTGTTCGACACCTGGCCGGGTCTGATCATCCCGTACATCACCTTCGCGCTGCCGCTGGCCATCTACACGTTGTCGGCCTTCTTCCGGGAGATCCCCCGGGATCTGGAGAAGGCCGCCAAGATGGACGGCGCCACACCGGCGCAGGCATTCCGCCGGGTGATCGCACCACTGGCCGCGCCGGGCATCGTCACCGCGGCGATCCTGGTGTTCATCTTCGCCTGGAACGACCTACTGCTTGCGCTGTCGTTGACCGCGACAAAAGCGGCCATTACCGCGCCCGTCGCCATCGCAAACTTCACCGGAAGCTCGCAGTTCGAGGAGCCGACCGGTTCGATCGCCGCCGGCGCGATGGTCATCACGATCCCGATCATCGTGTTTGTTCTGATTTTCCAACGAAGGATTGTCGCCGGGCTGACCTCCGGCGCGGTGAAGGGGTAGTCGATGGCTGAAATCGTTCTGGACCACGTCAGCAAGCAGTACCCCGACGGCGCCACACCAGTGCGCGACCTTAGCCTCACCATTGCCGACGGTGAGTTCCTCATCCTCGTCGGACCGTCGGGTTGCGGAAAGTCGACGACCCTGAACATGATCGCCGGACTTGAGGACATCACTGAAGGCGAGTTACGCATCGGCGGGCAGCGGGTCAACGAGAAGGCGCCCCGTGACCGTGACATCGCGATGGTGTTCCAGTCGTATGCGCTATACCCGCATATGACCGTGCGTCAGAACATCGCCTTCCCGCTGACGCTTGCGAAGCTCAGCAAGGCTGAGATCGCTGCCAAGGTGGAGGAGACCGCCAAAGTTCTCGATCTCACCGAACTGCTGGACCGCAAACCTTCCCAGCTCTCCGGCGGTCAGCGGCAGCGGGTGGCGATGGGTCGTGCGATCGTTCGTAAGCCCAAGGCATTCCTGATGGATGAGCCGCTGAGCAACCTCGATGCCAAGCTGCGGGTACAGATGCGGGGTGAGATCGCCCGTTTGCAGAACCGGCTCGGTACCACGACGGTCTACGTCACCCACGATCAGACCGAAGCGATGACACTCGGGGACCGGGTCGTGGTGCTGCGGGCCGGTGAGGCCCAGCAGATCGGCACACCTGATGACCTCTACAACCATCCGGCGAATCTGTTCGTCGCCGGGTTCATCGGTTCGCCGGCGATGAACTTTTTCCCAGCTGCACTGACCGAGGCCGGGTTGCGTCTGCCGATGGGCCAGGTGTTGCTCGGTGACACCGTCCGCAGCGCACTGGCCCGCAATACCGGGATCACCGATGTGATCGTGGGGGTTCGGCCCGAGCACTTCGAGGACGCCGCCCTAATCGATGCACACGAGCGTGGCCGTGCCCTGACGTTCGGGGTGAAGGCCGATCTTGTGGAATCGCTTGGCGCCGATAAGTACGTCTATTTCTCAACTTCGGGCGCTGCAGCCCGATCGGCTCAGTTGACGGAGCTGGCCGCTGAGTCGAGCATGGGCGAAAACCGTTTTGTAGCAAGGGTTTCTGCTGAATCGAAAGCCGCGACCGGCCAGACCGTGGAGTTGGCACTCGATACGTCTAAATTGCATATCTTCGACGTGCAGACCGGGGTGAACCTCACCGCGTGAGCCAGCCATTGGCCGAGGTGAGCGAATATCTGCGCGCTCACTTCGCCGCATTGGGGATCGACGAAGCACCCGATATCGCCGGCGTTACCTTTCTGGGCGTGGAGCGCATCGATGTGCTGCGCTTCGGACCCGACCAACGTGCCGGTCTGGAAGGCGTATTCCACTATGTCTCCCTGGGCTGTTCGCGCTACCCGATGACCGATGCCTCCGCGGCACTAGCCGATCCGATTCGTGGTCCGCGGGCCGAGATCGTGTTGAGTCTTCGCGCGGGTGGCTCGGCAAACGGGCTGGCACGCAGCCTGGCCGTGGTGGCAGCGACCCCCGCGGTCGAGGGCGTGGTGCTGAGTGCGGGCGCACTGGTGGATTTGTCTGGACCGCTGTGGACCGAGGCACCGTTCACGGCACTATTGCTGGGTGTATCCGACATTCCCGACATGCTCACGGAACCCCCGCGGGACCCGGTGCAGTTCCTGTCCGCGGTGCCGGTCACCCAGGCCGAGGGGGCGTGGGTGCGACTCAAAGGGGCCGAGGCTATGCGTCAGGCCTGGGTCGACGATCGTGTCGATGTTCTCGACCCGCGCCGGCCCGCATCGTCGCCGGGCTAGCGCCGGACTACCCGATCTACAGCCAGTGATTGCGCCGGAAGGTGAAGTACATGGTTCCGCACACCGTCACCATCAGCAGTAGAACCGCGGGATATCCCCACCGCCACGCTAACTCCGGCATGTCCTCAAAGTTCATCCCATAGATACCGGCGATCATGGTCGGCACAGCGGCGATCGCCACCCAGGCGGTGATCTTGCGCATATCCAGGTTCTGCTGCAGTTCGACTCGGGCCAGAGCCGCATGCACCAATGACGACAGCATCTCGTCATGGCTGGCGATGAGATCAGCAGCGAAGGTCTGATGATCCGCCACGTCTCGCATATAACGCCGGATCTCTTTGGGCAACAGGTCCTGGTAGTCGGTCTGCATTCGCGCCAGCGCATCGGTGAGTGGCCAGACCGCGCGCCGCAATTCCACCACCTCGCGCTTGAGCAGGTAGATGGGCTCGATCTCGGTCCTGCGGTTCGGTGAGAAGGTGTCCTCCTCCATCGCGTCGATATCGGCCTCCATCGCTTCGCTCACGCAACGATAGGTGTCGACGACGTGATCGGCGATCGCATGCATCACCGCCGACGGCCCCAATGCCAGTTGACTTGGCTGCGCTTCGAGGTGCCTGCGGACGCCGGCAAGCCCGGTGTGGTCACCGTGGCGGACCGTGATGACGAAATCGGGTCCGACGAAAACCATGATCTCGCCGGTCTCGACGATCTCGCGGGCCAGCGCTACCGACTCGTGCGGCACATACTTCACGGTCTTGACAACCAGGAAAAGGATGTCGTCGTAGCGCTCGATCTTGGGCCGCTGATGCGCGTGTACCGCATCCTCAACTGACAGTGGGTGAAGTCCAAAAACCTCCGCGACGGATTGCATTTGTTGATCGTCTGGTTTGTGCAGGCCGATCCAGACGAAGGCCTGCCGGCCGCTCTGCTCCAGCTCGTGCACTTTCGCCAGTGCCGCGGCGTGGGTGTACTTGCCGGGCAGCCTCTCGCCCTCGCAGTACACCGCGCAGTCGACCACCGCCTCCGATACCGGTACAGGTATCTGCTGGGGGTCAACTTCGGGATTATGAATGAGGTTCACGTCCAGCAGTATCGGCGGACGGCCTTTGAACTGCACCATGGCACTACCTCCCCGCCACTATCAGGGTCCGGATTCTGATGGTTGTCGATGGTACTTGGTCGAGGTTGCCGCTTCGACCCCCCTGCGGCCACCCGTGGCCGCAGGTATGAGACCGGAGGTCTCCGGCTGGCGTCCGTGCGCTAGATTTTGGGCGCCAGCCTTACGCCCTCGACAATGCGCGTCCCCGACAAGGAGTACCTCCCGTGCCCACCAAACCCTTCAAAGTCGCTGTCACCGGCGCTGCCGGCCAGATCGGTTACAGCCTGCTGTTCCGGCTGGCGAGTGGCTCGCTACTCGGCGCCGACCGGCCAATTGAGCTGCGACTTCTTGAGATCGAGCCTGCCCTCAAGGCGCTCGAGGGTGTGGTCATGGAGCTCGACGACTGTGCGTTCCCGTCGCTGGCGGGCGTCGAGATCGGCGCCGACCCGACCAAGATCTTCGACGGCGTGAACCTGGCACTGCTGGTGGGAGCTCGTCCGCGCGGCCCGGGCATGGAACGCGGCGATCTGCTCGAGGCCAATGGTGCGATCTTCACCGCACAGGGTAGGGCGCTGGGCGAGGTCGCCGCGGACGATATCCGCATCGGCGTCACGGGCAACCCGGCCAACACCAATGCGCTGATCGCCATGACGAATGCGCCGGCCATCCCGCGCGAGCGGTTCACCGCACTGACCCGCCTCGACCACAACCGGGCGATCTCGCAACTGGCCCGCAAGACCGGCGCGGCGGTCACCGACGTGAAGAAAATGACAATCTGGGGTAACCACTCGGCCACCCAGTACCCCGACCTGTTTCATGCCGAGATCGACGGCAAGAACGCGGCCAAGGTGGTCAACGACCAAGCGTGGATCGAGGACTACTTCATCCCGACCGTCGCCAAGCGCGGTGCGGCCATCATCGAAGCCCGTGGTGCGTCCTCGGCCGCATCGGCTGCGTCGGCGACCATCGACGCCGCCCGGGATTGGTTGCTCGGCACCAGCGAGGGCGACTGGGTTTCGATGGCGGTCGCCTCCGACGGCTCCTACGGAGTGCCGGAGGGACTGATCTCGTCGTTCCCGGTAACCACCCGCAACGGCGATTGGACGATCGTCGAAGGCCTGACCATCGACGAGTTCTCCCGTGGCCGCATCGACGCGTCGACCGCCGAGTTGGCCGATGAGCGCGACGCGGTCACCAAACTCGGCCTGATCTGACCGCAGCACGCTCAGTCACGTTCGACCGGAAACGGTGAAAGGCTCCGCCATGCAAAGCCCCCGGATCATCCTCGAAGACAAGGAGATCTTCGAGGCGCACCTGGGCGGAAAGTTGTCGGTGGAGTTGAAAGCGCCGCTGGACACCCAGCGGGCACTGTCGATCGCCTACACCCCGGGTGTGGCCCAGGTTTGCCGCGCGATCGCCGCCGACCACACCCTGGCCGCCCGCTACACCTGGGCGCATCGACTGGTGGCCGTGGTCAGCGATGGCAGCGCCGTGCTCGGCCTCGGTGACATCGGTGCGGCGGCGGCGCTGCCGGTGATGGAGGGCAAAAGCGCGTTGTTCAAGGCATACGGCGGCCTGGACTCCATCCCGATCGTCCTGAACACCAAAGATCCCGACGAGATCGTTGAAACACTGGTGCGGCTGCGGCCGAGTTTCGGTGCGGTCGCACTCGAGGACATCTCCGCGCCGCGGTGTTTCGAGATTGAGCGCCGGGTGATCGATGCGCTGGACTGCCCGGTGATGCACGACGATCAGCACGGAACGGCGATCGTGGTGTTGGCGGCTCTGCTGGGCGCGACAGCTGTTCTCGGGCGGGATATCAGCACGTTGAAGATGGTCGTCTCCGGCGCAGGCGCCGCCGGGGTGGCCTGCGCCAACATCGTGATGGCCAGGGGACTGAAGGACGTCACGGTGCTGGACTCGAAGGGCATCGTTCACACCGGCCGCAGCGACCTCAACCCGTTCAAAGCCGAGCTGGCGACCCGGACCAACCCGGAGGGCCGCACCGGGGGCGTGGCCGAGGCGCTCGTCGGGGCAGACGTATTTCTCGGGGTGTCGGCCGGCAAGGTGAGCGAAGAACTGCTCGCCACGATGGCGCCCCGCGGAGTGGTGTTCGCATTGTCGAACCCGGACCCGGAAATCGACCCGGATGTCGCCAAGCGGTACGCCGCGGTCGTCGCCACCGGTCGCAGTGACTTTCCCAACCAGATCAACAACGTGCTGGCCTTTCCCGGGGTGTTCCGAGGGGCACTGGATGCGGGTGCACGCCGGATCACCGAGAAGATGAAAGTCGCTGCTGCAGAAGCGATTTTCTCTGTTGTCGGCGACGATCTGGCAGTCGACCACATTGTGCCCAGCCCATTGGATCCGCGAGTCGGTCCCGCGGTGGCCGCCGCGGTGGCCGCCGCCGTCGAGGAGTGATCGATCTGGCGGCGCGGACGACCGTGATCCGCTGGCTGCTCGTGCTCATTGTTGCGGTGGCGCTCGTCGGCTGTGGTGCGCCGCCGCCAGCGCCCGCGCTGACCGTCGGCACGTCCGCCGATCCCGAGACAACCCTGCTGGCCGAGATCTATGCCGCCGGTCTGCGCTATTACGGGACGGTCGCTACCGTGAAAATCTCTGATGACCCGGTAGCCGCGCTCGACGACGCGTCGGTCAGCGTCGCGCCCGGATTCACTGGGCGGCTACTGGAACGCTTCGCGCCGGACTCGGCCGCGCGCTCGGCCGCGCAGGTGTATCGGGCGATGGCCGGCGCCCTGCCGGAGGGTGTGGCCACCGGTGACTACGCCGTAGCCGCCGAGGATAAAGCCGCGCTGGCCGTTAGCGCGGCAACCGCCACCGCTTGGGGCAGTCGGGATCTCACCGCGCTGGTGGATCGCTGTTCAGGAGTGAGCATCGGTGCCGTCGCCGGCACCAATCGTCCTTCGGTAGTCGGCGCCTGCACGCTGCCGACGCCACGTGAATTCCGGGACTCGCCTGCGATGTTCGACGCTCTGCGCACCGGGGCGATCACGGCGGCCTGGACCGGCACTGCCGCGGCCGACGTGCCCGACGGGGTGGTCGTACTCGTCGATCGCAAGCCGACTCTGGTACCGGCACAGAACGTCGTCGCGCTGTACCGACGCAATGAGTTGAATCAGATGCAGTTGCGGTCGATCAATGAGATCGCGGGTGTGCTCGACACCGCAACTCTGGTCGACATGCTGCGTCAGATCAGGGCCGGCGCCGATCCTCGCTCGGTGGCTGAGGCCTGGCTAACCGCCAACCCTCTGGGGCGCTGAGCCCCACCAACCCTCTGGGGCGCTGAGCCCCACCAACCCTCTGGGGCGCTGAGCCCCACCAACACTCTGGGGCGCTGAGCCCCACCAACACTCGGGGGCATTGAGCCCTGCAGCCCTGGATAGATCTCACTGCATCTTCGGCATGAACCTGGCGGCCAGCGTCGTCAGTACGCGTTGATATCCCGAACCGCTGACCCGGACGAACGCGTCGAGAATCTTGGCGTCGGCTCCCACGAGCACCTTGGCCTTACCCTTGGCGACGCCGTCGAGGATGATCTCGGCCGCTCGCTCCGAGGAGGTACGGGCCATCTTGTCGAACCACTCGGCCATCGACGCGACGTCGAGTCCTTCGGCGGCGGTGGAGTTGCGGGCGATAGCCGTTTTTACGCCGCCCGGGTGAACGCTGGTCACCTTGACCGGGTGGCCGGCCAGGATCATCTCCTGGCGCAATGCCTCGGTGAATCCGCGCACCGCGAATTTCGCCGAGTTGTAAGCGGCCTGACCAGGCACCGCGAACAGCCCGAAAATGCTGGAGGTGTTGATGACATGTCCGTCGCCGGAGGCGATCAGGTGTGGCAGGAAAGCCTTGGTGCCGTTGACCACGCCCCAGTAGTCCACGTCCATGATTCGTTCGATGTCTTTGAACGCGGTGACCTCGATGTCGCCGCTGTAGGCGATGCCGGCGTTGTTGTAGATCTGGTTGATCTTGCCGAAGCGGTTCTTCACGTCGTCGGCATAGAGCAGGAACGACTCCCGTTCCGCCACGTCGAGGCGGTCGGATTTCACCGGCGCTCCGATTGCCTTGAGGCGGCCCTCGGTGACCGCCAATCCCTCGGTGTCGACGTCACTGATCGCCACCGACGCCCCGTGCCGGCCCAGTTGCACGGCCAGTTCGGCGCCCATTCCTGATCCCGCTCCGGTGACCACTGCCACTTTGCCGGCGAATCCCTGCATGAATACTCCCTGTTGACGGGTGTCGAGTGGGTTCAGGGTAGCAAGCGGGCATTCCCGGGCGTAACAGCCGCGGATCGCACTACGATGATCACATCATGAAGTTGAGTTCTTTTTCGCGCGCGGGTTCGCTGGTGCTCGCCGCCGGGATCATCACCGGTGTGTTCGCCGCCCCGGCGAGCGCCGACAGCACCGGCAACGTCAATGATTTCCTGTCCACCCTCGACGGCCTCGGTATCACCAATATGGCGCCGGGCGACGCGGTGGCCCTGGGGCAGTCGCTGTGCCCGATGCTGGCGGATCGTGGTCAGAACACCGCCGACATCGTCGGCAAGGTGTCCGACTCCATCGGGCGTCCGCTCGGGCCGGCCACCATGTTCACCGGGATGGCCATCTCGTTCCTCTGCCCGAAGGCGGTCGGCAATATCGCCGACACCCTGACCAACGGCACGCCGCTGCTGCCACTGTTCGGCTAACTCGGCGCGGGGCCCGCGCCTAGGCCGGGTCGTAGAGTGCGAGCAGTTGTCCGCCCTCGACCAGTCCCCCACCCAGTGGGTAGTGCGCCATCACGGTAAGCAGGAACCAGCCAGGCCCGAGGACATCCTGAGCATCGACGATTCCGGAGGACTCTTCGTCGATTGTGAAGGGGGCAGTGGCTCCGAAATCGATGTCACCGAACCGTGCAGGGTCGTGTCCTGCGATCAACGTCAACGTGTCGCTGGAGATGTCGTACCGCCACACCTTGCCGTTGTGGGCTGCGGCCCCGGTGTCTTCCTGGATGAGGATGCGCCCACTGCGGTCGATGGTGAGGTTATCGAGCATGTTCACTTTGGTGCTATTGGCTGTATCGCCATCGATGAGCAGATCGATCGTCCCACCGAGATCGGG
>Ga0164295_10002484_pt1 | contig 15145 bp, 8 predicted proteins | sample GEODES006metaG_FD_111798 | JGI IMG/M metagenome (GOLD analysis project Ga0164295, IMG submission 111798) | Oligotrophic lake water microbial communities from Sparkling Lake, Wisconsin, USA - GEODES006 metaG | ecosystem: Environmental > Aquatic > Freshwater > Lake | place: USA: Sparkling Lake...
CTGTGTCTGTGAAACAGCATGAGGAATGAAGCGAGTGTGAACGTGTACGAGGTGTTGCCCTTCACATATTTGAGATTGCGTTGTACGTGTTGGTGTGTTGTTATGAAATGACAATGAATGAAACAGTTGAACCCTCAGAACGGAAATTCGCAGGCCGCTCGCACCGGCACGTCTTCTCCCGCGCGCGAGGCGCGAGCTTTGTCAGCTTTGAGAAGGAAGGCACGCTGGGCGGGCGTCAGCGCGCCGAGCCGCTTCTCAGCCTCCGCAGCCCGCAGCTCTCTCTGCTTGGCCTGCACCCAGCTCGGATCCGTGAGGACTTTCAGCCGCGCCTCCGCCGCGAGTATGGCTGGCATTAGAACCTCGTCCTCAACAGTCGTGCCACCCGCGACCGCTTCGGGCAGGCATAGCTTGGCTTCGTCCAGTGCTGCACTCAGAGCTTCCGCATCGTCGCCGCTCGTCGCGGCGCGCAACGCGTCGGCAGCTGCCCCGCGCTTCGCCTCCGCTTCTTTCCTACGAGCCTTGCGCTCGGCCTCTTTCTTCTTCTTCCTCTCCTTGGCCTCCTTCCTCTTCTCGGCCTCGTGCTCCGCCTCCTCGGCCTCGGTCAACCCAGAGGGCACGTGGGCCGCAGCCCAATCCCAATCGGTCGGCCGACGCCCCGAAAAGGCTCGGAAGGCATCGCGCGTCGGGCCGTCGGCGGCAACGTCATAGGCGAGCGCCCCCGCATACGCCGCGTGGCGTACCGTCGGATCCGCGCCGCGTTCGAGCAGCAGCGTCACGAGCGCCGCCGAGCACGTAGCGGCGGCATCATGCAGGGCCCGAGGGAGCGCTGCAGCCGCTGCCGCCGCCTCCTCACGCGCTCGACGCTCCGCGTCCGCCGCTGCCTCCGCTGCAGCGCTAGCGGCGGCCGCCGCTGCCCTCACTGCCATCGCCTCCGCCGTTGCCCACTCGTTGCGTTCCCGCTGCGCCTCCCAGGACGCCCGGCGCTGTGCTTCGAGCTCGCGGGCGCGCTCGGCTTCAGCGGCCGCCTCCGCCTGCCGTAGTGCTCGGGCCCACTCGACGCGCTCCCTCTCCAGACGGGCGCGCCCCTGCCTCTCGCGCTCCTCTTGGCTCATCTCGGGCGGCGGCGGCGGCGCGGCCGTCGGCGGACCGCCGGCAGCAGCGGTGGTCCGCGTCCGCACACTATCTTGCCACACGCCTGCAAGGGCCGCGCCAACCGGGCGTTCGGCGATCGCGACGGCGCTGGCCACGGGCAGCTCTGGAAAGGGGTCCTCCTCGACGGCTGCTTCTAGTTCCGCGGCTGCGACAGGCTGGTGCGATGGGCGCATGTCGTCGTCGACGATCGTGAGGTTGCCATCTCGCGACGCAGCGGACGTTGAAGAGGCTGCGCGCGTGCTCGTTGGCTCGGTGCCGCCGAAGAGCGAGCCCAGGACAGTGGCCGCCCCAGCACGCAGCCGCGCCACATGCGAAGTAGCGGACGAGGCGGTCGCGCTGTCGACACTGCGCTTCACATGCCGAAACACAAGCTCCACATGAGCCTCACCAAGCTGGTGCTCGCTCAGGTACGAGTCCAGGGCGGCGCACTCGTCGCGCGTCAGAGCGCGACGCGATATCGGGTGGTTAAACTGGCCAGTGGATACAAGATAAGACGCCAGCACTTTCCCGTCAAACCAATCAGCGCTCACCCAATGTGGCAACTCAGGGTCGGCACGAAGGCGGAATGGCGGATAGCGGAGTTTGCGCAGAGGTTCCAGCGAGATGGGGTCCTCCTCAGTGGCGAGCTCGGTCTGCCACCAGCGCTTAGACATAGTTCAGTTCCCGCATTGGGTTAGCTTTTGTCCATCGTGGTGGCGTGAATGATTTTGAGTCCAAGACTGTGAATGACGGAAGTGCCCTCTACGGCGGGTACATTGCACCATGATTCCCCAGTATGGATGCAGTGCCATCGCTCTCACCACATCTGTGATCTCAGCTGGGTCAGCTCGACACGTACATACTCGCTCTCGCTCATACTGAACATGTGCCTGTGCGGTCAATTTCTCGAGCCCAGTGCCGTGCGTCCCAACCGCCCCCCGCCTCGCCTCCGGTTCTCTCACGCAAAGATGCCGCCGACGATGGACGATGCATTCGGGTTGCGATGGGCACCAGGAGTCCGGCCACCGCCATGCTGCAGAAACTGCGACGCATTGGCCGCGCGCCCGCCGGCGGCAGGCACGTCGCTCCCGGCGCCACCGCCAAAGACCACCGGCCCTGCGGACTGCGACGACGGCTGGTTATATGCGCCTGGCGCAAGCTTCTGTGGGGACCACGGCGCCGAGCGTTGGTAGCCTCCCGCGGCCGGGGCAGGGTCGTACATTGGAGGCGGCTTCCCAAGTGTACTGGAGGCGGTCTCCCATTGCCCCGGGTTCGAAGCGACCTTCGGCGGTTCCTTGCGCAGGATACTCTTGGGCTGTGGAGGTGACTGCTGCTGGCCCTTCTGCTGCTGCTGCTGCTGCTGCTGCTGCTGCTTGCGCTGCTGCTGGCGCTGCTGGCGCTCGCGCATATGTTGCAGCTTCTGCCTCTGCCGTTGCTGCTCCTCGTACATGCGGTCGAAGAGCCTCTGCTCGAGAGCTGCGTGCTGCTCTGGAGAGAGGCCCTGCTCGGCGGCGAGCTGTGCCGCGGCATCGATGAGGATCTGAGGATCCTGCTGGAGCTGCTGCTGCAGGTGGGCCGTCTGCTGCTCGAAGGCCTCGTCCTCCTCATTCTCATCGTCCTCGTCATAATCCTCCTCGTCCTCCTCCTCCTCGTAGACCTGCGCACCGCCAAAGTGCGCACGCTGCTGCTGCTGCTGCTGCTGAAGCTGCTGCTGCTGCTGCTGCTGCTGCTGCTGCTGCGATGGCGGCCGCTGCGGCTGCGGCTGATACTGCTGGTCGCGCCGCTCTGCGTGGCCCAAACGTTGCAAGAATGGGTCTTCAGCCACGGCCGTCACCGCGGGGCCGCGACCAAGCGGGTGCGGCTCGACGGCCCACGCGCCACCGCCAAATATGCCTCCCTGCTGCGAGGAGGCATAGTTGAGTGAGGCTGGCGCGCCACAATTTGGACGTCCTTGCTGGCCAGAGCTGCCTCCAAAGATGCCACCGTCCACTGAGGAGGCGTAGGTGAGCGAGTTGCCGTGCGGCTGCAGCGGTGGCGGTGGAGACACAGGGCCGTAGCCAAAGATACCTCCCGGCAGGGAGCTGCTGTTCGCGCGACCATGGGCCAGGCCGTCGAGTCGCTGCCGAGGCTGCATCTCTGGCGGAGGACGGAAGACTTGGCTGTTGGTGGTGCGCAGGGACATCTCGCAGCGCGAGTGGGCTTGACGGAGCGGGAGCAAGGGGAGAGAGACCAAAGTGAAGTCGCCCCACGATTTTGGGTCCGAACGTTTCAAGGATCTGCAGAATCACAACTGAATCCTGTCGAGAGTAAGTCGTCGTGTTAGAAGACGAACATCAAGTCCACCTCGCAATTCTCGCAAAAACAAAACGTCCCGCTGACGATTTCCTCGCCGTCCTGCTCATCGCCTCCTGGCGTGCGATGAACACAGCCGACCTGCGTCGCCACAGTTAGCCAGCCATGAAGACACTATATTTCCTTGCCGCGTTTGTCACCGCCTCGAGCTTGGCTCCACCTGCTCCAGCAAAACCCCTTGTTGGCACGTGTCTGCCGTGCTGCGAAGAGCCGGCGCCAGGGAAGGATTGCTGCTGTAAGCCGCCAGAGTGTCCTTTGCCTCCATCTTGCACGCCGCCAGGTGTGGCTTTAGCTGACGAGTCACCAATCCAATAGGTGGTTCCGATAAGACGTTGCGCGTGGTTCCATCAGTTTTAGATTGATGGATATCTTAGTTGTGAATTCGCCTCCCTTCCCGGGCGCAGACTGAGACTCCGAGGAGACACGTGTTATCTCCGATCCGTAACAATACGACGCATGTGACATCCGACATGGTCTTGGCGCAAATATTTCATCTTATTTGTAAAATGATATCACGGAGTACTCCACGCTATACACGTATGCACGCCTCGCCGCAGGCGTCTGCCCACGGCAACGGCACGCCCTCGTAAGGGAAGGGCACGAGGTACAGGAGAACGCAGTAGTAGTGAGCGGCTGAGGCGGCCATGACAAACAGGTGCCAGATCGTGTGGTCGGGGATGCCGATGGTGCGCTTGTCGCGCACAAAGAACGGCACGCCGACAGTGTACAGAACGCCGCCGACGAACAAGAGCCACACGCCCTGCCCAATGCCCGCGACCTTGTCGATAGCACCCAGGCGGTCGTTGATGTCCTGTATGCACACGAGCGCCGCCCACCCCATGCCAATGTACGTGGAGACTTGTAGCCCGGCCTTGAAGGGGCCGTAGTAGGTGAGGTGCAGCACGATGCCTAAGATGGCCATCAGCCAAAGGAAGCCGAGGAGTCCGGTCGAGTACATGGGCTTATCGGGGAAGAGAATGGTGAGGAAGGGCGTGTACGAGCCTGCCACGAGAAGGTAGAGACGAGGGAGGCACTCAGCATGCAATGAGGGAGGCAAGCAGCATGCAGGAAGGGCGTGTACGCGCCTGCAATGAGAAGGTAGATAGCCGACTGGTCGAAGACGGCAAAGACGGTCAACACCGCGTCGCCCATCGCGAACATGGAGTGGTACAGGGTAGAGGCGAGGTAGAGGCAGAAGAGTGAGATCAGGTAGATGCTGATTGAGGCGACGTAGCCTGAGTTGCTCAGCACGGCGCCGTCGGGCCCGAGGCTAAGCTCGGGCTTGTCGGCGACTGAGATTCCGAGGAAGACGGTCCCAAGGATGACGAGGATGACACCGACGCAGTGCGAGGAGGCGTTGAGCACCTCATCGAGGACGCGATTCCCCTTGAGGACGAGCTTCAGCTCCGCCGGCCGCACCAGCTGCAGCTCCTGGCACATGTCGAAAGAGACCATGTTGAGAGACAGATCGAGTGTCTCGAGTGCGCGCACGCCCTCGCCGCCCTCGCGCAGAAAGTCGACGATGAGCTTCGCGCCCGCGTCCGAGATGAATGAGGCGTACAGGCCGACGTGCACGACCCGCGGATTCACGCGGAGCACCTCGGTGAGCGCGCGCGTGCCACGCTCGCCGATCTGCTGGTTACGCAGGTCAACGGTGTGCACGCACGACTCAGGCAGCCCAAGCACTCGCGCCAGCATCTGGCAGCCAGTGGAGCCAAAGTCGCAGCCTTGGCCGTCGAAATGTGTCCAGTGCTCAAATATGGCACAGGGCGCTTTCTCGCGCAGCACAAAGTCGCAGAAGGCATACATCTCGATGTCACCGAACTTGATATGGCCCGAACCCCCGTTCCAGCGCTCAGGCTTGAGCTCGGCGAGGCGCAGCCGGATGAAGGTTAGCACCCCCGGGCACGGCGCCACCTGTAGCTCTCTGCACACGCGAAGGTACCGTTCGATCAGGCTGCTCGTTGATGCATCGAATGCAATGCTCACGACGCCACCGCCCCTGTTGGGTGGCAAGGGCGATGGCAGTCGCACTGGATCAGGCAGCAGCTTGGACGATGGCTCGTTGCCCCACCGGGCCCACACTGCAGCACCTGCGTTGTTCGCGGACATCATGGAGACGAGCTCGTCCGAGCGCAAAAAAGTCAGCTCTCTTGCCAGCGCGCGGTTCGGACGCCTGCCAAGAGAGCTGACTTCTTTCCGTGAATTCACGACGACGGCTGAACACCTCCAGCCCTCTGTCCCCTAACCCTTCGCCTTCCACGCATGAACGAAGTCGGACAGAGGAAGGCAAACTATCTCCCCTATCTCCGCGGCGGTTCGCATTGAACCCTTCGCGCCGCACATCCCATCAGGTGGGGGTCTTGGTTTTTGTCTCCCAGGAGACAGGAGCCTTTCTCCGCCCTCCCCCCAAGGCATCCGACCCAATAATGAAGTTCGGCAATCGGCTCCTCGAGCAGCTCCACCAGCCGTGGGCGGCGCAGTACTTGCCCTACAATGAGCTCAAGCAGATCCTCAAGAAGATCAGCCCGTCGCCGACGGATGAGGGCGTCGCCGCAGAGGGCGAGTTCCTTTCTGCGGTGCTCGCGGCCGTGCGCATGGTGGACGGCTTCTTCGCAGCGCAAGAGGATGCTTACGTCCGCCGCCTGGCTGAGCTGGCGCACGTCCTCGCCGCGCCCTCCTCATGGATTCTGATGCAGTTCGTGACTGTGCGCGAGGACGGCGTCGACCTGTCACAGCTCGTGGAGGGGATGGTGGAGGGCGTGCACGTGCCGGCGGCGCAGAAGGTGGCGCTCGACTCCTTTCTCGCCCTCTGCGCGGAGATCGACGTGCTGCGCAAGTTCTCCGTCCTCAACTCGCTCGCCGTCACCAAGCTCCTCAAGAAGCACGACAAGTACTCGTCCATCAAGCTCTCGACGACCGTGCTCGATTTCGTCAAGGCCCAATCGTTCACAACGTCGCGCCGGCTCGCAGCGACCTTCACGCACGCGCAATGCATCGCCTCCGAGATCATCAGCGCCGTCACCACGGCCAGTCCTGATTTCGAAGACTACACGTGCTCCATCTGCCTCGACGTGCTGTCCATGCCGGTCGTGCTTCCTTGCACGCACCGCTTCTGCTACGGCTGCCTGTCGGAGGCGGCGCTGCACAACCACGTGCGCGGTCACTGCCCGCTATGCAAAAAGGAGACGGACCTGGACCCGTCGCACTACGAGATCGACCCGGTGCTCAGCCGGTTCGTCAAATCGCACTTCCGCCGCTCGCCATCCTCCGCAGGCTCGCCCTCGCCGCCGCTCGACAGCCCCTCGCAGCCCTTGGCGCCGCCGAAGCTGCCCGTGGCCCGCGTGCCCGCGCCGATGGCGGCCAAGCTCGAGGCCAAGCTCGAGGCAAGCTCGACGCTTCAGATGCCCAAGCATCTGAGAGTGGCCGCCGGCGCGCCCAGCGGCGCACTCGATGCTGCTCTGCTGATGAAGCAGATGCACGCGGCCGCTCTCGGGCAGCAGTGCCGCGGCCTGCCGTGCACTGGCCTGCCGGTTCCGCGCGCGGTCGGTACATCGCTCGAGCCCTCCAACCTGCTCGCCAACGTGGCGTACCCGCTGTGCGAATCGGGCACCACCGAGACGGCACTCGTCTGCGACGGCGAGCAGTACGACGCGGCCGACGGCGTAGAGTTCGATGGGGCTGCGGAGGATTGGGTGGCTGCGGCCGCCGCCGCCATCGAAGAGGCGTCGACCAACCCCGATGCCAAGCGCGCTCGCAAGCGCGCTTGCTTCGAGTGCCACCGCGCCAAGGCTGCGTGTGAGGGTGAGCCTTGCAACCGCTGCACACGCCTCGGCAAGACCTGCTTTACCCAGGAGCGTAAGAAGCGGCGTCGCCGCGGTGGTGCCACGCCCGCGCCCGTCACGCCCACGCCCGCCGCGCCCGCCGACGAGCCAGACCTGCTCTCGCTTCCCCCTCTCGTCTCCACTCAAGCGGCGATGAACATCACGGTGGCGCAAGCTTTTGGTCTGGATGCCCAGGCCCCGTGCGTCTCGCCCAAACCTCGATTCACAGGAGGGCCGTTGGCGGCAGTGGAGCTCCCGATGCGGCCGCTCGCGCCTCAGCGCGTCTCGCTCCACGCGCGCCGCGTACCATCCGCGCCCCCGGCGCCAGCGCCCCCGGTACCAGCGCCCCCGGCACCAGCGCCCCCAACAGCGCCCCCGGCCTCCCCCGGGGACAGGATCGCCAATCCGGAGAGAGCGACATACGCGGGCTCGGTCTGGCCGTACCTGCAGGACGCCAGGCGGCCGGCCGCAGAGTATGACTGCGTGCCCAAGTTCGCCGAGACGGGAGCACCGGTGGTGGCGCCGCCGGCGTCGGAGCTGTGCGCCTGGCCATCTATGGACACTGATGCGCTCGATTGGTCAGGCGCCGATTTCTCCTCCTTTCTGGGCGAGATGTCGTGAACGCTGTCGTGAGCACTGACGCTGTCGTGAGCATCGGCGTTGTCGTGAGCATCGGCGTGGTCGAGGCATGAGGCGCGGCGCCGTCTCGAGCGCACCGTCGCAGCCCCCGTGCTCGACGGACCTTTGAGCCGTTGGAAGCCGTTGGAAGCCGTTGGAAGCCGTTGGAGCTCCGCAGGCGTTCCCGAGCGCCGTCTCGAGCGCCGAGGGAGCCCCCGAGGCGGCAGTGGTTCCCACATGCGCATGGCGCGTGCCCATGCAGGGGTGGCGGCCGCCAGTGCTGGTCGCCAGTGCTGGTCGCCAGTGCTGGTCGTCTGCTGCCTGGACCCCTATTTACTAGTGCTGCATGCTCCCGGAGGACAACTAGTGCAGCATGCTCCCGGAGGACTAAGGAACTAACTGAGCGAATCTCGGTGCTCGCCTGGAAGGCGAAGTGCAATGGCTGGGTCGCAATTGAGAATGCGTGCGTCTGTCCATGCGCGCGCGCATCGCATGTGAGGAGCTGGAGCACCTGCACGGACCATGGTGACAGTAGACGTTTAGCACCACGGCTCTACCGACAGACGGTTCGTCAACGGCGTATCAGTAGTCGGTACAATCGCTAGACCCGACCGCGATGCCGTGCCCCATCGTGGCTGCGCTCAGCTGTACCTTGTCGTGTACCAGCCTGCCCGGGGGCTGTAGCCTGTACACAATATGCGTGCCGGTGCCGGCCGTCTTCCCTCCAGTGAACCGTCCAGTGTCGCGGACGGTCGGTTGCGGGTGTGTGCGCGGTCCACACGACTCAGCACAACCTGCATGCTCGGAGTCTTGTTTACTCACGTTACTCCAAATACTTTATGCACTTTAATACTAGCGAGCTAGCGGGCGGGGTAGCACTAGCAGCTACGTAGCCCACCGCGGTGGCAAGCGACTTAATTTCTAACGATCGTAAACGGAATCGCGCGACTCGCAATCCGAGTGCGATAAAGACGCACGGCCGCGGCGCTGGCCGCCGGGCGTCTTCTTCCACGTCTTCGCTTCACTCCGCGTCTCTGTTCTCTCACGACGCAGAGACCAGAGTTCAGGTCTTAGCGCGCTCAGGCTCACCACCCAAGTCAAGTCAAGTCTCTACTTGACTTGACACCACCCACACACGTCACAGAATGTGACGTGCATGATGGGCGTGGGCATGTGCCGTCGGCGGCGGCGGCACGCGGTCCTCAGGCTCCATCCTCAGCAGATGCCTGGGGCTCGGCGTGGAGGTCGTGCCGCCGTGCGCGGCGTTGACGCCGGCGGGCGAGTGGACGACGCCATGGCCCGTGGCGGAGCACGCCACTTCTGCCGATATGGCTCGGTGTCGTCGACGCGGAGAGCCCATGAGCGCCGTCATGGGCGCCGCGCATGCACCGCCGCCGGGTGGCGCCGGCGACACGGCCGAGTGCGGTCGTAGGATCTGGCCCGCACCCGCCAAGTCCACCTGCAGCACGTGTGTGTGCTCGGGCAAGGCACCCAAGGGTGACAAGTCATTGAAGGGGACCCGCGACAGTGTGAGCGCACTCATCGGTCGCGCTCGGATGTGATGTCGTGCCATCGTCGCAGTCGCATTCTGCGCGAGCCGCACGGGAGCACCGTGCCCCGAGTGTGAACGTGAATGCCCCGGGAGCTCCAGCCTGACCACCACTGTGTCGAAGGCGCCCCCCGCCGCGCCGCACGTGACGCCCCATCGATGCTTGTGCGGGTTCCAAGCAAAGCCATCGAGACCCGGCTCAGTCTTGAGACTGGGCTGCTTGGGGGGCGAGGCCTCGACAATCGGCTCCGTCGGTCGCTTCTCGCGCAGCCCTGAGAGGGTCTCGACGAGGTGGATGCGCAACTGCTGCAGGCTCTCCACAGCGGCTTTGATCAGGGCCTCGCGCTCCTGACGCGAGGCGACCTCGAGCGCGTGAAACCGCTGTTGCCAATCCTTCAAGTCATTGGCGGCCTTCTCGAGCGACTCATGCGCAGCGCTGTACCTGGCATCGTGCTGCTCGAGCCGCTCCTTCATCTCCCCGTGCTCTCGCCTGACCGTCGCGTGATGATTGGCCGCCTTTTCGAGCAGCGCCTGGAGATCTCTCGTCTCGGCGCGCGCCGTGTCGAGCTCGCGTCTCAGCTCAATCGCGTCGCGGCGCTCGGCCACCACCGCCTCAAGCGCCGCGATGCGCGACTTGTCGGCCTGTCGCGTCCCGAGGCTCGTCTGCAAGAAGCCCCGAAGACGCTCGCCCAGGCTCCGTGGCTCCGATGACGAAACTGGCGATGAAGCCTGTGACGAAACTCCCAGGCTCCGATGCTCCTCCGTATTGGGAGCGAGTGACGAAACTCCCAGGCTCCGATGCTCCTCCATGTTGGGAGCGGGCTCGGTGCCGAGGGCAGGGACACCCGGAACGACGCTCTGCTCGGCCTGGGCCTTGAGGCCGAGCTGCGCGAACGCGTCGCGGAGGGCGGCTTCGCAGTCCGCCATCTCTGCCTGGCAGCGCTTGCATTCGAGCTCGAGTTCATCGAACCGACCGAGCTTGACGTGCGCGCTCGCGACCTCTGCCTCGGCCTTCGCCGCGGCCGATCGTGCCGTCGCGAGCTGATCGATCAACTGCTGGCGCCCGTCTTTGCGCAGCTGCCGACACTCCACCACTAGCCTGTCGCGCTCGGCACGCATCGCGCTCGCGGCCTCCAGAACCGACTGCGCCGTCTCGGCCGCTGTCCGGTTCTCAAGCTTCTGCGCGTCGAGATGCGGGTCGAGGGACTGGAGCGCGTTGCGCAGCGCCGCAGTGAGCTCCTGTGCCTCGCCCTTGAGCAGTGCCACCTCCTCCTGGGCCGCCGTCACGTGCTCCCGCCAGTTGGCCCCTATCCCGAGCCTGCTGTCCTCGCGCAGCTGCGCCTCCAGCCGAATCGCCTGCTGCTCGAGCGCCATGGTGCTCGCCTTTCGTGCTGTGATGAGCTTGAGCTTATACCAATTCGCCTGGCCCTTGAGCGAGCGCCGGCGCGTGTGCATCTCGGCGTCGCCGATCTCGCTGAGCGCCTGGGCCACGGCAATGCGCACCTGCTCAAAGGCTTCTCGCACGCTCACAGCCGCATTGACCCACGTCTCCGCAGTGAGCGGCGCTGAGGGTCGCAGCGGCTTTTCGATGAGGTGCTCGAGCCACTCCTGCATGAGCACGTTCAGCTGCTGCTCGGCCTGCACGACCCTCTCCGTGCATGCACGGTCGAACGATGCGAGCTCCTCGTTCAGCTCAGCGTCGTTCTCCATCGTTGCGGGCGAGGGCGGCGGCAGCTCGGCAGCCGACGAGGCGCCAGTTGCCCTGGGACCATTGTCATCGTAAGACATGGATCGGGTCGGTTTACGCCTCGCCGACGACAGCGGGCTCGGCTGGTCTCGATCGCTATCGATCGCCATCGAGGCCAGGGTACCTGCGAAGCCGCTCAGCCGCGCGCTGCCCAAAGTAGTCTGCATGTGCAGTCTGCATGTTCGTTCGAGGCAAAACCGAAACAAGTCCGATCTCTGGTGTGAAACAGGGTGTGAAACGTCTCGAACGGGAGCGTGCGAGCGTACCTCTCGGCGAGCCGAAAGGTACCGACTCACCGTTGAAAAAATCTGGCCTGATCTCAATCCATTTTCAGTCACTATTTCATAGTGGCTCTCACACGCAAACTGCGCATCTTGAACTTGTGCAAGCCGGAGGACGTGTCGTTCAGCACCGTGATTTGCAGCTGGCACGGTGGCGACGCGAACGCATGCACGGCCAATGCAGTGAACACGAAGACGGACGTGTTTCGAATGCCGTCCACATGATGCCCATCAATAATGTGCGGCTCGCACGAACAGCCAGCCTGGCACTCGACACGCACGCGACCCATGCCCTGGTACGAGACCAAATGCTCCAGCTGCACCACCACGTCGACCCCATCAGCCGCGGCCCGACCAGCCGCCGTAGCCGAGGCCGCGGCTGGACCTGTGGTTTCTTGATGAGGCCGAGTTTCGTTGGTGCCGGCGATCAGATAGGCGTCAATGCTTGTCAGAAGCACCGCCCCTGGGCGCAGCGCGACGACGCCATCGGAGAGCTTGCGTTTTTCGGGACTCAGGCTGACTGGGCAGTAGACCCACGACGAGGGGGGCGAGGCCATAAAGGCCTTGTAGACTGCCTCGCTCCTAGCCTCCCTCTTCTCGCGCTCTTTGCCAGGCAACGAGGTGACGGAGGCAATGATCTCCTGTGGGCAGCTCGGCTGCTTGGCGCTCCGCTTGGGGAGGCAGCTCGAGTTGCGTAACTTGGATTCAGAGTGGCCTAATTTGGAGTTGGCAACCTCGGCCATCGGCGAGCACCACTGGAGCCGAAGAAAGCCCTGCTGCCCATTGGGTCTGCTGGTGAAAGTGTAGCAGCGCGTCGGCAGCTGCAACCACTCATTCTCCGAATGAAGAGGCTGCGTGGGGGGCGGCTTCTGCCAGTCGCGTAAGGTAGAGCGCATCCACAGTGCATGGGCATGGTCAAACCAGTGAGAGAGCACCTGCGTCACGTACGAGACGCCGTGTCGGCCGTTGATGTAATGCAAGCAGTCGTCTCCGGTCAGGTCCTGCAATGAGAAGCCCGGCTCGTTATTGAGCACATGGGGCTCTAAAGCTTCTTTCATCGAGACGCATGGCTGCGCGTAGTGGTGGCACACGCGCGTTGTCTCGAGCTCGACGCGGGCCCACGGCGTATCTGGGTAAACGAAGCTTTTGATCGTTCCCATGAGCCGGTCGCCCGTGCTGTAAAACGCGCGGGGCGTGCGCCTCTGCGTACACCATTCCGGTGACGAGAGGTGCACGAGGACGGGCTGAGAAGGTAGCTGGAGCATGATCTGGACGATGCGTTCGATGCTGGAGAGGTGCTTGTGATTGTCAAGGGCCATGCTGCCCCACTCGGTGACGACAAGATGCACTTCCGAGGGCATGTGCGAGAACAGGCAGGATGAGAAACTGAGGACAGAGGTGGCATCCAGCCCCGCATTGTAGAGGTGATGGCCTGCGTTCGGGAAGGTGGCGTTGATGTGTTCGAACAGACGGACAGCCCATCCCTTTTGACGGCCATTTATGCCGCTGTATTGCATGCAGCGCTTTTGCTGCTGTTCGATGCAACCGGCATTCTGGGCCTCGCTGGCACCGATCACGGCCATCACGATGGGCAGACCCGAAACAAGCCGCGTAAACAAAGGTTGGAGCGAAAGCGGTGTGCCGAGAGCGCGCACGCTGCGATCCAGCGTGGTTTTCGAGAGCACGATGATCGGAACTTCTGCCATCGATGCTCGGTTTCCCGCTACGTAAGCGAAGTCCGCAAAGAATCGATACTGTTAATACTGTACCGGTAACTCTGCATGAGAAACCACCATCGGGCGGGTGAGGCTACATACGCGCTCAGAAGATGGGGAATGCGAGGTGCAACCAGCTCCAAATGTCCAAGAGCAGCCGTAGGTTTTTCCCATTGGGGAAAGTTCATTGGCTGTTAAGCGGCCCGGCCCGGCGGCTGATCGAGTATGGCTGTGATAATAGGGGGTCCAGGGGTCCCTGAGCTAGTGGTAACCGCATCCGTATGTACGCCGGCCCGGTGTCTTGGCTCTGGAAAATAGACCATTGGCTACGAATTATAAACATCGGCTGTGAAAGGGGGACGGGATGGTGGCCTTCCAGCTTCTTGGATGCGTCCTCCTCGGCTTCTTGCATCATCAGAACACAGCTCAAGCAGACCAACATCAGAATCCTTCGCCGACCACGTCCACGTGCGGGAACGCGAAGGAAATTGACAAGCTGCTGTGCGGCCCCGACTACAACAGCACGGACGAGGACTCGGTGTGCACCGTGTCAGGGACGGTGCTGCTAGAGCCGGACTGGACCAAGTGTAAATTGGAGGGCAAGGGCAGCTTCGTACTCAGCCCCGGTGCCTTCCTCGGCTGCGCCAACTACTCGTCCATCTGCGCCGCGGACCGGACGAGCGAGGGTTGCCGCTACTTTGCTGTGTGCGAGATCCACCTCTCGTTCAGTCAACGCGTGACGCTCGGCGTGGGCAGCGTGCTCAACGCAGGCACCGCCTTCCTCGAGAGCACCAACGGCGAGGTGATCATCGAGCCGGGCGCCACGGTCGACACGAGCGGGCGCGGCTTCTGCGGCGTCACAGCAGCTGCGCAGGGTGAGCACGCCACACCCTCGTGGCTCGTCTCGCGCATGGGCAAGGGCTCGGGTGGCGCGGGGCACGGGGGTTCGGGCGGCAAGTGCGAGGCCGAGGGCGGGCGGCCGAGCGAGAATGAGCCCGGCCTATCGTTCGGTGATGCCACTATCCCTCTGTCCATGGAGAAGCATGACAAGCAGTACATGCTCAAGAACCCTCCAGACCTGCTCGACCTCTATGGCAGCGGCACCTACTTGGGAACGAAAGGGGCGTCTATGTGGACCAGCAAGTCGCAGTGCTGTGGCGGTGGCGTCGTCGTGATCAGCGCGCGCAAGGGTGTCCAAGTCGATGGGCTCCTGAGCGCTGATGCGCAGCCCCAATGCCTCCTCTCGCCCCCGCATGATTCGTCGCTCCCGCGGTGTGATACGCGTTACTCTGTGCATGACTGTTTCGGCATCGGTGAGCCCGACGTCGACGGCGGCGCCAGTGTGCCCGACGTCTCTGCACGCTCGCTCACATAGCCTGCCTTCGCGCTCTGCTGCAATTCTGCCGCGCTTCTGCCGCCCGTCCATCCCCGTCCTTCCTCACGCACGCCCGCGACGCACGCGACGCACGCGACACGCCTCACAAATCCTCTCCTTGCGCCTCTTCCGCTCCTCTCACGCGCGGGCGCTCCCACGCGCGCGCTCCCTCTGCGCGCGCAGGCGGCGCTTCCGGCGGCACGATCGTCGTCACCTCTCCCACGCCACTTCGTGGCAACGGCACGGTCAGCGCGCAGGGCGGCCAAGGCGGTGCCTACGTGGACCCACTCAAGTTATCATGGCCCGCGGCCGGCGGCTCGGGCGGGCGCGTCCAGCTGCCCGATCTCAACAGCGACGTGAAGCCCATTGTGCAGGGCGGGCTCAATAGCGATGGCCACTGCTACCTGGGCGCGGAGTGCGAGTGCGGCCCGGCGGGATCCCTGCTCATCGGCGGTGACTATCCGGCCAATGGCTCGAGCACGTGCAACCTCGACGAGGACAATCCCTGTGTGCTGCTCGTCGACAACGGCGGTTATGAGACCTCAGCCGCCTC
>Ga0164295_10002485_pt1 | contig 15141 bp, 19 predicted proteins | sample GEODES006metaG_FD_111798 | JGI IMG/M metagenome (GOLD analysis project Ga0164295, IMG submission 111798) | Oligotrophic lake water microbial communities from Sparkling Lake, Wisconsin, USA - GEODES006 metaG | ecosystem: Environmental > Aquatic > Freshwater > Lake | place: USA: Sparkling Lake...
CTGATCAGGGCTATGATGCAAAGATACTAACAGACTGGGACGAAATAGATAGTGACACTTTGGTGATATTTCTCAAACTCAGTCAAGTAGATCAGATACAAGAAGCCAAACGCCGTGGTGCTCAAACAATTTATGATCTTTGTGACAATAAATTTGATGAACAGCCAGAGTACGCACCGTGTTGCATGGCTGCAGATTTGGTCACAGTCAACAGCATACAGATGGGTGCAAGCGTGAAAGAACACACTGGACGTGACAGCATTGTGATGCCTGACCCGTTTGAACGACCAAAACTTGCGCCGGCATTTGCGCCCGGGGAGGACCTGAAACTGTTGTGGTTCGGCAGTCAATCTAGTTTCAAATTTTTACCCATAGTTGAGATATGGCAACGACTGGAAGATGAAATAAAAAATTATCGGTACACCATGATCAGTGCAAAAACTGAAAGACTTCTTAGCAAAATGACGCTCAGACAAGCAAAAGGATCAGTTGTTGGTATTAACTTTGATCGTATAGACATGCAAACTTGGACCTGGGAATTGCAAGGGCAGTTATTGCAGGACTGCGACATTGTGCTGATGCCGGTGCAAACCGACAATCCAAGAACTGATACCAAAAGCGCAAATCGTGTGATTGACAGTTTGATCTCAGGCAGATTTGTGATTACCACTCCATTGGCCAGTTACGAAGAGTTTGCCCCATACACCTGGCAAGGTGACTACATCGAAGGTATCAAATGGGCCCGTGACAATCCTGATCAAGTGATCAACATGATTGCCGCAGGTCAACAGTATACAGAACAAAACTACTCAGCACGAGTATTATCTAATAGATTAATAGAAGAAGTCATTGACCAACTAAGGAAATAACGTGGGAAGCCCTAATGATTTAATTTATATCAAGACAGTATGTCCTACAGTTACAGGTTCGGTATTAGAAATCGGAGCCAGAGAAAACTCTACTGGATTTCGGGGTTACTTTGCCCCTACTAAAGGTCAACCCCGCATGGTGGCAGAATATGTTGGCACCGACATAGAGCCCGGTACTGATGTTGATGTTGTCTGCGATTTAACTGCACCTGAAAACCCCTTGCCAAAAAATTATTTTGATCTTGTGATCTGTTGCAGTGTAATGGAGCATGTACCAAATCCCTGGGTCATGGCTGAAAAAATTGCAGAGCTGGTAAAGCCTGGTGGTAAACTATATATTGCAGTTCCGTGGGTTTGGAAATATCACGGATACCCCAAAGACTATTATAGGTTTACACATAGTGCTATAGAATATCTATATCCAAATTTTACATGGGATAATTTTGCTTGGTCCAGCACCTCGGCAGATGATATTCAATTTCAAGAGATGGATCGAATTAGTGAACGTAGAATGATAATCGCTGAGAAAGATGAGGCTGGCCGAAAAACTAAGAAATATATTAAATATTTGTCTATCAACATGCTAGGAACAAAAAATGCTTAATGAAAAAATACAAGAAAAAATCAAAAATAATTTGCCAGTTAAATTGCACCTTGGATGCGGGCCAGTTATGCTTGACGGTTACATTAATGTCGACGGAAGTCAGGCAACTCCGGAAGTGTGTGTGCAAGATATCACCGGAACATTCCCAATCCCAGACAATACAGTTGATGAAATAATATCTATCCATGTGATTGAACACATTTCAAGAAAAGATATCCCAAAGATGTTTAGAGAATGGTTGCGTATCCTTAAACCAGGAGGACGAGTGGTAACCGAATGGCCAGACATGCTAAAGGCATGCAGAGAAATTGTAAACAATCCAAAAATTTTAACATCAAAAGATCGAAAAGATATGAAACGCACCTTATTTGTATTTTTTTATGATGATTTAAGATACGATCATCCATCTATGATTCATCGCTGGGGATATAGTGTAGAAAGTTTAGGTCAGGTATTTGTAGAAAATGGGTTTTCAGAATGGACTTCGGAGGCAAATCAATTTGCAAAATCGCCCAATGACAGTAGAATTATTGCTATGAAATGAGAAAATACTATGAAATATTTTGATCCAGAAAAGTTTAATAAATTATCCGAAGAACGTCACAATGAATACGTAAATGCTTCGCCGTTTGCCCATATAGTGTTATTTGATTTGTTTGATAATGATGTGTTAAAAAAAATTCATGACGAATTCCCATCAATGGAAAAACATATGAAGGGCAAGTCTAACAAGACTACATTACAAAAATTAAGTTTTAGACAACCAGAAAAATTAAAACTATTTGAACCGATTACAAAAGAATTTTGCCAAGAACTTAATAGTAAAGAATTTTGTTTATTTTTAGAAAAATTAACAGGCATTAAAGACATACAGTCAGATCCTTATCTTGAGGGTGGTGGCCCACATGAAATTAGACAAGGCGGTTTTTTAAAAATGCACGTAGACTTTAACATACATCCTATTACCAATTTAGACAGAAGAATTAATGTCCTAGTTTATCTAAACGACAACTGGCCAGATGAATATGGTGGTAATTTAGATTTGTGGGATACAGAAATGGGTTCTTTAAAAATATCAGTCCCTCCAAGAAAAAATACCACAGTAATTTTTAACACTACAGATAATTCTTGGCACGGGCATCCAGACCCAGTAACTTGTCCGGAACATAGATCTAGAAGAAGTATGGCATTCTATTACTATACAAAATCTACAACAGACAAAAATAAAAAAGGTCATTCTACAATCTACAAACCTCGCCCTGGCGATCTTTTTTAAAGTATGGCTGCCAGGGTAGTTAAAGAACTGTATGGGTTTTCTGGAAATCAAATATTGTTGATGCAGAAACACGAAAAACTCTTTGTACGAAAGATAGGAGATATATCTAGAAATATTGAGCGTATGCAGGCGTTGGCTGCAGATTATCCTCTTCCTCAACTGTACACAGTGTCGAAGAAAATGATCGACATGGAATATTTACACGGACTAGATATTAAAACATATCTCAAAACTAACAACTACGAGAAGTTATTAGATTTTACATTGTCCATACTAGAAAAACTTTCTAGTAATGCTGTAAACAAAGACTATACAGAAACATATATTAAAAAATTACAAGAAATTAGCGTTGATGAAATGCCATTTACTCGTGAACAGTTGTTAGAACGTCTTCCTAAAATATTACCAAGTTCAAATTATCATGGAGATCTAACATTAGAAAATATTATTTTTACCACTAATCGCGGATTTTTTCTATTAGATTGTGCAACAACAGAATACGACTCATACATATTTGATATTGCAAAGTTAAGACAAGATTTAGAACTGGGCTGGTTTACTAGAAAAGACAACGCCATGCTAAATGTTAAAACAAAACACATACAACAAAAAATATTACAACAATATCCAGTGGCAAACAATGACCACTTGCTGATTCTGATGTTGTTGAGAGTGTATCGACGCAGTCAACCTGATACTCTTGAGAGAAATTTTTTATTAAAAGGAATTAAATCATTATGGAAATAATAATGCCAGCCGCTGGTTTGTCAACAAGATTTCCCAACATGCGGCCAAAATATACTTTGTCCGATTTTAAGGGCCGGATGATGTTTGAGCAATCCTTGGAGTCCTTTATCGGCAAACACAACATTACCATTGGTATTTTGAAAGAGCACAACGACACATACAATACCTCAGAATACATCAAAAGCGAATATGGAGATTCTATACAAGTAGTAGTACTAGAAGCACAAACAACCGGTCCCGCTGATACTGTTTATCAGATTTTAAAACAAACAGGATTAACCACTGAAGAATTTTTAATCAAAGACTGTGACAGTTTCTTTGATCATGACTATCAAGCAGGAAATTATGTCTGTGTTTCTAGCATAAAAGATCACGAAATACTAAAAAGATTAGCGTCTAAAAGTTTTATAGTGTCCAATGATCAAGGAATCATCACCGGCATCATTGAAAAGCAAGTTGTGTCGGATAAGTTTTGTGTAGGCGGTTACAAATTTGAATCTGCCAATTTGTTTATATCTGCATTTGATAAATTACAAAATACTCACGTTAAGGAAATATTTGTTAGTCATGTTATTGAAGAATGTTTAAATTCAGGAGTTATTTTCAAAGAAAGTACAGTATACAATTATGTTGATGTGGGCACCGCCGACGATTGGTTTGAGTACAACAACAAGGCTGTGCTTTTTTGTGACATAGATGGAACTATTATCAAAGCACAATCTAGAACAGAAATAGGATCCACGCCAGTAGCGTTAGAACAAAATATATCAGCAATTAAAAAATTACTAGCAACAGGCAGTGAAATTATTTTTACGACAGCCCGACCTGCTCAGCACCATGCTATTACTGAAAAAATGTTAACTGAATTAGGATTTGTTAATTTTAAATTACTGTCGGGGCTATCCAATGCTAAACGTATCTTGATTAACGACTACAACGAGGCAAATCCTTACCCTAGAGCAGTGTCTATAAATATCAAACGCGATCACGATAACCTTAAAGATTTTTTATGAAACAAAAGATGGCAATTGGAATAGCATATATTGGCGAACGAAGATTTTATCAAACTTCCCAAGCTAACCACGAAGAACTTTTTAATCTGTTGAGAACAAAATATGAATTAACAATTTATGATTTTGCAAAAGGTGAAAGATTAAATATGGGAGAGTTTACTGATAGATTCAGATCGAACTCCAGTGATGCAGCCTGTCCTTATAATACCAGTGGTGCAATTCAGTTATGGGATTTTGTGCAGGCTAACAAACAGGTTACTGAAGATATTATTATTAAAATACGAACTGACATTTGGTTTACAAAAAATTCTATGCAGGTTGTGCTAAAAGAGCTTGATGAGATTATAGATGGCAACACCGATGTTTCTTTTATGGGGCTAGACTTTTTAAATTGCTGTGACAAGTTATACGCAAGAGCAGAAGCCGTAGAAAAAAAAGTTCCTGATTTTTTAATCATATCTCGAAAGTCTATGCTCGCTTCTACAGAAATTGTATTAGCAAAAGTAAATGCACCCTCAAAACAAAAAAGTGGTAATGTGATGTTTAAGTATATTTTAGGTGAAGGTGCACGAGCAGTTAAAGTTAGTTGTCAAATGTATCTAATTAGACATGAATATGCAGAGCCAAATAACTGGCAAATATACAGCGACTGGACCAGCCAATATCATAAGTCTGTAGATTCGCAACAGTGGGTAGCAAACAACAAACAACTTATAGAGGAACTGTGATGCCAAGTGCATATTATTCACAAAGCGTAGAACTTGGTCAACAATTTCAAAAAAGCAATCCTAAAAACTGGGCCGGCAACGACAGCAAGAACTATCACAATTACATACGATTTCTCATGGATCAGTATGCCGCCCGAACTGTATTAGATTATGGTTGTGGCAAAGGTCAGCAATATATTGATGTTGTATCATATGGATTGCCGCATAGCATCATGTCTGAGCCTATGAATTTTCAAACTCGAATCAATGCTGAATCAGTCTACAAATATGATCCCTGTGTGCCAGAGTTTGATCAGGAACCTGTTGGACAAAAATTTGATGCTGTTATTTGCACACAGGTACTTGGCAGCATTCCTGATGATGACATTGCCTGGATTAAACACAAATTCATGAACTATGCAACCAAGTTTGTTTTTATAGGACTGCACAGTTCTCCTCCCAAGAGTAAAAAACGCATATATGATACTGCTTATATCAACTATAATCGAACTGTAGAATGGTATCAAGAACAGTTTAGTGACTGGACTGGTCCTGATTTATATTGGTGGTTTAGAGATGCAGATACCAGATGCAACGATTGGTACCAGGTATGAAGATAGGATTTAATTGCAGTAGTTTTGATTTGTTGCATGCCGGCCATGTCACAATGTTAAAAATGGAAAAACAACTGTGTGATTATTTGATTGTGGCGCTACAAACAGATCCCACACTTGATCGTCCCGGTATCAAAAACAAACCGGTACAAAGCACATACGAACGTTATGTACAATTACAAGCCTGCAGATATGTGGATGAAATTTTGGTGTACGATACAGAATTTGATTTGATGCAGATGTTGCAAACTCAAACCATACACGTTAGATTCCTTAGCGACGAATATCTCCATAGAGATTTTACCGGCAAGCAATGGTGCATGGACAACGGCGTAGAATTACACTATCACAAAAGATCACATGTGTACAGTTCAAGCGAGTTACGTGCAAGAACTGCCAGTCTAGAAAATATCAAAGACAATGTCAATGCATTGCCACAGCACAGTCCAGGCTTGTTAAACAAGATAAGGTAAGAATTTTTTGTAGATCAAGCCTTGCCGACTTTCCTCATCGGTCCAGTGGCATGCACTTAACTCATTCAGCCATTGTGTGCGGTCAGGCATCATAGGATTGTGAATTGTGCCAACATCAGTATTGGCCACTTGCCAACACACACTACTGGGATCATCTACCCATAGTGGAACTCCGTGTAGTATTGCGGCTACTCCACTGCTACTGTTAAACACAAAAGCGCCGGCGGCATGTTTTAAATCTTTTAATAGCGAGCGTTGTATTGGATCACTCACTGTGACTCCGCGTTGTATCAAAGCAGTTGGATCGGCCATTTTTCCCGGATGCGGGCGTAACAAAATGGGCATGTCAGTGTGTTGCCGTATGAGTTTTATTTTTTGTTCGGTCCAGGCAAGTGGATGCAGGCCCTTCATGGTAAATCCACCGTCTCGTTGCATCAGCAACAGTATGTAATTTCCAGTTGAGCGCCAATCATGTACGCTGACTCCAAGATCTTTTGACAATTGATTCCATCTGGCAGAGTCTGACTTTTTATTAGCATAGTTGCCAGTATCATAAAACGGACTGCCTATGCTGTAACGCAGATACAAACTGTCATGGTCTGCAAATTTAAAACAATTTGCATCAATACACATGGTGTGATTGCCCAACTGCTGTTGCTGTTGTATTATGTGTGCTCGTAGTTTTATGTTGGGTGTGTGTTGTTGAGGACTGGCCCACCCTAATATTACGGCCAACTTCGAAGGAGTATATGTATTTTGTGTTTCTACGTGTACTGTGGCACCTTGAGATCGTGCGCCGTCAGCAAACGCTGTCAAGGTATCAACTTTCCTACCGGGACTTTGTTTTTGTAACGAACTTAGATAAACAACAACATCATGCATGTTCGTTCAGTATACGCCAGGCTGTGCCATCACGCATGTCTACTTCAGTAAATTGGCAATAGGCCATGTGTCGTGCCCAGGCGTCTACTTCGTCTAGTGTGGGTATTTTTAAATTTTCAATTTCAGCAACTGATTGACTGCACAACGCGGCTGCGGCATTGGGACCTAGTGTGATAGCAGGTTTGCCGTGCAACAATGCTTCACCTGCGGCGATACTGGAAAACGTAATCAAACAATGCACATCACGATCCAGGGCCATTTCCATAGTATCGTCGACTACTCTAACACTGCGTCCCTGTTTAGTGCGTAGCACAATGGGTCGATCTGTGTACTTTTTGATTTCTTCTTGTGTTGTTGTCAACCATTCTTCAAGATTGATGTCGTAAAGATTCAATAGTTTTTGACTGGGTGGGGCCAGCAATATATTCTGGCCGCCTCTAAATTTTCTTAGTTTTACACCAGTGGCACCAAATCTATCACCAGGTCTTTCGATTATGGGCCCAAAGTTTTGTACATCGTTGCATGTGACTCTATGGTAAGTTTTTTTACGACCATTGCCAAAATATCCTGTGTCTATGTAGTAAAAGTCTCGGCCAACAGAACGACAGATGGCCATTTCTTTGCGTTTGGTTATGCCTCTAAATACTGCTGGAGTCATACTGGTACTGTGTTTTTCCCAGTCAGAAATGTGGCCGCCTGAACCCAGTATAAAACTTTGCAAAAATGGATCGTACATTTTGCCCTTCCTCTCAAATTTTGTATCTTTTTCGTCTGTTCCAATGGCCACTGCCGCGCTGTTGTCCAACTGTTTTAATTGATCAACCAAGACATCTAGTGTTATACCATAGTATGTGCCGTTAGGGTCAACTCGATATTTGAGAATGTCATCAAATAATGTTTTGACTGTGGGTGGTATCATGTCAAACACATGCGGTGGTGGCGGTGCCGGAGGAGGTGGTGGAATATATGACGATTCGTCTTCCTGTTCCCAAATCATTCTATTGACCTTTGCTGGCAGTATTCAGTCAGTATGCGTTCTCTGTGCCATTCATCCCCCATGGGAGTGTCGGCAAACTCATGAAAGCATGGAGTGCCCAAGGTATAGTGCAAGAGCTTGGCGGCGGGGTTTGGCCCGTATTCATCAGGCAACCAATTCCATTCCGGTGGTAGTTCACCTATGCGAGCATCGTCTATCCAGGAGAAGCGGTGAAGTTCACTGCCTGTGGCTTGTTGGATAAATTTGGGGGAGAGTTTTCGGTTAGGAAAAGTACTACAATTCCACAGAATAACACTGGACCAATTTTTTCGAGGATAGTCTTCGTTTGGTGATCCAAGATATTTCACAGGCATGCGAGTTTTGTAATCGTGTTTGACCACTTGCACATCCATATAGGGGTCTCTTAAATCCCATAGTTCTGCAATGTCACCACGCACAATCATGTCGCCGTCAATAAAGATAGCCGAACCAGAAAATCCCATAAGGTACGGAACCAAGAAACGTGTGTAGATAAAGTGATTGCTACCATCCGTGTGCGTTTCCGAATAGTCTCGAAACAGATTAAGTGCCACCGGCACAATGCTCACAGGCTTGCTGGCATGTCTAATGATGCTATTAACACAGGTGTGATATGCTATGGCTTCGCGTGGATCGTACCCAACGAAGATTGGTATGATATCTTTCATGCAAGTATTTACACCTGGATGTCTTCCATGCCTGCGGTTCTGAGTCGTACCACATGACCCATTTGCCATTGTTTGGTATCTAGTCCCTTTAGAATGCCCAGCCAACGATTGCGTAAGTATGCCACTTCGTTTATGAGAGTTTCGTAATCAATAACTTCGTCCTCTCCGTCCACATACTTTTCAGCATCTCTGCTTGTTAGCGCACGGGCATAGCCTTCTAGATATTTCTGAAAATGCTTTCTGCGTATCTTACGCAGTTGAATGTTGAGATAGTTTAGTACTGCTTCAATCTCTTGAAGTTGATTGTATCTAAACTCAGTTATACCGGGCAAGGCCGTTATATTTTTTTCTACTAGGCCTGAAATCTTGCAGTCCTTTTTGGCATCTTCAAGTTCACGCTCGTAGTGATTTATGAAATCTGGGATGGCACCTAAACTGGCAACTATGCGGCTATACCACATTAATTTTCCCAGTCTTCGTCTTCTTCTTCCTCTTCCGACTCGTCTTCTTCATCCTCCGCCGCATAGTCTTTGTCGTTGTCAAGATATGCTGTTAGCGCACGTTTGATGTCTGAATCGCCTTTGAAAGCGTTACGAATGTCTTCCACGTCGGAATCATTGTCCATCAAGATTTGTATCACAGTTTCAGCGGCTTCGGCACGATCCACTGTGTTTACAAAACGCTTGAGTTCTCCCCAAATTTCACTTGCTATTGCTTCACTCATCTGCTGTTTCCTCCGGAGTACTTACCTCGGCTTTCTGATTTCCAAAGTCTGACATGACCTTGTCCAAGCATGAATCATCGTTCTTTTCCCATGCTTTGCGGAACTTCTTGATAACTTCACCTTCGCTGGTGGTAAACACAAGGCTGTTGCCTTCACGCTTGAGCATTGTTTTCTTTTCAATCAAGTCCACAAGACCTGAGTATGGACTCATACCTGTTGTGTAAGGAATTTTAACTTGCACACCTTCAAAGGGTTTGGCATAGCGTGTTTTCATAACTTTACAACCAGCACGGATACCATTCACGTCTGAAACTTTGTTGCCATCCTCATCTTCTTTGAGTTTCATCTTCTTCATGGCAACCACAATACTTGATGCATAGATAAAGCCTTGACCACCTGAGATTTTGTCATCTGGGTCAAACATGTCTTGACTTGCGTATGTGTGGTTGGTACATACCAGGCCAACATTATAATTACCAAACATGTTTACACAGTTACGCACCAGGGCTGTGAGTGCTTTGGGCTTGCGACCCAAGTCGCCTTTCATTTCACCTGCATCAAATTGATTAACGTCTGTTGGTGTTAACAACATGCCCAGTGAGTCAATAACAAACATAACTTTTGGACGCTCGCCTTCGGCAAGTGCTTTGTAGTCGCTCATGAATGTGGAGATTGTTTTGGCCACATCGTCAATCATGGACATGCTCAATTTGAGAAGTTTACTTTCACTAGTGTCCACTCCTAATGCTTTGAGCCAGTCTTCGTCAAGAGCGTTTTCACTGTCAATTAACACAACAAAAATGCCTTGGTCTTGTGCATTTTTTACAATGTTACCTGAACAGATATAACTTTTACCTGCTCCTGAATCACCGGCAAACACAGTGACCTTGCCCAGTGGGATACCACGGTTAAAGTCGCCCGAAATCAAATAGTTCAAAGCAAAGTTGCCTGTGCTAATCCAATCGGTTGGATCATTGAAACCAATACTCAGGCCTTCAATACTCTTGGTGATTTCCTTGCGGAATTTGCTTACGTCAAATGGTTTTCCCATGGTTTATGTCCTTATATAAATCTTTAAAAATTTCCCGGCTGTCTATGCCTCTACGCTGATCCAATTTTGATAACTTATCAACAGATAATTTGATATTTTTCTCAAACGGTGTATCAATGTAGTGTAACATATTTTGATAACTATCTTCAAGCAGATAACCAGGTTTTTGGTTGATCCTGTCTTGCAATTTGTTCTTAACAGAGTTTAACACATTTTGTGGTAAATGTCTAATGTTTAGGTATTCAGGTGTTAGCAAGGCTCCAATTACAAAACTGTTGTTGTGGAATCCTTGATCTTGTAAAAAATCCACACAATCAAATATCGAATTGTAGTTCAACAAAAAGTGCAACATGTTAAATGATATTTTGTGTCCCAACTGATTGATCTTGTTTAAATTGTCTAAAAAGTCCGTCCAACTTCCACCGTGTCTTATGTATTCAAATTCTTCTGCTTGAGTTTCTACACTCACAGTCCAGTGTACATTTGGAAATTCACAAATGGCTTCAAACACTCGAGTATCAACCTTGCTTAGATTAGTGTTTATCCTAATATTGGTATCAGGATTTAATTTTTCCAACAATGTTAAATTTTCCTTCATCAACAAAGGCTCGCCTCCGGCTAGGTACACATGTCGGAGTTGGTCAGCATGATCGTAAATGTAGTTTTTAAAATCTGTCAACTGTTGCTGATCTGGAACTGCGGGACGTATTTTTAATTCGTCACCCCACTTGCTACTGAACTCTGGTCCACAATACACACAAGCAAAGTTACAGAGATTTGTCCAGCGCACATCAACAGTTTGTAAATCAAATCGGCCAACCTGATATGTGTCAACGGGAGTGTTCTTTAATTCACGTATGTAAAACACTCGATCACTGATATGATCAAATCCTTTTTTGCCACGTTCTAAATCATAACAAGTATGACAAGTTGGCACTGGTTGTTGATCAACAATTTGTTGTTGTCTGGGTGTATTGTTATCAATTAAAATTTGGTCAATAGATTGATGCTTGATATCACCTAGTGGTCCGGCACTGCGAATACAGTTTTTGATTTGGCCGTCAAAATTGTACATCAGCCCAGTCCAAGGCATGGGACAAAATGTGGGATTGGTCAACATGTCACGAGGTGTCATTTGTAGGCTGGCCCCAAAGAGATTTCTGGTATGGCAAGACCATTGGCCTGTACCATTTCTAATGTGGTTATCAGTACTCTGGCCCAGACGTCTACATCGGCTGCCGGGGGAACAGTTTTGTCAATGCTGGTTGCTATGTTGCCTGGACGAACTATAGTGATATTCACTCCTGTTCTCCTATAATTTATTTGTCTAACTGCTTCTTCAAGGGCAACTTTTTGCACACGATATGCATCCATACCTAGTCCAGGTAACAGACTCACAGGATCTTGTGTCATCATGGTACTGATCACTATAATTTGTTTTTTACTGCCTTGCCATCGTTGTGCCATTTCAAATAACAGTTCAGTCTGAGCATATCCTGCCTGTGCGTTATTAATGAACATGTCGCAAGGCTCAATTTGATCTGCAATTTTTGGTATTACACGTATGTTGTGCCCAGTACGTCGACTTATTCTTAGTACCTCGTGACCATAGGCTTCGTATATATTACCTAATGCTTGTCCTATTCCTGCGGTACCGCCTGTGATTGCTATTTTCATTTTAGTAAGTGTAATGGTTCGTTATGAAATGTAAAACTTGCAATGATCCTAGGTGCTTTTGCATCTGGAGATCTCTGTTCTACACTGTGCATAATTTGTGAATTGAGTACCATAGGTTGCAAAAAATCTACAACCTCTGCTACTAACTTGTTATCAATATACCAGCAATTTGCCCATCCTTGAGTGTTAATCACCGGAAAGTTTATCTTTGCTACCACTGGTGGCTCATCCATGTGCGGCGGAAGGCTGTTGTTATCATCGACTATGGTTATGGCCGCGTGCCTTGGTAGCAGTTTATGCAACTTAAAAAAATCAGCCAATTCAGGTACGTGTGTGAGAACACTCTTGCAGTCAATAAAATGCCATCCTGAATCACAACTGATTATCAAATCTGTTTGCGTTTCTAAAAAATTATAGATTTTTTTAGAGATAATTTCAACCTCTACGCATGGAAATTCAACATAACATTTCATTTATAGTAGTCCCAAAGTTTGATACCACGCAACTGATCTTGCTTATAGGTCCACGACTGTAGTTCAACTGTGTTGTCTTGATCTTGACCTACTATAGATTTCAACTCATCCGGCACATCAGCAGTTCTTGTAAAATGATTGCTATACTTGACGTTTAGTACCTCCGGCTGTTCTAACAATGCCCAAGAGTGATCAAGGCCTTGCTCTTTTGTATATGCAAAGATATCCTTCAAGTTGCCTATGTTTAACGAACTGACCGTGGTCCAGGTGTTTAATTCTTGGATTCCCATGTTTTTGTATATATCAAGATTTCGTTCAAAGTTTTCCCACTTGATGGGCCAGCGTACATAGTCATGCACACGACCAATACCATCCAAACTCACTGTGACTGTGACGTGTATGCCACGCTCGACCAGTTGTTGTATCTCGGGAATGACCATGGAGCAGTTGGTGTTGATTCGAACGCTGGCCACCGATGGCGGAATATTTTTAAGTATGTTGCGATAGTTCTTACTGGCACTGGGTTCACCACCATTGATATCCAAGTGTACCACACGCTCTAATGGTAATTTCCAAAACGCAGTTGAGTTATCTATCATGGGATAGTCGTTGGATATTAAACTACCTATCTTGGTGCTTAGATTTTGATTGCAAGATTGACAAGCACTATTGCAGATATTGTCTAATACACCGCCCACAGTTAGATAATCAGGGCGTGTTTGTTTTTTATCAAACTCTATAGCATTGAGTCTTATGCTGGTGTCATTGATTTGTTCTATTTGTTGACATCGTACACATTCTTTAGGCCAAGTATTTTGCTTACTTTTAATGTCGGCTAACCAAACACTGGAATCCATTTCCTCCAATGAATCAAATTGTGGAGGATTAACCATGTGTCCACAGCGACTTAAAGTTCCATTGGAATTGAATCTCACAAAGTGATCAAGCCTTGGGCAATACATGTTCTATAATATTTTTATGATTATTTTTATAGTAGTTCAGCAATTCAGTCCAGGTAAACTCTTGTCCTGCTAGATCTAAAAGTATTTGGTCTAGGTACAACCACAGTTCAATGTCATTGTCGTCTGCAAACAACTGCTCAACAAATTCTTTTGAAGGCGGCACTACTCTAGGCCATCGCTTGAAATCAGTTATGCTATTAAAGTTTTTGAAATCTCTCAAACGTATTTTTGCATCGCTTCGTAGATAACGAGCAAGATTTGCCAACCAATGAAATTGCGGCAAATAATGTGTGTTTAAAAATTTGTATCGCTTGGCAAACCAAAACGCTGTAGCGGAATCTAATTCGGGGTGATCGCGTTGAAGAAATTGCAGGTATGTATTAATTCCACTGATGTATCTTGATCGAGGGTTACGTATGTAGACATCTACATGATCAAGAGTTTGAATTTCATCATTGGTGAACATCGCAAGATTGTCTTGCGACTGCTGGGCTCTTAAACTGCTGTTTCCGTTTTTTTGAATTAGATAGACCCATTGACGGTGAAGTGGTATCTCTACCACTTCACACAGGTTAGGAAACAGCTCTGTGTCCAGAGCCGTTTGCATTACTTTGCTTGTCTGGCGCGAATCATGGCCAGGATGTCTTCAGCCTTTTGTGCTGGTTTTGCGCCGGCTACTGGTGCTGAAGCGGCTGGTGCTTCTTCATCATCGAAGTCGCTGACAGGTGCAGACACTTTGAGTGCTGGTTTTGCAACTGGTGCAGGAGTATCTTCATCTACTGCCACTGCTGGAGCGGACCCACCAGCAGGTGCTTGTACACCAGCAGGACGGAAGTATTGACCCCAACGCTCAGTGTCGTATGGTTGACCATCAACTGATGCTTCAAACATCTCTTTGATCACCTTCAACTCAACATCATTTGGCTTCTTGGGCAAGAACGTGCTCAAGTCAAACAATCCATGTGCATCAACTGCGGCTTGTTCTGCTTCGGTTAGTGCCGACTCTTTGCGAGCCCACTTTGATCCATTGTAGTCAGCAAATCCGCCTTTGGCACCTTTGCTAACACGGAAGTCCAAGCCACGCAGGTAGTCTGTTGGCAATTCTTCCAATTCAGGATCCATCAACGCACCCTTAATGGTTGTGAAGATTTGTGGACCAATGATGAATCGGCGAATTGGATTCTCTGGTGTTTTGTCATCTCCTAGTGGGTTTTCGCGAACGAAACCTTGGAAAATGTAACTGCGTTTTTTCCAGTACTTACGACCCATATCTTCAAGGCTCTTGTCCTTGAACCATGTGCGAACTTCTGCCAAGATTGGGCAGGCTTCGTTCCACATTTCCACACAGGGTACTTGTACCATAACTTGCTTGGAGTCCATCTCTCC
>Ga0164295_10002487_pt1 | contig 15132 bp, 12 predicted proteins | sample GEODES006metaG_FD_111798 | JGI IMG/M metagenome (GOLD analysis project Ga0164295, IMG submission 111798) | Oligotrophic lake water microbial communities from Sparkling Lake, Wisconsin, USA - GEODES006 metaG | ecosystem: Environmental > Aquatic > Freshwater > Lake | place: USA: Sparkling Lake...
TACCCGATATGAGAAGTTCTAGCTCTTTGTAGGTAAATATTGAAATTAAATCACGAGGGATTATCTCATAAAATCCTTCAAGGAATGCATCGATTTGTTTTTGGACCGAGAGATACAAAGTGTAATAAGCCTTACGTTCAACATAATACTCTTTATTTTCATTTTTCAAGTCTATATTTCTCCCATTTGGAATAAGATCTATCACTTCAGATCTCCCGAAGTAATCTTAGTTTGAGCTGAAAGTTTCATCCAATGTTTCCACATCGCTTGATGATTGTAGACACCAATTGAGGCCAGTGTAAAGGTGGTTATCAAGGTCTTCCAAATCTTTGAATGCTAAGCGTTGTCCAATCAGCATTTTATAAATGGACCTCACGAAGTAGCATTCAAGAAGGCATCCTTCGAACAAAGCTTTGCCTATGACTCTTCCGATAAATTTGAAGTAGCGAATATGATCTGGCTAGACATAAGACCTGGGATTAGGCATGTAGGTGCTTCCATTATCAGAATTTTTAAATAAACTGTAATTCTAGTTAAACATTTCTTTTGAGAGCTCAATAAAGAAGTCTCTGGTGAGACCACCGACATCTTAGCCACGCTCTCCAGTGAAGTCGACAGAGATTTTACCTTTAAGTTCTGAAGGAGTGAGGTGACCCATTTGAGAATATGCATCCATGAAAATTTCGTTTCTTCGAATGTTTAAACGCAGTCCATGAGCTCCATATTGTCTACGCATTTTCTTAATCTCTTTTTTGAATAAAGCTCTTTTGTTATCGAAATTGAGTAAATTTGGCATATATTTTACCAGTTAGCTTACTCTTTTCAAATCTGAATTTGATTCATCTTCTACGTTTCTTGAGTTTGACTTAACCATCTTATTTAACATTTCTTTGTTTTGGAGACAGAAGTTATTGAATGCAACCAAACGGTCAGACACTTGATCAATCTCATGTTTGAAGACCAAAAATTGAGGCTGCTACACGCTACTTTTAGGTTTTGATGATTAATTTTTCACAAGTTCTAACCCTTCCATGCGTTCACTTGAGACTGAAACCGTGTCACTAAATATTTTCTAAATTGATTCCATTCTGACATACTTACTTTCAATATCCTTTGGTTTTAAATGAGCTAATGGGTCAGAGTCCAAATCAATTTTCAATCTTTCTTCCTCTAACTTTTTATTTTCATTATAAATGACTTCGAGAAGCATCTCTGGGTAGAAGCATTCAAAGACAAAATTTAAAAGCATTTTTGAATCATCTTCCATGAAATCACCTCCAATCTTTTGAATTGCAAGCAAGAATTAGTTACTCTGTTCAACAAATGTTTGTAAGCCATCGCTTGTGTAAAATTCTTATATTTTCTCGATTGAAATTTTTTACATTTTCAACATTAATTCAATGAATGCCAAAAGTTTAGTGTCTTCTTCAATCTCTTTTTACAATTTTTCTAAGTCTTTCTGATTTTGAGTTAATTTATCACTTATTTCCTTTAAAGATTCAACAGTTTTAACCTCCTCTTAAAGTTTTTTATTTTGTTCTTCAATTAAAACTGATATTTAATCCTTTTGTTATTGCTGTGTTTTAACCTTTTATGATATCCTTGAAAGAATTGTTGCTTGGCCTTTATCGTATTACTCTTTGTTCTCAAGGAGCTTTTGTAAGAAAAAGCTAAACATATTGAGCACGTGAATAAATGGTGAAGATTCTGATTTTAATTGAGTAACTAAATCTTTTAACTCTTGTTTTTCTTCAGACGATAACTTTTTGGCGCTTTCTTATTTCTTTTACTTTGAATTTAATCCTAATTATGTAGAATTAATTTAAGAAGATGATTTCCCAATCTCAGTGAATGATCTTTATTATTATAAATTAGTTGGCTCATAAGGACCAGTGATATTATTAATTTTCCAAAGTATTTCATTAATTTGGTTCAGATTAGAGGAGCCAATTTACTTGTATTGAGACAGGATCAAATCGAAATTGGAAGAGCAGATATTAGCTGCCTTGTTTGCAGCTTTTTTAAATGGTTAATGGAGCTCAACTCTTTCTTTACTTAAATCTAATTGAATTAAGAAATCATTTTAATTTTCCTAAACTTCTATTTCTTTCGCATTTGAACAAAGATGGAAATCAAGCATTGTAAGTGAGCTTACCCTAAACATGAAGTTACCAAGAGCTGTTAATAATTTTTTATCGATGTAAGGCAAGTAAAGTAGATCAGTTAATGACTTCACTGAGTCTACAGAAAGTTGTCCAAAAGTTGAAACTGCTTGTTTGTTTTCTTGAAGCTGTAAAATCTTCGCTTATCTTTCTAAATTTAAGTTTCTTGGACCAGCTTTTGGGTTGCTTAGTTTGTCATCATAAAGTAAATCGAATAATTTTATTATTTCTTGAGTCAAAGACTTAATACTAACTAATTTAGAATTATTTTCCTTCAAGGTTACTTGCTGCTTCTAGTCGAGGTTTGTCATGCGAGTCAGTTTATATCGAGCTTCAGACTCATCACGCATCACTTAAATAATAATTGCTAGAGGAGGACGAATTGTTTGTTTTTCTTAAATTTGAAGATCATTCTAATTTTATAAAATTTTAGCCATGCTTTAAATGCATTGATCACTTTTTCCAAAAAATTCTTTATCAGATTAAATTAAGCAACGAAGAAGATGCTCAACTAGTTTTTTATTCTTTTTTAAAAAATGCTCAAGTACAAAACAAATTCTTAAGAAGATTTAAGTCCAATGCTATTCATTCAATTTCAATTGCTGGAGTTGATTTTAATCTAGAGGCATTTCGAAAAATTGAAGAAACTTTAATTTGTTTTTTTCAGAGCAGGTTTATAACAAAAATGTCAAAGAATTTATAATCTTATTTTAAATTTCTTGAGGGGGGCTTTTACACTTAAGACTGATTTAAGATTTTTGTTTCATGAGGAGTCTAATCAGCTGAGCTGTATCGTTACGGAATTCTTAAAATATCAAATTTTACAAACTATTTCTTACTAAACGGTCTTCAATACTGTTATCTTTTTCTGTTGAAATAGAACTTGATCCAATTAATTGCATTTAAATTTTATCAACTAATTTAGATTAAATAGGTCCTTGAATTATATCATCTTGTGCAATTTGATCTAAGTCTCTTGTAAAAATGTTTAAGAGTTCATCAAAAGAAACCTAATTAGGATCTTATAATATTTTTTTCTGACGATTCATTCTATCATGAAGGTGAATATTTTCGATTCCTCTGATATCCATATTTCTATATCTATCAATTATATCAAAGAATCCATCTTAATCTCTTCCTGGTCTTTGGTTTCTGTCTGGAACTCGAGGAGCTCTATCTCTTCTGCCCATAGCAGCTGCATTATTAAATAGATTTTCCATGAAATTATGACGTCCTCCACCTTGGCGTAAATTTATAGCTTCTGTCCTTAAAGCTGCTGGTAGCTGATCGATCTGCTCTTGAGTTAAATTTAAAAGCATCTCTCTTCGAAGACCAGGTTCTTAAACTGTGGCAATAATTGAAGCAACGTCCATAGGTTCTGGTTCCCTTTGAGGAGCAGGACGCTAAATCGGTTGGCCAGTATTGTCTGCTAAAAATTGCTCATTTTGTAATAATTCTCTAATCATTTCGGGAGGAAGGTTTGCTACAAACTCAGGATCAAGACCAAGAGCTATAGCTCTAGCAAGATCTGGGTCAAGTTATTACTCTTGAAGTTAAATGACTTAGGAAGGTCCCTCCATTGGTTAATTAACTTCCGCGACGTTTCCATTATTTTATTACGCTCTATTTCTTTGCCATTCTTCAAATTAATCTTAAATTGTTGATAAAATCTCAGCACGAACATCTTCGGGAACTTCATTTAAAAGTTCAGGTTCAATTTCATTTTGTCTCAAAAGAGAATTTGGGTAGCCAAAAGTGAATTACTCTTCTTCTTCAGCCCCAATTTCTTCTACAACATTTTCTAAAGGAACTGGCTAGGCCTCTGGCTGGGGCTGGTTATTTTAATCAAGAATTAATTCTTAAATGACTGGATTTTCATTATCATTATTTTGAATGAGATTTAATTCAAAATTGGCAACCTGATTGCTGACTTCAGCTGGTAATTCTATTTATTATTCTGGAATTTGCATTTCACCATTAATATCATCCAAAGCTCTGATCATAGCACCAACAGAGATTTAAGCTGAATTTGATGCTTGACTTTGATCTGGTTATTATTCTTGATCATTGACTGAAGCAACTAAATCATTTTCTTGATTCTAATCGTTTTATAGGACTTCTTCATTATAAGGTTATTGTTAATTTTGGTTTAATTATTCTATGAGAGGTTGCTAGACGGCAAAGCCTCTGAAAAAATCAGAAAGAATAGCTTGATCTAAAAAGTTTTAATCCTATTACTATTAAACTGGCTGCTGAGGGGGGTTTTAACTTGCAGGATTTTGCATTGAGACAAACGGGTTCGTGAGTATATTTTATAAATTAATTGGATTGGGTGCGTAATTAATTCTCGAGTCATTATCATTGCTATTACTACCAGGAGCTCTTATTAACTCTTCCAACTACTAAACTGCTAAAGGAGGAGATAAAATCTCTGGTGGATTTTCAATAATGGATGGCTATTCAATAATAATTTAATCCTAATTGACAAGATTTGTAAGAAGACTTGTTATATTTTCTTAAGCATTTGTTTCATTATCTCTTTATATGAAATTATCCCAAGACATAGATGCATCTCTTATTTCTTAATTTTAGGCTTATTAAACTGCACGAACTCTTTCTCGCTCTAAACCACCATGTGGTCCTATTTGGAATTAAAAAGGATTGCCTGGAGCAGCAGGGTTCCTGAAACCAAGCCCGACAATTCCCTAAAGTTCTTATTCCATGCGGTCAATATGAGCACGAATATTTAGTAAAAGTTCTTATCTGACATTGACATCATCGTTTTCTTCTATCATAAATAAGTCCGGTCTTCTTAAATTAAAATCATGGTTTAATCCAGGAATTTAACCAATTTCTTGGCCAACAACTTCATCATCTTCTTCGGAATCAAGAATACCTTCAGCCAATTTTTTTTGTTTACGTTCTATTCTTTCAACCTCAGCCCGTCTGGTTTCGCGCGTTCCCATCGACTATAAAAATTATTATTCAATGCTCTGGCTCAAGGTGCTAAAATTTTACAAAGAAAGGGGCTTCAAAATCTGGAAAATAGAAGAGATTTAATTATTACTAGCCTTGGCTTATTCTCTTTTGATTTCTTCAATTGACTTAGACAAACGAGATCCTTTACCGAATGGACCTTTTGTATAAGCTGGTATTATATCAAACTCAATATGATAAACATGACTCTCGTCTTTGATTGCCCCAGGAGGTCCTGGAATAGGGATTAATGCATTCGGCTACCTTTATTAAACATGAGGGTAAATTCCAAAAGCAAGCTGGCTTGAATCTTCCGGATTCCTCAATCTATGTCTATTGCCTTGATGATTAATAAAAGGCTAATCCTGACCAATTAAATCGCGTTCTTATATTTCATCGATTCTGCGACCATGTTACCTTTACATTTGAAGTATGAGGTCACGTTCAGCATGCAACATGTCTTCCTCTTCATCATACTCTTCAATTAGTTCCATTTCCTCTATTCCTCCCATTTCCTCATCATCTTCATCAAGTTCTTCTTCATCCTCATCTTCGTCTTCATCAGGTACCTCGACGTTCTGATTGTTGAGTACTTCAGCATGTTCTTCCTCATCTCCATCTTCTTCAGCATCATCATCTTCTTGATCTGACTCGTCCATTATTCCAGCTGGGATCATGGGGGCATTAAAATTTTCTTCATCTGCTTGAGACTCTTCTTCTTCTTCGGGAAGGTCGTGAGGGGGTTCTTAATTACTTCTTGACGATGAGCTCGATAATTAAGAATTGCTATGCTCTTCTTGGTCGCTCATGTCTTAAAAGTCATCATCTTCATCTGAAATTGATTCATTTTATTCACCTAGATTTGGGTTAATAAATTAAGGTTACTCTAAAGGTTGGTTATTAGGTAAAATTTAATTTGGTTGGGCTTAGTTAATTTGCTGTTGATTATTTTCATCAGGTTGTTAATTTTCCATCAAAATATCTGCAGAATTTTAATTCTATTGAATACTACTTTCCTTAGCCTTTTATTTTTTAATTTTTTTCCTTTCACTTCTATCAATCTATTTTAACTTTTGTTCCCTTTTCTGTATTTCTTCTTAATACAAAGTGACAATCGACAATGTTTAAGTAACCCTATCAATAATCTGAGTAGCAAATGCTTGTGTCGTAACTTGCTACAATTTATCTAAAAGTTCTTACTTTTTAAGCTTGCCTGAAGTAATTTCTTTTCTAAGAGGACCTAAGCTTAACCATTAGATTTATTCAAGTAGAGTATTCAAAAGATATAAAAAGCCTTCTTTTTAAGCTGATTGCCAGCTGAATAAAAAGCTTATAGTGTCTTAAAAGCATTATCGACTTAATACAACTCTGTTAAATTCGAATTGATTATATTGGTTAATTAAGTATTAAATAATCATAATCGAACTTAAAATTTTACTTTTTTACAATACATTCATTTATAAATATCCTTAAGTTTTTCCTGCATTATTATGATTTTCATTCACACAAGTGGAGATAGTTTCTAAACAGGAAATCAATAAATTTTCTCTCAAAACTTTTCTTTGTTGGACTGCTTCATTCGTATACAAATGACCATATCCAGTCAGTTCATTTAAAAACAAGCACACGTTTTTATCTAGTGATTCATTATAATCTGCAATCATAAAGACATTAGCTTTTGCTTATTCATCATTCTCCAATTTTTAATTAACCTTAAAAGTGTGATCACCAAGTAGCCTTAAAGGGAAGTACACATCCTTAAGCCAATTAAGCAAACTATATTCATGATTGTTTTTGAAATCATTATCAATTTTTTAAAGAAGGGTGCTCTTTCGATCAAATGATGCTCTAATAATACATGAAAAATTTCTTAAAGTTATCATTGTCATTTGATTCCAATTTTACATGCTTTCAAATATTGAGTCTTCATCTTTCCAGGATTTATTTACGATGTTTACCCAGAGCTAACTGCTTTATACTAATTATAACATGATATCTTGATATAGCTTCAACTCTTACTTACTCAAATTGACCTTAATTTTAATCTCTCCCCTGTTAATCTCTTCAATTATATTTTCCTTCAAACATATATGACCCTTATCAGTATTTTCAGTAATCTACTTAGTAGGTATAGACACCTAACAAACTGAAGGTATAGCTTTCAGAAGAGCATCAGAAAATATTTTCGCCGAATATTCATTAGATGGTTATGATAAATTTTTTTAAATCTCTCCTGGAGGTTGACGCTAGCCAAGAGCATATGATGGGTTTTGTGGAATGGTTATTTTACCAATTCCTAAAACTTGAGTCCTAAAGTCAGAAATAAATTTTTTCAGATCTACTTCTGAATCTTTTTGCTAGATTTTTATATCAGTGCATTTTTATAAAGGAGTATCCTTTGAAAATTATCGATACTAGGATTACTTCTTGGCTTTACCTTCAAGAATTTTTCTGATTAAGTGTGAAAGAGTAATCTTAAATTTATCTTTTTAAAACACAATATTTTGCATTTAAAAAATATTTAATGTCGACGAAGCTTTTGTCTGCTGCAAGGTTATTTCATTGTACTCAAGAGATCCAAGACCAAAGTCTAAAAATTCTGGTTCAGATTACTATTCCACATCTTGCATAGTATTTTCAATATCCTGCTTCTAACATATCTAACTCAAAATCTGATTTTAAGTAATCAAAATAATCTTTGATGCATCAATGACCTATGCCGACAGTTCTTTAAGCTCCTTCAAATTTTCTTTGGTAAGTTTGAATTAAGATAACCCATAAGCACATGTTATACAATATTGATAAGTTTTCTAGCCTATTTATTTATTCGCATCATTTTCTATTTGTTTCAGAATGGCTGCCGATTTTGCCTCGTATTTAACTTTATCCATGTTTACAATTAAACTCGTTTAATTCTTTTCAGTTAAATTCAATTTGTTTTGCGTCTTTTAGTATTTATAAACATATCTTTATTCTAAAATTCTGAACATCTAAAGACCTCGAAACAATAATTCTAAGCAATTGGTTAAAAAATATACTTTGATCTTTTCGGTTTATCCTTCTAATAAACTGCTTTGGGTTTTGAAAAAGTCTTTTGAATTAGTATTTAATTTACCTTCGATCAAAGTTTATATCAATTATATAACGCTGTTTTGAAGTGCAGTTTTATTTATTTCTTTGTTTGATTTTTGCTCTTTGAAATAATCTTACAATTAATTCATATTTTTTAATTTGTAAAGGAGTTGTAACTTTTATCTAATCTCATTTAACAACAGAAGTAAATTGTCAAAATCTTTTAAATTTCCCCCAAACATTTCAAAATCTTAGAGAGCATTAAAATCTTTAGAAAATGATTTGAAAGTTTGTTCATAAATTGATTATTATAATTATTATAAACTTGGTGTCTTTGGTAAAATATTATTCTATATCAAGTTACAAATGTACTGTTCGTAAATTTTTGAAAACTTTTTAGCTTTGTATGAAGTTTAATTTAATGAAGACCAATCTTTCGTTATCTACAAACCTTCTTTTTACATAATTTCCATAAATTTATAAAAGCTCTATGTTGAGATAAACGTTGCTCGTTTTAAAGATTTTTCTTTTTCTAATAATTCTAGTCTTTGCTATTCTGATTAAGATGCCTTAGGTTCCTCAGATGGCAATTTTTTTGAGGGATCTTCTTCTTCGATTTTAGCGGATTCTTCTTCTGAGTCAGACATTGGAATCAAACGATTAATATCTCCATCCAAAAGGTAAGTCATTGCCATATTTACATCTCCGGTTAGCTTCAAAGCTTTACGGACTAATTTTCTTTCAAATCCTAACATGCAACATTAATTAATCAAATTTTCATCACGATGAGGTTTCACTGGCTTTTAATTCTAAGTTTGATCAAGCATTTATTGAGCAGAATTTGAAGTACCATCGGGGTTGTTACTTCTTAGTTTTTAAGAGAACTCACCCTATTTTAAATATTTACATTTTTAAAATAGATTTGAAAGACTAGTTACTATTTAAATTTAGATTTCTTTGATATCATTATTATCATGAAGAGTTCTGTTCAACTCTCGCATTTATGGATTCTCTGCTAACCACCATAAAATTTGAGTTTTCTCCATCTCAGAACCATCTACCATATTTTGGTCAGTTTTATTATCTCCAACTTCCAAAGATTGAATTTTAGTTTCTTCCTTATTACCATCTTGATAAAGAAGTCCAGAAGTAATCTAATAAAAGTAATTGCAGAAGAATTATTGCTCACTTTCATATAGGTCATCAGTTTTGAGAATCTCTTATAAGTTAGGCTCATTGAAGTTAGCCAACTTCTCGTTTAAAGTAATGAATTTACCAATCATCCCTTTAATATCCTTACAGATGGATTAATAGCAAGAATAAGCAACAAAATTTAAACATTAATCGATTTCCTCTTTACTAACGGCTTCTTCATCAAATGTTGATTCTTTAATCATTTTTTTAAGGTTTAATTTTCTCAAAAATGTGAAAATTTAAATAATTTCTTTCAAAAACCCTTTATCGATAAACATTACAAATCCTTGCCCATCAAATAGCTTTTTATTTATGAATTCATTCAGCAAAGACACCACAAAAAACAAATGAGACAATCCAGCAAGGAATCTTGGACTATTTAAACTTTTCTTCGCCTCACTCTCAAGTTGCTCAATCAAGTAGGAAATTTTCAAGTCTGCAATTGTAGCACTAATCAATTTCTAAAAGTGTGCTTTATTATTTTTAGTGTCTCTCCTTCTATCAATCCATGCCTCACTCATCGTATTCAGCAGTAAACTAATCTCATTTGAACCAGTCTAGAAAAATAATAAATCTTATCTGAAATTTTCCAAATTTCCCTCGATTTATTTTCTATTTCGTTTCAAAATCATCTCTTATTCAGAGGTTATTTCAGCTTTGTAGATAAATGAAAGTAATTTTGTTTGCAGGGGCGTGATATAGTGACGGGATTGGAACAAAGATTGACAAGAGAAAAAGAGCCCGGTGCATTAGTTATTGCTTCGCATTAAAGAGAATTAGAGGCCTTGTAGGTCAATGGTTTCTCTTTCCCAATTGACTTATTATGCTACAGCTTACTAGATTTACCTGGACAATTATAAAAATGCTTCACAGATTTAAGTCGTCATCGAAATTACTGCAATTATTTGCCCCCTTAAATTTTGGTTACTAATTTCACTTAGAAGTTCATCGGTTACGAATTTCATTTAAATAGTAAACTTTCCTTTATCAATTTTTGTGAGCATGTCTACCCAGTCTATTTCTTTAAGTTCAAAAACTTTCCTGTATTCTCCAAAATTACCGCCAAAAGAATATGGATTCTAAGCTGCACTACTTTCAACAGCGTTTGCAATTTGAATAATTGTTTATTTTGTTCCTTTTATTCCTTCTTGGAGAAATTTCGTAAAGGTAGAAATGTGATGTTCACCACGCACATTGTTTTCTTGATTTATTACTGAATTTACTATTACATTTAGGTCTTGGAAGAGACTTGAAGCGCTGTTGGTATGTTCCCGGAGTCTTTTTGGTTGTTGATTGTATTCAAAAACTGGTTTAACCGTTGAAAGCATTTAGTAAACTTAAAAAAACTTGGTTAGCAAACACTCTTAATTCGCACTATTCTAAAAAAGTTTGATAATTATTGGAAAGATAGATGGATTATTATGGTAGTGATGATTTTATTAATTGCTTACTGTCATCCTTATCTTCCATAACTCATATTTCACTAGATAATATTCTTCAGTTTGACTTAATTTCTCGGTTACTTCGACTAAGAACTTGTTATAAGATTTTGTAGCAGGAAGATCTTGATTAGAATCATCAATCAGGGAAGATGACATTTCTTGGTCGAGTTCACTATTTTAAAAATATTGAGAAAGATGATCGTAGAATTCTTTCTGTAATAATTTTATTTTTGGAATAACGTATGAAAAAATCTTGCTAAACGCTTCCTTTGTACGTCCGATGAAGTACTAATCATTATGTCTCAAGAGATCAGCTAATTCATGATAATTGCGCCAGTTATCATTTGTATCCTGAGCTACAAGAATCGCCATTTTTTTATACTCAATCTCAGAACTAGGGATCATATATTTTTCAAAAATTTGAGTTTCTTTAATCAACGCCAATCCTTTATCATGGACACTGATGGCCTGCAATAAACTGATAATGTTGATAAAAGTTATTTTGAGTGGCATGATTTTAATAATCAAAAATTTCACAAGCTCTTTTAAAATTCCATTGTCGACAAGCTTTCCAATCTAACTTGGATCATTTTAAAACACATTTGTCAGGAATAAAATAAATTACAAATTCATTTTGTACAAAGCAATTTGGGATATTTCAGGTTCATTTGAAATGTAATTTATATTTATCAGATTCCCTAAAGTTTATTGATTAAACAGCTGTGATTATATGATTATTTCATAATAATTTTAGGGATGATTGGGATTATGTCTATCTAAAGTAATCCTTGACATGATGCTATTTATCGCCAACACTAATTTCTCTTTTGATATTTATCTCGAAATAAATTTGTTTTTTTTATCTACGGAACTTATAACTGTATAAGCAGTACTATCAAAAAGAGCTTTTAGGTATACCAAAAGCAAATTTATTAATTTGTTTACATTTAGAGTTTCAGGTTAGTCTTCTTGCTGCTACCGGGCTGTGACACCTTCCGTCACCCAGCTGGAACGAATTAGAGTGGAAGCGATTAGTTAAATCACAGAGGAGTTGGAGTTTATAAAAATTTATTATCCTGATTCTAACTATTTCGGCATTTTTAATAATTAAATTTAACCAACAATTTCTAAATCATGCTTTGTTGTTACGCAAAGTTTATGAATTTCAGTAGATTATAAAATTTGACCAGGAATATCTTTGATTAGACTACAAGCTGTAGTATAAACGAATCCAGCTACTTTCCAGAGGTAGTTTTAAAAATGGTAATTTGTTAGTAAATAGTTTCCAATATAAACTTATTTTGTAAACTTATCTTCATCATCCTCATTTTTGCTATTCGGTTTGATAATAAGATCGTCGAAATTGTTTCCTTCGTGATTCAACTAGTTTGATTGAGTGAGAAGATCTAATAAGAAAGCTTTAGTACCATCATACATTTAATTATTCTTATTCTCATTACAAAGTAGTTTTTTCAAAACTGGATGAATTTAGTTAGGAATAAAAGTTTATGATCTTCTGATTTATTTGATCAGCAAACACAGAAGTTTCCAATAAAATAAAGCAAAAGTTTATTCAAGTAGTTATTCATTTTATTGATTTATTTACTAATTTTCATGCTCGTAAGACTTTTTAACAAAATTTAAACAAATATCTATGATATCATTTTTAACAAAGGACTATACTCTTTGTTTTATTTTAAGAGGATCCTTTAGACCGGAAAAATAATTACCATACAAGCTTTCAAAGTTTTAAATACGATTAAATATTTTTTCTAACGAGCTAACACCAAGCTAAAGTATTTGAACTCTCTCTTTACCAAAATGCAAGGCATAAATCAGTTCAGCTTCAAGTATTGGTAACACACCTCTGTCAATATATTTTTCAAACTTTTTTTCGTACTCTTCCCATGACAGAATTCTATCACCAAGTTCTCCTTTTTCTAAGACCTGATTCCTGACTTCATTATAAGCCCATTAAAGGATAGCCTTGGCACTGTCTCTCAGGCCTGAAACTCTGTCCTCATCCAACACTTATAAATTTTATTTTAGTAGTCGTTCTTGAAAGGCTTTTGGGAGGAAGTTTAGGGTTTTAATGTCAACTTAAAGGCAGCAAAATAATTTGGTTACACATTTTGCAGAATTGGACGCAGGATTTGACAAATTCAAATAGTTTGATAACATGTCATCATGGTCAGACTCGGAAGTATCAGTTGACATAGAGTTTATGCAGAGCCCATTGACTGCTTCTTATATATTACTTATTTTAGTTCGCACTGAGGAATTATAGCTTTTTGGAAACGCGATTTCAGGCTCAAAATCTAAACGAATTTGAACTTTATCATCAGAGGCTTAAATATTATTCAATAAAGAAAAATTGGTTAATTCACTCCAAACTACCATTTTAAGAGAAAATTCTAAAAAAAGTCTTTAAAATTATATGATTACTTACCATGTGCCTCATCAAAGTCTGTGGGATAATCTTTCTCATTAATATCAAGAACTTTTACTGCAAAATTTAGAATAGAGACATTGGTTACCCTATTCACAATAAATATTAATGTTCGGTAGGTTTCTTCTTTTAAGCTAAATTATTTGCTTAAGTCATTTGATCTCTTATCTTGAATACTTGCACACAAAATTAATAAACTTTATAAAATAGGAATCGCCTCATCCTTTAGCTCATTTTAAAGACAATCACCCAGCAAAAAGTCTCTAAACTACACAATAATTAACTAAACAGTATCAAAAACGAAGTTCAATGTTCTCGCCTACGCGAAATTCTTAATTCTCTTTCCAAAATGCTAATAAGCAATAAAAGAAAAATCAAGTCCTGTTTTATTAATGGATGAAAAATTGTCGGGAAGTTATGCTAGATGATCACTTGCAAAACTTTGACATTTTGGAATCTCAAGAATCCGTAAATTTACAAAATCGGCCAACTGGCTAACCATCTCCATTTCTTGTTGAGTTACGTCCCTCGCGACGACTGCTGCTCTTTCTAAAACAATTGCTTGCATTTTTTGTATCATTTCGTGCAAATCTTGTAAAATTGTCTGCAAATAAAATGTCAGCAAACTCTAAGAAATTTTGGTTAATTATTTACTTACTTCATTTTAATCTTAAATTTTTGGGAAAATATTTGAATTTTGAATCAAATAGCTGTGTGAACATAAGTCAACTGGCTTGAGTTGACTGCTGCGACTAAATACTTGCAACTATTGCAATGATGTCGCTTCTCTTTGGTTTTTATCTTTTTAAAATATTGGCATATCTTGTCCTTTTCAAAACTAAGTTTTATCAAGAATAATTATAATCGATTATTATATTTTCTTCCTTTTTAACTTTTAAAAATATTGCGTTATTTCATTATCAAAATATATACTGGATGATTTCAATTATAAAATCAAAAAAGCTGTGATTAACTCAAATACAAATATCTTCAAATGATTATTAAAATAAAACTAATTTATTCAAAAAATTAAAAAACTTATGGAATCTAACTATAAATGTCCTTTTCAAGAATTACTCAAGTCTTATGAATAAGTTCTACAAACATTTTTGTTATAATTTTTGTCTCCTGGTGATCTTTGCAAGTTTTCAAGTATCTCTAAAAAATCTCAGTTTTTTGTGGATCCAAACAGATTTAAGCCTGCATTTTCATCCAAGCATTTTTTGTTTTTGTTAGCACAGCATAAATTATGGCGAGAAAAAACACTAGCATAGAAATATAAAAACTAAGAGATGTTGGAAATTGCAAATACAAAGATAAATAGATTTGAGGGATTTTCAGGAAAGATAGACAGACTTATAATATTTTCAGATGACGACTTTAGTGAAATGTTTTTGTTTAAACCTGTAATGACTCTTGAGTAGCTTAAAGAATTTTATTAAAGATTTCAACTCTTTAATAATTGGAAGTAATAAATTGATTTGATTGATTTTATGACAAAATAACACGAAATATAACAAAAATCAAACTCTTTAAAATTAATTCTGAGACTCTCAAAAGAAGATTTGGCCGAAGGATAAAACTTGCTGAAAAAGCAAAAATAATTTTGGAAAGCCTGTAAAGATTTTAAATATACAGTTGTGATTTGTAAGACTAATAAAAAAAAAGTTATTGGTTTTTATATGACTGATTTTTGGGAAGAATGTAATCCAAAATGGTTAAACGAATAATTACCAGTTTTGTTTTATTTTTCACAAGATGGAGACATTTAAGCTATTAAACAGAAAGAAAAATAGAATGGGAATATGGACTGTAGTTTTATGGTCTCAGATGATGA
>Ga0164295_10002488_pt1 | contig 15132 bp, 7 predicted proteins | sample GEODES006metaG_FD_111798 | JGI IMG/M metagenome (GOLD analysis project Ga0164295, IMG submission 111798) | Oligotrophic lake water microbial communities from Sparkling Lake, Wisconsin, USA - GEODES006 metaG | ecosystem: Environmental > Aquatic > Freshwater > Lake | place: USA: Sparkling Lake...
CGGTCGACTCTCGGCTGTGAAAGACTCTCGGCAAAGACCAAAGTTGCTCTCGGCGCACGATTCAACCACCTGATGCGGCTCTCGCGCACCCTGACGCGTGACGGGCAGCGGCAGGGGCACGGCGTGAACCTAAGTCCATCACCGCTTTCGCGCAGATCATATAGACCTCCGCGTTCAGTGACGCACGGACCGGTCGAGTAACGGTCGAGCCTCAAACTCTCAAACTGTGCGCCGCCGGGCCGGTTCCGCTCCCGCGCCCGGTTCGTCTAGCGCCGGTGTGATGGCAACGGCGCACAGGCGCACAGCCGCGCACGGTCGCGAGCCGGCGGGGGCGCGGTGCGGCGTGTTGCGTTTCGGCATTCGGGCTCGCCGCGCTTTCGTCGGGCGTGTTGCCTGCCTCGCGTTGCGGCAGCTCCAGCCGACGTCGTGGCGTTGCACGAGCATCGTTGCGAACGGAACACCAACGAACACTCAACGGTCACGTTCGCAACCGCACCGGCGCCACGAAAATCTAGATGCGTTCGCGCGACCCGGCGTGCGGGCGTGCGGCGACCCGCCGCGGCGCGGTCTCGCGCGTGGTTGTCAATCATTATACATCCGTGCGCCCCACGGCGTCGTTCGAGCGTCGGAAAATAGCTAATAGGAATAACGAATAAGCGATACATCGACGCTCGGCTTTCGCGCACGCCGCACGGGCTACGCGGCTAGGCCGAAAGCGGAAAGGCCGCTACGCCTTACCCGGTGTGTACCACACGACATGGTGCGGTGATACATCGACCTCAGACGTCCGGAGCGTTACTGACCCGTGATGAAGGTTAAACCTAGGTTAAAAACCTTGAACGGTAGCTCTTAAAAGCTCACCGATTACAGCGGTGCAGTTTCGTTTTGGCAAACTTAGTTTCTGGCTCCGATCATGTGGCTGCATCTTCGCTTTTGGACTTATATGTCGATGCATTACCGCTGGTTGACCCTCTATCCGCCACACCTATCGCGGACCATTATGTATCGCGGGGGTTCGTCCTAGATCCGATCTCGCGGCGCCTATCGCGGCATCTCAGAAGTGAGCGGCATGAGCTTCCGATCGTCCGGCAGACGCAGATCGAGGTCCTCGCGCGGGGCCCGCCCGAGAAGCTGATCGGCGACCTTGGCATACTCGTGGCTCTGACGTTGCACACCGCCGTGCTGGCCCGGCCCGAGGCAGCTCGTTTGCGGCGTGATCTTGACAAGATGCACTTCGAACTTCAGATCGGCGTTCGGAGGCACTGGCCCGTTGCCGGCGGGCCCGTAGCCCAGGGCGGACGGAATCATGAGTAAGCTCTTCTCGCCAACGGACATGCGCGCAATGCCGAGGTCCCAGCCCTTGATCACCTTGCCGTGGCCAATCTTGAAGGTGAATTCGCGGCCCCGCTCGTAAGAGGAGTCGAACTGCGTGCCATCCGAAGCGAGCAAGCCGCGGTAGTGCACATGGCACATGTCTCCGTAGGAAGGGTACGTCTCACCGTCGCCGACCTCGATGCGGATCACCGAAACGTCATTCGCTGCCGAGGAGATGTCGTCGTCGAGCGTAGCCGGTTTTGGCGCTGGCGGAGCGGCCTTGCTGTCCTTGAACTCGGTAGTTTGAGCGATGTGAGCGGCCGCTTTGTCCTCGTCGCCGTCAAATTTCTCGAGAGCTTCCTTGCAGCTGCCTCGCGGTGCTCCAGTGCGGTTCTGAAGCAACTTGATCGCTCCAAAAGTGGCGACGCCCATTGCGACGGCCCGACCGTTGAGGTCGACCTGTGCTTCAAAATGGCACAGAAAGTATGTTACCTTTCGAACTCCCATACGAGCGTTTCGGGGTGCCACGATGTGGGTGCCATTAGTGTGCCATTAAGTTTTTTTGTCTGCACCAAGGCTGGCGGGAAATCTCGAAATTTTTCAATGCGACGCGACGTCCTCGCGTTCATCGCGGAGCACGAGGTGCAGCACAGCTCGAGTCGCAAGCGAGCTCGCGATTCAGACTCGGCGCAGCCGCCATGCAGCTTCGCCATCGCAGGTGCGCATGGTGACGACGACGCCGCCATCGCGCGTGACTGGGCCGACCTGGAGGATCGTTGGTGGGTGGCCGCGTGGCCAGCCCTCCCATGCGAGGCCACTGCGGCGATGTGTGTGCGCACGCGCGCAGCTCACGCGTCGTGCGCCTTCAACCCTCGGCGCCTGGTGCGGGCGTCGCTCGGCCGCACGGATGCGCCGCTTCTGACGGCGTGGGCCTTGCACAACGCGGGCATCTTGCCTCTCGTCGAGTGGTTCGATGCGCTGCGGCTTCCCGTCGACGCCGAGGCATGGGCCGGTGCGCTGGCCGAGCTCCACCACCGTGCCTTTGTAAGCCAAAGGGACCTGGACGCCGGTGCCAACCCGTTTGCGAGCCTGCTCAAGCCGCTATGTGACGCCATCATGGGCATCGCATGCGAGCACATGACCCCGCATATGCCGCCGGCGCGGGTAGCGGCCGAGGCCACCTTGCACGCGTACCTCACATGCACACCGCGTGGCTCGTCGTGCGGTCATGGCAAGTCGGAGGCAGCCGCGCTGCGCCGCTGCTTGAGCCTGCTCCGTGCGGCGAGCGCGCTACCAGCCGCCGACGTGCACGCTCGGTTCGTAAGGGCATTGCTTGCGAGCTTGGTACGAACGGGCCGAGACGCGCACTTGGGCAGAGCAGAGGATAAGGAGGAGGAGGAGGAGGAGGAGGAGGAGGAGGAGCGCACGGCGCAACTGCTCGCCGCGCTCAGCCAAGCCGCCACGTCCAGCGCGGACGCCGATGTGTCCACCGCTGTGAACGTTCACACCGCTGTGGAGCCGTTCACAACGGGTGGAGCCGTTCACACCGCTGTGGATCCGTTCACAACAGCCGCCGCCGCCCGTCGCGAGTGCGTGGGCGCCTTGGCGAGCGTGCTCGGTGCTAGCGGCCTCGGTGCGGCGATGATCGACGCGTTGCTGTGCGTACCACGTGGGCAGAGCGTTAAGCGAGGCACGCACAGCAGATGCATGCATGAGCGCTGGGCGCGCCTGGCGGTGTCCATGCGCGAGGCCGCACCTGCCGCGGCGGCGGTGCTCGCAAGGTCCCTGCTCGACGCAGCGCAGGAAGCCCTGTGCGCGAACGGCAGCGAGGCTGCGGGTGGGTCTGGCGCACTGCACGGCATGCCGCTTGCGGCACTCATCCTCATGGCGAGCCTCATCGCGAGGGAGCCCGAGGCGGCGCTTCTCCAGGCGCCTCCACCGCCCGAGGCAACGCACGGCGCCGCCGCTCCCCCCGCTGCCGCCGCTCTCGCCGCTGCCGCTGCTACCGCCGCTGCTACCGCCGCTGCCACCGACGACGCGGCGGACGCGGCATGCGCGCATGTGGGCAGCCTCACGTATGCGGACTGGCTCGACGCTCTCGCTACCTCAGCAGCCCACGGTGGCGGCAAGGGCGGCGGCGTAGGCAAGGGCGGCGGCGGCAAGGGCGGGCGTGCTGTTGGCCGTGCTGGTGCGGTTGGCGCGAGCGCGAAGCGCGCGGCGTGCCTGCGTCTGGTGCGCGCGATGAGCGCTCTCGTGCCCGTGCAGAGTGCCCTCGAGCTACGCACACATATCGCGCTCTGCCGCAACCTGCTGCCAGGCTGGCAAGCTACTGGCGTGGCGGGCGCGGGCGTGGAGCTTGCCGACTATCTGCTGCTGTTGCGCACGCGGCTGGTCGACGTCGATGGGTCGGGCGCCGTGCCGGGCGCCGAGGCGGCGGTGGCCGAGCGTGCGGAGAAGCAGTTGGTGGACGAAGCAGCTCGCGAGATCGAGGCAGCTCTCGATCGAATGGAGCGCGACGGCGGCCTCAAGGCGAGCGCTGTGCCCGAGAACCTGAAGCGGCTTCGCTTCCTCAACGCGCGGCTGTGGATGCGGCACGTGACACCGCGCCTGCTCGCAAAGCCGCCACGGCATGAAACTTTCGAGCCCCGCCGCGCGCATCGGCAGCAGCTGCAATTGCGCCTTGTGGAGCTTCTTCGGGCTGCTCACATGCTGCCGCCCGCTCCGATCGGCGCGGGCGGCGGCGCGGCGGTGGCCAAGCGCGGCTTGCAGGCTGGATCTCTTCCGAGGCCCCTCGTGGGGATCGAGGGTGGTCCTGCAGCTAGCGACGACGCACTGGCCGACGTGGCCGTCTCGTTGCCGTTAGATTGGGCAGGATTGTTGGCTGCGCTCCCGAGGCTTGCAGCACGCGCCACCAGCGCACCATGGACGTCCATGTCGGCAGTCTCGCCCTTTGCGGCGGCGCTGAATGCGCTCGTGCCGGCCATGCGCCCGCCACGGCGCGCTGGGGAAGCGGACGGGCGCGGTGCAGTCGATGCAGGGGCGCTGCCGGCGGGCGAGGCGCTCCGCTGTTGCGGCGGGCGCGTGAGCGCCGTACTGAGCACCGTGCTCGAGGCCTTTGCCCATTGCCTCGCCGAGGGTGGCCCTCTGAGCACGGATGCGCCCATGACGGCGCCTTCGACCGCGCTGTCGTGGGCCCCCGCGTTCGTGGAGGCGCTGCTGTGGAAGCCGCAGCAGGCGTGGCCGCAGCTGCACGGCGCGCTGTGGGGATGGGTGCGCCTCGCGATCGCGGGTGAGGCTGGCTGCCATGAACGCCCTCTAGCATACCTTCTGCTCCTCCTCGGTTCAGCACAGCGTGCCGAGTGCGCGCAGAGCGGGCACGCCCCGCCCCCGTGCGCCCAATGCGACGCGCAGCTCACGGCCGTCTTTGGACGCGCCGTGGCGGGCGCGCGCTGCGCGCGCGGCTGCCACGTGGATGCTCTGCTCTCGCTCTTACCCGTCGGGAGCCCGAGACAGCGCGCGTGGAGCATGCGATTGGGCGCGAGCTGCCTCGAGGCCGCATTCTTCCACTTTGATTGGGTCGACGTGGGCGCAGCGCCACCGGAGAGTTGGAGGTCGCATGCAGCGAGCGAGGGGGGTGCACGCGCCGTGGGGTTCGAGCCGCCTGCCACGCCAGCCGGCGGCGCCGCCGTCAGAGTCGGAGGCAGCAGCGTCACTTCGGCCCCTAGCCGCGCGCTGCTGCCCGCCGCAACGCTGCAGTTGCTGCAGTGGCTCAGCCGGAAAGAGGTGACTGAGCCGGCGGAGCAATCGGCGAGGGCCGAGCTACGTCGGTGCTTGGAGCTACCGGGGGGGCGCCTGCTGCTCGCTCAAGAGGCATGCCGCGTGCCCGACCGTGCAGTCCGCGCGTGGGAGGCGCTCGCGGGTGCAGAGCCAGTCGCCAGCTAGGAAGCGGGGCGTTGCTGAGGCACAGGTGCGGTCCGTCCAGCGGCAGGAACCAGGACAAGAGCGCGCCCGCAGCCCAATTAGTTCATAGTGCAAGTGGTCGAAAGACTGAAGTAGCCCGAGGCGGAGGGGGGGTCGACGTTTTCGCATTTCGGTAACGATTTTGATTCTTTGTGACATATTGTGACAGCAAGTACCCGCCAAACCCGGCAAGAGTTGGACGGTTTTACTCATACGAGTCTTAAGAGTTAAGTGGTCCATGTAAGTCGGGTCATAACGGTTTTGGTTATGAGAACGCAGTTTAAACATTAATCATCACGCGGCCCCTCCACGTCGTACAGACGCGCGTACAGCACGTAGCTACGTTTCTTATAAGTTACCGCCGTACGCGTACCTCTCAAGGTGTAGCGTCTAGCAAAGAAGGACAAGGAGCGAACGCCGAACCGCGCGAAGCAACGCCGAACCAAACGAAGCGCGAACGCTCGGCCTGCACCCCGTCCGCACTCCACATGCCTCTACTCGTCCGCCCGGCATGTTGGTGCATCGGCCATCGCTAGTTCTAGTAAACAACACGCCCTCTCGCGCACACGTTCCATCGGTCACCTGCGAAGCTCCCTCTCCTCTCTCTCTCTCTGCCTCGCCCCCCGAATTGCGTCCGCGAACCCCAACCCCGGTATCCCCCCCGGTCCCGCATCCGCCCGGTCGGAGACCCAGACCCGCACCCCCACGCCCCAGCCCCACGAGCGTCCGCGCGCTCGCGGTACATACGCATGCGAAATACCCATTGGATTCGTGGAGCAACATGGCGCGTGTCTCCAGTCTCAGTCGCGCGCCGGCGTCGCTCCCGCTCCTGTGCGCTCCGCGCCCTCCGCGCCCTCACCCCTCGATAGTAGCTGCCCGATCTCCCGAGCCGAGATCCCATCTACAGCGCGGTTGAATCCGCCCGCCAAATTCCGAGCCGCGAGCGCTGTGCCGCGCTCGGCTATCGGCTATCACCCCCATGTGGACCCTCATTGTAGACCCTCTTGGCTCTGTGGAGCCACTTTGCACATGGCTGTGCCACTTTCCACAGCACCTGTGCCCGGCCGCTCCTCCCCCGCCCCCCCTCCTGCTACCCGCACACTTGGCGTGCCTGGGTACCTGGTTAGTGCCTGGTGTGCCTCACGCGTGCGCGCGCAACATCCAACACGGCCGCTCGAAGATGCGAGAGAGCGTTCAAGAGAGCGCGACCTCATCACTTGTGACTTCGGCGGACCTCTCTGCATGCCAACATGCGTCCATCTGCCAGGATCTCTCTCACGCGCGAGTAAGCGCACTCTCAAGAGCACACTCGCGACAGAGCGAGAGCGCTTACATGCCGCGCCCGGTCGAGTACGACCACCACGACTCGTTGTAAAGGATCTCGAGCCGGCTCTTAAACCAGAAGCGAGTGGGTTCGGTCGGCTCGCGGTCAGCGTTCTCGTACGTGAAGCCCTGCACGGCCGGGTGCTTGGCTGCGAAGGCCTTTGCCTCTGCAAAGGTCATGATGGCCTCATGCACGTCGTGACCGGCGATGCACAGCCCGCGGTACAGGCCCTCGTGCAGCGGGCCTATGAGCGACTGCTCTTCGATAGGGACGGGCGACGACGGTTGCCCATCCTCTCGGAAGGCTTTGCGGATCCACACTTGCGAGACCCACTTGGTGTCGACCGCGGGCATGCCCGCGTGCAGCGCGTCCGTGTCGAGCTCACCGTTCAGGAAGCCCGGGAAGAAGATGAGCGCGGTCCCTTTATCGGGCTTGATCGAGAGGTCGAGCCGCTTGAAGTGCGTGCACCCCCCCTCGCTCACCTCGTTCAAGTACACGAGCACGGTGGCTACGCGCTGTCCACCCGCGGCGCAAAACGAGCGGCCCGCTTCGGTGTGTGGGTCGACGCCGTCGTAATGCTCCACGTAGCGCTGAGACGAGGCGTAGCGCGCGACCTGCGGCAGCTCCATGTGGCCGTACGGCTTGTTGGTCAGGTTGTGGATCTTCTTGAGCAGGATGGGGCACGGGTACACGTGCTTCGCCAGGTGGCACGTGAGCGAGGTGCGCCCTTTGGTCGCCTCGGAGCCTGCGGCCGCGTGCGTCTTGGAGCGCTGCAGCAAGGGACCCGCGGTCTCAATGAGCGCCTGGCACTCCTCGTCGGTCAAAAAGTCCTCCACGAGGTACACGGGAGGGCTGTCGTGCACTCGCTTGAGCCCTGCGAGTGCGAGAGGAGTGCGAGAGGGTGAGGAAAGCGAGGTCATGAGTATTATCACGAGTAGGTCACGAGAGTGAGAGTACATCAAAGATGAGCGGAGGAGCGCCGCGAGGAGTTCAGAGGAGTATCAGAGGACGGCGACCGCGGTAAAGCGACCGCGGCACGATCGATGAGATGACGATGAGGGTCCACATGTGATCCCCTGTGCCACCCCCCAGCAGGCGGCGCTTACCAGGATAGTCCGCGTTGAGTTGAAGGAAAGTAAAGCCGTCCCTCACAGCCTCAGGCGGGTACTCGACCACGAGTGGCAGGTCGCAATGAGGCTGGCTGGGGCGGTCGCGGGGATGCGCAGACTTGGTGGGATTCGAGCCGGAGGCCGCACCACTTGGCCCAGCAGGAGCAGCCACGGCAGCGTAGGCGCGCCGCTGGCTTGGCAGCCGGGGTGGAGCCCTGGCGTGGTATTCCCCCTGTATCTTCTCATCTTGCTCCAAGAGGGCAACGTCGATGGTCATTGGCTCCGGCGACGACGTGTCCGGCTGGCCATAGGCGGCAACGGGGCGCCCCGGCACGCTCCTGCGTACCGGGGTTCCGAGGCCTTTGGCCGATGAGTCCAGGAGTTGAAACGACGTCGCTGTTGAGGTGCGGGCCTTTACGCTGCTGTTCGCTGCTGCAGCTGGCAGTTTGGGAACTAGATTCTGCGCGCTGTTGCGGCTCGAGGGGAAGGACGAGGAGGGTGACGTTGCTGTTACACCCCTTTGGGATGCCACGGCCCCCGAAGCCACGCGCCGCGCCGCACACATGATACCGCCAGTGCCCCAACTCGTGGATTGATGGCACGAGCTCGTGGGGCCGGCGGACGTGGACGCGGGGCCGGCCCCGCCGCTGAACTTGGGTGCGCCTGGGACCGCTCCCCCCGCACGCTTGCTCGGAGAGGAGACGCCCGGCATCGTACCTCCTCCGCAATGTCTGCCTGTGAGCCCGAACGCAGAGTGACGCGGCGTCCGCACACGTTGTGCGTTGAGTCTGACACTGAGACTCGCCACCGATGACGCACGCAAAAAAGTCAAAAAAAGTCAATTTATTGCATGCAACTGTGAATCCCTCTTTCATGAGCTCCGGTTTGAGGTCAACAAGTGTTAGGCACTGGCGCACGCGCGCGCCGCGCGCGTAAACTTGGCTTGGTGAGGTTTCGTCACGGGTTCCTCGGTTCCAAAACGCGTCCAAAGTCGTCAAAGGGAAACTGCTGGTTCTGCACAGTACGCTCGCATCGCGGTAGAACAGTCTCGCAAGCGCAGACCCTCCCGAAGGTGCTGCTCGCAAGGCGGAGGTCTTTCTTTGTGGCAGGTCTCCGCCGCATGTCAAGCTGGTGGAAGCCTGACGCGAGCCATCAGCAGGCGGCTCATCAGGCCCAGGCAGCATACAAGGGGCGCTCGCCAGCCCACCACGACGATGCGGACGCTGCGCTTGCAACTGCAAGGCTGGGTGGGGTGCCCGAGGCGCTGCCGCCAGTCCCCAAGCCTGCCGCCCCTTCTGGGCCGCAATACATGCCGCTCAATCTCTACTATCCAGGCCTGCAAAAGGTGTACGATAAGCCCCCGATCTACATCGTCGAGGATTTCCTGACGGAAGAGGAGTGCGAAACTCTCAAGGAAACTGCCAGGCCACTTCTGCAGCGCTCGAAAACGCACGCCATTGCAGGTAGCGAAGCAACCAAGGGGCGCACGAGTCTGACGTGCCACCTCGCCAAGAAGGCCCATCCATGCCCGCTCTTGCTCACCAAAATCCAGGCGCTCACTGGCAAGCCATGGGGCCATATGGAGCTGCCGCAGGTCGCGCGCTACACGGATAGCCAGCGCTACGTCGAGCACTACGACGGCGTTGACCCGCATACGGATGCCGGCCGGGCCTTCTGCGCCAACGGCGGGCAGCGCATATGCACCGTCCTGTGCTACCTCAACGACGTCCCCGAAGGTGGCGCCACGGCCTTCCGGTGCGCTCGAGCTGCCGGACCTCCGATCTTCTCACTCCAGCGGCTGCTCTTGCGGGCATCGTTGCTCACGATCTGCCATCTTTCCCCTGTGCGCCTTGCGCCCTGACAGGCGTGTCAAGTTCGAGGTCAGACCCAAAAAGGGCCGCGCGCTCATCTTCTTCCCGGGATTCATGAACGGCGAGCTCGACACGGACGCGCTACACGCGGGCATGCCCGCGGTGGATACCAAGTGGGTCTCGCAAGTGTGGATCCGCCAGTCGTTCCGTGAGGATGGGCAGCCATCGACGCCAGTCCCCGAGAGCGAGCAGACGCTCATCGGGCCGCTGCACGAGGGCTTTTACCGCGGCTGCTGCCTCGCCGGCGACGATGTCTATGAGGCTGACATGACCATCGAGGAAGCGAAGGCGTACACGGCCGCACACGACCAGATCCTTGGGTTCACGTACAACACGGTGGCCAAGGACCCCAGGGACGAGCGCGGTAACCCGGCGAGGGTAAAAATTTGGTTCAAGTCGAAGTTGAACGTCCTTTACAACGAGACGTGGTGGAGCTACAGCGCTGGCAGGGGAATGGACTAACTGCTGGATATGGGCGCAAGCATCGTGTCAGGCAAGGTGCCGGCAAGACAAGATGCACTGTCCTGAGGGGATGGGGCGTGGGCTATAGCTGCAGCCCTCGCTCTGTGCGGCACGAAATCATCGCCGCGACGTAGCGGTTCTCCCATGTAGGATGGACGTTCGACGAGTGGGTAGCAGCTGCAGACAGTAGCACTAGCAGCGGACGGAGGCACTGTGTGCAGGCGGACGAGAGGCGGCGCTGCCGGATACGAGAGTCTCCGCGCCCACGTCTCGTCTCGCGCATGTGCACGAGCGCAAGAGTAAGAGAAAAGTATAAGACGGACGGACCCCTGCGACCGCGTCGTCCGTCGATCGAAAAAGTCGCGCGCCGGCGGGACCGTTCGGGTTACGGGTACTAGCTCGGGCGCCTGCGGCGGCAGTTGTAGCCGGCACGGTCGCTCCTCCTGCTTGCAGGGTCCCGTGACGTCTGTGGTCCGGTCTGAGGTCTGGCGAGCGGAGAAGTGTCTGCACTTTAGTCTCTTGTTATTTGTGGCCGCGCTGGGCTGATATTTCCGCGCGCGACCCGTCTACACCGGTCACCCGGCGCGCGGCTGCGCGGGCCCGGACCCAGCGGCCGCCCTCGCGGCTGACAGCTGCGTCACCTCACGACGGGACAGGACGGCCTGCAGGAGCCACCAGCGCGCAATTACACATCGCCAGGCCAGCAAGCACCAGTCGAGAGCCATTTTGCCGGCATGCGAATGGGCGAGGTGACGCGTACTTTTTGCGTTATGAGTCGCGTCGCGTCGCGCCGTCGCCGTTGGGGCGCCGTCGGCGTCCGTCGGCTCCTCAGTCATCTGCATCCTCACGCGTCACTGCATCACTGCTCACACCGTCGCGCAATCCGGAGCTCAAGGTCATACCCACGGGCGCCCCGACAGATCTGAACTTCGGCTTCCGTGTACTTCCTTCTCTGGCTGCCACGATCACTTCTGCTGCAAGTAGTTGCTCAGCAGATGATCGAGCTCTTCTTTCTCTTGGATGCCGGCCTCGAGCCTCTCGAGCCTCTTGAGACGCGCCTCAGCACTCGCGGCCATGCCTGTGCCCATGGAGGCCGAGGACGGCCGGGCCGAAGCTGAGGGAGGCCGAGGCAGCGCGCTCCCACTGTTGGGCGAGGGCGGCGCCCCGGGGGAGGCGAGGAGGATCCCTTCCATCCCGAGCTGCGCCTCGAGCTGCCGGAGCCACGCTGTCCTCTCCTCGACAGTGCGCTCGCCCGAATTTCCCAGCGTGCCGCTTGGCGTGGCGCCATGCGACCACTCCGTGTACGGTCGGTCCTTGGGCAAACCCATGGGACCCAAATCCGTCACCGCCCGTGACGGCGCGTCGCCCCTGCCACTCCCGGGTATCTCGCCCCTGCCCACGCCGTACCCGCCCTGAGAGCGCGGGCGCGCCACGGTCACGTCCACGGAGGCATCGCCGTGGTGCAGCGCATGGAGGCGCGCCGCATACTCGGCCGCGCGCAGCTCCTGGTCGACGGCATGGCGCTCGAGCGCCGTACCGGTGCTCTCGGCGACACTCCGACTGCTCTCGCGCGAGTCCATTTCCGCCCGCCGGCCCGTAACGACCTCAAGACGGCCGTTACTATACGAGGGAGGCGTTCCGTCGGAACGGAGCCATTCTGGCACCCCGTCCGTCTCATCCGCGAGCGGCACGAAGGCACTCTCCGCGTGCATTGACCCGCGCAGGCTATGGTAGCTCTCGTGCGCCTTTGAACTGCCGCCACCGCCGCCATTCCCACCGCCGCCACCGTGCGCATGGGCATTCCCACCGCCGCCGCCGCCGCCGTGGTCGTAGTCATGAATGTCGGCGAAGTTCGGAGCGGCTGCGAAGGCGACGCGGTGGGTAGACTCGGGAGAGCCCTCCGCCAACTGGAGTTGACGAAGCCGCTCCTCGGCGCGACGGACGAGCGTATCGAGCCCTGGCGTCCCCGGCAGCTCGGGGGCGGAGGTGGGACGGCCGGAAAAGGGTCCCGCAGAGGGCGGCCTGGAGCCCTCTCGGGAGTCCGGGCGTGACCTACCGGCTCCTCCTCCTCCGCCGCCGCCGCCGATCGCCCGGCGGCCTGCGCGCGCACCCTCGTCATAGTGAAGGCGCGCGTCGTCGAGCGCGTCCGCGGCGGCGAGGGAGCGCGTCAGTTCGTCGGCCTCCGGTACCGCCGGCAGCGCGTGCTTTCTCCCACCCTCCGAGAAGCCCAGGGTCGGCTGCAGCCCCAACCAGGAGGCAGTCGCCTGCGAGCGCAGGGCCTCTTTCTCGGCGCTCTCGGCCGCGAGGGAGCGGCGGAGCGTCTCCTCAGACGGGTAGAGCAATTCCGAGGCCCCGCGCAGCGAGGAGCGCAGATCCTCGGGTCCGCGCAAGGAGAGGTTCATATCATCCTCCAGCCGCGGTGCGGCCGGAGGGCGGGGCGGGGCCGGTAAGCCCACGCCTGGCTGCGCGTACCCCTGCCCCTCCTGCGCTCCATAGGTCGGGTGCACCAGAGGTGACCATCCGCGCTCGTCGCCGCCGATCATCGGCCCACCGATCGCGCCCGCAACCGCAGCCGTTGCCGCACCAGGCAGCCGCAGCCGCGCCAGAGCTGCCTCCACCTCGGGGGCAGGCACCGGCAGCTGCGCCCGTGGCGGCGCCTCGTAGGTGGGGTCGAGGTACGGCGTACGCAGCACCGACTCGGAGAGGGCGGAGTCGCAGCGGCGCTCACCCTCCGCGGGCGACGGCTTGGCGAGCTTCGATTTGAGCGCGATCTGCTCCGTGTGCAGCTGCTGGTACTGCCTGGCCATTGCGGCGCGAAGCTGCTCATTCTGCTGGCGCAACGCCTCCATCTGCTCGGCTTGCTCCGCCTGCGCCTGCAGTGCGAGGCTCTCCGCGCGCGCGAGCTGCTCCGCCTGCGCCCTCTGGATCTGCTGCTGCTGCTGTCGCATCTGCTCGAGCTCGCGTCGAGATTGATGCGAGAACAGCTCGAACTCACGCCGCGTCTCAGACGTGACCGCCGCCGGCGCACCGCCCGGCGCGCCGCTGCCCTCGGCCTCTGCGCCGCTCTCCATCCAGCCGTCGCCGCCGAGCACCCCCGCTTGGCTTCGGCTGGTGCGCCGCCCCTGCGGACCGCCGACGCCGTCTCGGAGCTCGTCCGCCACGGGGGGCGCCCTGCCCGCGCCGGCTGGCAGCAGCCCCTGCCGTTCACGCTGCTCCTTCTCCTCCATCTTGCGGTGGTACTCCACCGCCTGCTGCGCCATTCGCTCCTCATACGTCATGCACGTGGTGGGCGCGCCGTCTTGGGCACCGCCCGCGCCGCCCGCGCCGCCCGCGCCGCCGCCTCGTGGAGGAGACCTGGCGAGCCCGCCGGGTGCGGAGCCCTCAGCCGCATGACCGCCCGCCTTCTTGTCCATCTTGGACTTCTCCTTTCGCCGTTGCTCCTCCTTTTCGGCCTCGAACTGGACGCGCAGCTCCTCGCGCTCGCGCTCGAGCTTGGCGAGCTCTCGCAGCTCCTCCTCACGCTCGGCCTGCTGGCGGAGCTGCTTCTCGCGCCGCTTCTGCTCCACCTGCTCGGCGAGCGCGCGCTGCATCTCGGTCTGCTGCGCCGCGCGCGCCGCCAACTCCTCTGGCGGCGTCAGGTCGGTGATCTTGGCCTTCCACTGGCCAGGCCCGCCTACCGGGCTCGTCGGCCCGGCCGCACCCGCCGGCTCGGACGCGGCGTGCCCAAAGATGTCGTGAGTGGGGAAACGGTCTTGCTTGAAGCGCACCTTGTCCGCTTCCTTGCGCTGCTTCTCGAGCACCACCTGCTGCGCGAGCTCCTCGGCATAGCGCGCGCGCGCCGATTGTCGGTCGCCACCTTCCTTATCGTGTCGATCTTGCTCCGACTCGAAAGCGTACCCTCCGCCCTGGCGTGTCTTCTCTTTGAGGCCTTTCTCTCTCATCTGGTGCTCAAGTGCGGCTGCGTATTCCTGCTGCTCCTGATGCCGCTTGCGCACCTGCTGCTCGCGCTCGCCGCCTCCGCCGCTTAGAATGTCACCGCCGCCGCCGCCGCCGCCGCCGAAGATGTCGCCTCCGCCGCGTACGAATTCGCCGCGCCGCAAGCCTCCTTGGCGCTCCTCTTGGCGCTCATGCATCTGCTGGTGGAGGTCTTGCGCATATTCCTGCTGCTGACGACGGCGTGCGTCCCCTTGAGGACCGCCGCCGCCACCACCAAACACGTCGCCGCCACCACCACCACCACCACCATCGCCGCCGCCGCCGCCACTTCCCCTGCGCTGCTCGCGGCTCTCCTTATCTCGCCGCTCGCGCTCAAGCCTCTGCTGCTCAAGTGCCTGCCCGTACTCCATCTGCTGCCGCCGCTTGGCGTCGATGGGATCGCTGCCGCCTCCGCCTCCGCCAAAGACGTCACCCCCGACGTCACGCTCCTGCACGGCGCCGCGGCGCAGCAGTGCGCCATGGCCCTCGCGCGCTTGCTTAGCCGCCACCTGTTCCTCGAGCGCCTGCGCATATTCCTGCTGTTGCCGCTTGCGCAACTGCTGCTCGCGCTCGCCGCCGCCGCCGCTCAAAATATCGCCGCCGCCGCCGCCGCCGCCGCCGGCGGCGCGATCCCCACCGCTGCCGCGCCGCCCCTGGGCTTGGCGCTCGTACACCTGCTGTTCCAGAGCTAGAGCATACTCTTGCTGCTGCCGCCGCTTGGCGTCCGCCGCTGCGCCGCCGCCACCAAACACGTCGCCGCCGCGGCCGCCCGGCGATCCAAAGCCGTCGTCGCGCCGCCCCTGCGCCGCCGCCTGCTGCCGCTGCTGCACCTGCTTCTCGAGCGCTTGCGCATACTCCTGCTGCTGCTGTCGACGCGTGGCGTCCGCCCCCGAGCCGCCGCCACCAAACACGTCGCCGCCACCACCACCACCACCACCATCGCCGCCGCCACTTCCCCTGCGCTGCTCGCGGCTCTCCTTATCTCGCCGCTCGCGCTCAAGCCTCTGCTGCTCGAGTGCCTGCCCGTACTCCATCTGCTGCCGCCGCTTGGCGTCGATGGGATCGCTGCCGCCTCCGCCTCCGCCAAAGACGTCACCCCCGACGTCACGCTCCTGCA
>Ga0164295_10002489_pt1 | contig 15130 bp, 12 predicted proteins | sample GEODES006metaG_FD_111798 | JGI IMG/M metagenome (GOLD analysis project Ga0164295, IMG submission 111798) | Oligotrophic lake water microbial communities from Sparkling Lake, Wisconsin, USA - GEODES006 metaG | ecosystem: Environmental > Aquatic > Freshwater > Lake | place: USA: Sparkling Lake...
TATCCGAGCACAGTCTCGCGACAGCCGCCACTATGTCACCCTCGCTAGCCTCCAAGGCGCGCTCCACCCTATCTGCATCGGAAAAGCCCATCGCGGAGAGCTCGGCACGAGCACTGGCGAATCGCGTGGCGCTGCTGGCGCTGAGCATGCTGCGAATCGGAAGGGACGTTGCCGCAGCTGCCTTTGACTTCGCGGCGCCAGCAATGACCTTGGGCATTTTGGCCGCCGCCTTATTAGGGATGGAGGCGGCCGAGACGGGTGCCGGCCGCTTGCCGCTCCTCCCAGTCTCAACCCACGAGCAGGCTCCGGCAGTGCCGGCGGTGACTTCGGGGCTGAGGAGCGCCGTGGTGGCCGAGGGCGCGGCTGCTGCTGCTGCTGCTGCTGCTGCTGATGATGATGATGATGATGCGGGCGCGGCTGATGTTGCGAGCGCTCGGAATGCCGGATGTGCCGCGGCTGATGATGATGATGATGATGATGACTCTGACGGTGCTGTCGCCTCCTGCTTGACTGGCGGCGCTGTCGCCTCCTCCTGCTTGACAGGCGGCGTGGAACTCTTGCCAAAAAAGGAAGCGACGCTCCGCTGCTGCTCGGAGATGAGCTTGATCGGCAGCGCGACGTCGCTCTCCTGATAGTCAAGGCGCGACATCCGCTTATCGACGGGGTGCCAGCGCAGCGCCGATGTGGGCAGCCTATGGCTGAGCGCGGCGAGAGGCTCGCTGGCCTTCGGGTCGAGCCATGCCTGCAGCCCTTGCGAGTCAAGGATCACGGGCATTCGGTCATGCAGCCACGCGAGCTCGGGATCCACCTCGCGCGTGATCAGCGTAAACGACTCATCGCCGCTCGCGCAAGGGTCCGCGCTGCCGCTTCCTGTTTTGGCTGACCTTGGGCTAGCAAACAAGCCGGCCATCCACAAGGGCTGGCCATCACTGCGTGACACATAGTACGGCTGTTTGCTCTTCACCGACTTGCACTTGTCGTCTGTCCACTCGAAGAAGCCATCCAGAGGTGCCGCACAGCGCATTGTCCCGAGATGCTTGGAGAACACGGGTGAGGTGCTCAGCGTCTCCGAGCGTGCGTTAAACATCTTCCAATGGTCAGGCACCGTCTCGTACGACGGAACGAGGCCCCAGCGCATGGTAGCGATTTGCACGCCCTCGGAACGAACACACACAACTGCAGCTGGACGACCCGGGCACATGTTCTCCATCGGATGGTAATGCACCTCACCCACCCACGTCGCGCAGGACACGCCTGCATCACGATGAGCGGCAGCGCGCACATCGACAGCCATGAGGGCCTGCCGGCTTCGGCCGCACATTCAGGCACAGCTCCGACGCGGGGCCACTCCACAGAGGAATCTACCGGTACCGGTACCACGTTCACGTTCTTCTCTCTCGAATTTGCTGATCTGGAAAGCCCAGCGAGACTCGAAACGAGAGAGGATCGAAATCACGCGCCAGGCGGCCCGACGCGCCAGCGTGGGAGGCGACAGCGGCCCACCTTCGCGCCGACGCTCACCGAGGTTCCTCGGGAGCTTTTTTGCCTGCGAAGCGCCTAGGAATCCTAGACCCTCGGCGAGGGTCGAAACGGCGTCCCGTCGGTTCAAATTCACGAGACAATTCACGTTCCCTCTACCGGCTGTGTTCAGTTCAGTTCAGTTTCTTCGCGGTCCCCCCACGCTCACTCCACCCAAGGGCTCCCCGAGCACCTCGGGGCTCTGGAAGGCCAACCCCAACCCGACTACAACCCGATCAACCCCAAGTGCCGAACCCTAGCCGAGCCGACCCAGCACCCCGAGCCTATAAAGACTGAGATGAGTCGCTGAAGCACACTGGAGAGTCAGACACAGAAAGTGCGGGAAGAGGTTACGACCTCTTAAGTCATCTTGTTTCATGGACAGTGAGAGCCGCCCAGCGTTTCGTCACCGATTTCCACAGTTTCCTGTGCAGGGGGGAATCCTGAGGAGGGAAGAGACAAGAGCGTGTCTAACGGTTGACATCCCATGTCGACCGCCTGTATGCTTCCATTGTATGAGGAGCCGGTGTGTGAATGGAACCGGCCGGTTGTGTATTTGTCGCAGGCTCCGCACCGCGTTGCACGCGGTCTGGCTCGCGTGATGTCGATTCGATCGTTTCACGTTTGCTTGCGTGCCGTCTCCTTAACAGTAACACTCCTGGCACCGCGTCGTACAAAATTGATGTCGCGCGCGGTCTCGTCCGCTCGCCGCGGTTCCGGCTTCCGCCCCGCCCCAGGGGGTGACCCTCGAGCGGGGTGCGCGGCGCGGTGTAACGCTTTTGGCTATAGCTTTAATAGCTACTAGCATCTAGGGGAGTCCCGGGTGCCGTCCCTAGGGACCCTATTGCGAACGTGTTACTACCGCGAATAAATATTTACGATTGTTTCTCGATCTACACGGACCTCGTCTATTCTACGCGTCACGACGACGATGGCTCACGGCGCGTGACCGCTGTTCGGAAGCTGCTTCCTCTCTCTACATGATTGTACGCTATAGTATCTGGCTACCGATTGGATACTTCACGCCTCCACAGCCTTTTTGCTGAACGATCCGTCTTGGCTTTTTTCCGTTTTGCTGAACGATCCGTCTTGGTCCGTTGAAGGCTCCGTGCTGTTGCGGCGGGTGCGAGGCGATTCAGCAGTCTTTGAAGGCGACTTGACGCCGCCCCGGCGCTTGGCTTCGATTCGAGCAGCAAACTCCGCTTTTTCTTGAGCTGCTGCTTGCTTCTTCTCTTCGATAATTGCGAGCCTGGCCGCCTTGGCGGCCTCTTTGGCCTGCGCTTTCTCCTGCGCTTCCATCTCCTTGCGCTCTGCGCGCTCCCTTTGTGCCACCTCCTCGGCCTCCTGCAGCTTCTTCCACTCTGCCTGCCTGGTCTTGACCTGATCGGTTAGCTCCTTAATAGTCTCGCCATAGCGCTTGAGAGTGTGCTTCATGTCCTCCGTTTCGTTCTGAAGCCTCTTCAAAGCCACGCGGACCTCCTCAGCTGTGATAGCACCATCATTGTCGGTGTCAAACGAGCTAAAAAGTTCGTCGATTTCAGTCGTCCTCACCCCCTCCACCCCTAATTTCAGGACGCATGTGCGAAACTGCGGCGGCGGGACTCGAAGGCGCGCACACTGTCAGAATACGAGGCGAGCGGAACGGTGGAGACATGCCGCGGGAGATAACGGCATCGCTCGTTCGAAATTCGTCGAGTCGGGGAGTTACCTCATCCTTGTCAAGTCGGCCGTCCCCGTTCACGTCCCACTGTTTGACAATGTCGCCGGGCTTGAGACCTTTCTTCACGGCTATCGCACCAATTTGAACGCCCACACTCTTAGAGTTCGCCTTCTCAATTGCCCTCTTTGCACCCTCGAGCTCTCCAGTGAGAGATGCCAACGCTTCATACTCCTTCGCCTGCTTCCGCAGCGCTTCCACTTCAAGTAACATGTTGGCCTTGTCCACGGATGCAAGTGCCGCCTCGTTCTGAAGCCTCTTGAGCGCAATCTTGATCTCGCCAACGTCGAGTGCACCGGACTTGTCCAGGTCCAGATCGTTGAAGAGCGCGTCAACTTCCGAGATGACTAGCCCGGCGTGCAGTTCCGTGGGTAGGAGCTTGCGCACGTTCTGGCGGAACTCCATGGGGCTAATTTCTCCGTCTCCATTTGGGTCCCATTCGCGCATCAAGTCAGCAACCACAACCTTTCTCTTCTGAAGAGCCTCGCCCATCTGCACTGTAAGCGGCTTCCTACCTCTGATTGCTTTTGTTTCCAAGTCCAACGCCTTCCCAAACAGTTCGTTTGCAACCTTCCTTATGGTACCCGACGGCAAGAGCTCATCCACCCTGGACTTTTTGCTTCCTTCATCTTTCTGAGCTTTGGAGGCCTGGTTCATCTTCATCACCGACTGACCTGCCGTTTTTTTCATCTTAAAGCTTCCTGTCGTTGGCGTTTCGACGGCCGACGATGGTACCCCTTCTTCGACGCCCGAAAACGTGATAGCGTCTGTTGGATTGGAAGCAGTGGGGCTCGTTAACGACTTCTGGCTTCGATGGAATGAATCGGAGTTTCTACTCCCTGCTGGCGTTCGTCCCTGCGGACCTCCGCTTCCGCCAGATCGCTCGCTCTTAGGAGTCCTGCGGCTCGACGAAGACGCTTCATTGAATTCGTCTGACAGGCTGCCCCGAGGCGTGAGGCTCACACGAGGATCAATATCATCGTCCGCCTCTCGCCGCTGCGCCAATCGCCTATCGGTTAAGCCCGTCGAGAATGGCCTAGCGGGCTTTGGACGCTGATGTTCTCCGACAAATGCCGACGCCGTGCGCGGCCGAAAGGGAATCGAGTCGGCGTGAGGCACGTTTGTCTCACGAATCAATCGGACGCCATCTTCGTTCCGGTTGGCAGTAATCCAGCCAATGGGCCCACACTTGGCATTCATGCCCCATGGGTTGCCCACAAGCATTACGCAGACGCGTAGCGTTCCCTCTAAAAGCTTCCTTGATTCGACGACGTGCAGTTTCGTGCCTTCCTCAAGCTGTGTGACAAACTTGGAGGTCAGCTCAAATTTCTCACGCACCTTGGTTGGGGTTGCCACCTCGTATAGAGGACGCGCATAGATGTGAATATTGGCAATGCCGTCTGCAGTCGTGGCCGTCAACCAGCCAAGAAGCTTACCATTCGACTCGAGCATAATGCAGGCACGCTCCGTGCCGTCAGGAAGCGAACGCGTTGACAGCACGCGCAATCGCTGAAACGGACGCAGGTGGGCCACAACGTCTGAGTCCAGCTCGTACGTCTTGTGCACGCTCATCTGGTAAGAAGCTCGACGTTTAGCCGTCCCCGCCCAAGGTTCGGCAACCTCCATGAGCGGCTGTGACTTGAGCCAGAGGTTTGCGACCACATTACTCTTGGACGCAACCTTGTGCAGGCTCTCGGGCGGTGCGTCCTTCCATAAGGGCAGGAAGGGATTGTGAACTGGAGACGCCGTATCAATCGGAGCAGCAGATGTTTTGCTAGGCGATGATGGGTTGTGCAATTCGTGAGCATCCGGAGGCCATCTATGATTGCGGGTGCTCTTGGGGCTGATCAATGGCTGTGGCTCGCTGGGCCCAGCGGACGTGGCCGCAAATCTTGACGACAATCTTGACGTGGCCACGTCGTAGGGAGTCTGGCGCTCAATCTTGGGACGCGGTGTGGCAACCCAAGCCTGATTGCGCACTGACCACTGCGGCATTCGCGAGGTTCCAATCCAGCGGCAGTCCACGACCAAGTACAGCACAGGGTGCTTGTAGGAAGGCGCGTTCGTCCCCCTCGAGGGCGCGGTACAGAACAGTCCACCACTGCACGGTGTTTTGTGCGACGCGCGCGTGCGAAAGTTGACGGATAATTGGGTTTTGTGTGAGCCGTTTCACGGACTGGCAGCCGACACAACGCGTCCGGGTCAGTACCGGGTAGCTGGTATAGTTTTCTGACGAGCCACTTCCCCGACTATTTTACTCGTCGCTTAATAATTTACGTACGGAAGGAGCGCGGGAACCGAGAAGGCACCATTTCACAGTTGAAAGGTCGTGGCGAACCTCTCCTACCTGCGAACCTTCGATTCCATGGCTTCGGGCGGCCGCACCACTGTTTGGGCCCTTGTGCTGTCTACTGCTTCAGCAATGCAGCTTTTGCGAGCGCCGGTCCGCGCACTGCATCGCCCGACCACCCAGCAGTGGCGTGTCCCCGCTAGCCCAAGCCTCGGGCCGCCTCTTCCAACACCGCCTCCAGAAGAGGGGGACTCACTCTACAACACCCCAAAGCTGGAATTTGATGCCTTCACGGTGCTCGCTATTCTCGGTGGTGCCATCGCCTTCAACTTCTTCGTCCTCGCAAATCTGTGAGCGAGCCTCAACGAGCACGGGAGTGCATGTGCAGACGGACCAGTCCGTCCAGGCGTGATTTGTACGTCGTACTCAAGCCATGAGTAATAGCATGATACTTTTACATGATACTTTTCCCTGGGATGTCATGTGTAATACGGTGACGCGCACACTGCATACACCGAACGTTATTAAGTTATTACATCAGGCGCACATACCGGAAGCCAGCACGCGGGGCAGTCACGCCACCAACGACACGCGCACGCCACCTCAGGTCAGTCCAACACTCAGTCCTCTCCACCCCCCCACCGCACTCCGAACGCTCACGCGGCAGATGGGGCACGATACGTCAACGTGACACATGAAGAGGCGGCCGAAGAGCCCGCGGCAACCACCGAGGCCGGCACTGAAGGCGCAGGAACCAGCGCCGAGACGCCCAGACGTGGACATTCATAGCACATACGCCCTCGCCTCAACCTAACCGCCGCACTCCATGGTTGCGGCGCACTCACAGGCGAACGCGCCATCCCGTCGCGCGCATCGATCGCGCGCATACGATACGGTGCCCAGAACCCACGGAAAGCGCTTAAATTCCAGAACTAAATCCACACGGACGCCACACAGGCACCCACCTGTTCATCAGAAGCTGTTGGTGGCATGGCTAATTCATCCACTGATGACCTGTCTCACTCGGGCAATCACGCCTCGCCCCAGAGCCTAAAATCCAGAACTAAACCCACGGAACGCCACAGGCACCCACCCGTTCAGAAGCTGTTGGTGGCATGGCTGATTCCACTGATGACCTGTCTCGGGCAATCTCGCCTCGCCCCAGAGCCACTATATGACGTGCGATGTGCAAGCTGCTCGCCACCTGGTCATTGTCGTGTGCGAGCGCCAGCAAGCGCTGCCCAAAGACGTGAGGCATGCAACGCGCCATTTGGATTGTGGAAGGGCGAATCTGCTCCGCCGTCCTTGGTGGCGTCTCCTGAAGCCGCAACGCCTTGAGCAACGCGGGGATGCGCTCCACCCGCACAAGTAGCCCGGCGGCTCGCTGGGCATACGGGCACGGGCACGGCGTGATCTCGGATGTGATCTCGGAGCCATTCCGCGGGTGCTCTGACAGTCCTTCTGTGTGCCCGATGGCCGCCGGCCGCTCGGCGCCGCGCAGCGCCTGGAGCCACGCATCCGACTGGGTGTCGGTATTGGCACCTGCTTCCTCTGTATGAGCACCATGCCCCATGAGGCACGAGAGCTGCCGAAAGAGCTGAAGCCGTGCTTTGCGACGTAACGACGGCACGGGGTCGGCAGTCATGCCGATGCTGCCTCGCAGTGTGAGCAGAGTGACATCGGGCATGCCGACGCGGGGGACCGGGTCGCTCCTCTTGCCCTTCTTCTCGCCGAGAGAGCCCGATGATGTTGATGGTGATTGGATGGCCGCATTGATGGCTGTGAAGTTGGTCTCTTCGCGCTTCATTCGGTCGATGAGCAGCAGCGCACTCCGAAGCAGCTCGGAGGTTGCATTTGGCACACTCTGAAGCAGCAGAAATGGGAGGGGCAGCACCAATGTGTATGCTGGGGCACCTGCCTGCAAGGTCCCATCGTCACGCAGGCCCACCGCTGCTAAGCGCAGCGCACGCTCAGTGGCCGAGTCGATGGTGACGTCGAGGACCTGCACGTGAGCAGGTAGTCCCAACCGCCCAGCCCCAGGCAGCAGCAGTGCTGAGGGACTGGAACTGCCGCCCGAGCGATGCCTTCGAGTAGTGCGCTCGGCACGGCGCTCGTAGTTGTGCTCCAGCATGCTTGCGCTCGAGCCAGACGACATCGCCCCGAGCGCCTCAATGCAGTCGGTATCGTTCCCACCATCCGCACCGACGGAGTACACGTGCAGAGGCACCGTCGTCAGGGCGGTGCCGCGCAGCAGCATCCACGATCGCCTCCAATTGTTGAAGACAAACGCGCGAGCCGTGCGCTTGTACTTGGCATGTTCGAAATGTGCGCCGTCAGCGGGCTGTGTCAGCAGCGGCTGCGTGACGTAGGAGCCGCTCACATTGAACAGTATCTGGTCTGCGACGGGGTAGAGCTGAGAGGTCATGTCGATGGTAACATCAGCGCCGAGGCGCGGCCAGTTCGGCCAGAAGCGTCGAAGCAACGTGCTCGCGCCCTGCCGACTGACGGCGTAGGCGGCGGCCGACCAATAGGGGCGCACCCACGTCTGGTTGGCAATCACTTCGCGTCCAGGCGTGAAGGGCCAGGAGAGACCGCGCAATGAGTCGCGCAGCACGATGGGTGCAGGTGTGATGCCACGTCCGCTGCGATTGGGGTGTGAGGCTCGAGCCTCCGCGCTCTTGAGGCGGCCATGGAGGTGGCGCAGGTACGGGATCTCGGCGATGATGGCCGCTTGGAGGACGTGCCAGTGGCGTGGCATGACATCGAGGAGCGCACGAAGCGCATCGTGCGGCGAGGAGAGCAGCATGGACCATTCTGCATCCTCCTCAAAGATGGCAAATGCCAGCGATCCGGATTCGTAGCCCGCTGCCATGGCGCGCAGGTGCGATGCCAGGATGGCGAGCTCGAGCTCGTGCACGGCAAATGTTGTCAGGTGTACGAACGGGTACCGGTACAAAAGGCGCGCTCCGGTGCTGAGCCGTGCGGATCCATTCGTCTCGATGCGAATCTCCGTGCGCCTCGTCGCCCGAATGCAATTCATCTTGGGCACAAGGACCTCGAGTTTTCGTCGGAGCGGCACGCAATGCCGCTCAGGGTCCATCATGATGACGTAGGATGGCACGTCGACGGCCGCGTGCGTCGAGACGGTCGGCATCGATCATGAACGCCGACGGCCGCCTCGCGCTTTCGTTGTGCCGCGCGAGCGCGGGCGTAGGTGACGTTGTGAGTACGTTGTGGCGAAAGAAACCACCTGCACACAACATGCATGCGTCAAGAGACGGTGCTCGCGATCTCTTGGACTGCAAACCGAGAAGGCGCTGTTTCGAGCGAATTGCGCTGTGCATGCAGACACCGCGAAGCGATGCATCTCGTTCGGTTGCTTCCGGCGGACTCCGCCCGGCTCTTGCCCTCTGCCGAGAGCTCAGAGGGCGTGGAGCGACGCGAGGTAGTCACAAATCCCTGGGCGGGCGAACCTGCGTTGCCGCGGTGATGTGTGCGGCACTATCCGCCACAGCTGATTACGTGGTCGACCGTGATGTTGTACGTCAGCGGCCGGGCCCTTGGCGTTGCTCGCAGCATCACCTCGCAGCATCGCTGGACCAGGCACTGCAGACCAACTACTCTACGCTTGGGTGGTCGACGGACCTCGTCGCGCCGCTCATGGCGGACATGAGGAAGTGCCAGGAGCTCGTGCTGGATCAGATCCTGCAGCGGTCGGATTATATGTCGCCACTAGTCACTGCGCTTACGGCAAGCTGCGCTCGACCTGCGCATGAGTTTCGACTGCTCGTCGTGAACATGGACGGCAGCCTCTTGGGCGACACAGGCATTGCGACGTTCGCTCCTGTGCTGAGTGCGTGCACAACCATCGAATCCTTGCATGCGCTAGGCAGCCGCCTCGGCGACCACGGCGCATTGGCGCTGGGCGCCGCACTGCAGTTGCACCCGAACCTGCGGGTGCTCGATCTCGGCGGCAATGCGATCGGTGATGAAGGCGCGGCGGGGCTCGGCGCCTCTGTGCTACGCAGCCGGGGCGATGGGACCTTGGTTTTGCCCCTGACGGATTTGCGCCTGCATGACAACCTGATCGGCGCCACTGGGGCCGTCGCGCTGGCTGATGAGCTCCGCAATTCTCCAGCTCGCCTCGAGAGCCTCATGCTCGATGGGAATCCGGTGGGCGACATCGGCGTGATGGCGCTCGCACTCGCGCTGCGGGGATGGCCACATGGCACGCTGCGCCGCCTCGGCCTCGTCTCGACCAATGTAAGCGACCTTGGGATTGACGCCTTGCTGACTGCACTGCGCGAGGCGCGCAATCCGCCGCCTCTTGAGACGATCACTCTCGAGGGCAATCCTGGCGTATCCGAGGCGATGCTCCTCCGAGTGGAGGCGGCGCTCGTGCGGCCAACGGAGGCGAGCAGCAGCAGCAGCAGCAGCACGCGCGCGGACGACCACGTGCTGCGAATCGTGCCGCCGACAGGGCTTTTCCCGGTGCGTGCAGCGCGTCCAGGACAGCCGAATTTCGTCTGAGCCTAGATATTTGTCTTTGTCTCGGACCGGTCGTCTGAGCCTAGATACGTAGTCTTAGCTAAAATTCAGGAAACTTGTGTCCGCATCAATGTGGCAGGAAGCAACACACTCGCCGCATCCATAAATGTGCGTCGCTGCTGCTTCTTTACAGCCCCCACAACGACAACATCCATCCCAGCGCTCAGAACGCCGATGACATCACGTCCGCCTTCGTCGACGTGCTCCAGCTGCACGATGAGCTTCGCGCCGTTGGCAGCAATATCCAGTCGGCCGAGCGCAAGATCTAGCAGCACGCACTTGCCAGCAACACGGACCGTCCGGCCTACAAAGGCGGCAGGGTCGAAGATGACTGCCTGTACAGTCACGTCGTGGTCCATAGCGAGTGCCGTGGGAGCCTCAGACATTTTTCTTGAGAGGGTGTGAATATGTGCGTCGAGGAGGCGAGTGACGGGGATGGTACATGTAGGAACCCCAACCCGATTGTTGATCAACAGCCCATTCTCTGCCAATTCACACTCCTGGTGAGAATGGCGTCCTTCTTCTTCACGTTGGCGCTCACCTCGGCATTCGTGACGCAGCCTGCGCAGCAATCATGTTCGCCGCACTTGACGCGGCCAGTACCAAGTGCCGTCCGCAGTGCTGTGCTCGCGAGCGCCTCCTCTCCGACGCCCACGGCAGCAGAAGCTGACGAGGACCTCAAGTTCCCGCAGGAAGCCACCGCACTGGTGCAGGCGCAGCGCGGGCTCACGTTTGCGGCGAAGGCGGTGCCCATCGTGGCCTCGTACTTACGGCTCTTCCTCACGCTGCGGTTCCGCGAGCAGGTGCTGAAGGAGTGCCTCGATGAGGAGGAGTGCGAGATGATGTGGCAGGAGGAGCACGAACGTGGATCGACGACCTTTGCGGCCGTCATCAAGGAGCTCAAGGGCTTCTACACGAAAACGGGGCAGATTATCGCGACGCGGCAAGACCTCTTCCCGAAGCAGTACACGGACCGGCTCGCGGGACTCACTGACCTCGTCGACCCAATGCCGGTGTCGCTCGTCAAGGCCGTCATCGAGCAGGAGCTGCTCCACGACGACGAGAGCTTCGAGAGCGTCTTTGCCGAATTCGACCCAGAGCCGCTCGGTGCGGCCTCGGTCGCGCAAGTCCACCGGGCAGTCCTCACGCCAGCGTACGGCGGCGGAGAGGTTGCCGTCAAGGTCCAACGGCCTGCCATCGAGGCGAAGCTGCTCGGCGACGTGGCGGCGCTCAAGGCGCTCGCGAAGAGCGTACGCGGCATCGAGGCGATCCCGGTCGACTACTACACCGTCTTCTCGGAGCTCGAGGTGCAGCTCGGCGACGAGTTCGATTTCGTCAAAGAGGCGGCGGCCATGGAGCGCATCGGTCGTACTCTGAGCACGGACCCCATGACTGGCAGCCCCGTCACGCCGGTCGTCGTGACGCCGCGCCCGGTGGGCGGCCTCGTGACCAAGCGCGTGCTTGTTATGGACTTTCTGCAGGGCGTGCCGCTTTCGCGCGCGGTGGAAGCCATGGAGAAGCGCGGTATCGACCCCGGCTCTCCAGAGGCTCAGCTGTTCGGCCGTCGACTGCTCGCCGCGCTCACGGAGGCGTTCGGGATCACCATCCTCTTTGGCGGCTTCTTCCACGCGGACCCGCACCCCGGGAACATCTTCGTGCTCGATGACGGCCGCATTGGGCTCATCGACTTCGGCCAGGTGAAGCAAATCGGGCAGCGTGCCTCCGCCACCCTCGCCAAAGTGATGGTAGCTCTCTCCGAACGGACTTCGGACACCGACCCGGCACAGCTCGATGAGATCTCGCGCCTCGCGCTCGAGCTCGGCGTGCGCTTGCGTGAGGGCGCACCGCGCGAGGGGCCCGCGGCCACGGCCATCTGGCTCTTTGATGGCTCTGTGAAGACCCTTCCCGGGGGCTTCGACACCAACGAGCTCTCTCCCGACTCGCCGGTCAAGGTGCTCAAGTCGTTTCCACAGGAGCTCACACTCGTTGGCCGTTCGACGGTGCTCATCAAGGGGATTGCCGCGCGCCTCAACGTCACGTGGTCGCTCGCCGATGAATGGGCGCCCATCGCGCGAGCCCTGCTAGCTTGCCAGGCGGCAGGCAAGCTCGCGCCGCTGGGGGCGCCGCCGCGCTTCATGAGCATCATGCGTCTGCTCGGGCAGTGGGCGGCTGCCAAGCTGAGCGCCCTCGTGCTGATGCTGCCTCCTCCTCTGCGCCGAGTGGTCGCTTCCGCGGCGCTGCGCGTTTCGAAGCTACGGCCGCCACCACCACGGCGGCGCTATCGTGAAGGGTATAGCGGGGGCGGCGCTATCGGTTGATGTTTGTTGACGAATTGCTCAACATGACGCGCAAAACTTACAGAGACCTCGCCCGGACTTCGTGAAGGCGTCACAGCACTTACAAAGCCCCTCAACTGCGGCGCTTATTGGGGTGAGCCTCTCGCCTTGCACGATGGACTTGCCATCGCTCGTGCCATCGCTCGACTGCCCATTCATCGATGGCGTAGGCCTCGTCGCGGGCGGGAACGATGACGAGAAAATCGACAAGAAGGTGAATTCTGTGCGCTGCCACGCTCAAACTAGTCTCCAGGCACCGGAGGGTGCTGCGTGTGTGTGCCCGCGATTGCGCACGAGTTTCACCGCTCCGCACCGTCCCACGTTCGTCCCTGTGCGCAGCGCCCATGGACCCTCGAGGAGGACGACACCGTGCGCCGGCTCGTGGCCGAGCAGCGCGGAGTCGATGGTGCCAATCGATGGGCTGAGATTGCCAAGTACCTTCCCGGGCGCAATGGCAAGCAGTGCCGCGAGCGATGGCACAATCAGCTCGACCCGGCCATCCGTAAGGATGCGTGGTCCAAGGAGGAGGACGACATCCTCATCGCCAAGCAGCGCGAGATGGGCAACAAATGGGCCGAGATTGCAAAGTACCTTCCCGGCCGCACAGACAACGCGATCAAAAACCACTGGAACTCGGGGCTGCGGCGCGTGGCCGAGGGCGGTGAGCCGGTGCCGCGGCGCAGGAGCCGCAAGCAGGGCGACGGGCAGCAGGACCTCGTCAAGGCGGCGACGGAGATGGAGGCGCGCCAGATCGAGACGCTGTTGGCCGACATAACAGGGGCCTCGCCGCTCTTCAGCATCTTCAAGACACCCGCCATCTTCCCAAGCTTTCCGGAGGACGAGGCGATAGCCGATGGCCTCGATGGCGAGGCGATAGCCGATGCGTTCCTGAACGAGGAGGCCGTCGCAGCGGGCCACGCCCCCGCCGCGACGACCACCGCGCCCGCGAAGCCCGAGGGGATGACGGGTGGCTCGGTGGACGGGTCCGACGATGGTTTCGGCATGCAGCAGAGCGAAGGGTACCACGCCCTGTTGCAGATCCTGCGAGCGCGAACCCCCGCCGACTTGCTGAGCGCCACGTCACGCCTGTGCTCCGCGGTCGTCGAGCACGTGGACGGGGGCGACACCTCATTGGACGGGTCGCGCGTGGTCCCGGGGCCGCTGAGCGTTGGAGGTGGGCGGCTGGCCGAGCTGCTCCGGAACGAGTGCAACGAGCTCCTGCTGTCGAACGGCAAGGAGGTGGACCTGACCGCGCTGCTCGAGTCGCCGGGGCGTCTCTTTTTCAACAGCCTCTCGGCCTCAGCGAAGCGTCAGAAGACGGGCGAGTCCGGGCTCAAGAGGGACTGGAAGCCCCATGCCGCTGGTGCCGCTGAGGCCTCCATCGCCGCTGGGCTCGGTGCCGAAATTACGGCGGCCGGCGGACTGGCCGCCGCCATCGCCGCCTCCTCAGCGGCGTTCGTGCCAGGGCAGGCACAGGCGGCGCAGGCCGTGCCTTCGGCGGCGGCGGCGGCCTCATCGTCGGTGGTCGACGGCGACGGGGGCAAGGCGGGCACCGACACGACGGAAGAGCAGGACGATGGCATGCCGCCCTTGCCGCCGATCTCGCGCAGCAAGTCGCACCTCAAGCGCCCCATCGGGCTGGCACTGCACGACTTGCAGGTGCCCGCGCATCTGATTGCCTCCCTCATTGCATGCAGGTGCCCGCGCATCTGATTGCCTCCCTCATTGCATGCAGGTGCCCGCGCATCTGATTGCCTCCCTCATTGCATGCAGGTACCCGCGCAGCCGGCGGCGATCCCCTTCGCCACCGGGACGGCGCCGCCCAAGTCGACGCGAGGGGCGGGCCCCTCGAGCGCCGCGGCGGGCGGCATCACAGAAGTGGACGAGCTGCCACTTGCTGACGTGGCTTCGGTGCTCTCTCCCTTCCTCGCCTCGTCGCTCGGCATCGCGCCGCAGTCGATGCGCTCCTTTCTCCGCATCGACGACCTCACCTTCGACCTGCTGTCGCCGCTCGGCGAGGGCCGGCTCGGAGAGCCCGAGCAGGAAAAGTTTGGCGGCAAGGCGCCCGCGCCTGCGTAGTCCAGCTCGGAGGCGCCGGCGGCAAGGCGCCCGCGCCGGCGGACGCGCGCCCGCCCAGGCATGGCGCGCACGCCAGATCAACGGCACGTGTGCGCGGGCTTCTATGAGTCCGACCCTCTGAGCGGACTCTAAGGAGCCATGGCGTGGCATGCCTGCCCCCAGACAGCAGCGCACATGCGGAGCCTGAGAAGGCGCACCGGGAAGACGTGGGCAGGGCGAGAGCACGGGGAGGAGTTTGGGTGTCGCCACGACGCTTGCGCCTTGAAATGTGGCGACGAGCTGACGCGGCACGCGCGGGAAAAGGTGCGTTTCGGGTGGCAGCGGCGGTGCCTGAGCGTCCCAATGATCCCCACAGCATGGTCATCAGGTTGAGATGAGAGATGTGTGTTCACGAAGAGGCGCGAAGGCCCGGGTAGCCGTGGCCCCATGGCGCATGGCGCCGGGCCAAGCAGCGCCGTCTCGGTCGCACACGCACTCTGCCGACATGCATAAAACGATTGGCGGTAAGAAAGCTTCAAAGTACTACATACTGTAAGTCGGAATCATGAGAGGCAATGAAAGTTGAGTTACCGAGTTGAGACTATAAGACGGAACGTGACGCAGTCTCGAGTCTGCTGAGTGCAAGAGAGTCCGGTCGCCACA
>Ga0164295_10002490_pt1 | contig 15125 bp, 12 predicted proteins | sample GEODES006metaG_FD_111798 | JGI IMG/M metagenome (GOLD analysis project Ga0164295, IMG submission 111798) | Oligotrophic lake water microbial communities from Sparkling Lake, Wisconsin, USA - GEODES006 metaG | ecosystem: Environmental > Aquatic > Freshwater > Lake | place: USA: Sparkling Lake...
AACCTTAGTGTTTACTTCCTGCTTCATCACGGTCTTAGAATGGCTTCTAAGAGGTTTTTCCGCTCCACAGGCAATCTCGGTAGAACTTACCGTTTCTGACCGTAGTTCCTAAAAGGAACCCCACTCTCCAGACGAGAGGGTAACAAAATGGCATCAATAAATAGACAGCGAGAATCAAACAAAAAAATGTAGATTCCCTGGGCATTGCCGCCGGATGTCTTCTTGTACTAATATAAATTGCTTTCGGGAACACCGAAACAGATCAGAAATAGTAATTTCACCAATTATCTATTTCCTTGTCTAAACTAGATATAGCAGGTGGCAGTAAAAATTTCACGAATTTGGAGCAATGAATAGGACATCAAATCTTCAGACATCCATTGACATTTACCGACAATAGGTTCATAATATTAAATAGATACGAGAGTTTTGTAGTTGATTTAAAGTCAATAAATATTTTGAGTAACTGTAATAGTTCCGAATAGACTTGAAAAGCTGCAAAGAAAAGTGACAATTACTAATTAAGGTAATTGAGGATTGAAACATTGAACTCGTTGATAGACAATCAAGAGCCATTAGAACATGATTCTAAGGCATATGGGATACCACCTTCACCGACTAAATTGGTGATGTTATACTGGACATTCACGATTTCTCAGATGTCGGGGAATGTCTTGGTTAAAAGTATCAGCGTAGATCCTCACCAGTTTTCTTATGGTCAGGTTGTTGCCTCCTCCTCAAGATGGAAATTAAATTTCCACCTTCCATAAGATATGTTAAGATAGAATATGATAACAAGAGGAGTTTGCCACTCACAAGATGTAAGGCAGCTTCCCGGCATTTAATTGCAAATGTCCGAGTAGCATTACTGCTTGATAGGCGTAGTCGCCAGTGCGATTTCCCCAGTTGGGTAGCGGCTTCTCACAACAGACCTCTTGGTCGGCTTCCCAACGGGTAAATTAACAACGCCCACGCTACGGTAATGCAAAATACCATTAAGCGAATTGTTAAAAATATTATGAGTGTCAGACTTACCCAAAGACACTTGAGATTACCCTGGGAAACAAATTAGTAGAAGTATCATGGCATGGCCTCTATCAATACGATAGACGAAGGTTGTAATTTGGCTTTTACTAGTTAAAGTTGCTAGTTATATAGGTTAAATCTGGTAATTAGTGGCGGGTAGTTGGGTGGAAATTATAGCAAAATTCACCGAGTGAGTTATTAGGTAGAGCTTTAGCACTGCTAAACCCGTATTGATTCGTTTACTTGTGATCTGCTGTATTTATTCCCGACCCAATGCTTAAATGTTAATTAACAAGGAAAAACGGAAGACTTATTGAAAATATGGGTGAAAAGCCAACGATTGCCATTTCTCACCTGGGCTGCGAGAAAAATCGAATTGATACAGAACATATGCTAGGGCTGCTAGTAAATGCAGGCTATGGTGTAGATAGTAACGAAGAATTAGCAGATTACGTAATTGTCAATACCTGTAGTTTTATCGAAGCGGCTCGACAAGAATCAGTAAAAACCCTAGTAGAACTAGCGGAAGCCAAGAAAAAAATCGTGATTACTGGCTGCATGGCGCAACACTTTCAAGAACAATTATTGGAAGAATTGCCAGAAGCAGTAGCGGTAGTAGGGACAGGTGATTATCACAAAATTGTGGATGTGATCGAGCGAGCAGAGCGGGGAGAGCGAGTTAAAGAAATTACTGCTGAACCCACTTATATAGCCGACGAAACCACACCCCGTTATCGGACAACCACCGAAGGAGTAGCTTACCTGCGAGTGGCAGAAGGCTGTGATTATCGGTGTGCATTTTGCATTATTCCCCATTTACGAGGAAATCAGCGATCGCGTACCATTGAATCAATAGTTGCCGAAGCCCAACAACTGGCAAGTCAAGGTGTCAAAGAAATAATTCTCATTTCCCAAATCACCACCAATTACGGCTTAGATATTTACGGCAAACCCAAATTAGCCGAATTGCTGCGGGCATTAGGCAAAGTAGATATACCTTGGATTAGGATGCACTACGCCTATCCCACCGGATTAACAGCGGATGTGATTGCAGCTATTCAAGAAACTGCCAACGTTTTGCCATATTTGGACTTGCCACTGCAACATTCCCATCCAGAAATTCTCCGGGCTATGAATCGTCCCTGGCAAGGACAGATCAATGATGGGATTATGGAACGGCTGAAAATTGCCCTACCATCAGCAGTGTTCAGAACCACATTTATAGTTGGTTTTCCTGGAGAAACTCAAGAGCATTTTCAACATTTATTAGAGTTTACCCAACGACATAAATTTGATCATGTTGGTGTTTTTACCTTTTCACGAGAAGAAGGAACTCCTGCCTACAATCTACCCAATCAAATTCCAGCGGCAGTGATGACGGAACGCCGTAATCGCCTAATGGAATTACAACAGCCAATTTCTTTCCAGAAAAATCAACAGGAAGTCGGCAAGATAGTTGATGTCCTGATTGAACAGGAAAATCCCCAAGGTGGAGAATTAATCGGTCGTTCCGGCAGATTTTCTCCCGAAGTTGATGGTCAAGTCTATGTTAAAGGAGAGGCTAGGCTAGGAACCATCGTCAAAGTAGCAATTCAAAGTGCCGATGCCTATGACCTCTATGGTCAAGTTATCAATAGTGATAGATTATCTTCCCATCTGCTATCTGCTGTTGTATAAGACTTAATTTACAAATAAGTATCGGTTTACCAGTCCCAAATTTACAATCAAATCTAGGAGCGTTAATGAATTTATCATTTCAAGAATTAGGCATTTCCCCAGAACGGGCTACATTGTTAGAAGGCATGGGTTTTACTGAACCTACAAATATTCAAACCCAAGCAATTCCTCAACTATTAAATGGTCGGGATGTAGTTGGTCAATCGCAAACAGGAACAGGTAAAACCGCGGCTTTTTCTCTACCAATTTTAGAGCGGTTAGATGAGAACCTCAAAGCTGTACAAGCAATAGTTTTAACCCCAACTCGTGAATTAGCAATTCAAGTTCATGCGGCTGTTTCCCAATTTATTGGTAACAGTTACTTGAAAGCAGCGGCTATTTATGGTGGTCAATCAATTGACCGTCAAATTATGCAACTCAGACGTGGGGCGCAAATCGTTGTCGGGACACCAGGACGGGTCATAGACTTACTAGATCGTGGTAACTTGAAGCTAGATCAAGTCAAATGGTTTGTCTTAGATGAAGCTGATGAAATGTTAAGTATGGGCTTTATTGACGATGTGGAAAGAATTCTTTCCCAAGCGCCTAATGAACGCCAAACAGCATTATTTTCCGCGACAATGCCACCATCAATTCGGATGTTGGTAAATAAATTTTTGAACTCACCGGTGACTGTCACCGTTGAACAACCCAAAGCCGCACCGAATAAAATCAATCAAGTGGCTTACATGATTCCCCGTCATTGGACAAAAGCTAAAGCTTTACAACCAATTCTGGAAATGGAAGATCCAGAAACAGCTTTAATCTTTGTTCGCACCCGGCGTACAGCGGCAGAATTAACCAGTCAATTGCAATCTGCTGGTCATAGTGTGGATGAATATCATGGTGATTTGTCTCAACAAGCCCGGGAACGCCTATTAATCCGTTTCCGTAACCGTCAAGTGCGTTGGGTTGTCGCTACTGATATTGCAGCGCGTGGGTTGGACGTTGACCAACTTTCTCATGTAATCAACTTTGATTTACCTGATAGCGTCGAAACCTATGTTCACCGCATTGGTCGGACTGGTCGGGCTGGAAAAGAAGGAACGGCAATTTCTTTAGTACAATCTTTTGAACGCCGCAAACAACAGGCATTTGAACGCCATAACCGTCAAACTTGGCAAATTCTCTCTATTCCTACCAAGGCGCAGATTGAAGCCCAACATATCCAGAAGTTAAGAGGACAAGTGGCAGAAGCTTTAACTGGGGAACGGTTAGCTTCCTTCTTGCCGATTATCAGCGAAATGATTGAGGAATATGATGCTCATGCGATCGCTGCGGCTGCTTTACAAATCGCTTACGATCAAACCCGTCCTGCTTGGTTAATATCAGGAGTAGACCTGCCCGTAGACGAAAGCCCAACTCCCAAACCCAGAATTAACAAACGTGGTGATGGTGGAGAACGGGAACGTAGTTCTGGTGGTGGTCGCGGTGGCCGTTCCTCTTGGTCAAAAGAAGGTAGAGGTAACGATGAAAGACGTAGTAGCGGTGGCAGTGGCGGTAGTGCTAAACCAAAGTTAAAAATAGCCTACAATGAACCCTCTTCTACTCCTAGCAATCACAAGTTAGGTTTACCTACGGGTAGAGAATAGATGGGATTTGTTATGAGTGCATCACGGTACTCAGCCAGTAAATAAGGGACTTCCAACTCAAAAAATATCCCAATTCTGAGTATAAATGTAGGGGTTTAGCAATGCTAAACCCCTACCTGCTTTCTACATCACTAAACAATATTCATATTGACTCGAAGAATCACGTCATTGAAATCTTTGTCACCACCGTTTGGTAAATCCTCAAAGCCAAAGACGTTATTCCCTAACAAGCGAATGTGATCTACTTTATCAGCATTAGCTCCCAAGAAGGGGAAGTAAACTGCTGGATTATTATTGGGATTGCTATCAAGTAAAGCATCAGGTCTATCATTAACAATAATAAATGGGACAAAGATAGAACCTGGTTGGAAAGTTCCTGTGTAAGTCGCTGTACCTTGGTTATTAACTGTTAAGTCAATACCTGCAACACGCCCACGAACTGCCGCTTCAACATAACCAGGTTGTCCAGCGAAAATATCGGCTTTACCATCTCCATTGGAGTCAATACCACCATTTTCATCAGTTACTTGATAGAAGCCGATAAAATTATTGAAAGCTGCTTCTCTGTTGACCACAAAATCAGCTTTTACCTGACTTGTAATACCCCGTAAATCAATCACTTCTCCTTGGGGTTTTCCTTGGAGATTTGTACCTAAAGGTAAGGAATCATTTGTGGGACTAAATTTCACTACTAGATTATTAAAGTCAGTCGCATTATTTCCAGAACCATCTTTCCAAGCTAGGGAAAAGTCATCATTCCCCAAATCTGTAATCTTTTGGGTTAAAGAATCTGAAAATAGTATGTCTGTAAATGGAGTTACTCCAGCCATTACAGCATCAGTTGTACTATTTTTCACCAAATAAAATCTCAAGTTATCACCGGAATTAAATTCCAACAAATGTGTCAAATTATCGGTATTAAACCCATTGGGGAGATTAGCAATAGCAGAGAAAATTACCTTAGATCGCTCTAAAGCCGCTTGGGCGTAACCTGCTGTTCCTGGAGCGATACCATTAATTTTACCTTGAGCATCATCAACGGTGAATACTCCCAGTTCATTGACAAGATTAGAACTTCTTTCTGTTAGAGTAACCTTAATTTTTGATTTGCCACTGCTATTCGAGATTTTAAAGACATCATCCGCAATTTTTGAAAGCTTGATGGTAACTATGGCTTTACCAGTGCCTTTAGTTTGAACCTGCTCACCAGAAGGGGGAACAATTGTTACAACTTCCGATTCAATCTCTCCAAGGAAAACAGAGGTATCTAATGGACTAGTGACTTTCCATTGGACTACGGGGAAAGTCTTTGTTCCTGCAAAAGGAGAAGAACCTGCGGATGTACCTACACCTGTTACATTAGCTATTAAATCTTGTCCATTCACTTGATATGAACCTGTTTCATAGATAGAAGTTGGGATGGGTTGTAGTCCCAAAACACTCAAGAGTGGAAAATCAAGTAAAAAGTTGAGATCAAAAATAGTTTGATTGGTGTTCGTATTGAACGTGATTACACTTGGTACATCGGGGTTCTGAATTACGGAAATAACCCCAGTGGTGAGTTGTCTACCGCCAAGCGGTAAATTAACTGAATCAAATGTTCCATAAAACTCAGCAACAGTCTGTTTGATAATTTTGTTTGCGGGCATAATAACCTCTGAATTAAACTTAGGTTTTAGCAAAGGATCTCACCTGAATCCCAGGTTAAAACCACTGCACAGCATTAGATATACAGCACTTCTACTTGATGAAAAAGTATTACTTTTAAGGACTCAAATTGACAAATTTACAAAGGCTAAATTTACTAAAAGTCTTGGGAAAAATATGATTTTCAGAATTTTACTCGTAATGATTCAAAACCCTTAAACGCTAAACTATTACGTTTGACAACAGGGGTGTAATTAGGGTTAAACATTAAATTTGGCATTCTTTTAAGCAATGTAGAAAAGCAAATTTTTAATTCCATACGAGCTAAAACTGACCCTAAACAAAAGTGAATACCCTTACCGAAACCCAAATGTTCATTGGGTGAGCGTGTGATGTTGAAAACTTCTGGATTCTCAAATTTTTCTGGATCGTGATTAGCCGCCGCAATTCCTAATGCAACAACACTACCTGCTGAGATTTCCTTGCCACCAATAGTCAGATTTTCTTTGGCAACTCGCAAGGAATGTGTGGCAGCGGCATCAAAACGAATCATTTCTTCTATGGCAGAATCAATTAGTTCGGGATTTTCTTTGAGTCGCCGTAATTCATGTGGGTGATTTAGAAGCGCATTTATACCATTGGGAATTAAATCAACAGTGGTTAGATAACCAGCATTCAATATCAATATGCACAAAGACGGCAGTAGTTCCAGATTTATTTCATTTTCTATGTAGGAAACAACCAATAAACTAATCATGTCAGTCCCTGGCTGTTGTTGTCGTTTGGCAATTAGCTCTTTAAGAGCAGCAATAAACGATACTGCTGCTCTATCTGCTTTATGGGCTATTTCCTGAATATTCTCATTGCCTGATACCCCCCAGAAATTAGTTATATCTTTTGTCCATTGAATAAATTCCTCTCTGTATTCTTTTGGCACATCAAATATTTTAGCCATGATATGATATGGCAGTTTTAAAGATAGATCAGCAACAATATCCATTGTACCTTGAGCTTCTACTTGATCCAGTAAATTATCAGTTGTTTCTTGAATTATCGAACGCCAATTTTCTAAAGCTCGTGGTACAAATCCCGGAAGAGAGATTTTACGTAATTCGGTATGGTGGGGTGGATCTTTTTCTACCATCATATTCCCCATCAGAAATCTAAAGTTCTGAATAGTGTTCAAATCTACACCTTCTAACTGTTGGACGAATAAAGAACTTCGATCAGAACTCAATCGGGTATCTTGATAGCTAGCTTCTACATCTTTATATCGAGTTAAATACCAAAACCCTCCTTTTTTGTAATAATAAACAGGGTCTTTCGAGCGGATTAATTTGTATAATGGATAGGAATTGAACAGAAACTCTGGAGCGAATAAATCGTAATCTATTTCAGAAGTCTTTAAGTTTGACATATTCTCTTTTGTCCATTGAAGATGGTAGACAAATGGTAGGCGTTAAAATTTACTTTCTACCATTTTTTCTGTAAGCAGATTATATTTCGGAAAGTCCTACTAATGATTTGCCAGATTAAATCAGTGTGGGAAATTTGAAGGATTGTGCCTCAACTTAACCGGAGATTATCGTTTTCTGGGATTAGCCATAGGGAGTTACAGTAGCTAAACCAGTAGAAACAAGGGTTTCTTTAGTGCCGTTAACAGAAAACACATCAGCCCGGGTGATGACTTGGCTAAAAGTCGATTTAATGACATAACCTCGAGCAATTAATTTTTCGCCAACGGCAGGGGCAATAAAGTTCAGCTTGTATTCGGCAGTAACTACATCTCCTACCTTAGAAGCTGCGGCCCAACAACAGGCACTATCAATTAAAAAACCAATTACAGCTCCGTGGGTAAAACCATTATGCTGTTTTAATTCCTCTCGCATCGAGACAATTAATTCCGCAAAGCCATCTTCACAAGCAGTGATTTCTACGTTCATCCAAACCGTAAAGGGAGATGTCTGAATTTTTTCTTGTAAAGAAACCAGATCAGCGGGAGTTCTGATTTTGGCAATAGGTTTATTTAGTTTTTCAATTTTGCTGGTAACATCCATAATCAATAAAATCCTGATATCTTCCAATCACTTTCTAGAAACAACTCAGCTACCGATTCCGGGATTAAATCTTTTTGCTTTTACTTGTTCTGGAGTTGGTCGCTTAATATTCCAAGCCCAGCCAAGCTTCTCAAGTAAGCTAATAAATGAACCACTCGGATCAATTTGCCACCAATCAATATTGAGCAGAGCAGAACCAGGAAAAGCATGGTGATTGTTGTGCCATGATAGTCCGAAAGTTGGAATACCTAAAAACCAAATATTGCTACTCTGACTGTTGGTTTGATCCACAAATGGACGAGTACCAAATAGATGACAGCCGGCTCGAATAACCAAATCTCCCATCAGAGTCATCACAACAAATCTGAAACATCCTCCCCAGAGAAAGGCAGTCCAAGCCCCATACTCAGTTCCGGTAAACAGGAAACCTAGTATTGCTGGCAAGAGGAATGAGGCAATAACGATACCATAAAAATAGCGATCGATAATAACCATTTCTGGTTCAGCTAGTACATCTTTGGCATATCGTTCGGGGGGAGCGATTTGGTTGGTTTTAGAGTTATACTTCCAGCCAAAAAAGGCGTGCCAGACATTTCTGAGCCTAGCCCAAGGTTTGTCAGCCTGAATGTAATGTGGGGAATGGAGATCGCCCTCATTATCAGCATAGATGTGATGGCAACGATGATAAGCCACATACTCAATGATGGGCGCTTCACCTGCCATTGAGCCAGCTAGTGCCAGCAGAATGCGTAGGGGTTTGGCTACTTTATAGCTTTTATGGGCAAACAGTCTGTGCATTCCTGCTTCTCCGCCCAAACCAACAAAGTTAAACATGAAAAGCAAAATTCCCAAGTCAACCAGACTAATGCCTTGATTCCGCAAAGAAGCGATCGCGGCAATTCCACCAATTAAACTGATGATATCGATGGACGGATACCACCCGTATCTAATCCATTTCCTCATCCCAGAAAGTGGTTTATATTCAGGATGGCTATTATCTATTTCTGCGGTTTGGAATACTTCAGTTACTTCTGTGACTGAAGACTGCTCTAGAATTTGAGCTACATAGCTCGGTTGTTGAGTAGACATAAACTTTTACCCTTCAGAAACTTCTGTAACTTTTTCAATGCTTTCAAGTTTTTGCAATAGATACAGCAACTTAGTACGCTGCCGTTGAATTTTGCCGCTGGTGGTTTTGGGAATAGTATTTAACGGCAGCAGTACGGTTTCGTGTACCGTCAGTTCGTAATGGTTATAAATAGCAGTCTTAACCGCTTCTTTGATCTCATCGGCATAGCGATCAATTTGCAGATAAAATCGGCGAAGCACTTCATTAACCACCACTAGTTTTTGAGAATAAGTGCCAGAGATGGAGAACACTGCACAATTGACTTCCTGTAAGGCAGGGTGAGACAGTTTGACTGTTTCTTCAATATCTTGGGGATAGTAGTTTTTCCCATCGATTACAATCAAGTCTTTGAGCCGCCCCGTAATATAGAGTCTTTGCTGGGAATCCAGAAAGCCTAAATCTCCTGTCCGGAAAAATCTTAATCCATCCCGAAAAACAAATGCTTCCTTATTTTTATCGGGTTTTTGCCAGTAACCTCGCGTAATACTCGGTCCGGCAATCCAGATTTCTCCGATGTGATGGGAAGGACATTCTGTTAAAGTTTGAGGATTGATGATTTGTAAGGACAGTTCTGGCATGATCTGACCATTGCTAACCACCGTGCGGGTGTGACCTACCTTCTGGGACGCATCTGCATCGAGGACTTCATCGCCGCTACAAGGGATAGTTAAAGCCAAAGGTTCTTCGGATTTATCTGCACCGCTAACGATTAGGGTTGCTTCTGCCAAACCATAACAGGGTAAAAAGGCAGATTTTTTAAAGCCGTAATGACTAAAGATTTCGCTAAACTGTTGTAGGGTATCCAGTTTGATATGCTCTGCCCCGTTGTAGGCCACATCCCAAGATGAGAGGGATAGCCCTTCCAGCGAAGCAGGGTCGATCCGTTTAACGCAGAGATCGTAGGCAAAATTAGGACCCCCTGTAGTCGTTACCTTTTTGTCTGAAATTGTTTTGAACCAAAGTTTAGGTCTTTGGACGAAAGTAACCGGAGACATTAAATAACACGGAAATCCCACATATAAAGGCTGAAAGACACTGCCAATCAGTCCCATATCGTGAAATAGGGGAACCCAAGCTAACCCGATGCTGTTAGTGCTGTGACCAAAGGTTCGCTGAATCATTTTCTGGTTAGCAATGATATTCTCATGACTCACCATCACTCCTTTAGGAAAAGAGGTAGAACCAGAGGTATATTGCAAAAAGGCAATTTCGTTACTTTGTCGGTTAAACTCAGCAAGTATTGGGTCTAAAGTTTCCAGAGAGGGAAAAGTCTCGATTTGATGAGATTCTCCCACCCCGGATTTCTCAAACAAATTGCGGACGCTTGAATCAGTGACCACTAGACGGGCATCGCAATCGGCAAAAATCCGTTGATAATGTTCGCAATTATGCTGGCGGTTGGGTGAACTGAGGGGAACCGGAATCCGGTTGGTGTACAGACAGGCGAAAAATGTGATGACAAATTCCGGACTGCTGGGCAACTGAATCACAACGCGATCGCCGCTTTCGGTTTTTTCGATCAGCCATGCCCCTAACCGTTGAATTGCTGCTAGTAAACTGCCATAGGTTAGGTGAGCATATTCCCGACCTCTGCTATCCAGAAAGTAATAGAGAGGTTCATCGGGTTGATTTTCTGCTCTGAAGAAGAGTTTGTCAATCAAACTATTCAAGTGACGAGAACTCATTGGTTTTCTTCCTTGAAGTCAGAGAGTGGACACCGTAAAAGGTAATAAGTAATATTTTTTGTTTAAGCCCTTATCCTGTCAAAATTGAGATAGGTTATAGGGCTGGAACTATTGAAATTTTGTGAGTTAAAATCACTCCAAATTCCTTAGCTGACGGATATTGAGGTAACAGGTAGATAGGTTAAGGTGCGGGTAATAAATCCCTCTGTACTCCAACGATAATCAGAGGAGGCCAATTCTATCCGTTGTACCTGTTCGCTGAGGTAAGTAAATAGAAGTTTGCCTTCGAGTCTGGCGATCATCTGTCCTAAGCAATTGTGTATTCCATGTCCAAAAGCGATTTGAGAAGCAGCATCTCGGGTAATATCAAAAGCATCAGGATTGGAAAATTTATCCTCATCTCGGTTGGCGGAAGCGAGACAGAGTAGCATTTTCTGCCCTTTTTGAATAGTCTCGGAGCCGACTTGTAAATCGCTGACGGCTAGGCGTACCGTTTGCTGCAAGGGTGGGTCAAAGCGCAGAATTTCATCAATGACTTGTTTGCTAGTAGCCCCTCCCTCTCGGAAGATTTGCCATTGTTCGGGGTGGTTAATAAAGGCTAGAACTCCATTAGTAAGCAATCCCTTCGAGGTTTCGTGACCGGCGACGAAGGTCATGGCACAGGCAATACCTAACTCACTATCTGAGAGTTGATCTTCTCCGACTCTGGCTTGGATTAATTTACTAAGTAAATCTTCTCCCAAATGAGTTTTCCGGTAATTAATTATTTCTTGGAAAAGGGCTAGGCAGGATTGTAAATCTTCCTCGATGCGACGGATACGCATTTTGGTCAACAAACTCGGTTCTAAAATAGACCGGACGCGGTGAATATATTCATCGATCGCCTTGATATACTCATCGGGAATGCCAAGCAAATGGGCAAGGGTATACAAGGGGATTTGATGGGCAATTTCCGCAAAATCAAAACTTTCTTCCCGAATTTTGGGAGCAACTAACTCCTCAATTAGCTGCTGAATGTGGGCAGTGTAGGCGTTTAGATTAGTGTTACTAAAGGCTTGTCCTGCTAACTTACGCAAGCGCCCATGATCGGGAGGATCGGTAAAAACGATCGCTTTCTTACCTAATTCCACCAAGCCGGGAATATCCCCAACTTTTTGTTGCACGACGTACTGGGGAATGTAGTTAACACTGACAGCATCCGAGTCCAAGACTTGGATAATATCTTTATATTTGGTGATGACCCACATATCCAAGGTATGGTGAATCGGATTGTGTTGGCGCAGTAGTTGATAAGTCGTGTAGGGATCTTCCCGAAAACCCTGTGCAAAGGGGTTAAATTTAACGGGTGACTGAGGGGTAGTTATCATTTTAGGCACGACTCCTTGTTAGCAGGTAGAGGGGGCTTTATTTAGCTAAGGATTGCATTTCAAAGCGCAGTAGTAAGATTTGTCCGAAATAAAAACCTGCAACTGCTAACTTCAGATACTGTTCGTATTTACGATAGAGTTCTTCACCAAACTGGTCGACAATGAGCAATTTTTGACTGCGGAGATTTTTTAGCCACAGATCGCAAGTTTTGCCATATTGAAGGCGATCATTGCGGTAGGTTTTAATCTCAAATAACCCATCGGATGCGAGAAAAATTTCACCAGGGCGGGGTAACTCGGAATCAGGAAAAATTTCGGTTTGAGTGAATACGTTTTTATCTTCGGCATTTAACGACCCATAGGCGATCGTCTGCAAAGATAACTTACCTTTGGGTTTTAGCCACTGTTGACATCGACCGAAAAACTCCTTGTAGACGCTAACTTTTTCCTCTAGTGTGGCTCCTGGTTGAGCAAAGTGTTCAAAGGCTCCGATTGAGACGATCGCATCGTAGGCGGTTGTTGGTTGATGGACAATCCAGCTTTCTTCGCAGACTTGGAGATTGGGGATATTGAGAGAGCCGATATGCTGATATTGATTGTGGCTCAAGGTTAATCCTGTAGCATTGGAAGTGGGATCTAAGCTGAGATAACGTTGCATTAATGCTCCCCAGCCACAGCCAATATCTAGCAGTCTCTTGCCAGTTGTTGCTCCTGAAGCGTTCAGATGCCAATCAATTTTTTTTTGTTGGGATTGTTCTAAGTCGTTATCCAGGATCGGATCGTCCCAGAACCCAGCTGAGTAAGTCAGACTCGAATCTAGCCAGATGGCATAAAATTCATTACTGACATCGTAGTGGTGCTGAATGGCTGCCGCACTGCCGCCCCGGTTAGTTAAAGTTTCTACCATTAGACATCTTGTAAAGTTTTTTCTTGTTGCACCATGTTGGCTAGATGGGCAGAAACTTGAGCAATTGTATTGAACTCAAAAAATAGAGAAGGACTTAGCTCAAAGCCTAACCATTCTTCTAAATCACCTACTAGAGAGACAGCTGCCGAAGAATTGATTCCAAACCGTTCAAATTCATAATTCTCGTCAATTTTTTCTGGCTCTACTTCGAGGATATCTGCTAAATAGCTTTTAATCCATTTACTGATTTGTTCTTGAGTTTTCATGACATTTCTTGATCTACTAAAGTTTTAGGTAAATTATCGGTTGAGTAATCGAAGTTGAATTTTTTCTGTACTAGGAACCTTAACATCCCAAGCAAGATGTAAAACCTCCAATAACTTAATGAACCAGTATCCCGGATCTAGGCGATACCACTCCAAGCCAAAGGAAGCAGAGCCGGGAAACGCATGGTGATTGTTGTGCCATGATTCACCGAAGGTCAGTAAGGCAATCGGCCCAAAATTATGACTGTGTTCTTCGGTCTCAAAGCGGCTCATCCCGAAGCAGTGCAAGAAGGAGTTAATTGACCAAATGGTATGTCCTCCCCAAAGAATTCTGAACACACCTCCCCAAATAAATCCTGCTAACGCTCCCGCTAGACTCCAGTGGTACAATCCGCCTAAGAGGGTGGGCAACACGAACCCCAGGGAAGCCCACAGGTAGTAGTAGCGATCTACTCTAACGATGTTTTTGTTTTTGATTAAATCGGGTACATAGTGGACAACACTGGGATATTCGTGCTTATACATCCAAGTTAGATGGGAATGAATTAAGCCTCGAATCCGATCACGCCAATTACCACCGTGAAGATTTGGTGAGTGAGGATCACCATGTTTATCGCTCAATTCATGGTGGCGGCGATGTAACGCTGACCATGATATAACACCGCCTTGACCTGCCATTGCACCGCAAATAGCCAAAATTATTTGGACTGCGTCATTAGTCTTATAGGAACGATGGGTAAATAAACGGTGATAGCCACACGATACCCCGATTCCTGTCATGAGCCAAAACAAAACAAAAAGGAATATCTCAAATTTTCCGAATGGAAGATAAGGTATTAACGGCAGAAATACTATAATTAGGACAAATGGTATGATTTGAAAGCGGATAAAGTGTTTTTTTTGGAGGCGATGAATAAAAGAATTGGAAATCGCTTTTTTCTGTTTTGTGTCGTCTGTACCTACTGTTTCTTGAATGATATCCATATTCAATTCCTCAGCTTTTTTTAGATACTTGGGACTTCGTATGAAAAATTAAGGTCATTAAAAAATTACTAAAATAATTAATCCTGCAACAAAACTTGCATTTATGCAAGTTTAAGCATTCTAACAATTAAAGTAATTTTCTGTCCGAACTAACTGTGTGATCCTACTATCACATACAATATTTATAGTGTCAAGATTTTATTTGGTTGAGTCGAGGGAGAATATGCAGGCAGGGGGAACTCTTTACCCCATAAGGCTTCATGCAAAAAATGTGTCGTGTGTTCCTGTGGGAAAACCTCTACAACAGCCGTTTTCCCACAAACAAAAAATAACACGAATAATTTTCCGAAAAATCCTAGGACTTACGCAAGTGTTACACCAAAAATCTATTGTAGGGTGCATCAGATATCAACAATCTGTTTATTTGCCAAATTTTTGCTGTCTGATGCACCTTGCCAATGTGCCAGTTGCGTAAGTCCTGAATCCCTCAAAAACACCTTAGTGGGTTTAATCTCAAGTTGCTGTAACTATGAAAAGAATTATTTCCCAGTGTATCAAAGAACTAGCTCAATTTAGACGTGATAAATTGACGTTAGCATTAGCATTTTTATTGCCATTGATGACATTGTTAATTTATGGCTTTGCTACCAGATTGGAGAGTCAAAATATTCCCTTGGTTGTCCAGGATTTTGACCATACAAACTTGAGCAATAGCTATATTGAAAAATTATATGCCACAAATCAATTTA
>Ga0164295_10002491_pt1 | contig 15122 bp, 13 predicted proteins | sample GEODES006metaG_FD_111798 | JGI IMG/M metagenome (GOLD analysis project Ga0164295, IMG submission 111798) | Oligotrophic lake water microbial communities from Sparkling Lake, Wisconsin, USA - GEODES006 metaG | ecosystem: Environmental > Aquatic > Freshwater > Lake | place: USA: Sparkling Lake...
GATAAAAGATGTAAAATCGATAAAAGATGTAAAATCGATAAAAGATGTAAAATCGATAAAAGATGTAAAATCGATAAAAGATGTAAAATCGATAATTATATGTATTTTTACAATATATAATTATTGTTTATTGACTGTTTCCGCTTACATCGCACGGGTTTGCTGCACCATATGTGATGCCATCCCACGACAAGTTACAACTATTTGCCCACTTATATTTGGAGCACAATCCATTAGAACCGGTAAAGGGGGCTTGTGTGAAATCCATAGTTTGAGGTTTTGTATTATCGAAATTGCAAGTGCCTAAATTCTTAATATTAACGCAGTTTCCTCCATTTCCAGAAGTATCAATCCAATAATCGGGACAGTCACCCACCATAGGAGGCCATTGTTGAGCGCTCTTGGAATTGACTAAAACAAGACCAATAAGTATCAAACAAACAATAAGAAGGATAATGGCAATAATTATTACGATTCTTTGAAAATTCATTGTATATATAATTTAAACATATTTTTTTATTAAACTAATATATATTATAATGCAAAAGCCACAATTAAGTTCAAATGGAAGAGTTGATATTAATGGTCCTAGAACTCAAGACCTATTTCAAATGTATGACAAGATTCCAGTAAACCAGTGTGCCACCTTTAGAAATCCAACAGAAGGATTGTGGAATAATACTCAGTTATCCGACCTCTTTTTTTCGGGTCACAACATTTGCACGATTCAAAACGGCATTCGCGCCGGTGTCTACGATAGGTCAAAAGGTCGTTTCGTCATTGCAAATCAAGACGAGGACACATTGAAAATTATTATGCGCTCCATATTCTTACAACACGCAGCAAATCAGCCGACAAATATAAAAGAGCAGGTGATGCAGTTAAATAAGATTGTCTGGGACTATTGCATACCTCAAGTGTATGGCGAGGCGCAAGGCTATCATCAATACATTATTGACGCGTCGACAATGTACACACCTATTGCACCTCCAATAATGGCGGACAACAATGACAAAGAGCTCATCTTGAAGCCGTGGTTTTAGCTGAAAAAATATTTCCAAACATCTGAGCAATTTATTGGTATAATAATTTCATTAAATTTTTGTTGAACAAACTGTAAACTGATTTGGTCTTCAATACCACACTCTTTAATATTTTCAAACCAAAATTCATTATATTCATTTGTTTTTTCGCATTTTTTTCTTATACTAAACCCGCCACAAAAAAATATATTTATTTTTTCAGAATATCCTTCTGATAATTTTTTTTCAATATATTTTTTATACATATTACTTTGTAAAGCGTATCGAGGATATTGCATTGCGGTATTATATTCGTCCCATACACTAGTATACTTTGATGAAAAAGGGTGAATGGATAAGCAAATAGTCTTATCATTATCATATTTTAATTCATCAACATAATTAAGAATAACATTTTCAAATAGTTCGAGTTTAGTATCAAACCAACAAATATAATCATACTCATTCAATATCTCAAAATGATGTGGACACGCTCTTAGTTCTTTTGTGTTCATCGTGTCTAATACCGGGTCATTATAAATAGGTATATTATCTAAAAATACGCATTTCCATTTTGTATTTTCCAATTTTTTAAAAGTATTTACATTATTTGTAAAATAATAACAGTCATATTGCATTGATGGTATGGGTGGAATTAAATTAGAATAATTGTAATCACCACCAAAGTAGCATGTATAAAAACATAGGTTGTGCATTTGTATTACTTATTGCATTTATTTAAATTAAAAGCAATGAATTTAAATAAATGTCGGCTTTAAGTCCCTTTACTATTAATATATATTACCAGGAATTCTTATGGTCTGTACCTGGCGTTATTTTTTCTGACACATCTGCATTTACAGTGGGATTTTTATATTTCCAAATAATAAAATCCTCGCCTCAGTAAGGGCGCGGTTTTTTGCACAAAAGTGATTCGGGTTTTCGATTTTGGACATTTTTTTTGTCCATTTTTCAAAACCCAAAATACTTTTCGACAAAAAGTGATGCCAAAATGGCTTGTGAGCTTTTTGCTCTGTTTTCAATTTTTCTGCAGAAAAAAATGTGAGCATATTATTTTTTCATTTTTTCGGGAAAACAGCTTAGGCATATTTTGTTTAGGAATTATATAGAAACATGCCTTATTGTGAAAATGCCCCAAAATTTCATTGTGAAGATTGTGACTTTAAATGCAGCAAAAAGAGTAATTATGACATTCATCTGACTACTAGAAAACATATTTTTAGGAAAAATTCCTCATTCAACAAAGACAATATAAAATGTTACGAATGTCAGTGTGGAAAAAAATACAAACATCAGCCAACCCTGTGTGCACATAAGAAAAATTGCAAGGGTCCAAAAGACATCGAAAACTTGGTTCAAAATATGAGTGATAAAGAGGTAATTATGTATTTACTGAAAGAAAATAAGGAATTTAAAGAACTTATATTGGACCAGAGTAATAAAATGTTTGAACAAAGTAATAAGATGCTTGAATTAGCTACTAAACCTACTAATGTTATAAATAATACAAATTGCAATAATAATAATAAACAATTCAATTTGCAAGTATTTTTGAATGAGAAGTGCAAGAATGCTATGAATATGAGCGATTTCCTTGATACTATTCAAATCGAAGATGACGACTTTGAAAATATCGGAAAACTCGGTTATATCCAAGGCATATCTAATATATTTATAAAGGGGCTTAAAGACCTTGACGAAGCCGTGCGCCCGATGCATTGTAGTGACATCAAGCGAGAGACTCTGTATATTAAAGACAACGATATGTGGGACAAAGACGACAGCAAACAGAAAGTTCGGAATGTAATTGCTATGATAGCTCATAAAAATTTCAAATATATTCCTGTCTGGCAAGAGGCGAATCCCAGTTCATTTGATCCGACCACCAAAAAAAATGATTTGTATATGAAAATTGCTAACCAAGTTACCACAGCTATAACACCAGATGATGATTCGGGAATAAATAAAATTATTCGAAATGTTGCTAGTAAGGTAGTTATTGATAAAGATAATGGTCTTTCTCCAGCCCCGTAATGAAAATGTGAAGTAGGTTTATTGTATATTTTCTTTGTTTTGAAAACTTTTTCTCTCGATGTTGTCCTTCTTAGAAACCCAAAAGATGTTGAAATTTAGATTGTCGGACCTTTACATCCTTCTAGTAACAAGTCCTTTATAAAACGCCAATTGTCTACGCAAAAGTTTTTCAATAATAACTATTTCAAAAAAAAATAATTATTATTACGAAACAAATTATTACAGTTATTTATTGTATTTATGCATCTACTACTGCCAACTTCGACTTCTTTACTGTCTTCTTCTTTGGAGCCGACTCGCCCAACATAATCCTCTCGCGCTCCTCCTTGTACTTGCCATATTCTTGCTCCAACTTGTTCAACTCACCGAACCACATTTGCTGAATTGTTTGAGATTGTACAGTTGCCAATTCTGTGGTCTTATCTCCGTGCTCTTTTAGAAGCTTGGCCACATTCTCCTCTGTAACACTATCCATCGGCATTCGAGTCAAATATTTGTAATCTTCGTCATCGTCCATAATATCATAACCCTTGGCCTTCAACATTGCAACTACTTCATCACGCTTTTTCTTTCGCAAATCAACAGTGCCATCCAAGTTCTCTTTGATATATTTCGACTTGTTCGATAACAGACACAACTCTTTAGTCAGCGCATCAATTAGATAATTCTTTCTCACTTGGAACAACTGCAATCGTGTGTCAAAATAATTGTCAATAATTTCAACGACATTCGCATATTTCTTCAACTTGTCATTTGCATCAAACAAGTGCATATTTGTTGTCGTATTTGTGGTGAACAGCTTGAATTGCTTCTCGAGTCCATTGCATCCATTATCCAACTTGACCGCTTCTAGCTCTTCCAACTTACCCTTTTGCAGAGTCACGATAAAATCGACTGTTGTATCCTTGCTCATATCATCGTAATCCTTAATAATCGGAGTCGTCTTCTTACCATTCTTATCCGTTGTCTCAGCAAGAGACTCCAAATATTCCTTGAAGTCATCCGTCCAAGTTCCAACTGGCAGTTCAGTAATGCGGATTTTATCGACACCAACCTTTTCATACTTTCCACGAATCAAATATTTGCTGTCAGAAATCTTGGTTACACTACCACTAAACCCCTCGTAATAAGGTGCGAAATCTGTGGGTACAGCCTTCAAATGCTCGTCGACCAACTTGGCTTTCAAATACTGAATAATCTCAAGAGGATTGTAACACATAATATCCGTACTGAATCCGGTGCCGATTCCCTTTGCCCCATTCACCAAAATCATTGGGATAATTGGTGCATAGAACAGTGGCTCCACAGGAAATCCATCGTCATCCAAATACTTCAAAATCTTGTCATCTGCCTCCTGATAAATGCATCGAGTAATCTTCGACAATTGTGTGAAGATATATCTTTCAGATGCTGAATCCTTTCCGCCAGCCAATCGGGAACCAAATTGACCGTTGGGCATAAACAAGTTGATATTATTGGAACCAACGAAATTTTGTGCCATACCGACTATTGCTCCATTAAGAGAAGCCTCACCGTGGTGATAACCGGAATGTTCCGATACATAACCACTGAATTGCGCAACTTTGATTTCTGTGGAGAGTCCCTTCTTGAAAGCGGCATACAAAATCTTGCGTTGAGAAGTCTTCTGGCCATCCATCAAGTTGGGAATACTGCGGTCGCAATCATACTTGGAGAAGTGCTTGAGCTCATCATCGATAAATCCTTTGTAATCAACGGATTCCTTGCTAGTGTCCAAATAACTTCCACGATCATAATCTTCCAACCAATCCTTTCTATCATCTGCGCGCTTCTTGTTGAATACCATATCAATTGCATCATCACAAGGCTTTCCGCTGTGAGCAAATGTGACAAACTTCTTCTTTTCGAAATACTCACGGAATTCCTTTCCAGTGCTTGTACCCAAACCCTTGTAATATTTGATTTTCCATCCCTTGGAATCATTATCTTCCTTCCAGGCCTGGTATTCACCTTCATTGTAAAAGACGAGCTCTACATTTCCTTTTTTAGCCTTCAAAATAGGCGTGTTCATAAAACCGATAAAACCAGGAATGTGAGCGAGACTTGGCCACTCGGATTGGAACAAGTTGATTCCTAGACCCTTGATGTGACTTCCATCCAAATCCTGGTCAGTCATAAAGAGAACCTTGCCATATCGCAATGATTTCTTTACGCATTCCATCGACTTGTATTCCTTTCCGGTTTCGAGTCCAAGAATCTTCTTGATTTCAGCAATTTCCTTGTTCTCGGCAATTTTCTTGACTTGCTCACCGCGAACATTGAGAATCTTACCCTTCATCGGATAAACACCAATCGTGTTTCTGTCTTCGGAAGATAATCCAGAAACGATTCCTGCCTTGGCTGAATCACCCTCACAGAAGATGATAATGCATTGGCTGGACTTTTCGGTTCCAGCCCAGTTAGCATCAATCAACTTCGGAATGCCGCGAATATTCTTGGTCTTAGAACCATCTGTTTTCTTTGCAGCCTTGTTCTCTTTTACTTCGGTTAGAGCACACGCTGCATCCATAACACCCATCTTGGCAATTTTCTCAATAAATTTATCGCTCACAGTGCACGAAGAGCCAAACTTGGACGAAGGCGTATTCATAAAATCCTTGGTCTGACTATCAAACGCAGGATTTTCAATGTCGCAACGCAAGAAGAGAATGAGCTGTTCCTTAATCGCGTTTGCGTTTACGGTAACCTTCTTCTTCTTCTCAATATAAGCACACAACTTGCGCGTAATCTGTCCTAGAATATATTCAACATGCTTTCCACCCTTGGCGGTGTGAATGCCGTTGACAAAACTGACTTGGACAAACTCGTGAGAAGGCGATAATGCAACTGCATATTCCCATCGTTCACCGCCCTCCTCATATGCGCGTTTCGAGTCCTCCTTTCCACCAATATACAAGTCAATATATTGCTGGAAATTCTTGACGGGAATAACTTGCGAATTGTACTTGACCTTTAGCGATTTATCAGTAACAGCCGCGACATCATAAACGCGCTTCTTCAACAGCGAAATGATATCGGGGCTCAAACCAGAAATGCCAAGTCGAGTATAATCGGGTTTAAAAACAATCTTTGTATAAGGCTTGCCCTTGCATTTAGTAATGCTCGGTTTCTCAATGACATCCAAGTTATTGCGGAACTCTTGAGTATACTTGAGTCCACGGATATGGTCAACAGTTTCAATGTAACCGTAAGTGGACCAAATCAAGACCAACTTGAATCCAAAGCCGTTCTTGCCACCGACAATTTTCTTCTCCGTCTTGTCGTAATTTGTCGATGTTCTCAGATGACCAAAAATCATCTCAGGAATCCACAATTTGTACTCGGGGTGTTGCGCGACATCAATTCCGTTGCCGTCGTTAATCATAGTGATGGTTCCATCTTCTTGAATTGCTACATCGATGTAACTAACTGATAGAGAGTTGGGTACACCGTCAGCAATGGCCTTTTCCATACGAATAGCGTGGTCACGACAATTGACGATTCCCTCATCAAAGAGTTTGAAAAGCGCGGGAATATAATGAATATTGCGCTCACAAATGCGAAGCGAGTCTTCACTTAGGACCCAAACATCGGACTCAACTTGTTCAACAGAACCAATGTAAGTGTCGGGATTATCTAGGATATGACCCTTGTCAGTCTTTTGTTGATATTTATCAGCTAGCTTGATTTCAGCGGCGTTCATTCTTCTGTTATGATTTGTTATTTTATGTTTAAATGTCTTTCAATTTTTAAAACAAATATATCTTTAGAAAAGGTTAAAATAAACTTAAATTAAAAAACACTCAAAAAGTCTACTTTTTTCATAAGTATACAAAAATTTAAATAGTATATTTTGCTCCACTTTTTTTAAAAGTGGATATATATGACATCTCTTTCAAATGCAGCATATTTTGGACCTGGAGGAGTGACAACAGTTACGCGCCAAATTATAAATCGACAATTATTTTCAGGTGAAAATCCGACATGTATTTGTATTCCTGCTTCGAGCAATAAAAAAGTTTTATCAAATGCTGTATACGATGAAAATGGATTACAAGTAAGACCAACTGTAATAAAAAACTTGGATTTAGTTCAACCGCAAAATGAACGAATAGCGACAATAATAAAATATTCTCCTGGAGGGAGAGTGCAATATGGGAATCAAGGTTTAAATCAATCAACAACCTTTTTAGGAAGAACAGAGGGACAACCTGGAGGAATAATAGGTCCGCTCAAAAATAAGTTTTGATAAGCGCGTTTGTATATTTAGAAACAAATTGATAAAATATTATTTTCTTCTAATATTTTATAATGACTCGTTATACAAAAAACGCACACGGACATTACTTGATTCACGGACACAAGTATGAAATTTTGGAGGGCTCCAGAGCCCAAGTTATGCACGGCACTGCTTACAAGACAAGTGGTGGATTAAAGAAGAGCGATTTACTTCAAAATAAGAATGGTCGTATTGTCAGCCGCAAGAAGCACTCCACTGCCAAGAAGGAGAGACGCCTTGTCAAGGCTGGTTACGGAACCAAGAAGGGGCACTTTGGCGCTGTCAAGATTGGAGCTCACTCTCGCAAGCATAAGTCCATGAAGATGCGCGGTGGACATTCTAATGGCGTAAATATGAACCCCGCCCCTGTTGATGGAAGCGATTCTGGTGCAGGCTCTTATGCTTACAATGGCTACTCTCAACCCGCTCATATGGGTGGTAAGCGTAGAAAGGGAAAGAAGGGACACCGTGGGGGTTCTGCAACCAATATGTCTGATATGTTGAAGAGTGTTTCAGAAAGTATTAAACATGCAGTTCCTATGCCCGGAAATCTCGCAAAGATGCCCACAAAGTAAATTACAAGTACCAAGAAGACGAGATAAACTGTAGCAGGGAACCAAGGTTCCCCGCACCCCTCCTTTAATGTTAATAAACGCAAAAATATAAGTAGTATTAAAAATATTATTTATAATTTTAAAGGAGGGGTGCGGGGAACCTTGGTTCCCTGCTACAAGTACCAAGAAGACGAGATAAATTTCTCATATTCAATGTAATTGGACATAGTAGAATATAAATACTTTTCAAAATAGCGTTTACTAACAATGTATTTGCTAACGGGTTTATTCTTCTGAAAATAAAAATCATACGCCTCATCGAATGCAATGAGTGTATGATTTTTTTCAAACAAACTTTTAGTGTGATAATGTTCTTTTAAAGAATGGAGAGAATTATAAATATCAGTATTCTTGTCCCACATACTGCAAGTAATTCCCAATATATATTTGTTATCCACAACTTCAATAGATGGAAAAAAATGGTTCAACACCTTAAGAACATCGGATTCAGAAATGACACCATTTGATAAAGATAGTGCCGAATTTTCAGTTGTCCACTTTTTAAAGAGTGCACACAGTTCGTCGAGCTCAAATTCATTGTCATTTGCCGAAGATACCAAAATAGTATTTTCCCAGAACTGAATAAAGTCTTGTACACAGGGCAAATATTTGCTTGTTACATTAAAGAAAGTGTCACTAGACTCATCAAAAGAAAAGCGTTCCTTCAGAAGCCCTTTTAATTGGTTTAAGTAGATGGCACTGGGGAGAGAAAAGTGTGAAATAAAAAGCTTCCAAATATATTGCATATTCTTCCACGAAATGCATAATTTGGATTTTGATTCGGAAGAAGAAGGGTGTACTATATCTTGAATGGAGTGTTCACAAAACTTATCAAATATGGAAGAAGGTGTGTTGTTTTTAAGAAACAAAGTATATTTTTTGAGTTCCTCATCATTAACAACATTGTTTATAAAATTATCCGAGTTTTCATATCTTTGCGAATAATGCGCTGCAACACATATAAAATCAATACCGTATTTGGATAACATATTGCGCCAAATGTCGACGGACATAGTATCATTCATTTTGAGAAGACGGCAATTAGTGTAATCATAATTCTCGTGGTATTTAGTGATAAAATTGCTTGTTACATTTGAAAACCCTGTGTAAATATACGCCATATTTTCAATGTCCGCTAGCAACTTTTTAGTTTTAGGTTTAATTAGAAAAATGAGGTCACTATTCGAGTTCTTCTTGAGAATATTATCGCCAAGAATAGTTAGGAAATATTTGGCTTGACTCTTATCAGAGAAAACAGCTGGATGTAAAAGGGAGAGAACATTTTGAATGGTATCGGATTCAGGGATGGATTTGAAAAGATGTCGGTCTTTGATTTGTTTGATAACATTAATTTTAGTGCGGAATTTCCATTCGGTGAGTTTTTTGTCTTTGGAGATGGTCATAAGAAGTTGATGTTGAATGATGTCTTCTTTAACTGGTGTATAGTTTTTTCCATCGTAAAAGAAGAAACAGTTATTATTGGGTAAATAATAATATTGGTTTTCACTCAAAAAGACTTGTATGAATTGTTGGTGTTCGTGAGTTAAAACATCATTTCGAATGACGCGTTTTTCGTGATTCTTACATTCATTTTCTAATGTGGATGGTAATAAATTCATAATGTGATAATTTACTCGTTGTTTCATATAATCATTATTTTTGTATTTTTCAAAGAGCTGATTAATATTTGTGTAATATTGTTCTAGTTTAAATGCGTCTTCATCCATTAGACAAGTTAAACATTAGTTTTTAAATGTATTTTTATGATATTTGTATTTATTTAGAAAATATAAATTTTGTTTGGATAATATATAATGCCTTCTAAGAGTGCTAAGATGGAATACAGACGCCGCGTCAAGTCGTCGAGCTGCCGTGGAAAATCTGTGCGTAAGTGCTATGCCACAAGTGGTTGCAAGCCTGCTTCAGGAACCAAGCGCACCTTTTGCCGCAAGAAGCACAACACCAAGCGCCTACGCAGAAGCCTCCGCCTCCGCAAGTAAACATATAATGATTGAAAATATTATTTAAATGCTTTTATTCAAATAATATTTATTTTTTGGAACGGCGTTTAGCAGTTTTCTTGTTTTTACGCGATTTGCGAGATTTGCGCGATTTACGAGTCTTGCGACTCTTACGCTTTCTCCTGGCTCCTCCATCAACATCCTCCATATTCACATTTTCATCATTTTCTTTAGAAGAATGGGGAGACCTAGGAGAAGAAGTGCTAGATGTTTTTTCCGCTGAAAATCTTGCAAGGCCCGCTTCATATTCAGCTTCAGTAATTAGATTTTTTAATATGTCCATACTAGTCATTCTATCGACATCAAGCCTTTTATTATTTTCAAAGAACTCGGTTATCCTTTGCTGCATTTTAAACGCGCTACAATTTTTAATTGCTAAATTGGAACTATGAAAAATTCCAGAAGGAATAGGTTTAGTAACTTTTCCTGTATGTAAAATTTTGCAATAATTTTCTAATACTCTAAAAACTTTACTTACAGCCGGTTTTGTAATATACGGAATCTCACTGATTCTATAATTCTTGTGCATATACTCGTAAATACCATTAATAACCTTATTTTTCTTTTCCCTAGTAGATTTTTCAATAAGTTCGCTCATTTGTTCTTCAGCCGATTGCGCAGACATTATATATTTAGATGATATAAAAACTGAAAAATAAGATAAAATTCTGGGAGGCGCGTTAAAATATTTAATTTAACGCATAAGTATTTAAAGATTAGTAAAAAATAAATATAAAATGTCAAATTCTCTGAAAAATGCTTCACCGGAAAATAATGTGTTGACGATAAAGACTGTGCAGATTGCACCTTTTAGAACTCTAATGACAGCCCTTAAGGATATTCTTTTGGAGACAAATATTTCATTTCAGCCCGATGGTATTCGAATTATTAATATGGACAAGAGTCACACAATTTTGGCGCATCTGTATTTAGCCGCGCAGAATTTCGAGTTTTATGAATGCAAAAAGGAGAAGATTATTATTGGAGTAAATATGTTTCATTTATTCAAGTTGATTAATTCAATTGATAATGATGACACTTTAACAATTTATATTGAGAACTCGGATTATGTTGACGGTATTGTCTCGCATTTAGCTCTTAGATTTGAGAATGGTGAAATCAAGCAATGCAAGACGCAAAAGTTGAGATTGATAGAGCCGGAACAGGAGGAGTTGGAGTACCCGGATGTGAAGTTTTCGTCGATTATCAATCTGCCATCGGCGGATTTCCAAAAGATTATTCGAGACATGTCGGGAATTTCGGAGAAACTAGAAATAAAGTCTGTAGGAAATGAATTGATATTCAAATGCTCTGGGCAATTTGCATCGGCTGAAATAAACCGCGCCGAATCGGATGGTAGTATGGGATTTATTTTGAAGCAGGATTCATCCAAGGTAATTCAAGGAGAGTTTTCTTTAAAGAATTTGGGATATTTTATAAAGTGCACAAATCTTTGTTCGCAAATAGAGGTTTATTTAGAGAATGATTTGCCGTTGGTTGTAAAGTATGATGTGGCTAGTCTAGGTTCCATTCGCTTGTGTCTTGCACCATTGCCATCATCATAAAAATGTATGTTTTAAGCAAAGAAAAAAAATGAAAAATATTATGACATATTATATAAACTTATAATATGTCAAATTTATTATCTCAATTCTTGAATGATTTTGCAAAATCGCCTAACAATTCAAATTATGCTAGAGATTATTCTGATTATTTAGCAAGGATTCGGTGTTGTCCAAATAAATTTCCTGGACAACAAGGGAATGATGGCCCTCCTGGTTTTGATGGACCTACGGGTGGAATAGGACCCACGGGACTCATAAATTATAAGGGACCCACTGGACCTACTGGACTAAATTGCACTGGACCAACGGGTGTTCGTGGTCCAATGGGAATTATTGGTCCATCACCAACGGGTGCCACTGGCTCAACTGGAGATACTGGTTCTACTGGTGCCACCGGTGCGACCGGTGCAATTGGAGCTACTGGAGCTACGGGTGCAACTGGTGCAAGAGGTGCAACTGGTGCCACTGGAGCTACTGGAGCAACCGGTGCAAGAGGTGCAAGAGGCGCAACTGGGGCAACCGGGCCCACTGGAATTAATGGTGTTACGGGTTCAACAGGTGTTACATTTTCAGGACCACCTCTGAACCAATTGAGTCTTATTCCATATGGGGTTGATGGCTCCTATAATATTATGCCCGATACGACTTTTACATGGAATATAGACCCTTATGGTCGTTCTATTGTTAGCTTACCCGCAAGTCGCACAGATGTTTCTTTAAATAATTTTACAGGAACACCGCCTTCTTCTTCCATATTAACAGACATCTACAAAAATAGATATCAAGTCTATGTTTTTAACGCAGATGCTTCTTTTACAATGACAAACACAGGTGGTGGAATAGGAGGATATATCAACATGTGTTTAATAGGTGGTGGTGGAGGTGGATCTGGAGATGCTAGTGGAGGCGGTGCTGGTGCAGGAGAATTATTATTTGTTGATAATTATTTAATGCCGAATGGCAACTATAATATAAAAATTGGAAATGGTGGACCAGGCGCATCCCCTGGTTTAAACAATGGTCAAGATGGTAGTGCAACTATTTTAACGAGTTCAACAAATGGCGGTTCAATGTTATTTTTATCTGCTGGAGGAGTTGGTGGAAAAGCAAATGGTTCTTCAAAAAAGGGTTTAGATGGTAGCTATAATAATTTAAACCCAAATAGTTTTCCAAATCCTACAAATTTGGCTAGCGGCACTTCTTCCGCCGGAGGAGGAAATCCAACAGATTTAAGTGGAGGAATTGCCAGAACCATAAATTATGAAGATGTAATTTCAACTGGAATAAATTTGCCGGCGCAAGTGTGGTCTTATGGCAATAATGGTGGTTCAGGGCGCAATAATTCGGGCCGTTCAGGAGGCGGAGGAGGTGGAGCTGGCGGTCCGGGTCAAAATGGAACTGATGCAAGCGGCGGTTTTGGTGGTCCGGGAATGTTTATCTATTTTGATTCAAGTTATGGAAGAGCGGTTTGTGGAGGGGGTGATGGTGGAGGGACAACCCCAAACAATTATTCTACAAATAAATATAACCCTAATAAATATTGGTATAATCCAGGAACTGGATATCCAATCCCATATTCCTATGGAGCGGGAACAGTAAACCCAGGACCTCCCGACGCTTCGGCAAACACTGGTTCTGCGGGGGCACCTTATAGCACAACACACGGTCAAAGTGGACGCGGGGGCTCTGGTTTATTTATGATTCGATACAAATTATATTAATTATATTAATTAATAAAAATAATAATTAAAATGAAATAACATTAATATAAATATATTATCAATATATATTAATGTCAAATTATTCACAATATTTAGGTGCACAACGATGTTATCAATTAAACGGATTAGGTCCTCAAGGTGTGCAAGGAAATCGAGGGCCTAGAGGAGCTATAGGCCCTCGTGGAAATGATGGTTTTACTGGTCCTACTGGTCCTACTGGTCCTACTGGAAGAAGCTGTAGGGGAAGTACTGGCCCAAAAGGAGATACTGGCTCTACGGGACAAACAGGTTCAACAGGATACACTGGTTTCACAGGCGCAACCGGTGCAACAGGAGCAACCGGTGCAACAGGCGTAACTGGGGCAACTGGCGCAACGGGATCATCATATACCGGTTTTACAGGTGCAACTGGTGCAACTGGTGCAACTGGTGCAACTGGTGCCACAGGCGCAACTGGCGCAACTGGTGCTACCGGTCCAGTATTAGGAGTAACCGGTGCCACCGGCATACAAGTAACTCAATTAAATTCAGTAAGAGTAGCAGTTGGTTTAGCCCCATACCCGAGTTCAAGCGCAGTTGATAATAGTTATAACATAAATCCAAACACCTATTATAATATTAGAACAGATGGTTATGGGAGAACAATAGTAAATTATAATGGACTTACAATTAACCTTTTAACTGGGTCCGCAACGCAGGGTAGTTTTATTGATTCTTATAATGTAAAATACACTTATTACGATTTTGCTGCAGATGGCACATTTCAAGTTACTTCTCTTGGCAGTTCAAATGGGATTGTTAGTTTGCTAATGGTTGGAGGAGGCGGAGGAGGTGCGGGTTATCAAACAGCAAAACAAGTTAATATTGGCGGGCCCTCATATTCAATTGGTTCAGGGGGAGCAAGTGGAGGAGAAATAATTATAGTAGATAATTTTCAACTTGCAACTGGAATAACATATAATGTATCAATAGGTTCTGCGGGTGTGGGTGGTGGTATTGGAAACTACGGAAATTCAGGCGGAAATACAATATTAACTGATGGAACGAACCAATTATTTTTAGCGGCAGGAGGAAGAGGTTCTCAATTTGATTATCCTACATATGGTCCAGGTGATTTTAATGGACTTTCCGGATCAAGCTATTACCCAATACAATATCCAAATTTATTAACATCTTCGGGTGTTGGAGCTGCAGCAACTGTGAATGGAAGTAACATTGTTACAAGCGCAAATACACCTGGAATCGGTAACTCACTTTCTTACGGAACAGCAATTACGCCTTATGTAAATCAAAATGCAACATCATTTAATCCTGGTTATTATCCTGGACCGGTAGTATGGTCATACGGCAATTATGGAGGAGCTGCCGATTTAAGTGGAAATGCGGGAGGAGGCGGAGGTGCAGGAGGACCGGGAACGGCGGGATATTATAACTCATCTACTTCAATTTATCACGGTGGAAATGGAGGAAGTGAACTGTTTGTGTATTTTACTAGTGCAATAACTCCTGTTACTAGCACAAGTAATCCACTTTCTACAGGCGGTATAGGAGGTGGAGCCGCTGGTGTCCCAGTAATATATACTGGCAGTTTTATTCCAGGAAATGCTGGTACAAATACTGGTAATAATTTAGTAAATAGCCCTAATGGTCAAAATGGAACTGGATGCGCTGGGGCATCCAGCTATGGAAATATAGTTAATAGTGGTGTTGGAGGAAATGGAGGTTCAGGTCGATTCATCTTGAGATTCCAGAATTATTCATAAATAATAAATACATATGCATTTAAATCGCAAAAAATATAAATAAATCTATTTATATTTTTAATAA
>Ga0164295_10002492_pt1 | contig 15112 bp, 11 predicted proteins | sample GEODES006metaG_FD_111798 | JGI IMG/M metagenome (GOLD analysis project Ga0164295, IMG submission 111798) | Oligotrophic lake water microbial communities from Sparkling Lake, Wisconsin, USA - GEODES006 metaG | ecosystem: Environmental > Aquatic > Freshwater > Lake | place: USA: Sparkling Lake...
AAGGAGCATGTGCCGCTGCCGCAACACCAGAAATAGCCTTAAGACATTCAATGTCTTCAATGCCTCTTCCAAAAGTAAAGTCACCAACTAATAAACCGTATGGGGTACCACCAAATGTTCCATATTCATTTTCATAAACAAGTTTAAATAAACCTGACTCATCAAATTGTGGTGCAGAATCCGCATCACTTAAAATGTCTTCTTTCGTAACGTCTAAAATACGAATTTTAAGTTTTTCATCAGGTTCTGAGAATTTAACTAAATTTTGAACACCTTTCCAAGATGCTTCAAGCTTTTGAAACTCAGGATTATGGATAATTTCATTAATTTGAGCTGTAAGTACAGAGTCAATATCAGCAATTCTTTGACTGATCATATGTGAAATTGTTTTTTTGAATTCCATTTTTTCATTAACAACTTCATTTGCAAAAACTGTAAGCATTTCTTTTGCATTACTTATTTCACTATTATTTTTATTGAGTTCCGCCTTAGCTAAAGCTTGATCAATAACTGAAATGTTTAAGTTTTCTAAATCAAAAAAAGCTTTTTTCTCTGTTGCAAATTCTGTATTACTCATAATATCTACCTTTCAAAATTGATTAATTCTATTCTGCTTCTTTCGAAGTGCTGTCTGCATCAACAGAACTTGCAATTTGTTTTAAAGCTTCAGGTGTTTTAATAAATTGCATTAAAGTTTCTTCTAGTTTTTCATTGCAATCTACGTTTGTCTGCAATTCAATTAGTTTTTTTCTTGTTTCAATGAGTTCTCTAAGAGCGTCTACTTTTAGCGCAATTTTACCTGGATTAAAGTCTTCAATAGAAGAAAAATTCAACTCAATTTGGGAAAATGAACCATCATTTTTGATTTTATTTTCTACTTTAAGTTTAAGTTTAGGAGCGACAGATTGAACAACAGTACTGAAATTTTCTTTACTTATTTCAAGAAATTTCTCATTTTTAATTTTTTTTGTCTTCGTATGAAGATGACCAGAAAAATTTCCCATAACGCCAATTACAAATGGAATGTCTTGTTCTTTTGGTGAACCATTTACTTCCAAATCATATGTAATTTGTACGCGTGGTGGTTTATATGTTGAAAGCTTTTGTTGTGTGCCTTTTGACATTATACATTCCTTTTCCTGAAAATCTAAAATGACGTCTAGAATGATTGATTCAACAATCAACTCGCTATTTTTATATAAGCAAAATCTAGGCCAAGTTTATTTGACTCAGCTTAAGCTTGATTCCAATGAATAAAGATTATTAAAAATATTAATAAATATATATAATTATTAATATTAATAAGATATTTTGTTATATAAGTATTTTATGTAATATATTTGTATTATGTAATAAATTTAAGAAGCAAATTTTTTCTTTTTTGTATTGAATATTTATATAGATCAAAATTATATATTAAAAAATTAAATAAAGAGAGCTCCTCTTTTAAAAGAGGAGCTCTCTTTATTTAATAACAGACTTATACTTTAATAATATGAAATAAGTTAACTTTTTATTAAAAAAAGACAAATTAATTTTTACAATTTGATTAAATTCATGTTAATTTAACATAATAAATTATTATGAAAAAATCAAATGGTATTTTTCAAAAACTTTCATAGATTTCGCACAAAATTAATGCAATACATTGCTATTTTAAATATATAATTGTTTATTTTAGATTTTTTGCCAAAAAAATTGTTGTTTTTAAATATTTTTTAATTAAAGTTATTTATATCTAAAGAACAAAAATATGTTATTTAATAAGTATTAAGAAAAAGTGTTTATTTAAAACATAAATTAATAAAATATAATAAATACACAAAACATTTAAAATGCATATAGGTATTCTGAATATTAATGTATACTAGTTCTAAATACATATCAAGACATTTATTGGATTTTTATGTTACTTGTCTGAATATAATATTTTACTAGTACAAAAAATATCTAATGATTTGGATTGAGTAACTGGCGTATTGCTTCTGTTGTTTTTTGAGGATCATTTTTAGCCAAATATAAAATTTGCTCTTTTGGAGACAATTTATCAAATGGAACATCTTCTTTTAATTTAACTCTTCTTGCTCCAGCACCTGTTCTTTCAAGTTCATAATCCACAAGAGCCAATTGCTCTTTTGAACGTTTTTCAGGATCGTAAGTAAGCCATCTGAAATAAGGCCGAACCAAAACGTAGTAGATAAAAAACATGGCTGCAATCGCTACTAAACCTAATATTGCAGTTTGAATTAAAGTGGTTTGACGCGCTGATAATGAAGCTTTTTCTGCTAGTGCAAATTCATCAAGCTCAAATTGAGTGGACTCAACAGTTATCGTATCTCTGCCTTCTTTAAAACCAATCGCATTTTTTACTAATTTTGTTACCATAGCCATTTCTTCTGGAGTTCTTGCGACATATTTTCCATCAACAAGCTTTCCATCCACTAAAATAGATGCACTTAATTTGGTAATATTTCCTATTGGTTCTACGATTTTACTTAGAGTTTTCTTAACTTCAAAATTTAAATTCTCTGTACTAGATTTAGTACTATTTGTTAATCCGCCAGCTATTCCAATATCCTCTCTTTCTCCAGGTAAGTTACTTTTAGCCCCAGGTACTCCTGTAGGATTTAATCCGTTACCTTGTGAAGATTGCTCGTTACGTTGTGAAGCAATTACAGCTGTTCTTTCTGGATCTACATCAGATATAGTCGTTTCTACCTTTTTGAATTCAATTAAAGCATCTACTTTAGAAACTACCTTGTCATGACCAACTGCTCTCGCTAAAATATCTCTGATTTTTTGCTCTAATTCTCTTTCTACTTTTCTTTGATATTCACGCTGTGCTGATGTAACCTTATCTATTCCACCATCTTGCTCGTCTGGTTGAGTTAACATATTTCCGTCTTGATCAATGATAGCTACTGCTTTAGGGTCTAATCCCTCTACTGCCCTTGCTGTTAAATGAATTATTCCTTGAATTTGTCTTTGGCTTAAAGATTTTCCTGATTTTAGTTTTAAATAAATACTAGCTGTTGGTGATTTTTTATCATCTGCAAATATTGCATTTTCTGGAATCACAATATGAACTCTGCTATTGGCTACAGGTTCTAACTTTCCTATGGTTCTTGACAATTCTCCTTGAAGAGCCCTTAGTTTATTTACTCTTTGTTCAAAATCAGACATTCCAAAAGATCGGTCATCGAATTTTTCCCAACCAACACCAATTCCAGTATTAGGCAATCCTTCTTGTGCAAGAGACATTTTTATTTCCATAATTTTATCATCTGGAAATGAAATGGTGTCACCTTCCATTTTATAATCTTTAAATCCTGATTTTTTTAAATGAGCTAATATTGCTGTTTTATCTTCCGCTGAAAGATTTGTATAAGCAGGATCGTATCTAACAGTTGGTTTCCAAAATATAAACACAGAAAGAACAAAAAATATGGTTAATAATCCAATTCCAATTGCAATCTTTCGACCTTTTGTAAGTCCAGCATAAAATGCTTTGCTTTGAATTAAAAATTGCGATGAAAATTGTTTTATTTTCTCTAACATTTTTAATAAACCTTTATGAATACAAATACACTAAGAATTTTATTTCTAAAATTTAGACTTGCATTCTCATTACTTCTTGATAAGCCTCTATCACTTTATTTCTCATTTGTACCATCATATTAAAGCCTAACTCTGCTTTTGTTACCGCAAGCATTGTTTCATGGATATTACTTGATCGACCAGACGCTAAATCCATGCTTGCTTTTTCAGCTTCTCTTGCGCCTGTGTTTACTTCTTTAATTCCTTTTTCAAGAAGATCTTGAAATTCAGTTTTACCTGCAGGATTAGGAGGAGATCCTCCACCACTTTGTGGAACAGAGTTCAATAAATTATTTTTTAGTTTTAAATAATCTAAATCTGCTGCAGAAATTGCTTTTGTCATTTATAATTTACCTTAATAAAAAAACTATCTACCTATACCAATAGCAGTCATAGCCATTGATTTTGTCGCATTAATTGCTTGAGTATCACTTTCAAATGAACGATTACTTGTAATCATATTTACCATTTCTTCCATTACTGAAATATTTGGCATCGCAACATATCCATTTTCATTTGCATCAGGATGATTTGGATTATAAACAAGTCTAGGAGCTCTTCTATCTTCAGTAATTCCATCAACCTTGACTTCTTTTAAATTTGGGTCAAAAGCTAAACGCATTAAATTATCAAAACTTAAACCTGAATTTCGAGCGGTAAATAAAACATCTTTTCTTTTATAGGGCCCACCTTCTTCTGTTCTAGATGTATTCGCATTCGCTAAATTTGATGAAATTACGTTCATACGAATACGTTCAGCAGATAGTCCAGAGGCGCTTATTTTTAATCCTTCTAAAAAACTCATAAGATTTCCTTCTCCTCAAAATAATATTAAAAAGAAAATTACCTGCCGCCATTGATTGCGTAACGTAACATTCCCAATTTTCTATTTAAGGTTTCAATTGTAGCCTTATAAATAATTTGATTTCCGGCAACTTCAGTCATTTCTTGATCAACATCTACTGTGTTTCCATCATTTCCAATACTTTCTGTTGGTTTCACAAAAAGATCGGGTTTTAAAACACCGTCAGCACCCATTCCTGGTGCTTTAATATGCCTAGAATCACTTACTTTCATAATAAGATCTTTATCAGAACCAATTGCTGCTTGAAGTTGTTTTTCAAATTCAAAACCCAATGCCCGATAGCCTGGGGTAAGTGAATTTGAAATATTTGCAACATTCACATTTTGTCTTTTCAGTCTTTGATTTAAACTTTCTTCAAGTACAGCATCGGGTTTTCCAAATATTTGGTTCCCAACTACAGTGCTCATACATTTTTCCCTTCAACTTCATATCCACATTCAACAAGTTCATTTAATTTATAACGTAATGCACGAAGTGAAATACCAAGTGCTTTCGCAGTATGAGTTCTATTTCCATTCATTCTTCTTAAAGTTTGAAGAATTAAACGTTGTTCTAATTCCATTAACGTAACTTGCGGTAGTGGATCACCCATAGCAACTTCGGTTCTGCTGTTAGCTCTCATTAAATGAAGCTCTTCTACACCAATATAATCTCTTGTTGAAAGCAACACAGAACGTTGAATAACATTTCTCAATTCACGTGTGTTTCCTGGCCAAGTATAAGTTCTAAGAGCTTGTTTTGCAGTTGGAGATAATTGAACATTTTTGGAAAACTGAATATTGAACTCACGAAGAAATATTTCTGAATAAAAATCAATATCCACAAGTCTTTGGCGTAAAGATGGAATTTCCAAATGAATTACATGTAATTTAAAGAAAAGATCATTACGAAATCTTTGAGCATTGACTTCATCTTGAATATTTTTATGACTACAAGCAATGATACGAGCATCAGCTGCTGTTCCTCTACGAATAGCACCTTTATTTATATCTTGTTCCTTTAATATTCTTAAAAGTTTTAATTGCATGGAAGCATCTAATTCTGTTACTTCATCTAACATTAAAGAACATGTTTCTAAAGGTCTATTTAAAGCTCCCTGATTATAATCATGAGAAGATCTTTGAGTTGTAAATAATTCCATTTCAAAAAAATTAGTTGGTATGTTAGAGCTATTTGCTACGATAAAGCGACCACGTTCACGACCACCAGCAATATGAATAGCTTTAGCAAAGGTTTCTTTACCTGTTCCGCTTTCACCAGTTATTAAAATTGGTACTTTAGTTGGCGCAATCGTTCTAGCGACTTCAAGTAATTTATATACTTTCTCATCTCTAGTTGGATAGTGTCGAAGCATTTCTTCTTCAGAAATTCGATTGTCTGATTCAGAAGGCACAGTATTTGCATGAACGCTACGCCCTTCTAAAGCATTGTTACCTTGCTGTGTTCCATAATTTGTGGAATCTAAGTCAAACAATCCCACAGGACGCACTTCACTCATAAACAAACCTCCCTCACGTGAACCAAAACCAGGTGTTTACTTACTTAAGCGATCAAGTCTCTCGCTTGCCAAAGATGAAAAACGCTTGTCGTTGGTGTCATTTGCGGCTAATAGCCAAGCGGTCTTTGCTTTTTCAAAAAGACCAACTCTCGCATATACAACTCCTGCTTTATATGCGGCTTCGGCTCGATGTGCTCCTTGGGCTAAATTAGCGACAGCAAGAAACATATCTCCCGAATTTGCAAACCTGCCTGAATCCCGTAAATCTTCTGCATATTGCATGATTGACGATTCAACTGTCTGAGTTTCATCTAAAGACTTTGCAGGATATGCGAGTATTTTCGCATATAGTGGTTCTACATCAGGAGTTCCACGCAGCCTTTGAGCCCATTCAGCCAGAGTTGGCAAGTCGCGTTCAACATAACGACCAAGTTTCATCTCATCTAAAAGTAAACGTAACGCTGTTTTGTTACGGTAGGGAGCTACGGATAGTTCCCTTAAAGAGGTAACAGACCGATCTGTAAGACCTTCTGTTTTTCTCTTACTGTCCTGTTCAATTCGGCGCAAAAAATCATCTGCCTCCGAAGGTTTATTACTTCGATACAGGAGTCTTGCCGCCAATGCGGCTGCTTCATTTTTCTTTTTTTGATCATTTGATGCTTGCCAAAACGCACCATAAAGTTGCGCTGACTTTAGATTTTCCCCTACAGCCTCAAAGGCTTCTGCTCTAGTAAATAGAGCATCACCATCTGCAAAGGTAAATTCTAATAAAGAAGGTCTCGCTTTTTTTTCAAAAGCAATCCAATCTTCCCATTGTTTCGTTTGAGCTGTTTTTTTCAATAGCTCTTTAACTCTACTAGAAACAATTTTTTCTAAGTCTGATACTCGATTATCTCCCGGTGCCAATTTTTTAAATTGCTGAACCGCAGCATCAGAACCATTTATAGTTTCATTTTCAATTAAAGCTCTAGTTCGATCATATGCACAATTTTTCATCAAATCAAATGGAACACTGCTATCTACGACACAGGCGTCGAGATTTTGCTGGTATGATTTTGCCGAACTTGGATTTTCATTCACAATTTGATTTAAAACACGAAGTGTCGCTGCAATTTTTACTATTTTAGGCGAATTTTCAGATAGCGCCATTTCAGAATATATTTCCGCATTTTGAAATCTCGTTTTACCAAATCCTTTTTCTTTTGAATTTTGTAGTTCATCTATATCTATAATTCTCAATTTTGCTAAGCTTGAATAATAACTTCCAGGATAATTTAGAATTATTGATCTTAAATAGTCATTTGCTAAACTAAAATTATGAGTTAAATATGCAGATTCTCCTGCATACCATAAAAACTTTGGATCTGATTTAATTCCTTTTTCTGATAAAGCAGCTAGTCTTCTAAAAATAGATAGTGATTGAGCTTCATTCCCACTCTTATAAAACTCTTCCGCTAATTTTTTTCCAATTTCAACTTCATCTCTGGTACCAAAAGCAGCTCCCATCTGCATTTGCAATTGAGCTGATTTTCCATCAGGCATAGGAATAAACTTTTCTAATCTTCCATAGATCTCTGGAAAACCATTTTTGTTTATAGATTGATTGTTTTTATTAGTTAATATTATTGAATTTTTTTTATTTTCTTGTGATGTTAACTTATCACTTTCTTTTGTCTCCGTTTTTACTATCGGACTTAAATTATTAATTATTTTATTTTTATTATCTTCTAATTTATTTGATTCAATAAATTGCGCTGAAGGCAAACCTTCTTTTACGGATTCCTTACTTAATCCTTCAATATAATCTGGCTGCCAATTCCAATCGGCTTCTAAGTTTTTTTCTTCCGGTTCTGTTCTCCAAAAGTCTACTATAATTCTCCAAGGTTTATTTTGTGTTGCTACAACCCATCCAATGGGAACATTTTTTAGTTGAATATCTATGATAACTTCTGATTTATCTTCATGAATTAAAACTCTTTTTACATATCTTGTATCATAAAAAGAAGTTGCATTGAATTCGCTTGATCTTGCTGGAATGATTCTAATTTGTAATGTTCTTGTTTCTTTAATAAATCTTGTCGCATACCTTCTTGGTTGATTTAATTCAAAAACCAAACGGTAACTATCTTCTCCTACAATATAGGGAGATAATTTATTTTCTTTTTTTATTTTAGAACTTTGAGCATAAACAGGAATGGAGTCATAATTGAAATTGACTGCCGTAAGAAATGTAAAGAATGAATATGTGAAGAAATTTTTCTTCAACATTCTTTTCCCCTAAAAATATTTACAGGTAAATATATGCCATTTCTTGTAGCTTACATGAAAGATGTTTACTTATAGCAGTCTGAAAATTGTCAGAAAGTGAAATTTTGACGTGTCAAATACTTTATTACTGTATTTATTAGAGATTTTTTTTGCAAAAAATTCACCCTGTCATAAAAATAGTTATTCATTTTGTTCTTGGGTTCTCGCAATTATTTGAGCAAGATGATTTGTTCTAATAAGAAGTGAATTTACAAATTCTTTGAATTTTTGTGGATTGGTTTCTATTTCATCAGGTTCAAAATTAATTTCATTCCAAATTATTTGAACAGTTTTATAAGGAACAACTTCGAGTTCTTCTTTTGGTAATTCAAAATCTCCTAATATAATTAACATTAATGATTTATTCCAATTCATGGACGTAATTCGAGCAATAGGAAAAATTTGCGGAGTAATTTCATACTCAGAAAGTAAATTTGTAAAATTAAGTATGTTATTTGTTTTAATTGGCTGACTTGCAACAACAGACAGATCGACAATATCTTTAACACTTTGGTACAAAAAAGAAGCTGCAATACTAGCAATAATACCACCAACATTATCCATAAAAACCAACCGATATTTTCTTTTTTGAATTTTTCGACGAACCATTCCATTTTCAGCTAAATCAATTTGTTCCGCCCAATTGCAACAAAGATCTGCGATTTTTTCTATTTTAGCACTCATACTTATAATTCTTAATGCTTTATCTATGTTACCTTTATTTTCTTTTTTTAAGATTTTTTTTGCTATGTGGTAAAGCTCTCTTTGTTTAAAGTCAACTTTATCATCTAACAAATGAATTTCTTGAATTAAAGATAAATCCCCCTCGAACATAGCTGTATAAGATCTTTCAAAGAGATCTTTTGAATCGTTTAACATTTCTAAAAAAATCTCTTTTTGATCAGGAATATCTCCATTTACAAGTTGCCTTGCCAAACTTTCTACAGCATCTCCAATACGCTCAATATGGTGTGCAATTTTTGCGCAGGCATATGCTAACCGGAGTTCATAACCTAAAGGTTGTTGCGTAGCTAATATTTGTAAAATAGATGTATCTATGGCACGTTCAAGGTTATCTATTTCGGAATCAAGAACAACTATTTTAATTAACCGATTTGGATTGGGATGTTCAAAATGCTGTATAAGCGTAACTAAACCTGTATTTACAGCATCACACATTGTCCTTAATAATGATTTTACGTTACTAAGTTGGACTTCTAAGCTAGAAATTCGCGACATTGTGTTGAATACCTCTTGGAATTTGCATAATTATTAACGCACTGTTAGGGATAAACAGTTATCGCCATGACCGAATGTGCCATAAGTCTTTTAGGGAGTGCAAACATGCAGGTGGAAAATATAACCAATCAAAACATCAAACAAAAATTTCAATCTGTGATTGAAAATCGTGAAGAAGTTTATCACAAACTTGCTGCTTTATCTGTAGAACCTGAATACAATCCAAGAACGGGTCGTCCTTTAAAACCAAATTGGTTAAAAGTTGGTCTTACAGGTGGTGATGTTTTATATAGTATTAAAAAAGATTTAAGAGAAAAAAAACTTTACACAGTTTGTGAAGAAGCTCGCTGCCCAAATATTTCTGCTTGTTGGAATACCGGAACAGCTACATTTATGATTATGGGCGATGTCTGTACAAGAGGATGTCGTTTTTGCCATATAAAAACAGGAAATCCTGCTGGATTGCTTGATGCCGAAGAGCCTTTTAAAGTGGCGGAAAGCATTAAGACTATGAATTTAAGTTATGCTGTCATTACAATGGTAGATAGAGATGATCTTCCTGATGGAGGTTCTAATCATATATCGAAAACAATTGAATCCATACATAAAGAAAATCCTAATACAAGAGTTGAAATATTAGCTGGAGACTTTCGAGGGCAAGAATCCTCTATCCATGAAATTGTTCATGCAGGAAGAGGTCTCGATGTTTTTGCACATAATATTGAAACCGTGCGTCGCTTAAGTCCTCGGGTTCGCGATGCTCGTGCGAAATACGATCAAAGTTTAACTGTTTTGGCTAATGCTCTAAAAATAGGACCAAAAGGTATGTTCACAAAAAGTGCGATTATGCTTGGCCTAGGGGAAACATTTGATGAAGTAGAAGAATCCATGCACGATCTTCGAAATGTTGGTGTCGAAATTATTACAATTGGTCAGTATCTTCAACCCACTCCAAAACACCTAACAGTAAAACGTTTTGTCCATCCTGATGAATTTGAATTTTGGAAACAAATCGCGAAGAAGATGGGTTTTAAAGCGGTTGCATCTGGCCCATTAGTTAGAAGTTCTTACAAAGCCTCCGAATTATTTCCAGAAGTAACAAAATATTAAATTTAAAATTTTGTTACTTTATCTTCTTACCTTCTATTTCTTAAGACTGATCCTTTACTTGAATTATATAAAAGAAAAATATTAATTACGTTTTAAATATTCATAGTTTTATTTTATCTCTTCTTGCGAACTCTTTGCTTTCTCATGTGAATTATTTGTGTCTTCAATTGAATGCTGAGCATTTCGGATAGGATAAGCTGTAATGACATTTCCATGCATGCTAAAGGCTATGAGGATGTCCGTATAAATATCATTTCCTCTTCCATCCATCCTAGGAACAACAATTCTTGAATAGGTTCTTGATAAGTTATTATTATTGCTTGCTCCTCTTTTCTTTTGAGTTTCTGGTTGTTCAGGCGAAGTTAATGCAGTCATAATAATACGTGCAAGTTGTCTTCTTCCTTCTTGATCATGATTTATTCCAAGCAATTGCCAATCTTGTCTATGGCTATTATTTTGATTGTTAGGACTGCCTAATATGTGGTCAATACCAAATGGACTGCGTTGTTTTGTGGTATTCCGAAAATCCATTAAATAAAATAAATTATAATTTCCATTTGTAGGCTCTGCTCCATCGTAACCAACTGCGACAATGTGATCACGTGAGTAATTTGAAGGTAAATTTCTAGGATTGATTCCAGATATTATTGAATTAAATGTTGTTTGGTTCGAATGATTATCTCTCAAATAAAAACTTTTTGCTGTTAAAATATGACTTGATGTCGCAATAATTTTTTTATTATTTGGTTTTATTTTCTTTAATGCAAGCGAAGCACATTCCGCTTCTGGTTCTTCAATGAGTTCAGAGCGTGTTAACGTACAAGTTGCCGCAATTAATCTGTCTGCCTTTGTGAACTCTATTGTCTTTTGCTGGGGTTGTTTTTTAGCACCATTTGACTTAGCAACAAGCATGTAAGCATCGAGAGTTTTCAAAGCAGATTCTGGATCTTGTCTTACTAATTCAGTTGCTGAACCTAACGAAACATCTATTGCAAAAGAAGCATTAGGGAATTGTACGGAATGAATAAAGTCTCTTAATCTATCTCTGTAATCTTCTAATTGATGCCAAGTTAAATTCCAAAACTCTGTTTTTAATGCTCTTATTCTTTCTCGAGATGTTTCTTTTTTAATGCTTTGTGATTCATTTGGATAAAGATCTTGCCTTGAATCAACATAAGTATCAGGAAGTAAAAAATTCAAAGCTGAATCAGCCGCATCATTTGGTTGTTCTATATTTATTTCCTGTATTTCATTTACAAGAATTGATGGCACTACCTGTGAGTCAAATTCTGGATGCAATAAATCATTTATAGTTGGAGTAGGTAAAAGAATATGATTATTTTGTTCATTTTGATTTGAATTCACTCCAGGTCTTGGATTAAGCCAAGGGCAGTAAGTTCCAATTACGCACCATAAATCTTCAAGCAAACCTCGTTTTTTCAAATTGTTATATTCATATTGTTTTTTCGTATATTGGGTCTCATCTAAATCCTTTTGATTCTTAGAAATAGAATCAATGGATACAACATGATCTCGTGAAGGCTGTTGGAGCTGTTCTTCTCTATAATAATTTGCAAAAATGTTTTGTGATATGAAAAAACTGATAACAATAAGATTAGATCGGAAACTATTTTTTTATAACCATCTGTTTAACCTCACTAAATAAATAACATTCAAAAAATTAAAAATAAATTATTTTTAATTTAATTTTTTACATTATTTGTAAATATTTAACAAATTTAATAAAATAAAAATATTAATATTTATGGTACTTTAATTTCTTCAAATTAAAGTTTTCCTTTTTTAAAATTTAAAATAGATTTTTAAACTTATGAATATATTGAAAAAATCTTGATATTTTAACTTGAACCTCAAATTTAATTATCTTATTTTGATTTTGTTACTGTCCTTTTTTCAAATAATGGAGTTTTAGATCAATGAAAATTGTTACTTTTTTATTATGCTCTGTTACTTTTAATTTCTTTTTATATGAAATTTATGCTTCTCCAAATAGTGATAATGATATTCCAAAACATGTATATAAAGCGACACCAACGCCACCAAGTCAAATTTTTAAAATGGGATTTAAAAGATTCTTTGGTACAAGCACAGATCTTTCAGAAAATATGTATTCTGTTTATCAAAATTTATTTGCTGGTATTATTGAATCGGAAGACGTTTTATCACAATTATCCAACCCTAGTGCTTTTATAAGAACGTCATCCATATGGCAAAATACCATGGATAATGCATTGGCAAACAATGATGCATATTTAAATTCTTATAATCCATCTTCACATAGAGCTCACGAGGTTTATAATGAAATATATATCTATCAAATTGTGCCACAATCTAATTTTATAAGTGTCACTCAAACATATGAAAGAATATTAGATGCGGCCTATCGAAATGAACTTGGAATCTCTAATCATATAAATATTACGCATGGTGGTGATCTTGAAATTGATGAAGAAAATGTAAATTTAGAAAATTTGGAATACTTAAGACCGTACTATACAAGACGGAGAGAATACGCAGCTCTTTATAATATACACAATGATTCAATTGTTTCGGCAAGAAGGTTTCGTTATTCTAACGAAACAAGAAATTACGAATTGATAGAAACAATTCAAAATCCACATTATAATGCAAATATTGAACCTGCTATTCATGAAAACAATTATTTATTAGGATCTGTCCCTAATTATAGATATATTCATGGTTTTAATAGTCATTATTTATGCAATACAAGAAGACAAAATTCTAGTCATATGTATAAAAAAAGATCCATTGTGCCTCAAGAGTTAGATTGCGATTTAGCTTTAACAAGTAATGAAACCATTCCAAATTCATTAAAGCTTGAAATTCCAAAAATCATGTTTGATAAAAAATCTATTAAAATTGAGGTTAGTAGAAATAATAGCGAAACTTACTGTCTCTCCCCATATGAGAAATATTTGTATATTGATTATTGTGAAAAACCATATTCAAAAAATAGATAGCTATTTACAGAGTTTGGTCAATTGATATCTGAAATTAATGAAGGAAAAAATAATCAATATTATTGTCTTTCCTTTCCAGAAAATGAAGAAAACCCTTATTTAAAAATGGAAATTTGTGATCTCAGAAATCCCAGACAAAAGTGGTACTTTAATGAAACTAAAGAGAACTCTTCAAAACTAGTCTCTTCCTACCAAGGTAACGAAGTTCGGTTTTATAAAGACTATGGCTATCTTTCAAAAGAAAATTCTGAAGATTATGGAACAATTAAAATTTTAGATTATAATAAAATTAAAGAAAATGTTTCAAAACCACTTTATCAATTTAATATTGTGACTTTTTCAATAAGTAATTTAGATAATAAAAGCACGACTGAATTATCCATTTACCCATCAAGCAATGGAAACAACTATTTATATCCTCTTCCAAACTTAAATGGCTATAAAAACTATTATAATATGCATAATCATTCCTTTTTTTCAAATTATGGCGTTACAGATGGAAGTCAAGTATGTTATATTTCAAAACAAATTAAAGAAGGTGGCTCTTCATATGATTGGATTATAAATGATTACTGCTCTAATCAAGCTGAAATGCCAAGCTCTTATCAGTGGTTTTTTAAAGTAATTGATACCCAACAAAATTTTAGAAAATCCTATAATATAACAGATATTGGAAATAATAAGCTCCGGACAAGTAAAAAATTTCTTTCATCATCATACAAAGCTTTATATACAGCTCATCATGATTGGTATGATGGTAGCGACAATATTTTAGAAACCTTTTATCTTCCAAATGAAGTCCATCATTTATTATTTAATTCTGACAACCTAAATAAATCTTTTCCTGATCTATCAATAATAAATATAAATTTAAAAACTAAGAAAACAGAATTTAAATAATTATAAACAAAAAAATAAATCAGCATAATTCCTACAATTTCAATAAATATTAATTTTCATTTCAAATTTTGAAAAATATAAATGTTTGACAAATTTTATTTTTTTGGTAATCTTAAATTATTGGTTTATTAGTTATATCCAGCATAATCGATTATATTGTATTTATTAATAATAATAAATAATAAATATTAAAACCAATTCAATTTCATTTAATATAATATGTATTTTATTTTGAATGAATAAGTTATAAAATTAAATATATTTTATTAAAACACAATAAATTTATATATCTATTTTTATGGAAGAAATTAGAAATTATGAATATATCTTATAAAATTACGATCGCATTTTCATTCATGTCTTTTCATTCCGTATTATTTGCGGATGGATCCTTTTTATTTTGTAGCGATAAAGATGGAAATTGGGAATGGGCAAAAAAACCTGATGGTTCTTATTTTTGGTTAGAAGGAGGATTACATATTGTTGACACTCCTGATTCTCCATCCATTTCAATTCATAGTTCACTAAAATTAAGCAATGAGGAAGTTAAAAGAAATAAAAGAAGCATTCCTTTAGATATGGAAAATGAAAATA
>Ga0164295_10002493_pt1 | contig 15110 bp, 14 predicted proteins | sample GEODES006metaG_FD_111798 | JGI IMG/M metagenome (GOLD analysis project Ga0164295, IMG submission 111798) | Oligotrophic lake water microbial communities from Sparkling Lake, Wisconsin, USA - GEODES006 metaG | ecosystem: Environmental > Aquatic > Freshwater > Lake | place: USA: Sparkling Lake...
TCCAACCCAAGGCTCCTGCTCATCGGTTCAGGAGCTGCGGGTAACGACGGTGTGAGTGTCGACACCAGCACCCTGAAGTTGTTCGGAACAGGATCGGACACCTGGCTCTTCATCTCAGGCTCAGTCGGCGGCACAGATAGAGTCACATTCGGCGGTGACGTCTACATCTCAGGCAGCCTCCTCGGAGTCTCGATAGGTGGCGGAGGTTCCGGAAATTGGAACGAGCTCAGTCCGTCTCCAAGGTTGAACACAACGGCGTCAGTTGCACTTGCAGGTGGGCTTGGATCGAGCTACGCTGCCCAGAGCGCTGGTTCTGATGTCTTCTTCTTCGTCTCAGGAAGTAGCACAAGCGCCTACTCTCTCTTTGGTGGAAGAGTCGTTACTTCTGGATCGATCCTTGTCAAGGACTCTTCGGGTAATGCCGGGGTCACTCTGTCGACGAACGGTAATGCGACATTCGAGGGTGATGTAGCCATCAATGGCGGTGACGTCACCACTTCTGCAACTAACACCACAATATTCCCGACGGCTACATCAATCGCGATTGGATCGGGAGCGTCAACATTCACTGTTGCGGGATCTTCTGCTTCTACGACTCTCACGTTCGGAGTGGGACCGAACAGGACAGGAACAACAACACTGAATCTGGGAACTGGTCCTATTTCGACTGGTCTCGTGAAAGAAGTGAAGATCGGACTGGGCGGTGACGCAGGCTCGACCACGAACATCAGGATTGGAACCACTGACGCTCCCGGCGCTACAAACATCTTTGTCTCCGGCTCGATGCAGATGTCTGGTTCAATCAGCCTCCGCGGATCGATCACCCCTAACAGCGACTTTACCTACAATCTCGGCACTCCGTCTCTTCGCTGGCAGAATGTCTACACCGGCGACCTCCATCTCCGCAACGATCGCGGAGACTGGACTATACTCGAGGAGGCTGATTTCCTGTGTGTGATCAATAATAAGACTGGAAAGCGATACAAGATGATGCTCCAGCCTCTCGACTGATTGCTGCAACATATGTAGTCATTGATTCCTACAAGGAGGAAATCAGTGGCTCTCATAACCAATAACATCTCAGGGTCGGCCAGCGATTCCTGGAGGGTCGGAATAACCGGCTCAATTGTCGTTGCAAACCCGGGGGCGGCTGGTGACGTCTCTGGAAACGCTTTCGTTCTACCGGGCAATGACGTCGGCTTCTTCGTATCAGGATCGAAAGGCGGCAAGGGCGGCGCAAATAGAACAGTCTCAGTCTTCGGAGGCGACGCGGTAGTCTCCGGAAGCTTGACAGTCGGGACTGGCTCCATCACGATCACGTCCAACGAAATCCAGTTCCTGGGTGGTGCTGCAAGAATCTTCAGCGGATCGGATGGTCTGACTTTCGTAGACTCTTCTGGCACTAAGACTCTTTCTTCGCTTGGAACTGGCGGCAGTGGTGGCGATACAGCTGCTCAATACCTCGTTCTCGCTGCGACAGGCTCACTCTCAGCCGAGAGAGTCTTCACGGCAGGCACTGGTATTGCTGTAACTGATGGTGGAGCTGGTGGAAACTTTACTGTTGCAATCGACAACAGCGTCGTTGCCACACTAACCGGTTCAACCTTCTCTGGTGGAATCGCGGGAACGACCCTGTCGATGTCAGGTAACATCACGGGCTCCAACGTACTTGTGAACGGTGATTTGACTGTCAAGGGAAATACCACCCTTGGCGATGCAAATGGTGATGTCGTCACCATTACCGGCACTTCGGTCAATCTCACATCGACGTCTGCTACATCAATCACACACACTGGAGCTTCAGGCCAGAACCTGACAATCAGTTCTACCAGCGGTAACACGATCATTGAGAGCACAATCTTCAATGGAAACGATGTAACCGTCCCCGGAAACCTCACGGTCAATGGAACTCTAGTCTCCATCGACACCACTAACCTCAGGGTCAAGGATCCAGTCGTCCTGATCGGCTCAGGTTCAGGTGCTGCAGACTCTAAGTCGGCCATTGCATTCGGGTCAGGCTCTGCAGGCGGAACAAACTCTCTGATTGTCGGTTCTGTTGGTGGCGGAAACGTTATCGCGGCAGCACAGCAGGACGTTCAGGCAGGAGACCTTCCTGCGTCTTCACTTAGCTTCGCCAACCTTGTCCCGTTCAGGGCAAGCAAGTTTGAAGTTGGTGGCACTTCGGCATATGTGACCTCATCGGCTGGAACTGATATCACGGTATTCGCAAATGGTGGAGCTACAGTCCAGTCCGACACCAGCAAGGTTGTTCTCAGCGGCGCCACAGGATTTGGAACCTCATTCGAGATTGGCGGAGTACAGTTTGCTGAGTTGAAGGACTCTAGCTCAAACGTCCAGTTTGGTGCTGTCGGCGGTAAGCAGATCACAGTCAGCGGTTCAGTCATCCAGCTGAACACCGGCGGTTCAGTCAACATACAGCGGAACGGAGTAAGAGTTGGCCAGCTGCTTGGGACTGCTGCCACCGACTTTAGGTTCCAGGCAATGGATGCATCTGGTTCTCCAACATCGGCCGTCATAACAGGCTCTTCTGTAGATCTTGGTGCCAACAGCCAGGGCATCAACCTAAATTTTGCAGGTGTTGGAAGAGGAACGATCAGCTATAGTGCTGGTGCTGGTGCTATGCAGGTTGGAACACTCACGGGTGTTCAGCTCGCTCTAAGCGGTGCAAACGGTGTCAACGTGACTCACGGAACACCAGGCGTAACCTTCACCAAGGATCAAGGATCTTCTGGTTACCTGGTAATTGAGGGAGACGGTCCTAGCGATGCAAGGCTCAGAGCAGCTGCTGACCTTGTTCTTCGTGCCGATGGTAACGACATCAAGTTCAACAACGGTACTCAGACGGTCCTTACTCTCGCTACAGCCGGCAGCGACGCAAACTTCCAGGGTGCAAGCAACCAGCAGGTAACCATTGGATCCGTCGGTTCAGGTGGCATGACGGTCAGCGGTAGCACAGTTACGGCAAACGTAGGGTCAGGTGGTTTCGTCTTCCAGAGAGACGGAGTCGCAGAGCTTCACGTCAATGCCGTGGGCTTTATGACTACGATCTCTGGTTCAGACTTGCAGAACGTTACTCTGGGATCCGGTACTGGCAACACAGCAGTCATTCTCAGTGGCAGCACTATCACTGCAAATGCTGGCACTAATGGGTTCATCTTCCAGAAAGATGGAGTCTCGAAGCTTCTGGTCAACACTGCAGCTGCAGGCTCAACGACAACGATCTCCGGTTCAGCCTCACAGAATGTCACACTTGCAGCAGGAACTGGAGCAACGACTCTTGCTCTCAGCGGCAGCACTGTCAACCTTGTTGGAAGCACAGTCAATCTCTACCAGGACGCAACTCTGGTAGCTTTTGCTGGCACGGTTAGCGCTACGCAGGGATTCTTCCCGAATGCTGATTCGACCTTCAATCTTGGAGACTCGACTAGAAGGTGGAAGAACATCTACACGGGCGACCTTCACCTCAGAAATGAGCGTGGAGACTACACACTGATCGAAGAGCCAGACTTCCTCTCCATCCGCTTCAATAAGACGGGTAAGAGATACAAGTTCCTCCTCGAAAGAGTGCCCGAACTAGATGAGCCAGTCTGATAGACTTAGTCTCTTATAGAGAATTTCTATAGAAGAATTAGTCTTTAAACTAGGGCCACTCTTCAGTTGTTCAACTGGGAGTGGCCCGATTTCTTTAAGTTTACTGAGAGTGCGTGGAGACCATTATGCTACATGTTCTTCAACAACCAGTTCGAAAATCTGCACGTCAGTGTTCCTGCTGAGTGTGATGTCGTCTTCGTGGCAGACTACTTTGCTGATGATCTAGTCGGCGGTGCTGAGCTCACGACTGAGGCACTCATCAAGTCTTCGCCCTTTAAGGTCTTCAAGCTTCACTCTCGTGACGTTGATCTAAAGAATCTTGAAGAGGGCCACTCAAAGTTCTGGGTGTTTGGAAACTGGGCAGGTCTGAACAAGGATCTCATCCCCACTGTTGTCGCTAACATGAACTACTCAGTTCTCGAGTACGACTACAAGTATTGTCGGTATCGCTCTCCTGAGAAGCATGAGGTCGCAGAGAGGAAGCCATGTGACTGCAGCAATGACTTGCAGGGCAAGCTCACGTCAACTTTCTATCTCGGTGCTAAGTCTCTCTGGTGGATGTCTGAGAGGCAGCAGAAGCGATACTGGAACATTTTCCCATTCCTCAGGGAGATGAACCAGACTGTTCTCTCCTCAGTCTTCGAGGAAGATTTCTGGGTTCTTCTTCGCCAGCTGAGAGACAAGAGTGAGGGAGCTGAGAGGAAGGGTTGGATCGTTCTTGGGTCTACCTCTTGGATTAAGGGCGTTGACGAAGCAGTCGAGTGGTGCAAGTCTCAGGGTCACGAGTATGAGATCGTGCACAGCCTCTCCCCCGGCGATTTTCTCACCAAGCTCTCAACTGCTGAGGGTCTCGTCTATCTTCCCAAGGGAGGAGACACATGCCCCCGGATGGTGATCGAGGCAAAGCTCCTCGGTTGCAAGCTTCACATCAATGAGAACGTAGAGCACGCTAACGAGGAGTGGTTCACTTCATCAGATCCGCTGGACACTGAGTCTTATCTCTACGCATCTCGAGAGACTTTCTGGAACGGTATCAGGAGCGCAATGAACTGGGTCCCAAAGATCAGCGGCTATACTCAGACACGAAACTGCATCGAGCAGAGGTATCCGTGGGTTGAGAGTATCAACTCTCTCCTCGGCTTCTGCGATGAGGTTGTTGTAGTCGATGGTGGTTCTAATGACGGCACATGGGAGAAGCTCCTCGAGCTAGCAGAGAGTGAGCCAAGGCTAAAACCATTCCAGCATGTGAGAGACTGGAACGATAAGAGGTTCGCTCTCTTCAATGGCCAACAGAAGGCAGTTGCCCGTGAAAAGTGCACAGGAGACTTCTGCTGGCAGGTTGACATTGATGAGGTTGTCCACGAGGAAGACTACGAGAAAGTCAAGAACCTCGCCAAGAACTTCCCTCGTGGAGTTGACATCCTCGCTCTACCTGTCGTAGAGTTCTGGGGTAGGAACGACAAGATTAGAGTCGACGTCAACCCGTGGAAGTGGAGGCTGACGAGGAATGATCCTCGAATCACTCACGGAGTCCCTGCAAACCAGCGTCTCTATGACTCTGAGAATGTCATGTACTCTGCTGGCTCTGATGGAGATGACTACATCTACCGTGACACCGGTGAGAATGTTCCGTTTGCGACATTCATGACTCAAGAGGGAGAAACAGCTCGACAGCACGCTCTCGTTGGGAATGAGCACGCCCGCCAGTATTACGAGAACTGGCTCAACGCTGCGACTGAGCAGCTGCCGGGAGTCTATCACTACTCCTGGTACGATCTCGAGAGGAAGGTCCACACTTACAAGAACTTCTGGTCAAAGCACTGGGCAAGTCTCTATAACAAGACGCAGAATGATGTCGCTGATAACAACATGTTCTTTGAAAAGCCGTGGTCACAGGTCACTGATGAGGAGATTCATGACATTGCTGCCAGGATGGAGAACGAGATGGGCGGGTGGATCTTCCACCAGCGGATTGATTTCGACAAGCCCACTCCGCATGTAAAGATCTCTCGTCCACAGCCAGCATCCATGAGCGACTGGCGAGAGAGATCAAAGTGAAACCGCTAGTTTCTGTCGCAATACCCGCCAGAAACTCAGCCCTGACTCTCCGAAGAGCAGTCGACAGTGTTCTCTCTCAAGACTACGGAAATCTTGAAGTCATCATTGCTGTCAACGGCAGCACCGACAACACTCTGGATATAGCGAAGTCTATTGAAGACGATCGAATCAGAGTGATCGAGTCGCAGGCAGGAATCGTTCCTGCCTTGAACGCTTGTCTCAAAGTCTCAAGGGGAGACTACATCGCGAGACAGGACGCCGATGATGAGTGGTTACCCGGAAAGCTCAGCAAACAGGTACAATTTCTCGAGTCAACTGACGTCGATATCCTCGGTACCCAGATGATAGTGAGAGAAGGTGAGTCAGAGACGGTCACCCATTATCCATCACTGCACGACGACTGCGTCAGGTGGCTCTTCGAGGCCAAGAACCCGATCGGCCACCCGTCAGTCGTGTTTCGTTCGAGCCTTCTCGGGAAGGTGGGAGGCTACTGGGATGCGTTCTCTTTCGCTGAGGACATGGACATGTGGATGAGAATGCTCCCGTACGCAAAGATTTCAAATCTCGAAGACGAGCTTGTGGTGTATCACCATTCCCCAAACTCCAACTATGACCCAAGAGTTCCAAGACTCGTTGCACATCATTACTCAGGATTGTACAGTATCCAATGATCACAGCAGTTTCTATCGGAGAGAACGGACGTCTTGGGAACCAGATGTTCCAGCTCGCAGCTCTTCATGGTATCGCAAGAGCGAATGGTCTCGAGTATTGGACGCCTGGCGGAAGACTCTCCGAAGTCTTCACGCTTGAAGGCTACAGCGGCTCTCCACCAGTGGCTTTACCGAGAGTGAGACTCAAGGAAAATAGTTTTGACTTTGAGCCGCGTTTCTTGAGTGAGATGAGAGATGAAGTCGATCTCCACGGACACTTTCAAACAGAAAAGTACTGGTCTCACGTGAAAGATGAAGTCGTAAAGCTCTTCACCTTTAGAGAAGACGTGAAGAGCGTGCCGAGAGATCTTCTAGAGTTTTGCGGCAATTCAAAGTTCTTACACGCCAGAAGAACTGACTACACCAGTTCCAACGGATACCACCCCACGCAAGACTTCGATCACTATCTCAATCTGGTCCAGCCCGGAGAAAATGTTGCAATCTTCTCAGATGATCCTGAGTGGGCTGAGCACTTGAGAAAAAAGTGTGAGATGAAGGGATGCAGTGCTCTCTCCATGAGTGGCAGAGGCCTCGAGGACACTCAAGAGCTTTACTTGATGACTGTTTGCAACAGCGCAGTCATTGCCAACAGTACGTTCTCTTGGTGGGGCGCGTATCTTGGTCCTCACCAAAGAGACCAGAGAGTCATTGCTCCAAAGAAGTGGTTCGGTAGCAACGGTCCGGGCGCTGCAGAGGACATCTACCTTGAGAATTGGGTGAGAGCTTGAACACAACTTTCATCATCCCGATTAGAGTCGAGAGTCCTGACAGGGAAAGAAACGTCAAGGCTAGCGTTCGATACCTGCTGAAAAATACTTCTTCGCGTATCATCATCAAAGAAGTTGACAGCCGACCGCTGATACCCTCAATCCTTGAAAACGAGATAAACTCAGACAGAATCCAGTACTGCTTTGAAGCAGAGACCTCTGTGTTTCACAGAACTCGATACTTGAATGACATGCTCCAAATGTGCAACACACCAGTAGTCTGCAATTACGACGCAGACGTGATATTGCATCCCGGGGCTTACTCTGTAGCAGAACGCGCGATTCTCGCTGGAGACTTTGACGCAGTGTACCCGTATCCAGAGTCTGATACAGGACAGGTCAAGCTATACTTCACTCCTGAAAGCGAGAAGCAATTTTTGAGCACATCAGACTTTGAGAGTCTTAAAGAATCTCAAATCGAAATGTGGAGAGCTCACGCTGGATTTTGCTTCTTCATCAGCAAGGAATCCTACATTCGAGCTGGAGCAGAAAATGAGAACTTTGTTTCTTGGGGGCCGGAGGATGGTGAGAGAATAACCAGATTCTCGAAGATGGGGTTGAGAATCGCACGTCTAGACCGTCCTGTGGTGCACATGGAGCATTCTCGCAGTGCTGACAGCGATGACAGGAACCCGTACATCATCAATAACTGGGAGCTCTTCAACAAGCTCTCACAGATGACAACCAGTGAACTCAGTTTATATCTTGACTCACAAGAATACCTTTTGAGAAGAGGATGGAGAAACAATTGAAGTCGGCAGTCATCGTGGGCATCGGTCCTGACAATTACAACTTTAGAAAGCTCGAGAACATTGCTGCAGGGTTCGATTCTCTTGGTTTTGAGAAGACTGAGATTCTGAGCAACACCGAGAAGTTGTCAGGAATGTCTGCGGACGTAGCTTTTGTGGAAGCAGATCTGCAAATCTCCACTGACCTTTCTGGCTTTAGGAAAGTGATAGTGTGGCAGAACTGGAACCCAAGCAGGCTACTTGGGTTCTCGAGCAGAGCTCCTGACACTCACTTTGTCCTCGCTGCTAAATCTGCAGTCCATGTAGCAGAGTTTCGTGAAAGATATCGAAAGTCCTTCGGCACTGATGAGTACCAAAGGTGCGACGAGACCCGTGAGTTGATAGACCTCAAGGAGTACGAAGGCATCAACGAAACAGTACAGAGAATCACGAGCAACATGACGTATGCTTACGCTCCTCTTTCTACTGCGAGCGATCCGAGGTATGCAGTTGCCAAAGACATTGACGTTGTCTACTTCGGAACGGGAGCCAATCGTCCAGGTGTCGTTGAGATTCTGAGATCTCTGCCACCCGATCTCAGAGTCGCTGCTCACTTTATTGAGAACTCTGGGCCGGTTCATCCTGAAGTTTGTGTATCTCTATATCGAAGAGCGAAAGTTTGTCTGCACGAGCAAGTCTCTCCAGTGTGGGGAGAGTTTGCAGTGAGACTTGGCGAAGCCACAGCGCAAGGTTGCAGAGTAGTATCTCTCTCGCGGCAACTCAGCATCTCAGACATCGTAAAGGATGAGCTCGTCCCTGAGCATTCGAACGTTCGGACAATCGAAGAAGCTTTTGAAGAGATAAGAGAGTGGACAAAGCCCAAAGAAGAAGAGAGACACAGCATGAGAAAGTCCGCACCCCGCGGTTCAAACTTCCTCCAGAGAGTTCTTAGATGAGAAAGATCGGTATTCTTCTAATTGCGACTGGGCGGTATGACTGTTTCTTAGAGCAGTTCATAACTTCTGCTCGAGCTCATTTTATAGAGTGTGAGCTGCACTTCTTTGTCTTCACTGACTCACAGGAGTGGCTTACCTGCGACGACAATAGAGTTCACACGTACTATAGAGAGCACAAGCCCTACCCCGAGCCTACTCTTAGACGATATGAGATGTTTGTCTCACGACAGGAAGAGCTCTCTACAATGGACTACTTGTACTACTGCGACGTTGACATGAGATTCGTCGATAGAGCTGGAGAGGAAATTCTCTCTGACAGAGTAGCAGTCCTACACCCTGGGTTTGTCGGAAGCGAAGGGACTCCCGAGAGAAATCCAGCTAGCAAAGCTTGCATACCGCACGGTTCAAACTCGAGATACTTCGCCGGAGGCTTCAACGGTGGAAGGTCTGAAGAGTTCCTAAAGATGGCAAAAGTTCTTGACGCTAACATCAAGGACGATGACAGCAGGGGAGTAACTGCTGTCTGGGTTGATGAGTCACACACGAACAGATACTTTCACGAAAATCCGCCGACAGCAGTTCTTTCTCCCTCTTACTGCTATCCTGAGAGTTGGGACATCCCCTACAAGAAAATTTTGCTTGCTCTCGATAAAAATCACGAGCAGATCAGGAGTGACAGGTGAGAAAAATCGCAATCACGGGCGCAACCGGATTTCTGGGCAGACATCTGACTTCAAGAGCTCTCAAAGAAGGGTTCGAAGTCGTTGCTCTCGGAAATTCTGAGACTCGAATCAAGGATTACGAAAGACTATTCCCGAAAGTTCCCCTCTACTCAATCGATGTTTCAAGTGACACTGCTGTCATGAAGAGCATCCTGAGAAAGCACCAGGTCGACGCAGTTATCCACACCGCCGCGCTGAAGCATGTCGGGATATGCGAGAAAAATGTTTCTAGGGCAATCGACGTCAATATTCTTGGTACAAAGAATCTGCTTGACGCCGTAGACAGCTGCGGCATCGAGAGCTGCGTTCTTATAAGCACTGACAAGTCAATCGATCCATCTTGCGTCTATGGTATGACGAAGCTTCTCAATGAGAGAGTGTTTCTAGAGCGCGGATTCTCAGTCTTCCAGGGAGTCAACTTCTTCTACTCTGACGGCAGCGTTCTCGACATCTGGGAGAAGCAGATGAGAGTCGAGAAGAAGATATCAGTCAGCGGCAACGCAGTAAGATATTTCACTCTTGCTGAGGATGTGTCTTCAAAGATACTCTGCAATCTCGATGCAAGAAGCAAGTTCACTGTTGATGATTGCTACAAGATCAGGATTCCTGATCTGCAGAAAGCATTTTCAGAGTATTGGAACTACGACAACGTTGAAGCACATGAGCTCCTGAGTGTTGAGAAGGTCGAAGAAGCACTCCCACCCGGAATCAGCGTGATTGAACCGAACGTACACGAAATTGCTGAGATCATCAGACTTCACAAGCTCAGCGAGATTTTCTGATTCTTTCCTGGTGAGAATGGTAGCTAAGAAGATCAGCTACAAGAGACAGACAGAAATTAAGCTAGAGTTGCTATGAGGCAAAATGTTTACCGTCATTATCGCTGCAAAGGATTGCGAATTCTGGCTGCCGAGAACTCTCACATCTCTAGTGTCTCAAACTTTCACTGATTGGGAGTGCTTGATATCAGTCAACGGCTCTAACGATAAAACGCTAGAGATTGCCAGCTCAATGAAAGATTCTCGCTTCTCTGTGATTTCGAGTCCAATCGCCAACAAGTCGCTTGCTTTAAACAGAGCGATAGTCAAGGCCAGCAGAGAGTGGGTCTGTATTCTTGATGCAGATGATCTCTGGCGTGAGGATAAGCTTGAGAAGCAGCACAAGAGACTGTCCTCTGTTCCAAGAGTAGATGTTCTCGGAACTCAGCTGCTTTACATCAACGAGAACGACAATCCTGCTGGAATCTCTCCAAAGTTACCCCTACATCATCACGAGATAGTCGATTGGTTGTCTGCAAACAGCAACTCTATAGCAAACTCGTCAGTGTGCTATAGAAGAGAGCTGCATGACAGAGTGGGGTACTACGATCCCGAGATGTTCGGGGTGGAAGATTACGACTTGTGGAAACGTTGCTCAAGAAGTAACGTTGTGTTTTCTAATCTTGAGGAAGATCTTCTCCTGCACAGGATACACAAGGCATCGAACTACAACTCAGGCGTAAGACAAAAACACACGAAAGTCTTGGTGGATTCTATCGACCAATCTCACAGACAGATCTGGGGCTCAACATGAAGTTCGTCGTCTATTCTCACTCTTCTTTCGCCGACATCCTTGAGCTACAGGAAGAAAGACTCAAGGAACTCTCAATTGAATACTACGTCGTCATAGACGAAGACTTCGACTACAGGGGTCAGGCATCTGAGGTCATCAGATATAAGAACAACGAACCGTTTGCGACAAGACTCTTCAACGCAGCAAGACAGATCAAAGAAGAGCATATTCTGCTGATCCATGAAGTTGACCTGGTCGTCTCACTGGACAAGAAGTTTCTAGACTCGATAGCAGAAGCAATGTCAATAAACGCAATCGACAAAGTTGATCTTCAAAGCTGTCCCACTCAACACGCTCCAGCTCTTCAGGATCACACCACGGTTCGAGTCACCGACAGCACTTACATTGGGAGAACTTTTTTCCCTCACGATCAGTATGTCTACAACGTGCAACCAACTCTGTGGAAGACAAGTTCTCTAGTGAAAGCACTAGAGAACTACCAAGAACACACCTACAGATCGATTGAGTATTCAACTATACAGCAGTACTGCTCTAGCCAGTTGAAGAGCTATCGAACTGTTTCTTTCGACTCTGTTCCAATGGGATACTACTCTTCTACTAGAGAGTTTGTGTTTCTTCATCTGACTCACTTTTATGAGCTCCTTCCGACAGATCCTCACGTTAACAAAATGTGCAAGAGCGGCAATGATTTCTATCATGCTGAAGTCATTCCAAGACTGTCAAATGCGGGCAGGCTGTTTCGAACAACGATGTACTGAGAGATAGATGATCACAAGAGACACCTGCATAGTCTGCAAGAACTTGCTGGCAAGCCTGTTCACTTTCAAAGACTTCCCAGTCTACATGGGAGTCTCTTCGACTTCCGATTTTGAGATGCTCGATATGGAGTGGTCAAGCTGCGAAAGCTGCGGTTGTGTGCAGCTCAACAAGCTTGTTGAGCTCGAAAAGCTATACAAGGTTCCCCACAACCCAGCTGTGGGACGAACATGGGAAACTCATAACAAGCATTTCTCTGCCCTGGTAAACTCTTACTCTCCCAAAGTCGTGCTAGATATCGGAGGCGCAAACCTGAAGCTTGCGAGTCTCATCTCTCCCTGCAAAAGCGTTTCTCGATATGATGTGATCGACTTCTCAGCTGAGAAGTATGAAGTCGTCTTGGTAGACGACAAAATCAGTCTCATAGTTGGTTCAATCGAGAGCTATAAAAAATCGAATCTCGTTGACTGTGCGGTTCTTTCACACACTCTAGAGCATCTTTATGATCCTGTCGAGACTTTGTCCTCTTTGAAAGAGTGTCTAACTGAAGACGGGAAGATCATCGTCTCAGTACCCAACATCAAGGCTCAATTGAAAGATGGGTTCCTGAACGCTCTTCACTTTGAGCACACGTACTTTATCGATCATGAGTACATGCAGCTTATCGGCTCTGGCGCTGGTCTTCGACTAGTAAGAAGGGAAGACTTCTCACCCTATAACTCTTTTTACGTGTTTGAGCGTGGGTCAACGTCTCTCGGCGAGCATCCTGCTCCGCAAGATTCGCCACTGACTTTCAAGAACTTCGTGACAAATCTTCAAGCAGACGTGAGAGAGATCATCTCATCAACTGCGACAGACAGCTTCTACGTTTTTGGAGCCCATGTGTTCACTCAATACCTCATGAATTCCGGACTCCCCGCTAAGCGAATCATCGCAGTCATAGACAACGACATCAATAAGACGGGTAAACTTCTTTACGGGACAAACTTACTCGTAAAGAATCCAAACGAGATATCGAGCGATAAAGAGCCCCTAGTTCTTCTAAGAGTCGCACAGTATGAGCAAGAAATAAGGGACCAGCTTGTGTCTATCAACAAAAACGTGAGATTCTTGTGAAACTTGTTATCTTTGACATGGATGGCGTTCTTGTCGACGCATGCGAGTGGCACAGAGTTGCTCTCAACGAAGCTCTGCAAGAAATCTCTGGTTACCAGATCACAGTCGAAGACCACTGCAACGAGTACAACGGCATACCCACCAAGGTCAAGCTCAACAAGCTCGTTGAGAAAGGCTGCGTTAGTATTGAAGACGTACCAGCGATTGAGAGAGAGAAGCAAAGAAGAACCGTTGAATTGATCGAAAAAACTGCTGTTTTGAGAGAAGAGAAGGTCGAGCTGGTTAAGCATCTCAAGCAGAAAGGTATCAAAGTCGCCTGCTACACGAACAGTATAAGAGAGACAGCAGAGCTCATGCTAAGAAAAACTGGTGTTCTTGGCTACATCGACCTTCTTATAACGAACCAAGACGTGACAAACCCGAAGCCTAACCCCGAGGGTTATCTGACCTGCATGGAAAAGATGCAAGTCAACGCATCAGAGTGCCTCATAGTCGAAGACTCTCCGAAGGGCGTAGAGGCAGCTATTGCTTCTGGAGCCAGAGTTCTTGTTGTACAGTCTCCAGAAGTTGTAACGATAGAATCAATAGCGGGTCTTGTAGAATGAAAGTTTTGATACCGATGGCAGGAGAAGGAAGCAGGTTCTCTAAAGAGGGCTATCAGTTTCCAAAGCCTCTTATCGATGTTGAAGGGAAACCAATGATCCAGAGAGTCGTTGAGAACCTAAAGTTCGATGCAGAATACATCTTCCTAGTGAGAAAAGAGCATATTGAGGCCTATGATGGTCTCGTTGATGTTCTTTCGAGACTCACTGCAAGGACAAACATCGTCGTCGTTGATAGGCTCACTGAGGGAGCTGCATGCACTGCTCTTCTCGCAAGACACCTCATCGATGTCAATGACGATTTGCTGATCGCCAACTCTGACCAGATTGTAGAGTACTCTTCAAACAACTTTGAGTCTCTCAAGAGGCTCACGAATGTTGACTCAATGGTGTACGTCTTCAACGCAGTACATCCAAAGTGGTCATTTGTGAAAGTCGGAGAAGACGGTCTTGTCACTGAAGTGGCCGAAAAACGTCCAATCTCGGATATCGCAACATGCGGAATATACTGGTACAGACGAGGCTCAGATTACGTCAAGTACGCAGACAGCATGATCAAAAAAGAGATCAGAGTCAACGGAGAATTCTACATTGCTCCAGTCTACAATGAGCTGATCTCAGACAGGAAAAGTCTGCTTCCCTTCTACGTGAATGAGATGCATGGGATCGGAACTCCGGAAGACCTCAGAGCTTATCTTCTTCGTAGAGCAAAGAACTCATGAAGTTCATCTCACACAGAGGGAACATCCGAGGCAGGGAAGAAGAAAAAGAAAACCTGCCGCAAAGGATAGAAGAGTGTTTACAGCTGGGACTGGACGTTGAGATAGATGTATGGTGCGTAGATGGACGTCTCTTTCTTGGGCATGACAAACCAGAGCACACTGTCTCTATCGATTTCCTGCGTAGAGAGAGAATATGGTGTCACACAAAGAATATCAACGCTCTGTCAATCCTCTCAGATGAACCAGACGTGCACTGTTTCTGGCATCAGGAAGACGACTACACAATAACTTCAAGAGGTGTCATCTGGGTCTATCCGGGGAAGACACTGACTAAGAAGTCGATTTGTGTGATGCCTGAGAAGTCTGACTACACTCATGAGCAAATGGGCTTATGCTCCGGCATCTGCAGCGACTACATTCTTGAATATCAAATGAGGTTCTCAAAGTGAGAGTTCTAATCACAGGAGCTAGAGGTTTGCTGGGTAGCGAGATCTCTAGGTTCTCACCAGACTCAATCGGTCTCACGTCCAAAGACTGCGATCTCACTGAGTCTAATGACGCGATTCTTGCTCTTGAAGATGACAGGGTCGACACAGTCATTCACTGCGCTGCAAGAGTCGGAGGAGTGAAAGCAAACACTGATTACGTTGCTGACTTCTTTGATGAAAACGTAAAGATGAACATGAACGTTCTAAATGCTTGCAAGGAAAGAGGGCTGAAGCTCGTCTCTGTCCTCTCGACCTGCATCTACCCGGACGCTCCCTATGTGAAGTATCCTCTCACTGAGGA
>Ga0164295_10002494_pt1 | contig 15110 bp, 15 predicted proteins | sample GEODES006metaG_FD_111798 | JGI IMG/M metagenome (GOLD analysis project Ga0164295, IMG submission 111798) | Oligotrophic lake water microbial communities from Sparkling Lake, Wisconsin, USA - GEODES006 metaG | ecosystem: Environmental > Aquatic > Freshwater > Lake | place: USA: Sparkling Lake...
TGGTATCGCACCCTAAGCTGAAAGCGAATCAAACCAAGTGGGAATCTGCCAGTAACGTGGCAATGAAATAACCGTTCAAATAAATGAACAAAGCAGTCTTTTTGGATAGAGATGGTGTGATTAATCGCGCCATGGTGCGCGATGGCAAACCGTACCCGCCGAAAGATTTGCAAGAACTAGAAATACTGCCCGGTGTGGCCGAAGCATTAGCTGCACTTAAGCAAGCAGGTTACCAATTGATCGTAGTGACCAATCAGCCCGATGTGGCGAGAGGCACCACATCAAAAGAAGCCGTGGAAAGCATCAATCAGTATCTGAGAGATCGTTTGCCTTTGGATGAATTTAGAACCTGCTATCACGATGATCATGAAGCCTGTGATTGCAGAAAGCCCAAGCCAGGCGCATTAATAGCAGCCGCACAGCAGCATAAGATTGCATTAGATAAGAGTTACATGGTGGGCGACCGCTGGCGCGATATAGAAGCAGGAAGTCGCGCAGGATGCCAAACCGTGTTTATAGATTACGGATACAACGAGAAGCAGCCAGAACACGTCGACCACAGAGTTCATTCTCTGCATGAGGCGGCACTGGCTATATTAGGAGAAGCAAGTTGAAAACGCTGAACGATTTAAAAGTAAAGATTTTTGCTGATGGCGCTGAAAAGGCCAGCATGATGGAAATGCACAGCAAGCCGTTTGTGCAAGGTCTCACCACCAACCCAACCTTGATGGCTAAAGCAGGCATCAAAGACTACCGTGCTTTTTGCAAAGACATACTCACCGAGATCAAATACAAATCTTTATCGTTTGAAGTCTTTACTGATGACTTAAACGAGATGGAGCGCCAGGCGCTAGAGATCGCTAGTTGGGGTGATAACGTCTACGTAAAAATCCCTGTGACCAACACCAAGCAAGAGACCTGCTACGAGTTGGTAAAAAAACTCGCCAAGCAAAAAGTAAAACTCAACGTTACCGCTTTAATGACACTCACCCAAGTGCGTGATGTGGTTGCATCGCTAGAGCCTAACGTGCCTAGTTATGTATCCGTATTTGCTGGCCGCATTGCTGATACCGGCCGTGACCCCGTGCCAGTAATGGCTGCTGCTGTAGAGATATTAAAACTGGCGCCAGCATCAGAGCTGATTTGGGCTAGCCCGCGGGAGCTGTTAAACATCTACCAGGCCGATGAAGTGGGCTGCCAAATCATTACGGTTACACCGGATGTGATTAAGAAGCTGTCGTTGATCGGCTATGACCTAGACACCTTCTCGCTAGATACCGTGAAGATGTTTTATAAAGATGCGACTGAGGCAGGTTATGAGCTGTAACCGAATTATAAAAATTACTAGGAAGAGTTATGGGACAAGTAACCGTCATTATCAATAACCGCGATTTACTCGAGTGGCCGAAACAAATGTGCGCCGACATTGAGCGCATGACCGGCCTACACGAAATCATCATCGTAGATAACGGATCGAGTAATCGCCAGCTTTTGCAGTGGTACAAAGACTGCAAATACAAAGTGGTGTTTTTGGATAATCTGGGCCACACCGCTCCGTGGGATTGTGGCTTGACTGGCCGTATTGAAACGGATTTATATGTTGTGACTGATCCTGATTTGGATTTAAGTGGCGTTCCAGAAAACGCGCTTATCCACATGGCCAACATACTTTATAAAAACCCGGCCTTGGGTAAAGTGGGCTTGCTATTGGAAACCAACGGCATTCCACCTGCATCACCGTATTTTGACCATGTGAATAACTACGAAAAAAGTATCTTGTCATCTGGCACCGTAGATAACCTGTACATCAACGCACCTGTCGATACCACCTTTGCTATTTACGATCGACGCATACTGAACAAATACCAAATTTGTGGCGTTAGAACACTAGCGCCTTATATGGCAAAACACATCCCTTGGCATGTTATCGAGCCAGAAGGTGAATTTAAATATTATTTGGACAATGCCAGTAGCAAGTCATCCAGCTATAAATGGTTTACTAAGTACGAGAGCGAAGGCCCCCTCAGAAAACTCTATCGCGAGCACAAGGTTGGTAAAGTATCGTCCAAGTGGAGCTCGTACTTTCCGATCTACGATAAATGGTTTGCTCCGTACCGCGAACAACCCATCAAGATGCTTGAGATTGGTGTACAAAATGGCGGATCACTGGAAATGTGGGCGCGCTATTTCAAACAGGCCGAGACCATCGTAGGTTGTGACGTTAACCCAGCCGTATCTAATTTGCTTTACCAAGACCCTCGAGTTAAAGTCGTCGTAGGCGCAGCATCACAACAGCCAGCTTTTGATGTGATTAACGCGCACGGTGCGGGTGGATTTGATTTGATTATCGACGATGGCTCGCATCGCTCAATAGACACGATATCCAATTTCCTGATGTTTTTCCCCATGATAAAACCAGGTGGGTTATTCGTTATCGAAGATATGCACTGCGCCTACTGGCCAGAATATGAAGGCGGCTATTTTAATCAGCGATCAATGGCAAGTTTTTTTAAAGCGATGGTTGACCTGGTCAATATCGAGCACTGCCGAAATGACTTTAGTGCTCAACAGTTATTCCAGACATTCTTCACGAACACCCGCGTGCCAGACATTTTTACCAATGGTTCAATCGCAGGTGTGACGGCTTATAACTCTATCTACGTAATAGAGAAATCCACAGAGACTTTCAAACCTTTCTGCGGTGATGTGATTATTGCGGGAGATGACTCGACGATTGAGCCGAGGGCGGTTGGTAAGTCTAGATAGCAGGTCTTCTAGATAGATTTAAATTGATGACAGCTATGCGCTTGGATATAAAATAAAAACACCATTATATTAATGGATAGCCATTTAAATGATCAATATAGATACGTTTATTATTAGTTTGAAGTATAGAGAAGATAGACGCCTTGGTGCGTTGAATCAACTTGCTAAAATTAAATTGAACCCAGATCGGGTGCAGTTTCAAGACGCAAAATATACTTTGCGAAATGGAGCGATTGGGTGTGCAATGTCTCAAGCCTATGCTTTAAGTCGATTCTTGTTCGAATCGAATGCAGAATACTGCCTTATCTTTGAGGATGATTTTGAGGTTCTAAATCCGGATAATTTTTCAGACACGTTGGCAAATTTTTTAAGCAGTAACAACGACTGGGATGTATTGATGCTGGCATCCAATGTGGCTGTCCCTATTTCAGCCCCAAAACATCCCAATGTTTTTCGTGTGGTTCATGCCCAAACAGCCTCAGCCTACTTAGTAAAGCGGCACTATGCGCCAACACTATTAAAAACATTCTATGAGGCAGCAGATTACCTATCAAGTCGTTATCTGACCATGGACACAAAAACTCAAAATTATTTCTATGCGATAGATATGATCTGGAAGCCACTGCAACTAGAGGCAAATTTTTATGCTTTTTTGCCTCAATTGGTTAGGCAGCGCGAGTCGTATTCAGATATTGAAAATAAGCTCGTGTCTTACGGAGTTTGAGTAATGATTTTTCTCTGTCTAAAAGGACGCTTTGGAAATCAGCTTTATCAGCTGGGTGCTGCTTTACGGCTGGCTAAAAAAAATATTAATTTAATCAAAATAAATTCGAGGTACCTACCTAATCCAGGCGACTTTCGATTAAACGAACTTTTAAGTAAGGCCGACTTGCCGGAATTTATTACCGATGCTGAAATGCAGCTAAACCCTGTTAACGGTAAAACTTATTCTCTGGGAGACACCCCTAAAGGTGCATTTTTTGATCAACCATTATTGGACGCACAAATAGATCTAAGTTCTGATCATGTCGTTTTGGATGGTTATTATCAGTCTGGGAAAAACTTAGCGGTGCTGCGCGAGTTTGTATATCAAGCTCCTGTGTTAGCCAGATCTACATTGCTTAGCCAAATCAAGCCTTTGCCTAAAGAGACTCTTGTAGCCCATTACCGGATGGGAGATTATTTAAAGCCTGATGTGCAAAGAGAAATTGGCTTAATAAATCTTTCTTATCTTGATAGTTCTATAGAGAAATTATGGGATAAGAAAAATGAGTTGATTATTTTTTCAGACGGCGATGAAGTCCGAAAAAGATATGAAAATAAAAATGGCATAAGAGTAGAAACGGGCGGCAGTGATATAGATACTTACAGGACAATGATGGCCGCTACTACTCTCATAGTTCCTAACTCAACATTTTCACTAAGTGCAGGATTTTTATCCCCCGTTACAAAAAAAATATGCAGGCCTTTAATTTGGTCTCGAAAATACTTATCTGATGACCTTACACAAGGGATTCAACCAGAGGTTGAATGCATATCAAACACGTTCTATGGATTTTAAAATTTTTTAGTTAAACAAGGCCAATAATAGAGTGTTACTAAATCATGGACAGTGAAAAATACAAAGCACAGCTATCGCAATTTATGGCCGATAGCAGCAAGCAAAGGCCCGAATTTTCTACATATTATTCTTATCCTTGCCTTGAGGATGACACAAAACAAACAGGATTCGATAGTCACTATCTTTACCATGTTGCTTGGGCGGTAAGGAAGTTATTAACAGCTACTCCAGAAACTCACTGCGATGTTGGTTCTTCACTGAATTTTTGCTCAATTGCTAGCGCAATCGTCCCGACAACATTCATAGATATTAGGCCGGCAAATATTTACTTAAATAACCTATTAGTAGAACCGAGAGACTTAACAGTTGATGAATCATGGAAAAATGAGGAGTTTGGCTCGCTGTCGTGTATGCATGTAATTGAACACATAGGCTTGGGGCGCTATGGCGATAATTTAGACGTTAGTGGTGATCTCAAGGCAATAAATAATTTATTGCGCGCAGTAAAGAAAAATGGGCAGTTATTTTTTGTGGTGCCAGTTGGAAAGCCTGAAATTTACTTCAATGCGCATAGAGTTTATTCATCAAAATGGATAATTGAATATTTCTCATCAAAATGTACATTAAATGAATTTTATTTTATTCCTGCACAAAATGACATGGCACCAGTAGAAAATTGTGATCCAGAATATGCTGATAAATTTACATATGGTTGTGGTTGTTTTCATTTCATAAAAAAGTAATAAAATCCACATGGGATAAAGAGATAAATTAGTTAATGTCATTCATTATCTTTCTGAATAACACGTCATCAGATTTTTCATGAAGTAAGCAGCGGTCGAAATTCTCTTTTATGGCATGACTTTTTGATTGATAAAGATCTTCACTAAGATCGTTCGGGTCAAAATATTGATCGAGAATAATTACCCCTTCTTTGTTAAACATGTCGGAAAGTTTGGGTGTGCCGTGATACACAGGAATAGTTCCGGTGGCGAAGCAATCCATCAACTTTTCGGTGTAATAATTTGAGTAAGATTCATTCTCCATTGTTATCGAAAACCTAAAATCAGCTAAGGCTTCTTCTTTAGTTAAAAAAGGTTTGAAGCCTCTACCAAAGAAATTAATCCAAGGATTAAGGTGCATTTGTTTATGCATAAAAGTGTTTCGAAAACGATGACCTTCAGTAAAGCCCTTGCCAGAAGATATCATTGATAACATCTTGGATTTTTTGTAGATTTTTCGATTTTTTATCCAGGTAAAATTTGCAGCAGGCGGAACATACTCAAAAATTGACCCTAGATTAAGAAGGTTTTCGTCGTGAACAAAAATTTTTCTAAATATTTCCGCTAGAAAATCAATATTATTTCTAACAAAATCATTTTCCTGCGGAACAATTGTTTTTGACTCGCACAACCAAAGGTATTTGAATTTATTACTTGAATTTAGCGCGTGACGAATACCATAGTCCATATAAACTTCGATGCCACTAGAACTTGGTCTATCAAATACCCAATTAAAATGTAAAGGAATTTCGCCGGTACAGGAGCACACATCGTGGCTAAAGGGACTTCCGTAGCCAGAAATTTCTATTTTTTTGCTAATGCTATTCATTTTCTGATGCGTCAACTGTTTAAAGAGAGCGCTGTGATGCTGAGCTAAATGTAAAATCCTGTAAACGATGTTGAAAGAGGAAGTTAAAGCAAATTAACATAGACTATGCAAATTATATATTCAGTGAGAAATTTCAAGTGAAAACAATAACGATAAATCAGCCAGCAGGTTTGGGAGACATAATATGGATACAGCCGATATTGCAAATGTTTGTTGACAAAGGATTTACTATAATTTATCCGATTATCGACCGTTACCTTGAAATGGCAACCAAATACCTACCGCGCGAAGGGGTAACTTACGTGTCTATTGAGTCAGAATTTCATTTTAAAGATTGTTTTGATAATCCAAACGTTATTCACAACAACAATGGATATTATCTTCCTTTGACATACAGTCATCGCCATTTTCCAGCAAGCTCGCTTATGATGAGCAAATATTTGATGACACAAACTCCTTTGCAGGATTGGAGGCGTTTCATACCAAGGATAAGAGATAAACAACGTGAAATCTCTCTCTGGGAAAAAATTAATCCCAATAATGAAGAATTTATTCTCACAAATAAATATTTCGGAACGCCCCCACAAACCAAAGAAAGAGAAATAAATTTAACAAATCATTCTTTTAAAATTATTGATATTGATTACAGAGATCAGGATCTAATAGAATTTCATCCGTTTGATTGGGTGTACGTGATTGAGAAAGCAAAAGAAATACATTTTGTACAAACAGCTTTTTCTTTTATTGCAGATCTCTATGCATCACCAACTGCTGTTATGCATTTATACGACCGAATTGGTAAAGATGACCAACCAAGATATCTTAAGGACTTTGAATATGTGCAACGACATCCCAATTGGGTATATCACACGTAAAAAATTCAAGAAGAAGTCTTGGTAAACTTTTCTGCGTGTTCTTTTGCCATTTGTTTCGCAACTTCCTTCATTTTGAATTTCGGCGTCCATCCTAAAATTTTTGAGGTTTCCGTTGGGTCGCCGTAAATGGCGTTCAATTCGGAAGGACGAAAAAGAATTTTTTCCTGCACAACATAATCTTGCCACTTTAATCCAAATGATTTGAAAACCTCATCTACGAATGATTCAAGTGAATTTGGCTCACCAGTAGCAAATATATAGTCACCAGCCTGCGGTTGTTGAAGAGAAAGCCACATACCTTCGACATATTCTGGTGCCCAACCCCAATCACGAATGATATCTAGACGACCTAACGAGAGAGTTGTTTCCTTTCCAACAGATATTGCATAAGCACGTTCGACAATTTTTTGAGTCACAAAGCGTGATGGTCTAAGTACAGACTCGTGATTGAAAAGTATGCCGTTGCAAGCAAAAACATTGTAAGCAAGACGGTAATTGATAACTAAAAAGTGAGCAGCTGCTTTAGCCACTCCATATGGGCTAACCGGATTAAAGGGGGTGTGAATTGTTGCTGGGAGTTGTTCAACATTGCCAAAACATTCACTTGAACTTGGGTGAAAAAATTTGGAATTTAGCTTAAGAATACGGATTGCCTCGAGAAAATTCAGAACCCCATTTAGGATGCTTTCAATAGTTTCCGCGGGGAGTACAAAAGAAAGACTTACAGAGCTTTGGCTACCAAGAAAATAAACTTCATCTGGCGTTGATTGTGCCAAAACATTAAAAACACTCCTAAAATCAGAAGGAATGACAGACCTAAGAACTACAGCGTCTTTGATCCCAAGCCGAGAGATATTTTTATGTTCAGAAACTTCCGCATCACGAGATGTACCCCAAACCTCATAATCTTTATTAATCAAGAATTTGGCCAGTAAAGCACCATCTTGCCCAGTAATTCCACAAATGAGAGCGCGTTTTTTCATCGCAATATTTTAAAATTATGGGTATTGTGGCGTGATTAAAATAAAAGATCAATATGACTCATGAGACTTGACTTCTATAAGTTTCGATTTAAGAATCAAATCAATTTCGCGCTTATATTGAGCTCTAATATCATTATTTATATATACCGACCTAGCTAAGTTTACAAATTCTGAACTGAAATCTTTTCTGCGCTCACAGTCGCGTTTTCCATCTTCAATATCCCAGAGTGAGCTATTGATGTTTTTTAAATTTAAGTAAAGGGATTGTATATTTTCAGGAAAATCAGATATGGTCATTCCGCATCTAATAAGAGAATTTAAGCTTGCCTGTATATTATTTCGCTTAACTGGATCAGAAATTTTTTCCAGTTTAATCTCAAGGATACTAAGACGGTCAAAAAACTCACCCCAAGAAATTTCAACTTGAGGTAAGGCAGAGAATTTAAAAGTCATAAATAAAAATTAAAAATGTATCGCAAAATAAAAATCAATTATTCGGGAAAAATCATCATGTACCCCTGATGTTCATAAAAGCGCCTAAACTTTCTACGTGGACCAAAAAATAACTTTAAAACGGCTGTGAAAGATCCAGCTAAAAACATATCACGCTGCCGGAGAACAGTACGTACCGATTCTGCACTTTCAGGATGTTCTCGATCGAAGGCAAACTCTCCAGAATCAAACAAGAAAAGGTCATCGATAATTATCAAGTCATTTTTGGCGCCATCGCGTGAATTGGAAATTTCTGCAAGTTCAAGAAGAAGAGGGAGGCCTGCTGTGTTGTTATTATCGATTGAATCGCCATAAGAAGTATCAAAAAAATCAGCTCCAGGAAAATGCGCATCTAAAAAAAATAAAGTTGGGGAGCTATCGACTTTGTTTTGCAGAAGACCGCGTAGACCATGAAGGGAATTTGAATTTACAATTGATACACTTTGATGGTTCGATTGAGCTGAATTTATATTTTGGTGTAAAGATACAGAATTTGCTAATTTTTCATCAATCTCAATTGAAAATAAATGGCGAAAAGATTTATTTTGTATCGCATGACAAAGTGAGACGCCAAGACCAGTTCCTGTCTCCACATAATTTTTTAGATTAAAAGATTCGACAAGAGGATTTAAATCGAAGCGAGTTAATTGGCCCATCAAAATTCCTTTTTTAAACAAAAAACAGGGCTAATGGTGAAGTATAATTAAAATGATTGTTTTAATAAGCTAAATATGGTGTGTATAGCGTACTATCATGACAAAGATTAAAGAAAATTTAGAATATCTCTCTTCTCCGTATTTGCTTGAGATTCAGGAGCTTTTTATTGAGTGTGCAACAAAATTAAATATAAATAATGAAGTTTCGAGCGTCAGAGAAATTCGAGAATTTATGTTCGAGTTCTTTCAACGTTCCGATTTTAACAATTTATATTTCAAAGTAGCAAGTCAAATTGTTGAGCATATCAAAATACCGCGAGAAGATTGTGTTTTGCAAATGCTTCCAACGCCCAGAGTTTTCAGGCCGAATTCTATTGGTACATCCTATCATTGTGATTATTGGTACGGACACGGTGAAAAATCTTACACGGTATGGGTACCACTTTCCTCAGTCGAAGTTGGAAATACGTTCCATGTGGCAAATGATTACCTTGCTCGACAATATGTTTTGAAACTCGAGGAAAGCAAAAGTTACCAACCATTGCCTATTGAGTTGGCTTCGTTAACGACACCTGTGTTACCAAAAAAAGGGCAGGCATTTCTGTTTAATTCAAAGTTATTGCACGGTTCACCTTTAAATAATTCCAATAGTACCCGCCTTTCTTTTGATTTTCGTATTTCAAGCAAATCTGATCCAACATCGACAAAAGATTTAGAGAATTATTACCATAATATAAATGAAAAATTTCAACTTCCAAAGCATGAACTGGATGGTGCTCGTGTTCTAAAGTACATTTGTGGTGGTATCGGGAAGAATACTTTTATTCAACACATAGTTATCGAGGCAGCGGCCAAACGTTTTAACATGAATGTTTATGAGCAAGAAGCTGAAATAGAGAGACTGGGATATCCAATATTTGCTGAATACATAAGTGGGAAAATTAAAGAGTCCAAGCTCGACGGGATGATAATTGCCTCTAAAAATATTTTGGATAATGCGACCATAGAACTTGCTGCTAATTCGGATATTAAAATTTGGTGCGCATTAGAAAATAATTATTTGTAGAATGAGCGAAATGCTATTTAAATTGGTTTAAATGCTCACTATTAACAGACACAGAAGATGGCCGTTAAAGAGTTTTTTGATGCCGTTGCCTCGGTAGGCACGAAATTCAAAGCATGAAGAACGAAAGTCTGATTTACGAGCAGTTGTTTAACATTTAATGCCTTAAGTATTTAATCGAGCGCGTTAATTAAGCAATGGGCTTTATGCGTACTTTTTAGCTAATCAAAAATTGTTGAGGATTGCTGAGGGTTGTTCAATCTGTAATGATGGGATTAGCCTGTATGTTAAGTTGTCACTTGACTATGGTGATGGTTTTGAGTAATTGGTGAAATGAACCTTTACAGACTGGTTAGTCAAGAGCAAAAAGATTAATAGATTTTATTATTTCTTACTTGCTGCTTTTGGCTCTGTAGATCGTATAGTAATTTTGTTAATTGACCCTGGAATGTTTTGTGCCTTTACTAAACTATCCAAACTCATTATCAATGTTCAGATCGCAGATTTAATCAGTCTTTCTTCCTTGTGGCCTGCTAAATTAATACTCATTGAGCCGGCACTATTTACCAAGCGTATTTTTACATTTCAAAGAGTTTTTACATTTAACAGATCAATTAAGCGTCAAAGTTAAAGCAATTAAATTTACAAGTTCTTAGATTTTGCAATGAATATATCGTGCTCTATGTACCATGTTAAATCGCACTTGTTTGCAAAGTCTACAAGCTCATTCAGCGAAGGATAGCTCCCGTAAACGTGGTTACGACCACACAATCTGATATCGTCGATTAAGATTGAAACATTGTCATATCGCTTCATATTCTCCGAAAGGAGTCTTAACTCCTCACGAAGTGGTGTGTCGTTAGGTCCTGCGAAAGTATCTCCTCCAGAGTAGTGTCCATCGAGCCAAAGACAAACATTTCCAGAGAGTGTTGGCAATAGCTTTTGTAAAGAAATTTCGCTTATTTCGTTATGCACAATTACGTTAGCGTAAACAGATAATCGCTGTTTAGCTTTTTCATAAAGTTTTGGTTCTGGTTCGATTGTATGAAGGAATGTTGCGTGTTGAGATAAATATTCAGCTGTGTCGCCCAGAAATGTACCGGTCTCTATCCAAGTTGAATTGCTAAGGTTATTACGAAGCAAGACGGCTTGTTTTATAAAATGTGGGGAAGGGGCTGCATAAACTCTAGTGGCCCATTCCGAAATGTCTGCAGAAGGAGTCTGTCCGAGAACCGACTGAGCTATCTTTGCCACGATAGGAGATAAATTTGGGTGCTGGATCACAATGAGGTTTATGACCTCGAGAAGGGTTCGCAATGGGTCTTTTGCTGACATTTTTTTAAAGGGCAAAGTGCAAAGGCGGTTTATAAATTTTTGCGCAATTACTTATAAAGCAATTATTATTGGCACCATTAGATCATACTGTTAATTAGTGCAGTGATAATTAGATTTAAGTTTAAAAAAGCAATGGCAAATCATCACTTTCGGCCGATTATAAAAAGATCAGTTAAAACGAATACCGTTGAAGTCTTTGCGTTAACTTTAATCAATTTCTTTTACAGCCGCGAGCTAATTAGAGTCCCAATCAATCAATAATTCCGTTCCAACACTTTTGTTTATCTAAGCAATATTTGCATTTTTGTTTTTCTTCTCTAAATACTTTTCAGGTTAATTCCATGTTTCGGCTGCTAATTTATACTTCAGCGCGTTAGGCGCATTTGCCCATTAACATAAACCCACTAGCAAAGCCTGATTTTTGAGTGCTATAAAGTATATTAGTCATGTACATTACTGATATCTTTAAGGATTGGTAACACCTGAGGCAATAAGTGAAGATTATGTACTCACTTTTCTCTACTTAGCTTGTCGATATTACGACAGATTAACTTATTGATTCCGCCCAAAGCTTTAGATATCTCGGGTTTATTTATTGAAGGCGGTTTGAATTAAACTATTTTAAATATCTCGCAGCATATTATCTGGCGTTAGTTGATAGTTCCGTAGACCATAAATAATCTCTTCTAGCAAAATGTCAATTATCTCAATCCCTAGGTGTGCAGTAGTTGTTGGCGGTGGTGGTGCACTTGGGCAAGAAATATCTCAACAACTAAAAGCTGAGGGCATAGCTACCATAAGCTTAGAACGTTCTAGTTTAGAAGCCAGTCTCGATATTTCCGAGTTGAAAGTTGTAATAGAAAAACTAAACCCAAGCGCCATCGTGAATTGCATAGCAATCACAGGCCTAGACAAGTGTTTCTTGGATCCGATTCGGGCTTTTGAAGTAAATGGCATCTTTGCAATAAAGCTAGCATGTATAAGTAAAATCCTCAAGGTGCCAGTTCTCCAGTTCAGTACTGACAACGTATTTTCGTGCGACGTGAAGGGCGTTTTATACAGAGAAACAGACGACCCTAAACCCGCGACGGTTTATGGAATGAGTAAGCTATTGGGCGAAGCGTGTAAGATTAGAACAAATGCTCCATTTTATGTGGTTCGCCTTCCATTACTTTTCGGCCCATCCAATCGTAATCAGATAATACATAGATTTGTTAAACAAATAATTAAGGGTATTGACATCAGAGTATCATCAGATGTCTTTAGCACTCCGGTATACACCCCAGATGTTGCAGACTTCACGGTTAAATGGGTAAAAGGTAAAATACAAATTGGATCAGTAACGCATTTAACATCTGGACAACTGACAACTCTTCACGATTTAGTTGTTTCAATATCCGATAAGATTGCTTGTAATGGAAAAGGAATGGTACTAGCTGCATCCAGCTCAGAATTTTCTTCAGTTGAAGCCAAACCTTTGCACGGCGGTTTAGCATCAGAGCTAATACCCACAATAGATTTAGAGTCAGCCATAACTAGATATGGCGAATGGATAGAAAGTAATCTAAAGGAGATAATTAATGAGTGATAGTGACAAAGAAAGATTATTGCGGGAAGAAGGCGTTTTACTAATGAAGAATGTAATTGCCGACGATGCCTTAGTATCTGTTAAAGATCAATATGATCATCTTGACATATCATTAGAGCGCACAGACATAGTCAAGGACCGGCCAGTAATTGTATTTTGGAGACACGTGATGGGATCAACAAAGCGGCTCGCCCACTTTGATGAATTCCCCGCTCTTTGGCAACTGATAACCAATTGCATAGTTCCAACGCTAAGACAATCATTCCCAGAACGCACTAAGCGCTTGCAACTATTGGAAACCATCATTTTTAATAAACCGCCAGAAATAAGCAACACACTAAATTGGCACCAAGATGTTGCTTATTTCCCTTTAAAACCAAATAATCAAATCGCAGTTTGGATACCATTCGAAATGGTAACTGCTGAAAGGGGCGCAATGGTTTATGCTGTTGGTAGCCACAAACTTGGTCCTCGTGGATCGACTAACCTTCATACTCGAGAAAAATTTGAAAATGAAGATCGTGATCTAATTCCGGATGATCCTACGACAATAGGACTTGAAGTCAGATGCATGGAAATGACTCCAAACGATATGCTTGTCCATGATGGCTACACTTGGCATTATTCCGGTCCGAACTTAATCAAAGGGTATACTCGCCGCGGGTTGTCAGTGCGGTTTGTTACAGAACCCGCAGCTTTTGATCCTCGCCCAGGACAGGGGGCAGCTTTTACTAGGCAAATCGACATTCAGCCAGGTGATATTTTGGATGGCGCTCCGTTTCCGTTACTTTAATTTTATTTGCCCTCATTTATTAAAAATGGTGCTTGAGCTTTCGACGGATTAGTGGATTACATAACGAGTTGAATAATCTTGCAAATGGTTTTGTAGACTTCCTCATCAAGTAGGAAGTTCGTTAAATGAGACTTCGGCTTTAACAAACCTTGGCAGACAAGCTGCGGCCGGTTGCCAAGGGACTCGTTACCTTGAATACCGTTAAAGTTTCGTTACAATCATCTATAACTTCCTGCGACTGCTCAATAGAATGAAACAACTATTGAATAGACTGGTTTTTTCAAGCCAACATAATCTAGAAAATCTAGCCGCGTAGGTTGATTCAAATACCCATTCCAACAAAGACTTCTTCAATGTCTGAAAATCCAGGCTGGGGGGCAATAGAATTGCATCTTAGTGCTTAAGCAAATCTTCAATAATCGCTTTCAAGTGAGCACAGCTTTAAAGCTAATTCATTGCCGAGTATTCCTTCTCATTAATTTGAGGTGGTCTACCCCATCATCTCTAAATTCTTCTGGCTCGAAATATCTGGCCAGTTCACAGGAATATATACTTTTGTTTTCACGCTTGTATAAAAGCGCTATAGATGATCATTATGGTTCAGCTTAGCCGGGTAAATGGAATCAACTTCAAAACTATACTCTTTACCCAAGCACTAAAGGTAATGGTTCAAACTTATGTAGCCGGCGAGTAAACATAAACTCGGGGTTTCCTCTAATTCGGTCAAATGATTTTTATTGGACAGTTACGGCTAATTCGCGCAATAAGAGATTTTTATTAAGAGGTACGTTTCCAATTCTAGAGACTTGAATGCTCGCTGCAATAGAGCCCAAATAAGAAGCTTCCCAAATACTTGCGCCAGCAGCCAAGGCAAGTGATGAAGCTGATAAAAAAGCGTCACCTGCACCAGCAACATCAACAGGGTTCGGGTTCATAGCTTTTAAGGAATCGGTCGTGAATTCTGGGTTAGGCGAAATGACTAACAATCCTTCGGCGCCTAATTTAACAATGAGCGTTTTAGCTTGAGATTTTCCTAGCAAACGATTTGCAACGTTTTGTAGACCAGATTTAAAATCATTGACAGCTAGGCGCACCTCTCGCTCTGTTGCAGAGATCATTGTCGCGCCTACATAACGAGATACATCACCTATTTGGGAGCTTGCTTGACTATCTGCAACAAATGGAATGTTTTTTTCTCGACAAATTTGGGTTATGGTGTCTACAAGCGGTTGCGGGAGGCAACCATAGTTAAAATCCGAAAAAATAACTAAATTAGTAGTAGGTAATATCTGATGAAATCGTTGCAAAACAAGTTCAATGAATTCCTCACCAATGTCATGAGCGCGAAGGTGGCTCACGCGTAATAGAGTTTTATTGCTTGCTCTAA